>Ga0209489_101608_pt1 | contig 46478 bp, 20 predicted proteins | sample SiratrowhiteBW_FD_187527 | JGI IMG/M metagenome (GOLD analysis project Ga0209489, IMG submission 187527) | Root nodule microbial communities of legume samples collected from California, USA - Siratro white BW (SPAdes) (version 2) | ecosystem: Host-associated > Plants > Roots > Nodule | place... | reverse complement strand
TTTTTTTTTTTTTTTGGGTTTGGTGTTTTTTTTTTTTTTGAAGCGTGTTTGTGGGTTGGTAATCGAAGGTTACTGGAGAATTTGAAATTAGTTCATTTGAGGTTCTGCTTGTTTAATTTGTTAATATTATGTTTAAGCTAATTCGTATAAAAGTTAAAAAATGGATAATTTTCAACTAATGTTAATTTGTGTCCATCGGTTCAAGTGTCCAATTTGGCTAAAGGTACTAAATTAAATGTTCCAGCTAACAAAAAATGTCTTCTTAATCGGACATGTTTGTGTTGGTGTCGGACACATGTTTGACTGATATTGGTGACACTTCGTACTTAATTTTACGAGTGTTCTTTTAATCTTTTAACTTCCAAATTCCCTCACCTTATTATGAGAACTTTACTGTAACTACTTTGTCTTGATAACAATGGATAAAAAACCAGAAGTAATTTAGTTTTTTGTGGGGAAAGATACCGACTTAGAGTGCATTTATGTCTGTACTCCTTTTGTCTCTGATGAATTGTGTTTGGTGTTTGGTATTAAATTTGTCACTTGCTTTAGTGTGTCACTGTTTGACTTTTGTCATGTGGGAGATTATCATTTTTCATTTTTGCTTTTACCATGATAAATTCTTTTTTGTGAAACATGCCTTACAATATTAATGCAGTTTAAGATTTTAATACTTAATTGAAACATGCCTTTGTCATTTGTGGTGAATTTTCTCAATCAGAACATCTTTGTCCGTTTCCTTCATGAATTGTATTTGTACTCAGTGTTGCATTGATTCATGTTTAGTTTAAACCTATCGTCACTTCTTTTCATTATGTGAAGTTTTTGAGAGGGTCACTTATCGTTTCAAGGGTAGCAGTAACATAATCTAGTGTAATACTCTTTGTATTCCAAATTTTCTAATTTTACTCTTCTGTCTTCACTAGCCAATGTTAATATTAATTTTCTGAATTATGCCAGTTAAACGTGAATCTGAATACAAATTTTTATTAAATTGAGTGAACTTTAGGAAATGTAATCCAAAGTAATTAAGGTTGATCTTGAATATACATATTTAGGAGTGTGAATCACCCCACTATTTTAAAATTGAGTTGTTGAATTTTGACAATTCTAATTGAGATTTGGTTTCAAAGTAAGCTACTATTTTGAATTCAGATTTGCAATGCACGAGCTTGGTCTCTCATCAAAAAAACCGTTCAAGAAGTGTGCAAGAGTTGTTGGAGAGGTGAATATATAGCCTTTGATGTTAAATTTTTAATGTTGTTGAAGCATTCAATATGTTTGTATTGAAGCAGTTTTTGACAACTTATCAAATTATTATCCCTTGCTATTTTTTTTTGTTTGGTGGGGTATTATACTATGCTGTTTTATTTTAGGTATTGGGAAAATTCCATCCTCATGGAGACACTGCTGTATATGATTCCTTGGTCCGAATGGCCCAGGTATACATTTGCCTTTCACTTTCGATGTTGTTTGAGCTTCATCCTTTAATATTTAATATATTGTTGCGTTTGGCTTAGTTGTGATGGCAAAAGAATTCAATAAGTATGCTATAATTGATTATCGTTATAACCATTCATTTGAATTCAATATTTTCTGTTTGTTTCTTAAAAATATAATAAGGTAGTTTTAATATAAATTATTAAATGTACAATTTTCAGATTGTTTAAAAGTGTTGAGAAGGGAGAAACCAAGAAGGAATACGATGAATTCCATATGTTTAGACCAAAATGGAGCTATTTGATTTGTATGGAAAAAACCATAATTACAAATATTCAGTTACCATATTCTTGGATCATAACATAAATATATAATTAATCTAATTAATCCTAATATGATCAATTGATTCTTATATCATCAGTTACTATATCTATTGGATTCTACAAGATTCTAACAAAAAGAATTTCATTTTTTAGTAAAATTACAGTAAAGGGTATGCATTATGGAGTTATTTGTAAAGCTTAGTTTTGCACTTAAAAAATACGTTTTGAAGATACAATGTGAAAACAAAAGATAAAGAGAAATAATGCAACATACTCTCTCACATTCTCTTTTAAAAGCGTCCTATACTAATAGCTGAAATTTATTGGAAATCATTTAATTTTACCATTTGATGACTTTCCTAGTTTTGTGGTTTCCAATAACATTTTACCAATGGTGAAATGTGTGTTGGAGAGAGTGTATTGCCAGCACTTTGCAGAGATAAGAAGCCTTGTTCTACACATTTTTTTTAACACAGTTTTTTTTGTTTTGCATTACATTGATAATTTTTCCAAACATCAGATTTTTGAAAAATTATTCTGAAAAATCTGTTTCTTTCCTTGAAATAATTCCATATGTGAAAATAAAGTAAAATGAGATGAATGATTAATCCCTTGTGTACAATGAACACTTAGGGTTATGTATTTATAGATAAGAAACATACAAAATGTATAGGCTAAGCCGTTTACATGTAACATTTCTTCTCAAGTTGGTGCATATAAATTGTATATACCAAGCCTGATACAAATATAATTAATTTTATGTCACCGTAAAGATTTAATGAAAATATCTGCTAATTGATTGTTTGAATTAACAAACTCAATCTTGATGTCTTTAGAGATCATCTTTTTTTCGAATAAAATGACAATTAATTTTAATATGTTTGGTCGTTTCATGAAAGATGAGATTTGGGCTAATATGAAGAGCAACTTGATTGTCACAAATAAGTGTCATTTGCGTGACCTTTCCAAATTGCATTTCTTTAAGTAACTGTTTAAGCCAATAAGCTGTCAAGTGGATGAGACCATAACTCTATATTCTACTTCTGCACTCGATCTCACCACAACATTTTTTTCTTACTCTTCTAAGAGATCAAGTTATCACCAATGGAGACACAATATCTGAAAGTGGATCTTTTATCAAAAGAGATCATGTCTAATCCATCTGAATAATAGACAACTTTAATATGGTTATTGTGACCATATAGCAAAGCTTTTCCAGGAGAACCTTTAATGTACTTCAATATATGAATGACTGCATTTTAGTGATTTACATATGGAGAATTAAGAAATTGACTCACCACATTGATTGCTAAGGAAATATGAGAGAGGCTGTCCCTGAGTAGGTAGGAGTTTGGCATTGGGATCCATGGGTGTCTCAATAGATTTTGAATTCATTAACTCAATTTCCTCCAAAATATCCAATGTATACTTACTTTGAGAGATAGTAATACCATTGTTGGATTGTGCTACCACAATCCCTAAAAAATATCTGAGTTTGCCACGATTTTTGGTTTGAAAGTGGTGACAAATGTGTTGCTTTACCTGTGAGATGCCATGATGATCACTGCTTATAAGAACAATGTCATTAACATATACTATTAGATATATACACCCAACATTTGAGTGATGGTAAAAAACTGAATGATGTTTTTCATTGCTAGTCATACCAAACTGTTAACTAACATTATTAATTTTTCCCAACTAGGTCCTAGGAGACTTCTTGAGGCCATATAAAATTTGCGAAGATGACATTAATTCAGAAGAATCCCCTAAGCAATAAAACTCGGAGTTGCTCTATATAAATTTCTTCCTGCAAATCTCACTAAGAATAACATTTTTGACATCTAATTGATAAAGAGACCATAATATGTGTTTATGTGTAATAGTTTAATTATAATAAGTGTAATATGTTTGTTATTTTACTTATAATGTTGAATTAGGAGGTAATTGTGCTTGAGACTTTCTCATGGTATTTTAGCATTGCAATCTTTCTTGATTGGCCTACCTATCTGTATGTGTTTCATTAAATGGGAACTCATGAAGGTCCTTTCACCAAAAGTGCTATTTTCCATTTGTCCGTCTTGAAAGAATCATGGATATTATTTAGTTTTCCTGTTGTTATAATTTATGTGCTTTTAATTTCTTTCAGGATTTTTCCTTACGCAGTCCTTTGATCCAAGGTCATGGAAATTTTGGGTCAATTGATGCTGATCCGCCTGCTGCCATGCGTTATACAGAGTGCAGACTGGATGTAGGCTTTCACATCTGATTTAATCTTTTTAATCTGAACTCTATGTCAAATTATATCGCTCTTGCTTTTATACCAGAAGGTGTCAGATGCAACAATGTATTCTCTAAGCAATAATTGGTTAATGCTGGTTTTACACTAGATTTTAGTCATGCGTGAGGAGAGCTAATTTGAAACCCATATCTTTTTTTTAATTTTGAGCAATTTTAAAATGAAAACGCACTATGTTTGGATAAGGAATTTTTTTTCAAGGAAATTAAAATACATTAAATTTGAATTGCTTTCAATTCAAATTATCTTATGTTTTAAATGCTTTGTTTGGATAAGACAATTTAATTTTGTTGAATTTTAATCTTATTTCGTGGATAGAGAATTTCAATTATCACCAAATCCAAACAACTTATTTTTCTATAAATTATTTCAAATTTTCTATAAAAGTGAATTATCCTCTAAAGTTTCTTATAAAAACATACTATCAATATGCCAAACTTGATAGATATATTATGAAATCAGTTTCCTTCACAATAGAAGGAAAAGAAAATTGAAAGATTATGTGAGTTTTTGTTATACATGATTGATGATTGATGTATATGGTTGACGATTGATGTACATGAATATTCATGTTCAATACTCAGTTGTTGATATGGTCATGATTTCGAAATAGTGATTTTGCTCACTTTGCTTGAAGTTCCACAGTCAGAAGGGTTTGGTACCAAGAAACTACTTGATGATATATTTGTATGCAAAGAGTAAAATTGTGTCTTAGGGGAATAAACTAATAAAGGAGCTTCCATGAACATGACTATTGGTTGCTCTCTGACCTTTGTCAAAACTTTAAAAATTTTTTATATTTGGTTCTACTCTTGAGATTTATTTGATTGTTGCTTGGTAGTTTTGTATTGCTTGGTCATGGTATTGCTATAAGATGTGGTATCTTCAGCTCTGTCACTGTTAAAATTTTAACAAATGATGATCAATCTGAGTTCCTATTCAAAGAGTATTGTTCATTTCCCTTTTCAATTTTTCATTTTCATGAGGGTATTGATATCATCTTATAATTTTAGTTTTAGCCTTAATTCAATACACTGGCTTGTAAGGTGGGATTTGTTGCTTATTTATATACTCTTTTTAGGCTTTTTCTCTAGCAGATGTGAGATTTGGGTTTTTCACAATATACCTTGTTAGAAATTTGGATCAGCACAATCAAGAAAAGGGATGGAAGGTTTACTGTAGAAAAGAATTAAGTAGACAGAGAGTCAATTGAGGGTGTTAGGATGGTTGGTGAGGGTTGTATGTAGGTTGGTCTATATAAAGACCAACCATTAGTTGTAGAGGGACTTTTGACTATTTGTTTTGTTGACGGGACATTCCTGTGTGAAAGGAAGAGTGCTTCCTTTGGGATACTGACTTGCAATATTCAATAAAAAAAATTCACAGAGAAGTGAAATTCCTTTGTTTGTTTTGTTTTCTTGGTTTCTCTTTGTTAGAAACCTAAGACACCCACTCGTGTCAAGCATTATTTGGGGTGGTATATGGATAATAACATGACAGGTGACCATTTTTAATGAATCTAGGATAAGATCTGATGCCATGTTCCTGTTCATAAGGGAAAAGGAGAAGAGAATTTCTGAGAGAAAAGTATGATTTCATTAATTATTTTGAATCCTTACATCAATGAGCTTTATAGCTACCCTTAGATGGCTGACCAAGCAACTGAAAACAGTTAGTGACAGCTGTCATAACTGACTTCAAACTACCTACTCTAGCAACTAAGTGACAGCAGTCACAACGAACTCCTAACTATCCACACTAAGGATAACTGGAAGCTATTTACAATATATCACTCAGAAGAACCTTGTGTTCAATAAAACCGAATAACAAGTACTCATTATTGCAACATTTCTATGGAGGCTGTTTGAAGTGCTCTGTGAATACTAATTTAGTTATTAAATTTGGGGGTAATACGTTAGTATGATGTTTTATTTGATCTAAAGGCGTTGGATTTATTTTTTCTGTTCCTCATTGTTTATTAAATTGATGTGACAAATTGGCAGATATTTTGAAGAATGTTATTTGGTTCTTGTTCTGAATTTGCAGGATCTGACTGAAGCAATGCTGTTGGCAGATCTAGAGCAAGATACAGTTTGTCACTGCCGTTCTTTGCTCTGTGATTTCTGTTTTTTCTTAATTAATTTAACATCCGTAATTGAAGTGCATTTTATGTCTTTATGTTCCTTATTGCAGGTTGATTTTATTCCAAATTTTGATAATTCCCAAAAAGAACCATCACTTCTTCCAGCTCGCCTTCCAACCTTATTGTTGAACGGTTCTTCTGGCATTGCGGTAATTTTGGGTTTCCTTTCAAATACTTGAAACATGATCTGTGTTTTCTTGACGAATCGCGCATCTACTCATGTGGATCTGTCCATCTTTTATCTTCATCAGGTTGGCATGGCAACTAATATTCCTCCTCATAATCTTGGGGAAGTTGTAGATGTCCTCTGTGTGTTGATACATAATCCAGAAGCTACTGTGAGTGCGAAATCTCTCTCTCTCTCTCTCTTAAATGGAGTCTCTTGAAACAGGAAATACGAAGGTGCAACCAGATGCACCACAGAACAGTGAGCTCAGCCCAAGGGATTGATAATTTTGAACAGATGTGCGACTGACTCTAAACTGTTCATACACAACCCAAATATTACATGAGTTAGCCACCTTTGGTCTCTGAATTTGTGGCGACCATTTTAATCTTCTTTGGTATTGCTGCCGGACAAAAGTTATCAATCCCTGAATGAGCTTTGCTTTTCTAAATAAATTTATCAATGATGAACTGTGAGGGGGCTATGGAAACATCTAGGAGGATAGTTTTGCCTGAACACTCCAAAAATGATAAACCATTTTCCCTCCATCCATCCAAATCCCCCATTGTTGAATGGAAGAACAAAATGAAATGGATTTTAGCCCCCTCATTTCCCGTCCCCTCTAATGCTTTGTTTGGTATAGGTTGATCACTATTTGTGGGAATTTGTCAGGATTGATTTGAGATAATTTGTGGGAATTGTGTATTTGATTTAGGTGATTTGTGATTTGTGATGATTTGTAGGGAAAATTTTGAAAGAGAAAATGAAGTGTGAAATGAGTAGAAAGTGGTGGATTTGTGGGGATTGTTTGTAATTACTGATTTACCCTGATGTCTAATATTGACTTTTAAAATAATTCTATTTATTGGTTTTTTTTATAATTATAATTTGCAATTAACAAATAATACTTTTTAAGAAGTATCTATTTTTTATTTTCTCAACTAAGTTTTTTAACCAAAAAATGTTTATATTTTAGAAAATATACCTAAGGGCAATTTTTGACACTATACTAAAAAACAACCTTCGAACCTTCATTAATTCAATCAAATAAATGGCATATATTAATAAACTTTCTACTCTGTTATTATCTTCCATTAAACCAAACTAACTCACTTTTCATTCACTCTCTTCAAATCACTCCAAATCAAGCAGCCACTTTCCACACCCAAAACCAAACAAAGCATAAATTTTGACCTAAACTAGGTCATTTTTAAAAATTCCCTCCCTTGTCCTTGACTTTGAACTAAACAAACGGCATAAGTGTACTTGCTTCAAAGGTATTTGCCTATTATTTATTTCTTACACTGAATTTGTCAGTTAAATGATTTACAATGTTTATAAAAAATTTCCATGAAATTGGTTTGAAAAGTGCATATTAAAAATAGTGGAACTCATTTTTTATTTTGTTATTGTAAGTCACTTTGTTACTGAGAGCTATGATGAGATTGCAGTATCATTTGTGAGTAAATCAGTGCAAGACAAAACTGACACATGAGAGAACAGAAACAGCACAGGACTTGTGAGGAGTCTCATGTCTCCTTCCAGTTCCTCACTTGGACATTCTGATTTCATATACTTTCTCCATACTATTTCCCTGAGATTCTAATAGAATACACAAATGCAGTTCAAAGTTAATAAGTAAAAATTTCTCAAAACAGTGGAAGACAAGTATTTTTTTTTGTGTTTTGTGAATTTAATGTTCTTCTCCCTTCTTTAATGTCAATTTTGGATTAATTTTTGTGTGCTGTAGTTGCAAGAATTGCTTGAATACATGCCTGGACCTGATTTTCCAACAGGAGGGCTGATTATGGGAAATCTTGGGTAAGTGTAACTTCACCATTTTTATTTATATTTTATTTTTCAATGTTCCCTGGCCATTTTACACGATTTGTATACACTTGAATATAATTACGAATGATTTACTAATAGAGAAAATCTATCAACAAACTTTTCTATCGGCTGAAAATTTGTTGGAAATCAGAAGTAACGTGGGTTTTACTCCATAGTTAATGAATCTCACTCATGATTTTGTAGTTTTAAATACGTTTTAGCCAATAAGAGTGTATTATATATCGTGTTGCTAGTATTGCTCTTATTTGTGAACATCAATCGCCACAGGGTATGTTTTGGTAATGGTATATGGATTATTGATATGATTCACAACCAGTTATCGGCTTCTTCATCGCATGGACTTTTTAAATTAAGAATTGTTGATTTCATAGTAGAATATGAGAATTACTTAAATTAAGTTATCTTTCCTTTTAGTTTGTATTCTTTTCTGAATATGTTGCACTATGTGATTTATGGTTTTATATATGCTCTTTTCATAAGGATCTTAGAGGCATATCGTACTGGTCGAGGACGTGTTATTATCAGAGGGAAAACTGATATTGAAGTACTTGATTCTAAGACAAAACGGACTGCAATAATCATAAAAGAGGTGACACTCTAGATTTACCAAATTTGACATTAGAAAATTTGATATACTTGCTTTATTTTCTGTGGAAAATTGAATACAGATTTTATTTGATGATTGGAGTAGATTCCTTACCAGACCAACAAAGCAAGTTTAGTTGAGAAGATTGCTGAACTTGTGGAAAACAAGGTATTACTATGTTCCAGAAAAAGATTTTATCTTCTTGAAGTTTCATGCTTGCATACTTTTGTGATAGTTAATAATATAATTTGAGGGATGGAGGAGTGGTGATTATGGGGTGTTTGGAATCTTCTTATCAAGTAGATATTTTGATGATGTTAGGTTAGTTTTTGATATTAAGGTTGGTACAACCTAAAATTTTTCAAAATTTTCTGGTCCATATTTCAACGATATCTCCTCTGTTTTTGTCATTATCTCATTCTTCCTTCTTAAGATTTATGGTGGTGTTTATTGGCTATGCTATGACATTTCTGGGTAGCATTAATGATTCTAGTGTTCAACAAGCATACTTGGATTGGAATATAAATAAATATGAGAACAGGTTATGTAAGAACTGTTTCAAACAGTTTAACTAAACTGATGTTTTGCTCTTTCATTTATGAAAATAGGGATCACACAAGGCACTTTTCAATAAATGAGGGACCAAAAGGTGGTTGGGTTTTTTTTTTTTTTTTTGAGGGACTAAAAGTGTAGATTTCCCTATTTGTAAGGACTAGAAATATAGTCAACCCATATGAAAAATTGTTTTTTATTGCAGCTGTTGCTTTCTGCAAGAAAAAGAGATAGATATTTTCTTTATGTATTTTCCATCCATGACCTTGTGAATTATATGCAAGTGTTACAAATATTGTCAATGTCAAGTCAACATAATTTACACGAGAACAGTGTATGGTATCACTACTTCGTAAGATGCAATGAACTTAACATACTAATTATCTAGGCCATTTGGTGAAATAAATATTTATGAAGCTCATCTCCCAATTTAATCATATTTCGGACAGTTTCTTTGATTTCTGTTGCTATACTATCATTAAAAGCTTTTAACGAAGATATGCCTTTAGTGTTTTTTTCTTAATGTAACATGTTTGAAAAGTGATTCTGTTGGTGATAATGACTTACCTGTGGGAGCAGGATTTGGTTGGTTGAATATTATAATGTTTTATATTGAATTATTCATGTGTGTGTACACACGCACAATTGGACAAGCAGAAAGCTTGTAAGTTGTTTCTCTCTTACCTATACCTTGTGAATTATGTGCAAGCATATGTTACTTTGAGCTCAAGTTTGATTTTTAATTTTATGTTTCCGTTTATGAAGTAATTATTTATTCTAAATGAATATTTGTTTTACTTGCACGTTTCATCTAGCATGTATATTTTGTAACCTAATTTTGCTTTTTGTTATTTGTTAACAGAGTCTAGATGGTATAAGTGATATTCGGGATGAGAGTGATCGATCTGGAATGCGAGTAGTGATTGAGGTAGAATACATAAATATGGCTTTACTCCTCTGTTATCTTACTGAATAGACACACACATAAACAGAGTAAAATAAGAAAAGGAGAAGAGACTGTTGAGCTAGTCACTATAACGAATCTCTTTCACTGTGCAGCTGAAGCGGGGATCAGATCCATTGATTGTTCTGAATAATCTTTATCGCGTAACATCTCTGCAATCTACATTTAGCTGTAATATGGTGGGGTAAGTTGTTTGTAGTTTACACTAAGATGCACGTTTTTAAATAGTGAATATATTATTTTGAAATGCTCTGGTCACCTATACTTCCTCCTGGTGACAATTCTGATGTTTTGATGGATATATGTTAGATTTGTATTTTGATAGATAAATATATTTTAGAAATATTTTGCTCTTATTAGATCCCCTTTGAGGCCTGTGACTCTTAATGGCATAGCACTTATACTTTTGGGTCGGATATTTGTGTGTCAAAATTTGGTGGACTCAGAGAGAAAAGTAAAATAAATTTTGTGAATCTTACTGAATTGAGAAAAGTTACAATGAATTGTGACAGAAAATAGTATTTATACAAAGAGAGCCCTAAGTAACTTATAACTGATCAAGCAGCTAACTACTAAAGCTTACACATGAGGGAACTTAAACTAGCTTGCGACAGCTATCAATTTTGACAACTATTCCCCCTCCCCCCAAGCTCAAGTTGGGTTCATCAGTGGAAGCAGCATCAAACACTGTGAACTTGCACTGAAGATGCAGAAACTGTATTGAAGATAAGGGCTTGATTTTCTGCAATGATCATACCATGACTGGTTTTCTGCAATGAGCACACCATGACTGTTTTCCTCTGTGATCTTGTGAAGTATCTCCTTTAGCATAATCTTCCTCTTTGATTCTTCCCTTCTAGCCTCAGAAGAGGTGTCTCTAAGTACTTCTACCCCGATTCATGAAGTACTTATTTATTTTTATATGAGTACACTGTTTTCACCAAAATATAACTTTTTATACTTTTGTAAGGCAGTTATAATTACATGACAGTATAACTTTTTTTGAAAGTGTTAATACACAATTGATAAGCACCCTGCTCGGTGGAGTATTTAATTGCTTGGTTCTTCAATATCTAGCTTTTTTAGGGTGAGTTTCCCAAGTACTTGAGTGCTGATCAATTGGTAATAGAGCTGGTTGTTAGTATCTCGAAAAGAACTACTGATGATGGGTTCTGACTGGTGGCGAATTTTGACCTGAAGAGAGTTGAGTGAAGTGTTATAGAGTGAAAACCGCTCAGACACCAACTCTTAGGCGGTGCTATGATTGGAAAGCTGGTATTATGGGGTGTAGGGAATGCTTGGTGGAGTATTTAAGTGTTTGGTTCTCCTTCCTTAATAGCTAGCTTGCTTCTGAGGGTGGGTCCTCCAAATGCTTGAGTCCGTATCAATTATATATTAACAAATTCATAAGAATTTTACTGTCACCTAATTTTAAATTATAAAAAATATATTTGTGTGAAAACATTGCTCCAAAATTAGAGAGGGTGTGAGTGTCATTTATCTAGATTTTAAGGGAGGCGAATGCAATTTTCCCAAATAGATATTATTTGGTTTTCCACTTTTGCAAATATTTGAAGACTGAGTTTTATTATTATATGATTTAGTCAAGGATTGGAGGTTGTGCAACTAATGAAATTTAATATAGTCTCTTAATAATTATTTCTAGCCATCATGGTATAAAAAAGTGGATGCTTGTAAAGAGACTCGCCAACATTAGAAACGTGAAATGTAGGCATAACGGCCAGCCATCTGGCAAGGGATGCAGGAGGGGAGAAGTTGGAAAATATTTATAGAAAAAGAAGAATATAAGGGAGAAGGAGAGAATGAGTGAAATTGGCAAGACTTTGTGGAAAAGAGAATTGTGACGGAGAGAGACTAGGCCTTCAAAACTTTGGACTATATATTTGATATTTCAGTTAATACTTAGTAATTTTTTGTTAATGATGTTGATATCTTATTATTGGAGCTTAGGGCACTCTAATATTCATTAATATCAATATCAGCAAAGGATATTTACCAAATACATATGGTTGGTTCTTGTTCTATAATCTGAATTCAATCAATATTTGGTCATGTTATTGTTTTGTTCTTTTTGATGTTGTTTCTCTTATTTATTTTTATTCTTTATAAACTTCATGTCTTAATTTGAGCGTACTTTATTGATTGATTTCTTTCAAGCATTCTAAATGGACAACCTAAACAAATGGGGCTGAAGGAATTACTCCAGGTGAGTCCTTACTGGCCCAAGGACTATATGGTGTGCATCTCTTGAAATGTTATTTTGAAAGAAGTTCTTCCTTTCTATAAAGCATAATATTGGTTTGCTTGTTAAGAGCTTTTTGATATTCTTCAAGAAATTTCTTGTCCCTATGGAACACAAACCTACATCCATGTACAGATTCAGAAATGTGTTAGACTAGTATGTTTGACCTGAATAAGCGCAACTAATACAATGTTTCAAAATAAAAATAGATTTATTGTTACTACATTATAATTAAATCCACAAATAGTCTGTGAAGCTTTTAAACTCAGTTCCATGTTGTTCCTTTTATTATGATTAATGTGCAATTTTGATCCCTTAATATTTTTTAATTGAATATAATATGGATTTTTTAAATCAGTATATTCATAATTAATATCTTTTGTCAATTTCTGTCCACACAAAATTCTCAAGTCTTCATTTTCTACACCAATAGAGTCTAAGAAGATGTGGAGTAAAATATGTTTGAAAGGTTGAGGTTAGCATAGTTATTAAAACTGGACTGGACGGGACTGCCCAGTCCAACTAGTTTGGGAAATGTCTGCTCGGTCTGTTAACTAACAAAACCTGGAAGGTTTGAGAACTGGTATGAACAGGTGAAACTGGCACATAACTGCCCAAAACTAGTTTGAACTGGTGTTTTTTTTTTAATTTTTTTTTTCAATTTGTAAAATAAAATAACATTTAATAAAAATGACAAAATAGGTGTAAGATTATTTCATTATTTATAAACCATTAATTTTTTCTTTTATATTACTTTTTTAAGTTTTTATATCGTCATTTCTTATCGTTTTATATTGTATTTGTTTATTATTTTCTTTTATTTTATAAAATTTAAATTTAAGTATTATGATATGTTTGATTTGAAGTTCTATCTAGACTTTGATTGTTATGCAATTGTAAAATGATATTCTATTATAGACTGTAGTTATATAAAATTAGCTTAACTCTACCTTTCAGGCATTCTTAGACTTCAGATGCTCTGTTGTTGAGAGGCGTGCAATGTTTAAGTTGTCACAAGCACGAGCGAGAAAACATATTCTTGAGGTACGTTACACAGACAATAAGATATTTTTGTACATGCCACTTTTAACATGTGCATTGAGTGTATATTTGTAAATGTCCCAATGGTAGAGGTTGTATTTATAATTTACTTATGGTTAAGTTACTGTCAATGTGATAGCTGTAAAAACCTGTTCAAGAACAAAATTGTATTTTCCCCTGCTCAAGCATGTTTTGTTTCTTTTGTTCTTAGTTATGCTGATAGTGTTTATTGTTGTTAATTAATAACAGGTTTCAACTCCTTGAGCTTCTTTAACATAAATTTCTAGTATATCACGACATAGTGAGAATGTCTAAGCTTGACTTTCATGAAATAGTGTTGCGTTGCATACTTAACATTCTTAAAGTACTTGCCATCTTTGTCGTATGGTCATATCCTTGGTTAATTTTTTTCGTTGGGTTCATTATTCCATTGTTTGCACATGTGCAACAATGTGAACCAACTATAGTTAAGGTTTTACCCGATTCGGATGGGGCAATTCAGTCATTTAACCAATTGGGGGCGGGGCAGGTTCAAAAATTGTGTTGGGGGGGGTGCAGGAAGTAATTTCCCTTAGGAATACTATAACTTGGTCAGTTAGTGATATTTATATCTACAGCTTAAGAATTGTAGTTATACTCCTATAGTTAGGAGCACCTTTGTGCGGATTCATATAGCTCTCTGATTACCTTCGTAAGGTGACTTTTGTGATCTCTCTCATTGAATGAAATGTTTTACTTATGATGTTTCTGAGTGTATATATTAAGTGTGTTTAGATTGACTATAAATAGATGATGCAATTCAGTGATTTTACTGAATGTTTTAGCCAAAATAAACCCCTTTATTATAAGAGAAGCAAAAGAAAACAATAAATGGATTTCAGAAAATTTTATGCTCTAGGATTGAGTGAAATGATGAGACTAATTACTGTAATTTAGTTTCTTTTCTGGCTGTAAGCTTACGTCTGCACAAACTCAGGGCATTCTTATTGGGTTTGATAATCTGGATGAGGTGATTCGCATAATTCGTGAAGCTTCAAGTAACTCAGCTGCAGCAGTTGGTTTACGCAATGGTAAACTCCTTTTTAAATTTATTTTATTGACCTTTTGTGATTATATCCCCTGACATTATATGAAGAGGATGCTTATACTTTCACATTGGTTGATTGATACCTATTTGGAAACTTTTCATTTTGAATCCCTATCTTCTGAAGATTGTTATTAAAATGAAATCCATGTAATGATTGCTCGAAATTCGTTATCTTCAGCTGTTTAATGTGGGTAAGTAATTCCGTTTGCAGCATTTAGTCTCTCTGAGAAACAAGCTGAAGCTCTTTTGGACATAAGTCTAAGAAGATTGACCCTTCGTGAGGTTCTTATACTTAGTCCTATAACTACACTTGAATAACTGTTATGTTTCTTTACCAATATTTCTATAAATAGTTGAATACATATTTTTTTAAGAGCATAAGTAAATTATAAGCTTTGTATGGTGCAGAGTGGAAACTTTGTGGCTGAAAGTAAATCTTTGATGGAACAAATTTCCAAGTTAGAGGAACTGTTGTCCAGCAGGAAAAATATACTGGAGGTATAGTTTCAGTTTGAATCTGTTTCACTTGCTCATAATGTACTTAGCTTTCTTGAAATCACTATTGCTCAGCCAAGAAACTAAAACTAAGCTGAAAGAAATGGTTTATAAAAACTGAAAATGAATTTGTATTAGTCTTGTTGAATTACAAGTACACCCAGTGGTAGATCTAAGACCCTGACCAGAGGGGGCAATGTATTTGAAAATATTAAATATTATTTGTATGATATAAGTTTCCATATTGTATTAATAGCGGAGTCAATATAAGCGGTGTAAAAAAAAAAATATTTATAATTATAAGAGAATGAGGGGGTGCAAGTGCCCACTTCATCTCCTTGTAGATCCCCACTGAGTACACCTTTACTAACTCAGTAGCTTGCACAACAAACTATGCTTTTATCCTATTTACTCGTATGGCAATTTGTGAATTTATATTATGGCTGGATGAAAGGGCAGCCTGATATGTGGTAGGTAGCTGAGTATGACCATAATTACGTAGTTGTATATTTGAAAAAACCTTCCTAGGTTGCAAGGAATATTGTTGTTGGGTTGTTGACTGTAATTTCCTCTGTATAGCCATCATGGCAATTGATTATAATAGAAAATATAGGCTAAGTCTGTTACATTCAACACTTGTTCTCAAGCTGGTGCATATAAGTTGTATGTATCAAACTTGATATAAATATAATCAATTCTAGGTCATTGTAAGTGAAAATATTTGCTAATTGGTTATTAGAAATAACAAACTGATTCTTGATGTCTCTGGATACAATCTTTTCTCGAATGAAATTACAATCAATCTCAATGTTTGGTCTTTTCATGAAAGACAAGATTTGAGCTAATATAAAGAGCAGCCTAATTATCAAATGAGTGTGAACTTTCCAAATTGTAATTCTTTAAGTAAATGTTTAAGCCAAATAAGCTCATAGGTGGCTGAGGCCATAGTTCTATATTTTGGTTCAACACTAGATCTTGTCACAACTTGTTGTTTCTTGCTTTTCCTAGAGATCAAATTATCACCAATAAAAACACAATATCTGGAAGTAGATCTTCTATTAGATAGAGATCCTGCCCAATCAACATCTAAATAACATAACTTTAGTATAGTTATTGTGACCATATAACAAGTCTTTTTCAGGAGAACCTTTCATGTACTTCAATATTTAAATGTCCCCATATCAACATATGGGGGATTAAGAAATGTCTCGCCACACTAACTACAAATGAAAATATCAGGATGAGTAACAGTAAGATAGTTCAAATTTTCAACTAATTTTTTATACTTCTCAAGATAGTTTAATTTTGAAAAATTGAAGATGACATACAATTAATTTGAGAACATGCACTAAGAACAACATAAAAAACCCTTGAGGAACCTCGCCATGAATTAAAAGAGTGCAAGTAGTTTCAACAAGATGTTTATTCTTGTGCTCAACCACCCCATTTTGTTAAGGTTTATATGTACACGAAGTTTGGTGAAGAATGCCATGAGGTTTCATAAATATATTAAAAGAATGAGAAAGATACTCACGAGCATTATCGCGTGTGAAGTTTGAATTGAAACTCCAAATTGTTTTTTAATTTCATTAAAAAAATTGAAATATAGAAAGCATATCAAAATGATTTTTTGTTAAAAATAACCAAGTACATCTTGAATAATTATCAATAAAAATAACAATATACTAAAACCCTAAACTAGTCTTAACACAACTTGGACCCTAAATGTTAGAGTGAACTAAGACAAAAGGGGACAAAACATGTTGTGAAAACACTACAGGAAAAGAACTTTGAGTTTGTTTCCCTAAATGCATGACTCGTAGGACAAACTAGATAACTTGGAACAAGATGCTGTATCTTGACAAAACTAGGATGACCCAACTTAGAATTAAGGAGAGATGCAAAATTCATGACGGTGTCAACATGTGCATATGTTCGTAGGTGATAAGGATCATGGGACTCACATCCGGTGCCAATCAGCTGTTTGGTCTTGTAAACAAACAGAATCTTTGGCAAAAGAAATAACACAATCAACAGATTGAGTGAGACGACTAATGGATAATAAGTTAAAAAGAGAACTAGGAACATAAAGAACATTATCAATAGATAAAAAGGAAGGAGATTAGTAGTACCAAAATCATGGGTGTGCCTTAGAGCCATTAGCCATGGTAATGAAAGGTAAATAATCGGAGTTAGACATATAAGAGAAAAAAGATTTGTTACTAGTAATGTGATCTGTGGCACCTAAATCTAGAATCCAAGGACCAAGAGAGTTGGAGTGAGTGAGGCCAACAAATGATGTACCTATATATGCAACAAAAGTAGTAGAACCAGAGTTCTAGTGATCCTTATACCATTTAAGAAATTCATTGAAAATAGTAGGATGGTCTGAGGTATCAGATGAAGTAGGGTTCACAATAGAAGATTGAACATGAGCAATTTGGGGAAGAATGACAGATTTAGGAGGACGAAGTGGGGTCAACATGTAAGGCATAAAACCTATCAATTTTGTGGCCAAGCTTGCCCCAATGGTCATACTTGTGGCGAGTGTATCATGATTTTGAGATAACAAAACAAAAGAGTCATCAATGGGAGTAAGTATATTAGTGGTGTGCTTACCTGACACACGCATAAGGGTGGTATAAGTAGAAGTAAAATTGGCACAAGTGATCCCAAAATCTAGTCACGAACATCAAAATAATAATCAGGGAGCTCATGTAATGCCAATAACAGGAAAACCTTGGACTTTTACTCTAGTTCTTGAGAAGGAGTAGAGGCATGAGGCAATAACTCATTAAAATGACGAAGAATATGAATTTTACTCAAATATTTTGCCATTGTAATATTAAGACGTCTGGGAGAAACAACATTAAGAAGATTTTGACATACACAATAAAGACGTTGAGTATTGTTGGTTTACAATAATCTTGTTTTCAAACTTCTGAACAAGTCTCATAAATACAAAAAATTTGTTTGAGACAAATAAACGGTAGATTTAATAATAATGCATAATTGAGCATCAATTTTCAACCGACGCGGAACTTCATTTTCAGCAAGATCGACACCACACTTAGTAAGATGATCAACATAACTCTTAAGTCATAATTTAATATGAGGTTCGAGTATCATAGATGGATTGATTTGACATAGTGGCAGTAGAAGAGGTCATAGATGAAGTGAGAGGGAAACCCCCTTAGAGGAGAGAGAAAAACTCTAAAAAAATCAAATGAACTTTGACTAGGATGAAGAAGACAGATCCAGAATGAGGACAACACGACAACTTTGACGATGGTAATCATTGCTGAAAAAGATGTCAGACATGCCACTACGCGTAGAAGAAAGCTACGACGGTGACACAATAAGGAGCGACTTATGAGGTCGCGTTGAAGCTCCGATCACCACTATTTTTGTGACATGATGGTTGCTTGACTGAGACGAGTCGGTTGGTAGCCGGCTGCTGCAACGACAACGATGGGGTGAAGCAGTGGTGACAGCGGCTGGGAAGTGTTGGTGAACAATGATTTCATCGAACAAAAATTTAATTCTAATCCTAGACTCTGGATACCATATTCAAATAAAGAAAAGTAAATGTTGCATTATTTTCCCTTATGCAAAATACACACATAAGATTTTTTATTTATAAGTAGAAATAGTAGCAGATTAATAGATATTAAAAGAAAATATGGGCTAAGTCCGTAAATAAAGAACAATGAAAGCTGCTAGAGTATTTTGGATACAAAAGTGGCAATGCTTTCATTAGAAAATGGCATAGACATGCCGTGGGTGATCGTTGAATCTACCTGATGTCTAGAAATATGCCTGGTTGAATGGTACATGAATGGGCATGGATCTTGAGACCACCTGAACTCTTTAGGGGTAGTCACAGAATTGGTCACGAAAGGGGCAGATTCATGAAGACAGCATGCTGGCGATCATGGCATCAAAATGGCATTATGAAAGGCTGTCCCATGCACTGCTGTAAGCAGCTGGAAATGTGTGCGAGTGAGGAATACAGAGGACAAAAGAAATGGCTTTATCTTAAATTCTGGCTGCGGATGGATTGGTGCATGGCAAGTCTGTTGTGGCTTTCCTGGAAAAATTGAATGGAGGTAGTGTGGATGGGGCATGTCAAGAATGACAATGAAGCTGGAGTTGGGTGGCCATCTGATTAAAACAGCAGTTTGGGTTGACTGTAATTTGTTATTTGCTAAAAATAAGACAATGACATATTTGAAGCCATAAATTTTGTATACATAGATGAGTTTTTTTGTGCATCACTAGAGATTTATTAATAGTAATATTTTTCTTTTTTTGGGGCTGACCTGTGTGACCTCGATCTTGTATTTTTAGCTTATAGAACAAGAAGCAATTGAACTGAAGAATAAGTTTGCCAATCCAAGACGTTCAATGTTGGAGGACACTGATAATGGTCAACTTGAGGACATTGATGTTATTCCAAATGAGGATATGTTACTGGTATGTGGCACTTTTCTTCAATTAATAGGTATTTTACAGACTCTTTTTTTAATGTTATTGTCTTTTACTTTTCAGGCACTTAGTGAAAAAGGTTATCTGAAGCGGATGAAGCCAAGCACTTTTAACCTACAAAATCGAGGAACAATAGGAAAATCTGTAGGAAAACTAAGAGTGAATGATTCAATGTCTGATTTTCTCGTTTGTCGTGCACATGATCACGTCCTATATTTCAGGTTATTTTTTATTGTCTTAAATGAAATAATGTCTGCCTATTTGAAGAATGCAAGAATGCAATAAAATTATAATTTAAATAATGAACAGTTACAAGTTAAGTTTCAATTAATGATTGCAATTGAGAATTTAATATGTAAAAGTTGCAATTCTCTCAATTCTTCGAATTGGAGGCATTAATTAACCAACTAAAACTAGAAAGTATTCACCTAATTAAGTGTACTTTTAAAATATTTTTTAAAATGATAAAATTTAAAAGATCTCAAATTTGATGGGCTTACAGACCAGCCCGTTGGTCCACTCTTTGGCAGGGCCTGAACAGGTCGGGATGACCTGTTTTCCTATCCTTAGAATTTTTTAGTCTGTGGTGTTTGATGCTAGGAAAGTGAAAATGAAGGCTGTTGAATAAATCTCCTTTCAATGTTTAGTTTCAATAGATTTTTACCCGTAAAAACTCAGTGCCATGTATTGAAAGTCTTTTCCTTTATGACATATAGCTCGAATACACGTTTCATTTTATTGTTAAACCACATACAATTATGTTTTCTGTTGCAGTACACTTTTGAAATCTTCATTAGTGGGTGAAATCCCTTGTTGATCGATAAAAATAAGCTTGATCCATTCTGTATTGGTGGGGCTATCAGCATGGAATTTCCTCAACATTAGTATTGGACTTGGAAAGACTGTCAAAGCATGTGTTCATATTTATTGGCATTTCTGTCAATATAACTATAAAAAATGTTGACTTTATTTTTCATCATGATGTGTGTAGAGCGTGGAGTTAGTTTTATTTTGGTATTCACCTTTTTCTAGAGGATATTGCAGTTGATCTAGTTAATTTGAATATGACATGGCTTGTGAAAATTTTCAGTGATAAGGGAATAGTATACTCAGCTCGTGCTTACAAAATTCCTGAATGTAGCCGGACTGCAGCTGGCACACCACTTGTTCATGTATCTCTTTGTCCTTTCTTTCCCTCTACTTATACTCATACTTGCCAGATAAATGGGAATAAAAATAAATAAGAACGAGATGTCTTCACTTTATATGTATGTTTATTTGTATGTGTATTTGTTAAAAGAATTAGTGACAAAATAAGTTAGGGAGGGATAGTAGCACTCTGGTACCGTGTTTGAGAAGAGAAAAATCGAGAAGGAATTTTATGAATTCCATCTGATGGGTACACCCATGAATATTCTTATTTATGATGAAGAAGAAAAACAATATTAAGGAACAATATCAATATCTAGTAACAAAAAATATTTTGGTAAGATATTTCCCCATCAAATCATATCATGTTGTGTGGGATCTCAACACACCTTCTCAAGCCGAGGACAAGACATCTCAAGCATGAAAATAGGGAAGAGCTCGATAGGAGGTGGCACAATAGGCTCAACAAACTTAGCTAGGATAGACTCTGATACCAACTCAAGAAAATGAAATTTAAGCTTAACTTAACCTCTTAGGTTACCGACTTACTAAGTTGAGTTTTGTAACACCTATATATTATAATTTGGTCACATCTCAATGTGAGATTTGCAACAATTATATTGCAAGAGGCTAATTTCATGACCTCCTAGTCACATGAAAAATACTCTAATCATTTTGAAATTTGGGTTTGATATTTTTTAAAAATATTTTAAATTTCTATGTATAAAATTCACCAGTAACTCTGCATTTTTAATTTTTAACAAAAATTGCAAAATGACAAATTTTCTTCTATTTGTTTCATGTGATCCAGATTTTATCTTTATCTGATGGTGAAAGAATAACGTCCATTATTCCTGTGAGTGAGTTTGCGGAGGATCAGTTTTTGCTGATGCTAACAATGCAAGGCTATATCAAGAGAGTATCCTTGAATTTGTTTTCATCCATCAGGTCTACCGGAATCATTGCTATTCAGTTGGTTTGTTCCCTTGTTTGGATTTCCTCTGTTTACATTACTACGCCATTCCTCTGTTAACGTCTTTTCCTGAGTGTTATTTGTGCATACTGTTTAACTTTAAAGGTTCCCGGTGATGAGCTGAAATGGGCCCGTCTTTGCACAAACGATGACTTTGTGGCCATGGCTTCACACAATGGAATGGTCATGCTGTGCCAATGCAGTAAGGCAAGTTGCTGACTGTTATTGTTTCTATTTCTTTAGTTGATGTTCAAATTCTGTAAACATTGAAATACAAGTTACTTAAATCTCAAGTAAATATGTGAAGGAAATTAATTTGAAAATAAAAGAATTGAATTTTACTGCTATGCAGCGATGTCTTTCAAGCTTTGAACCTTTCAAAATAATTTCCTTTTGACATTCTTTAACTTAGGAAGTAGAGGGAAACTTTTGTTTAGAATTTTCAGAAGGGTTTAACCCTCAACCTCATGGAATTATTTTTTTAGATAAATTAATTAGTATTGTATGTCAGTTTGGTAGTTACTTGGCTGTTAACTAATTGGTTATAACTGTAGTATAAATAGTAATGTCGTGTGATACAATGTGTGAGAAGAAAATTTCAAATTCAGCGCCATAATCTTTTGTTCTCTCCCTTTTCTTCTCTGTTTCTGTGAGTGTGTTCAATGTATGTTCTAACAAGTGGTTTCCATAGGTATCTTGGTCGTGGACCTGTGTGTGATGTCACTAGCTTGAGGAAGATGAAGACTCCCTAAAGGAATAAACATTCCTAAGACCTGATTCTAATTTGTTTTAGTTTTAGGGGCAAAGAAGAGGAAAAATAAGCATAACCAAAAACTTTAGGGAAGTGATAGTCAAGAATGAAACAATATAGTGTATGGAACAACACATTTTTGAGCAACAATGGGGGCTTTATTTAAGAAAGGCATGATCCCAAAAGGATGGAAGAAGGGAGGCTTAATTAAAAAGAGAGCGACCAAGTTCAACTATATTACAATCTTGTGCTCAACAAAACCATTTTGATGATGTGTGTGAAAACATCTAACATTCTAAAACTGTTTCTTAAATAGGTGGTAAAAGGTCTAAAATTCCCCACCCCAATTAGTTTGAATAGCAGCATTGAGAAAGATTAAATTGCAGTTCACGCATAGATTTAAATTGCTTAAAAATGGAAAGTGCATCTAATTTGTTTTAAAATAAATCCATGCAAACAATATTCTATTTCATTTCCTTTATTTACGAGGAAGTTGTGAGTCTAGTTGGTTATATGGAAAGGAGATGCATTTGAGATGTTAGAAGGTTCAAGACAATGGTGGATAAGCAGTGTATGTGAAGCATCAATGTTCTTTGAATAGATGGGTGTTGTGAATACATCGCAGATGATTTTCTTTCCTATTGTAATAGGGATGGAATAATTTCTGAAGGTATTGCTCCATATACTCCTCAAGATAATGGAAAAGTTGACAGGAGTAGAGTGTTAATGAACATGACCAGATGTATTCTTAAGGAAGAAATATGTCAAAACAGTTATGGGGACAAGTTGTATCCACAACCAAATATATTCTAAACAGAAGTCCAACTTAGAGCCAACATGGTGGTCAAGAAGAAAACATGTAGTTAGTCATCTCTGGGCATTTTGTTTTCTTTGCTTTAGGTGTGTACTAGATTAAAGAAGTTTGATGATTAGGAGGAGCCAATCGTGGTTTTTTGGGTACCACCATTCAATAGGTGTATCCAAAAACTACAATCTTTTGCCATTGGGATCTGACTGCCTCAAGAATAGAGCTGAGTCCTGTTTGTAAGTGTTCATCCTTGACCAAGAAACCATAATTTTGTTGAGGTAGACCAAGACGAATAATTCTTCCAGTTAAGCATTGCACTTGTAATGGTCGGAGTAGCCAAGAAGAAAGCACCATAACCTATTGAAGCCATTTCAAAGGGGAAGAACAATGACCAAACACAAAACAGAGAAGAGAAACCCTAAAAACCGTGAGAACACGTGTCCAAGCACAAAGGCATGTCAAAATAGTTAAAGGAAGTTAGAAATAGAGACGATAGAGTTTAGTGAGTCAGACGGTGTTGTCACCGAGAGATTTTGATGACTGGAAGACTACACGTGGAAGACATGTGTTAGCACGGGATGTGCGTGGATCGGCATGTGACAACACATGGCTGATCAGTTGGTCATGTGACCCTGGGGTTGGGTTGCACACCTCGAGGCACACCTAACCCTAACTTTTCCTTACTGAATGGTGGCAGTGACGATTGCAAACACAACTTAGAAGGCAGAGCGGGATCTTACTTGCTCTGATACCAACTTGAACAGGTGAGAGGACTGCAAAAGACAATGTATTCAACCTACATTGTTAGACTTTTATTAATGTATATAGGATACAAAGAAGATGCAAGGCACTTGCCTATGCCTAACACCCTAACCCTAAGGTTGGGTATACACACAAGAGAAATAATAAAAATTAATATTACATTTCAATAATTTTCACCCAAACACCAATTAAGTGATAAGGCAGTCTGTGCAACTTTGTAAATTGTTTTGTATATTGAGATTTTTTTTCATAGCCAACAAAGACATGGCTTATAGAGTGGGGCTGATTGGTAGATTTATGGATCTTTGAAGGCTTTATGATCTACTTGCAACTATGAGGATATTGAGATATGTGAAGAGCACTTTTTATATTGGGTATTTTTCAAAATAACAAATATTTCTGATGAAGTATTTGGCTGAAACCTTTTTTGCAGTTTTTTGCTGTAATTTGTATTTTTAGTTTTATTTTGGCACTATTGTATAATGTCGCCATTTTGTGTTTGTATGGGTTTAATCTCAAACTTGCAATATAGGCAAAAATTGTAAGTTTTCCCGTGGAATTGCATGATTCCTCGATTTCACAACTCAGATAGTGTTAGATCACTCACGAAATAGTAAAACAGTGGAATCGGTGGGATCACAGTGCTTGCTAGTAAACTCGGTTGTATTATTCAAGCACCAAAAACTTGTCACTTTTTCCACTAAACGGATTTTGGGTTAAAACCCAAGCCCAAAATGTTAAAAAGACCTGAAAAAAAAATAAATAAAAGAAGATGGAAAAGGATGCATGCACGAACCATTCCAAGCATTTTATGAAAACATTTGTTTAGTCTTCTAGGTGTTCTTTATCTTTGACTTGGTAGTTTGTCTTTTTGAAAATTTGGTATTTTCTTTAGGCTACTTAAACTTAAGTAAATAGGTATTAAGTTGTTTTGTTTGTCACTTACGAGTTGTGACTTGATTGACATGCTTTCTTTCTCATGGTTTTATGTTTGATCAAGTATTTTAAAGTGTTAAACTGGACAGTTTTTTTTTAAATTATTTGTTGTTTGCATGCCTATATATATATATATACACACACATACACACATATATATATATATATATATATATATATATATATATATATATATATATGTATATGTAGAAGCAATCTCACAATTTATGATCTTGTGCACTCTTTATGATCCCAATAGTATTCTCGATTTTTATTACCTTGCAGATCCGAACACTGAGTAGAAATACACGGGGTTCACTTGCAATGAGACTCCGAAAAGGGGATAGCATGGCCAGTGTGGACATTATACCAGCAGCCATGTGGAACAACTTGGAAACTTTGTCAAAACATCCCGAGAACAGGTAATAGTGATTAGATCCTGAATGCTCAATCTGTTATTTTCATAGCTATCAGTATTATGTCTCAATTCTTTATTTTGCTCACATGTCTAGCGTCAGGTGTGATCCGAATGAGAACATTCTCCTAGAACCGTGTAATTGTATAGGAATCATGTTCATACCAGCTTATAATTGCCGTGTTTCCTTGATGAAAACATTTAGCATTCAACAAATAAAATAATAGATTAAGTTTCTTCATGTATTTTGCGAATGCATCTTGTCTTCTTTTCTGAAATTTGTATCAGTAATAATATGATAAGCGCCCAACCACTTGCCGAACCCACCCTCAAAAGCTATCTATTATGGGGGAAGAACCAAAATCTTCTACTCCACAATGCGTCCCATGCTACTTGATGTGGGACTTAGGGCAACTCTGAAGGGAGTTTTTTTCCCTGACAAACACTGTAAAAGCAATTTGGTAGCTGCATTGGAGAGCAATTCTATAGGGTCCACTCTAGATGGAAGTTGCTAGCTGCAACAATCGGTTCTATCACTGCAAAATGGGTCAGCATGAGTAAAAAATTATTATTTAAACAAAGGAAGTTGTGGCATTAGAAGGAATTGTGAAATATTATTTTAAAACGTAGTAGATAAACTTAGATGGAGTTGTTGGTTCGAGATACTGTTAGGGACCCCATAATGCCCAAGTCCCCATCATAATATTGGTATTTGTTTGCAGATGCATTGAGAATTTCCCCTGTACAACCATATTATATTTTTAATGTCACTGGCTACAACCCTCCAATTTGGAGTTCCTAGAAGGTTTAAGCATTTTTAAATTGTTGAGAAATTTAGTTGGCTTGATTAGGCCTCTTATATATTTTACTGAAAATGTTGAGATCTATTTCTTTATTCATTGCTTTTTTTTGTCCTTTATGAAGATATTTTAATAAAAAATTGTGAAGCTATAAACTATAGTTAAAGATATCGCATATACGTATATTCTGTTTTTAGCTCTTGAACATGACGAGAAGTGTTTTGACATTGTGATGACCTTTCGTCTTGTGAAGGCATTATGTGAGCAATTTATCAGATATGTCCTTATTATATTCATTTACTAAATTCCCAGTGGAAAGGGCCAAAAAGGCCCGTGGTTATTGTTCGTGTCTGAGAATGGTCATGGAAAGCGTGTTCCTTTGAGCAGTTTCCGGGTATCATCATTGAATCGAGTTGGTTTGGTTGGATACAAGGTATTTTTTGTATATTAGAATATTCCTTCCCTTGACAACAATAGATGTTCTTTTTTGGTTTAAATGTTGTCATTCTATCCTGTGTATTCAGTTTTCCGCAGAGGATCGCCTGGCTGCTGTTTTTGTAGCAGGATTCTCATTAGCAGGTATTTTCTAAATGCTATGATTAGTTCAACAGCTCAGTTACTGTTCTGATAATTACCAGTATTAATTTTGCTACTGATATAAAATTGTTCTAGTTATTATTAGTTGTAATATATCATTGTAAACCTTCATTATCTTGAGCAGAGGATGGTGAAAGTGATGAACAAGTGGTTCTTGTAAGCCAAACTGGCACAGTCAACAGGATTAAGGTTCGCGATATTTCAATACAATCTCGATTTGCAAGGTAAAACTGAATTGTGTCCTATATGCTTTTTTTGCTACTTATTTGATTTCTTACTCATTAGGGGTAGAAGCCCATGACTTCGTGTTAGAGAATGGTATAATAACCTGAATTTAGTCTTGTATGGGATATCTTAGTATAATAAATTAAATACACAATATCCGTTGGCCTTGTTGTTTTATTGCCTGAATATTATTCCCTTTTTTATTCGTGGTAAATATTATTCCCTATTTTTAGACAGTCTTGCTTGTCAGAATCCCCTTGTATATATTATTTCCTTTTTCAGACTGATTTGATTGCCCGAATATGTATTTATTAATAGGAATATTGACCCTTAATTATAGGGATTGATAAAACGGGTTTGAGCATATGCTCTTTTATCAAATATAATCAGAAAATTATCTTTAAACGTGGTATCAAAGCTCCAAAATTCAAAGCCTGTGTAAAATTGTGATCTGCATTGCAACAAAGTTTTTCTTCCGTTGTGTGTCCTACAGTGCCGTCTTTTACTCTCCTAAAACACTGACAACACAATGAATAATACCCAACAAAATTTAGAATGGCTGGAACTGCCAATAACCTTGCCCAATATATCCACACTGCTGAGCTACAGTGTATTCAACTCAGCCTTCATCTCAATTGTTGAAACTACCTCAAATGGTGTACGGCAAATTGAATCATCTTACTGGGTAGGGCAGAGCTTAAACCCGCAAACTGACCTGAGCCCAACAAACCTGGGAAAAATGTATGTTATCAGATGAGTTTACATGATTGTGGGGTATGTCGGGTTAAATTTTCAGATCCATAAGGGTTGCAACGGTTGAATTTGGATACAGATCTTTAGATCTTTGCAATCTGACATGTCTGAATTAGTCAGACTCAGTCCGTTCCACATGGCATTGGCCCAAACCCAAAAGCAAGCAATTTAATTAGACTCAAAATGTGGTCTTAAATTGTTTAGAAAATCACTACAAAAGAGGATAACAAAGTTAAAAAAAAAAATGATTTGTGAATGTGGCCTAATTTAGGTCCAAACCGTATCAATCCATGCACCAACACGTGCAAACCTAACATTCGATCAACTTGACAATGCAATTGTACAACTAAATCAGTACGGACCTTTTCTGCAAGCTAATGGGTTGCTACGGTTTGGATTTTTTTGGAGCTGATATAGCTATTTCCTTTTCTGTCTGGCTCCTGTGTCGATTTATTTGACAAATGTTTTAATTTAATGTATCTGTTGCTGCAAGGAGCTTATTGGACAGTCTTTATGGATTTCTATAAACACAGGTGTTATATTGATTGGACCTATTCTAGATGCTAAGTGTTGAAATTAATGACAATGTCGATGAATTGAGTCCTTCTGTTGACATATCCCCCATAGCAGGATCTTTATAACTCTAGACTGCCCTTATTTTCTTTTACATCGAGATTGGAATTTAAGATGTATTGAGGTCATGGCAATACTTGATTCTTTGATGACGTATGTCCGTGAATTTATGTCAGGGGAGTTATTTTGATGCGACTTGATCATGCTGGAAAGATTCAGTCTGCTTCATTGATCTCAGCAACGGATTGCGAACCTGAGGAAGTTCTTGCTACTGCTCAAGGCTAGTAATAGAAGAACATCCATGTCTAAAACGGGTTACTTTGCCATTTGCCTGACAATCTGAGTTGTAGTTTAGCCTTTGATTGAATGCTGCTGCTTCTTGATCCTTGAATCTGTCCTCGGGTATGATCTCTATAGAAATCGTCCCAGTTTTTCGCCCCTGCTCCATTTTATATTTTGTATTTCTTTTTGATGGGTGCCTTTGGGAGATGTCTAGGAGGTCTGTAGTTTATTCTTGACTCGTCTTGTAAATTATAGTGGGATGACTAGTGAAAAACATGGAGGGGGCGAAATGCCATATTGTAATCAACTCTACATTTTGTAACAGCTACATCATTAGAAAGTTAACCATTATTTCCTGGTTTGAGTCTTCTCTATGATTGAGAATCTTCTTTGCATATCAATTTTGCAATTTTATGTGAACTTGTTCTTAAACTATCTAGAAGACGGCTTAGTTTTTATTTTTGAAACATTTAATCTGACAATAGGGTGTAAAAAGCCATAATAAACAAAGTTGAGTTTTATGCATGGATCGGGAAGGAAATATCAATGTATTTATCCTCAAGATATCTTCGTGTACACTATTAATTTTTTTTCGAACTTTATTCAATTCACCGTGTAGAATTAAGCTTTATATTTCAGCAGATACCTTATTACGAGTGAGTCTCCACAGTAAAGCAGATTTGGAAGGAGGAATAATGGAATGCCAAATATAATTTCGGCAGATATAAAAAAATGATCGGTTTGGATTTACAAAAGAATGTGCATCCTTTGAAGTAGAAGTTCCATTAGAAGTGTGTGCCCACTTAAACATGTACCATGGTTTTGATTGCCTTGAATAACTTAAGGAATAAAGCAACTACCAGGAAGAATGAATCTTGTTTGCACTTTCGATTCTCGTTATTTTAGTAAAATTAAGAATTTTATGTTTTTTATGTATTTTAAAGATAGAAAATATTCTATAAAAATTGTTATAAAAATGTTTTTTTTTTCATAATCAAGTATTGTCATAAATTTGGTTTTCTTTGATATTTAAAACTATTTTAATGCAATTAAATTGAAATATATTAACATTGGAAAGCTTTGCAAATTGTTAGTCTAAACAAAAGTAAACAATGACTTTTATTTATTTCTATTTGAAATAATCTATTTTCGTTTATTAAATTTTAATTAAAGAAAAACAAATGAGCACATCTAGTAATTTTTTTTTTTTTTGTGTAAAAACCAATTGCACTGTCCAAGTATAGATTTTCCAACGTTTAGTATGAGTTTTGGATTTGTCCTTTCATTCATGATATTTGTATTCTATTTTTCTTTTCACTATTTTTATGTTAGCGCACCTAAAGACTATTAATTGTTGGGCTTTGGGATAATCAACTTAGGACGTCAAAGTTTCATACTGATGTCTTTAAAAATAAAAAAATGGTACACCTAGTAAGACTTGTTATTACAAATATAATGCCTAATCATCAAAGTAATAATACAAACACTTCGAGTGTGTCACTCACAAGTGTGAACCAAAATACAAATATACAAGTACGAAACACAGCCAACAACCAGTATGATTGTTATTACTATTAAGATATAAACATATTACTCATAATTAGACACAAGTCTAAATATGATAATTTTTTTCCTTAACACACCCACGGTTTGGATGATAACAAAAAAATAACACGTTTTGGTCGTTAAACAAAATTTATGCACGGTTTAAAGCTTATCTTGTAGATCAAGTTTCTACTTGAGTTGGCGTTGAATAAATATTAAAAAAAATCCAGTAATTTATTTTATTGAACTAGATTTAAAAATATGCATGCAAAGTTGTTAGCTGATTTAAGAAAAACTAATATCTATGGCGAAAATATCTATGAGGACCAAGTACAAGTACTATAAGTATAAAGTCACGTCAACCCTTTTGAAATAGTATATGATAAGATGTTTCCCAGTAATTAAGAAGTTGATGATGAGAGCCTAGTTCATATCAATAGATTGATGTGCAAGAAACAATAAATTACTAACAAATTTTGAAGATAAGAAAATCAGATGGATGGAAGAAATTGCTATATATATGTCTCATGGTTGGACTAAATCATAACCAAAGCACATCTTGAAGAACATAAACAATTAAGTTTCATATCTAAGTTCTCCCTTCCCAAGAAACATATATTTTTCTTGGCTTATTTTGCTACCTTACACAAATGGGGCTTCTAGAAAATCTTCATGAATTTTTCACTGCTTGTACCAAACCAAAGGAGAAACGTGTGCCCAAGAAGGTTTTAACTTCTTTCATTTTACATATCTTGCTATCTGTGTTCCTCAATCTATAGCTATACATGTTAACCCTTTTGGCTTTTGATTCTTTCTTCTCTCTAATGAAGAACTTGATTTTGCTTTTATAGACAGTTAATATCAGGGTGAAAATGGACTGTGAAGGTTGTGTTAGAAAAGTTAAACATGCAGTGGAGGAGTTGGAAGGTTAACATAAACCTCTCTTCTTTATCTCTTTATTATTCCATTGTCTGTTAGCACTTTCACTGCCGTATATGTTTCTTTTTCTGGTATTCTATTGTCCATCACTTAATGAATTGAACAAGTTAACTTAATCAAGTATCTTTTGAGACAATTTTTCATATACTCCTTCAGTTAAAAGTAACTTTGTTAAATAATCTTATATAAGAGATATTATGAATATCTTTTACAACATTCTCTTTAGTATATTTTTTCTTCTTCATCAAACTAATCAATTTATCATACACTTCTCTCTTCACTTGTCTTTTTATTTTTGTGTATAGAAAAAAAAAAGACACTATAAATACACTTTCTCATTGTATTTATATACCCAGAGATTAAAGAATATGGTAATAATCAACCATTAAGCAATCAATATTTTGGTATTTTTTTTTTCTCTTCTTCCAATTCAATTAAACTAGAAATTTTGTCTAATTGAACTTTATTTGTTCCTGTAACTAAATGAAGCTTAAGTCAAGTCAAATACATTAACATAAGTTATAACATTCACCACTAATACAAGCACATGCAAGAACCTTAAATATTCTAGTAAAATATTATGGTCAAAACCTGCTTTGTCATGAAAGCATCCTAACCTAGACATATACTAATTATTAGAGATGGTAGGTAGTTGCTTGAGATCAATTTTTTCATTTTTGTATGTATTTAAAAGTCAAACAATCTATTGATCTTTTTCTATGCAACTTCCGATCGATCATCGTTATCTGAATTTTAGGTTATGGTAATATAACCTAACTGAACTCAAAATCAATAAAAGATGTAACAAGAAGGACCAAATAACTAAAGTCATATATTTAGGCAAATATATAATATTGAAAATTGCATAACCAATGTAAGGCCACCACAACACCAATACGCTAATTTATGTACTTAAAATAACACAGAAAAACCAAAGAATAAGAGAAATAGAAAAATAGAAGAAACAGTTGTGTGGATTTATATGACCCCCACACTGATATGTATGTTACTATTCTCGAGTTTGAATTTTTTAGATAAAATAAACATGATTAAAAGAAGAAACCTCTCTAAGTATAGTTAACTTGACAAAAAGAAGTCCCTCATTTAAAAGTAATTCTTCAATGTTGTAGCTATAGACAAAATCAAAATACTGTGCAGTATTTACTGTTGAATTAAATTACTAACACTGAAAAAAGTTATGAAAATGTAACATTTTACTATTTATAATTCATCAAAATGAAAGTGTTAATTTAATTAATGAATTGTTTCAGGAGTGGAATCGGTTGATGTGAACCAAAAGCTACAGAGGGTAACAGTGACAGGTTATGTGGATGCAGAGGAGGTTCTAGAAGAAGTGAGGAGCACAGGAAAGAATGCTGACAATTGGGCATTTGTTCCCTACAATTTAGTGGCATTTCCTTATGCAAAAGGGGCTTATGACATAAAGGCACCCTCTGGTTTCGTGAGAAATATCCCTGATGCAGTGGGTGACCCTAAGTCCCCTGAGATGAAGCTTATGAGACTCTTTGATGATGAAAACCCTGATGCATGTTCTATCATGTAAACAAGGCCTTCATCATTCTGTTTGTATTTATTCTCAACAAACAAGAAGATTTGGGGTTATTTCACCAGAGTATTAGATGATCCTATTCTTCTAAGTTCTTTTTAAATTAACTTTCCTATATCTCCACTTAATTATCATCTTTTGAATTGGATCACTAGATTTTTATTCATTTTATTTATTATAATTTATATTAATTTAATGTTTTAATTTGCTACAAATGAACTGAAATACCATGTGGTGATGTGTCTACATAATATGACATCAGCAGAATATTATTATGCTCATGTATACTAATATTTTGTCTTATAATTATAAGAGTATAAAGTGGATATTCACATATTATGAGGATTTACATGCTCATAAATGGGTTGACACCTAGTGAAAAACTTATGGATTGGACTTCATTATTCGTCTTAGATCTAAATGAATCCTTAATGATATATAACCGTTTTACCTTCTTTAAACTTATAACGACCTTCTTTAAACTTATAACGATTCATTCCAAACTTTTTACAAAACTAAGACATTCCTCAAAATGTCAAATTGTGGGCATCTCATTTCAAATTCCGATTGACCAATATTAATTACTTTGCTTCTCTTTGTTAAAAAAAGAAAAAGAAAACATGATTTCAATCATCAATTTTTCTAATGTTTTTGCTTTGTTTTGTTTGGCTTAGTACAAAAATCCTATCCTTAATGAATTCGTAACTTTTCTAATTATAGAAGTATGGCTATGTTATTTATACGTACTTTTGTTAAATTAGTTATTTATTAATTACGTGCTTATGTTAATTTGTGTGTTTATTTTGTAGTTTTTTTTGTTGGGTAATCCGAGGAAGTAAAACTTGGGAGATCTCACAAGAATAAGAATTGAGTCAAACCTATATAAGGAAATGACACCACCTTCAACCTAAAACATTAAGGCATTGCGTTTGTGGGTCTTCTTTCTTATGTGTTACTCAACTTTCTCATTCCTACTCAATGTGGGACTTAGACTCACACTTGGATACCTAACAAATCTCCTCCTCAAGTGAGAGTCCCTTCCACATTGGTACACTCCCACTCTAGCGGAAGCATTTTCAAATACGAGTATCTTAATCACAAACGATCCTCACTTGTACTGCCGTTTACACACTTAAACGGACACTTAAACAGGACATGCTTTCCTAAAACCTCTGTTAGAAAGACTTTCGATACAGGGATCAAATTGCACTCGTATGAGCCGGTCATAACAACGAACCTTCGGCTTTGAAGCCACTTGATGGGTAATCCGAGGGGGCAAAACCTGGGAGATCTCACAAGAATGAGAACTGAGCCAAACCCACACAAGGGAATGACACCACCTTCAATCCAAAACCTTAAGGTATTGCGTTTGTGGGTCTTCTTTCTTATGTGTTGCTCAACTTTCTCATTCCTACTCAATGTGGGAAAAATCTCCCCCTCAAGTGAGAGTCCATTCCACATTGGTACATTCCCCTTCTAGGGGAAGCATTTTCAAATACGAGTACCTTAATCACAAATGATCCTCACTTCGTTTACACACTTAAACAGACACTTAAACGGGATACGCTTTCCTGAAACCTCCGTTAGGAAGACTTTCGATATAGGGATCAAACTGCACTTGTATGAGCCGGTCACAACAATGAACCTTCGGCTTTGAAGCCACTTGATGGGTAATCCGAGGGGGCAAAACCTAGGAGATCTCATAAGAATGAGAACTGAGCCAAACCCATACGAGGGAATGACACCACTTTCAACCCAAAACCTTAAGGCATTAGGTTTGTGGGTCTTCTTTCTTATATGTTGCTCAACTTTCTCATTTTTACTCAATGTGAGACTTAGACTCACACTTGAATACCTACCAATCTCCCCCTCAAGTGAGAGTCTTCCACATTGGTACACTCCCCCTCGAGCGGAAGCATTTTCAAACCCGAGTACATTACTTATGACCTCTCACTTGTACCGTCGTTCACACTTATACAGGACATGCTTACCTGAAACCACCATCAGGAAGACTTTTGATATAGGGGTCAAACTGTACTTTTCGATATAGGGGTCAAACTGTACTCGCCCAAGCCGTAAACCAAGTCTCTGATACCTATTGTTGGGTAATCCGAGGGGGCAAAACCGGGGAGATCTCACGAGAATGAGAATTGAGCCAAACCCACACAAGGGAATGACACCACCTTCAACCCAAAACCTTAAGGCATTGGGGTTTCTAGGTCTTCTTTCTCATATGTTGCTCAACTTTCTCATTCCTACTCAATGTGGGACTTAGACTCACACTTGGATAACTAACAAATCTCGCCCTCAAGTGAGAGTCCCTTCCACATTGGTACACTCCCCCTCGAGCTGAAGCATTTTCAAATACAAGTACCTTAATGCACTCGTATGAGCGGGTCACAGTAACGAACTTTCGGCTTTGATACCACTTGATGGGTAATCCGAAAGGGCAAAACCAGAGAGATCTCACAAGAATGAGAACTGAGCCAAACCCATACAAGGGAATGACACCACCTTCAACCTAAAACCTTAAGGCATTAGGTTTGTGGATCTTCTTTCTTATATGTTGCTCAACTTTCTCATTTTTACTCAATGTGGGACTTAGACTCACACTTGAATACCTAACACTTTTAATAATCCTTTTCTTCTCTATTAGACACTAAAGTCATACATTACATCTCAAATAGATGAACTATTTATTAACTTGACTAGTGTACTTTTGGGAATTGTAGGATTCATAATAGCTTTTATAGACTAATATTAAACTATTTATAGTGTACATTTTATATAGTTTATATATCATAGCTTTTATCATTCTTCTTTCATATGATTGATTATGATCGTAAATTCTTCACTACTTATTTGTCAAATGAAAGTGTTGAAATAATCATAAGAACACAATCTTTTAAATCATTTAAAAGATTGCATATAAGACGCTCATTATTGCAATAACTATCATTTTTATCAAGTTATAATCATAAGTGGAACAAAGATTATCATTAAATAAAACAATTATTTAAAATAATCGAATATAAGATGATGATTATAACAATAACACTCATTATTATTATGCTATGACGACAAGTAAAACACCAATCGTCATCACATGGCTTCACAAATATGGGTTTTAGTTGGTTACATGATAGCCAAATAATGAGATAACCAATGTAATGTCCTCCAACATACTTTTAACTAAACTCTTCTTAGACTTGTCTTGTAACGTTGAACATGATAGAAGCAACAATAATATGTGTGTGTGTGTTTAGAAGTTCAATTTAACATTCTATAGAGCGATATGTGTGTGTGTCTAGAAGTTTAATTTAACATTCTATTGAGCATCATGTTTTTTTTCCGTTATTTTATACTCTATACATATATTACATTTTTTACTTTGCTTGTCATACATACTAACTCTAGTCAGTTTAAATTTAATAACAAACAAAGAATTTAGATCTCCTAATATATCATGCCGTACATCGTAATTACAAATTCATTAACAACCTAAAAAATGAGATCTTGATCACAATATCTCTTTTTCCACAAAAACATTATTTTTTATGATAACAATCTTGTCAGATTCAAATGACACTTTAACCGCAATCTTTCTCCGATTTGAACAGGAACTTCTAACACAAAACTAGCAAACACCCATAAGAGAGAACCTATGATAGGAGAAAAGAAAAGAATGAGTAGAGGCACACAATCCAATTAAGTTACAAAATAAGATAGGAAATTGATAAGATTTGAACTGAATCGTGCCCAGAAAGTTCAAATAACACTTATAATTTCAAGCATGCGAGACTGGTCTCCTTTACTGTCCACTTTAAAGGTATATGAAGTGTGTTGTTATATAAATCTTTAAAAATATGTAATCTAGGCAACGTGAAACTTTTATCTTTTGTAATATCCACTTAGTAATTCCATGTTGATATCATGTATTGAAAAATCCTTGTAAAAATCAGAAGGTATATTTATATAATTTAGATTTTTATTGTCAGATGTTGATTAATTACAATTTAGTATTCTAAGATATTTTCATAAATGATTTTTGAAATGACATAACATCTATATAAATCTAGAATATATAACACATGGTATTACATATTTGTAAATGTATAAACATATGTGCTTGCATTTATATAAATGTGTTTGACACGTGTGATGTGAGATAAATATTTGTTTTCGACATTAAATATTTGGGATGCTTCAACCTATATAAATACCAATACTTTATATATGTAAAAGTTACATACTACTACGTATACTCAGAATATAAATACTAAATCAAGAAGGATCCAACCAAAACTTCTAAAGACTGAACAAACAAGAATGAAAAGAAGAGGCACCCACATTTCATACTCTGCCCCCTCTTTAAACATATTGGGATTAGTAAACAAGACCAATAAAGCATACACCAAATTGCATTAACAGATACATAATACCCCTCCTACGTTTTCTATTTTTATACAATACATAGCTACTTTCTTTCTTCGGCAACATAAGACTATATCTACTAAGGTACACACCTTTAATCACTATAGTTGGAATGCTCCCTCAAACCTTAAATCTCTATACTCACATTCCAACTTATGTACTTCATTTCTTTTTATGTTTGCGTGTGCTTTGTAAAGTCTCCTTTTATAGTTCACATCACATGGATACCATCCTCCCTTCTACCTTGGTTAGCTTTGTTAGAAAGCCTCATAATATTCCTCTCTACTTTGACATTTCTCCTTTTAGAACTATACCTTTATAGCCTACAATGCACTTACATAAAACTCAACCACACAAAAGTTTTGTTTCTATACCCAATTCCATCTAATCTAAGTTAGTTTTCAAAAACCAACTTAGTCCTCTCACTCACTACCAATCTTACCATTAAGAAAAAAGTGGCCAGTTATCTTGAACCTAGACACTCTTAAAGACAAGATTATCTTTAGTGGTCATTTTGTTCAACATAATTTTCCATACAAAATACATAGGAAAGGATAAATTCTTGATGCTCCAGAAATTATTGGAAATTTCATATTTATATATGTTAGACCTGTATGTTACTTATTTTGATTTTCATATCACGGGCCTGTATGTGTGTTAATGGTAGGTGATGTCTAAGTTGTTATCATTTTATGCCTTTGGTTTTAACTTTAATTGTGGAGTTTACTTTTTGTATGTTGAATTATGTTCTAAAATTTATAAAAACAGTTGTAGGAAATTATTTTTAAATTACCCGCATAAAGTGTTTTCTGAAGTTTAAGTTATTACAAGAATATGATGTCCTTTACTTTGCCTAAGGAATAGTTTTGAATTATATTATTATAATTTTTCCAATGAAAATTATATATGTTTTTTTTAAGTATTTACTTAATAGTTAGCTTTGAGGATAAATGATGTCACAACTCACCTTACTAAAAAATTCCAATGTTGTATCAGAGTCAATTTTGTCTTATAAAACAAAACAAAAATCGGATCAAAGTTACAAAGATAATTTTAAAGATCAAATACATAAGATATTTAAATTATACGAACTAAAGGATATATCTAAGTTTTAATTTTTATTATAAATTCATGAATGTTCTTTAATTTAATTATAGCATGTTGATGATTAATATTAGGAACTTATTGAATCTTAAAAAATGATATAAAATCATATTGTTAAACATATAATTATAAATGTTTTATACGAAATTTGATGTGTCTGTATTTTTTTTTATCAAATTTAATCTTTATAATTGGTTCTATTTATCCAAGGTTGTCTCCATTCATGGAAAGAAGGATAGTGGGCTATTCGTGTTAGTTTCTAAATTTGTTTTTGATAAATATCTTCTTTATCTGACTATCATATTTAAAACGTAGTTAAATACGAATATTTCTCACACCGAAAATTGGAACCTTAATTTACCATATTATGAAAGGCTAATCATTTTCAGTTATCTGAATTTTAATATAATAGTTATATATATGAATATTTTCCTAACATTAAAAGCAAACCACCCCATGTGATCCTAACCATATCCTAATATAATATAAATCATTATAAGAGTATTATCTACGTTCATTAAATTTGGATTAAGGTGAGATTAAATTTTATTCGCATATTATTTAAACTTGCGAGTTCCACAATATCCCACAATTAAAGCATGTCCTTTTCTATTTTTGAATAATGAAGTTTTTTTTATTATTATTATTAAGTTCTTTTGTGGATTTCGAGATTTCTATTATGACTTTTAAATCACAATACTAATACTTTACATCAATTATTTCACATATAATTTTTTCTATAAACGGTAAATATATTAAGAAATTGTGTCCATAAGTTCGCTATGCGTGAGATAAAAAAAAAAAAAAATAACTTGTCTATATGAACTAAAATTAACTTAGTTATATAATTTTAATTTTTTTAGAAAAAAACTATCTATACAAGAGTTTTTATAAGTTTATTCAAATTTAAAAAGAAATTAATTTCAAAATTTTCTATTATTTTTGAACTAAAAAGAATTTGAAAACAAAATCGCTCCAACACACCAATTTTCCAAATTAGAATTACGATATTATTCATAATATTATACAGAGTATGTTCATACCTTTTATCTTATACTTACAAGATTTTATTAAATTTTGAGTAATGGGGTTTATTCTCAAGGTTAGATATTTATTGGTAGTTGATTTCTCCCGCTTATTGCTCCTAAAAGTTGAAGAAAGATTTTTCTACATAATTTAAATCCTTTATCTTATCTATTCGTTACGTTAAATGTTTCGTGTATGTTCTTACCGAGTTGAAGCGAGTAAGATATCTGAAAGGTCAAGATGTTGAATCTGAACTCGTTCACTTGATGAATGATCCGTTCGGAGTAGGCAATGCTCCAAGAACCGAAATGGAGGTCTACCTTCGATAACACTGTGACGCTCAAGTTAATATGGGCGAATTATTCTAATGAGTTAATAGAAAAGTGATAGATTCCAAGTTAAAAATACTCCTTGTGTTAAGACACATATATATGCCTGTCAAAAACAACTTGAAAGTAATTGACCAAGCAGTTACCAAATAGTTGTAGGTGGATCCCAGAGAATGAGAGGAAGGTAAGTTGACTTCCTAGATTTCAGGATTGAGTGACAATTAACCCGAAATTGAGTAATAACTGACCCAAGAACTTCAGGTGATGACTGTACAGTGTCAATTAAAGATTATGTGAAATTATAAATAATAGAATATAAAATCTCATCTTTTTAAGATTAAATTTGATTTAAAGTTTACTCCCTACTATTATATCAAAATCTATGTTAGTGAGATTTATTAAGTATATTATATAGCGTTATTATTGAATATCTATAAATATCTAATATTGGATTATAAATGTTGAATTTTCATTATAACGAAGTGTGTTGAAAATTTTAGATCAACTAGAGATAAAACTTCAATATAAAAGAGTATCTTAGAAATTTCATATCAACTAAAAATAAGGTCAAGTTATACCATATAATATCTTAAGTGTGTGTTAAAGATCTCATGTCAACTAGATAAACTAGTTTAGTGAGATTGAGTTATAGTTAAAGCCAACTTTCTAATAGATAAACCAAGATTATACACAAACAAACACAATTGCTTAGAATATTGATATTTCTCAGTTTCATGAGCAAATTAAATGTGTTTCAATTTAGATATTCTAACATAGTACTAAATTGTCTAGTACCAAAGAGATGATAGTATAAAAAAGGGAAACTTAACCTCAAGTCGTCTCTCAACAAATCCAACAGTAAATCTAGTGAATCAATATTCAAAAATTCACCTACCAGTATTGAAAGTTAGAAATAACAGTAAATTAAAAAGAGAGGTTTGAAGAAATTAAAAGTAGAATATGAAAAATAATAAAGAAATTAGGTTGCCACTAAAGTTCTTTGCAAACAAATTCTTTCTTAGTTTCTTAAAATTGTTATCCTTCCGTCTTTTTTTCACAGGATTGAACTCAATCAAACAAAATTATATATATATATAAAATATCCTGACTAAGTATACTATAAATCAATTAAGATTAATGGAATTAACCAAAAACTCTAATTAAAAAAATGACTAAATTCTCAACAGCAAACGTTAAAAAACAATTAATTTTAAAAAAATATAGTTTAGAAAACCAACAATAAAGCACAAATGTAGAGAACACAATTTTTATTGAATAGAAATACTAGAATTCAATGTGAAATTACAAGAGAATCAATCCAAAAGAGAGTTTAATTTTCCATGAGGAAAACAAAAACAAAAACAAAAGAATTACAAAAGAAAATAAAAGTAGGCTTCATATTATACAACGTTGCAACAATTTATTCTTCATGCATTCTCTAATCTTTATTTATAATTTCCTTATTTCCTTCTCCTCACCAAATCAACTCAAATTTATTTCTCAGTTATTATTCTGGCAATGATGAGATGTTTTCATGTGTCACAAAATATTCTTCTAGAAACTATATATTTTTGTCTCATATATCAATCTTAGAATTATTAATTGTTTCATCTTTATCAAATATTAATTTTTACAAGAGATATTACAAAATATTTAAAGAGATTTATTCTAAATTAAATAAGAATTACAAAAGATTATTATCTTTGTAGAAAATTTAAAAAATATCAATATCTATACAGAAGATTTGATTGAATTTATAACTAGTAAAATCTTCACAAATAATTAAAAATAAAAAATATACTTAAAATTTAAGTTTAACTAATAATTTCAATTATGTTAGTTTCAATCAATCTTAATATCTATTAAGATGTTAGTAGCACAGATTCAATCGAATATGCTATATATTTTAAATATTCACTCCGTACTTCATCAACAAATTTAAGTGACCATTATAAGATAAAATATAATTTAGTCAAAAGTCAACTTTCTCAAAATAAATGTTACTTCGTCTCAAAAAGTTCTAGCCTAATTTCTGTACAATCATGATTAAGTAATTTTTTTAAAATCAATAATTAAAATGATAAATATATACGCACCAAATATCACTCCTTTGGAAAGTTTAATTCGTTTGGGTTACACACCAACCCTCAAGTTGTAGTATTAAAGTGAAGCAATTAAGAATAAAAAAGTTGCATGATATGCTCATCATACTTGGAATTTGCCTATAAAACTATTTTCTCTCCTTGACTCATAATACTAAACAAAACAGAGAGTGTTTTGGATTCAAAATATTGAAAGAAACGTGAGTGAAGAAATGTCGTCGAATTATCTTCCACCTCCGTCAACTCCTTCGAATCCTGAACCTTGGTCATGGACACCACCTTTCCCAACATTTCCACCACCCACCTCGTTTTCCTCATCGTCCGATGATGCTCTGGATTCATCTTCATCGTCCACATCGACCTTTGGCATCATCATCGGAGTTTCGGTTGGCGTGGTCGGAATTATTTTATTGGTCGGAATTTGGTACAAGTATCTCAGGAAGAAGTGCCGGAGTGACTCCTGTTCAAAGTAATTTATTCATCTATTTGTTATCATCATTTCATTTCAACACCATATAATAAAGTTTCGTTTCGTTGTGTGTACGTCAAAATGTTCATCATCAGGGAATTCTGTTCTAATCTAATAAATTTCTGATTCTCCATTGCTCAAGATTCCAATTTTCTAAGTCACTGCTTCCATGTTACAAATTCATATTCTTCAAGTTAAATTTTCTGACTAATTATTTATTTTTAACTCAAAGAACTTCCTCAAAGTTAAAATAGATGAATAAATAATTATTAACATTTTTATTTATTTTATTTTTAATATATTGTCATAAAACGAGTGATGCAGGGTTTCTTTTAAACAATCTTTCCTATAAATACTTCAAAGGAGAAAAAAAAATGTTTTTCATAAATTCAAACTGGAAAGTGAAAAAAATAAAAATTGCACAAGAGAATTTTTACAAGTTAATTTATGAATAATTTAATTTTAATTTTAATTAAAATAATATATGTGTATCATTATAAATATCTATATTTCAACTAAATAGATACACCATAATTATTGTTAGGAATTTTATTCTCAAAATGAAATTGAAAAAGTTGAATAAAATAAAAAAGAACTCATAAATTCAATATTTTAAAGTTTTGAGTTAAAGATAGTATTAGAACCCATGATTCGTCCTTGTAACTGATTCAGACATGTACAATTTAATCTTTCGAGTGTTTTCAGCATATGATGACGCTATTTTTTCTGTGAAAAAAACTCGTACTTGAGGTGTGAGTCTAGTCTCAAAATGAGAAAATTAAGCAATATATAAAAAAAAACTCATAAATCTAATATTTAAGGTTTTGAATTGAATGTGATATCAATTCCTTGTATGAATCTAGTTGGTCTCACCCTGTTTGAAATTTTCCAATATTTTGTGTTTAATATTTTGTGTTTGAGTTCTCCTATTTCTCTTCTCGATTTTTCCAATACATTATTATACCGTAAAAATGAAAAAAATATAATATAATAATGATAAATATGAAAAAGAAAATACAAAAAAATTAGAAAATTATGTGAAAACTACGCAAAAGAATTATACAAATTTAAATATATATTTTTCTAACAAAATATTTTTTAACATAGTCAATAACATAATGAACAATATAGATTAGTATGAGATATCTTGAAATTTATAAGAGTATATATCGTTATTTCATTAATCCATCTTTCTCTAATATTTTAGAATCCGTTATAATTTGTAAAAGTCCTAACATCTAGGGAAATTAAGTGTAAAAGTGATTGAAGTAGATCACGTGAAAGTAAAAAAAAAAAAAAAAAAAAAAAAAAAAAAAAAAAAAAAAAAAAAAAAAAAAAAAGAAAAGAAAAGAAAACTAATAAAAGTTAACGCGGTTGTTGTGAATAAGAAAAATATATGTGAGCACTGTGATTATGACCTCTGCAAATTGTTACTGTTACTATTAGGAACGGAATCTCTTCTACTCGAGAACAAAATAAATAAATATTGAACACCAAAAAAAAATTAATTTTTGTATATCATGTAATATATATATATATAGGCTAGTTTTTCGAGATGACTTTATAATCTTTTTCATTTAATTTATAGGAAACAAAATTCAATAAAAAAATATGAACATACAATGATATAAATACATTTAATAAAAAAATATAGATAAACAAATTTATTATTTAAACCAATTTTGCTTTCATTTTCTTATCAATATGGAGGGGTTATTAAAGTTTGTATCTTTGTGTACCAAACGAAACCATATGAGTTAAGGATGGCGACTTTTCATTTGATCCAAATCATTAAAATTTAAAAGAATGACTTGACTTTGTAATGCAAGAATAGATGGTGACAAAATGCCATTGTTAATTAATTAATAGGAAAATAAATAATTTTTGTTGGTTGAGAATAATAGGAATAATTTATAGAAGGTTGTTGATTTAAAATAAACCCTATTTTGTCATTTGAAAAGCTCATGTTAATATTTTACTTAGTACCAATAAATATCCCTAATCATTCGTTAGTTAAATGATCGATTACAAATATGATGAGTTAGTTGCATACGCTAGCTTCTTATTTTCCAAGTCAACGAAGATCGAGTAGTTTGCAAAGATGCTTCTTGTGTACACATCTATAGTTCTAGAGTTTAATAATTTGAGTAAATAATTTTATTATATCTAAAGACTCGTGTCGTTGAATCGGATAATATAAAGAAGAAGTCAAATTAATTAAATAGAATTATTTTTTATTTGAATTTGAATTTAACAATTTTAACTTACATCCTAAAAAAGATATAAACGAATTAATTGTCAAGTTAAAAAGATCGAGGTTAAAAGGAAGAAGTTAATCAATGAATTAGAGATGAAAAGATGAAAATAATAATCAAGCCATCTCTTAATAACAAAGATCAAACTGTAAAATATTTAGACAAAAGTAATATTTTAAAGATTCATTAAATTAAAATTCTTTTAAAGAAATTTAATTAAAATATTCAAATTTATGGGATATTTAAAATTTAATTTAATTAACTAAAACTTAAATAGTATAATTTAGCATAACATGTATTAATATAATTTGATCCTTGTTTTTTATATATTCAATTTAAAGACTTGTGCATTTTGAGTCAACATGGAAGAATATGAAGTCTTATTCCAAATTCTAAGTCTTCGTTTGCCCTCGAAGTCTATATGTTGAAATAGTATTTGTTAGGGAGCACTGAAAAAGGCATACACCATTATTTATATACTTTAAATCCATCAATTTAGAAGTTCAGAGAGTGTTAGTAACCTACCAATATAATATAATAAAATAAAATAAAATAAAAAGGAAAGGAAAACGTAAAACGGAAGGAAAATAAGAAATCGGTGGAAACTTTTTTGTTTCTCTTGAAAATAAGACGAAATTTACAATGGTCTAACAGAAGAAATAAAGAAATGGGTCATAGTTGAAAGTTGAAAATTTTGATGATTTTATTATTATTTTTATTCTGCTCCAAGATAGAAATGGAGCCATTATCCCCTCCACGGTGCATATAGGTGAAAAATGTCTCTCAAAAGACTAAAAGATTAAAGTAAAACGAATCAATATATTTATTATTAGATAAATATTATATATTAAATATCCATTTATGTTAAAAACAGAAGAAGTGGAGATGAATTTTTATGTGTTAAAAGAGATAATTTTTATTAAAGTGAAAATTATGAGAATGGTACTGTATCGAAAGAGAAATTATTGAACTCATATTGAATAGGATTGAGCAAGATAAGACGTCTATAAGAAAAAACGCACACCAACATATTAAAATAAAAAATATTTTGATAAAAAAATTTCATTGAGTAGTAAAATAAATAAAATGTTGTAAAATGATACATTTTAAACAAGATTTCAAGAAAAATCACTAAAATTGAACATTATAATATTACATAATGAATGGTCAGAGTGGAGTGTGGATATATGAGGAATGTTGTGCATCCTACATGAGTAAGGGGCACAGTGGACATTTTGAAAATTTTGGGGTAAGCTGGAAAACATAACTTGACCCATTTAGTCCCAATTAATGTGGCCATTTCTTAATACACCCACCATAATTTTAATATGCACCCTATAAATTTTTAAATTTCAAATTGGTCATCTCATAGTGAGATGCATATTGAAATTAAGGGGTGTAGGAAGAAAGAAAAAAACGGTCCCAACTAAATCTGAATCTCTCACATATCTAACGACATTTCCCGCCAAAAACAAAACTAATCTTTCCTTTCTTGCCTTACGATTCCTTCAGTAAGGAGCAATGGCTTCCACCACCACCACCTCCCTCCTCACTCTCTCTCTCATCCTTCTTCTTCTCCCTCTCTCCTCCGCCGCCTCCGCCACCCTCCTCGACGCCGTCGAGATCCTCTCCTCCTCCGGCTTCCAGTGGATGGCCCTGCACCTCGAACTAGCCGCCCAAACCCTCCCAGCCCACCACTCCCTCACCATCTTCGCCCCCACCGACGCCGCCTTCGAACGCCTCCCCCATCAGCTCCCCCTCTCCCTCCTCCGCTACCACCTCCTCCCCCACGCCTTCTCCCTCCACAGCCTCACCTCCCTCCCCTTCGGCGCCAGCATCCCCACCCTCCTCCCCAACCACTCCCTCACCATCACCACCGCCACCCCCACCACCACCATCTCCATCAACAACGTCACCCTCACCCCCTCTCCCATCTTCCACCACCCCAACCTCACCATCTTCCCCACCACCAACTTCTTCAACCCC
>Ga0209489_101606_pt1 | contig 46510 bp, 19 predicted proteins | sample SiratrowhiteBW_FD_187527 | JGI IMG/M metagenome (GOLD analysis project Ga0209489, IMG submission 187527) | Root nodule microbial communities of legume samples collected from California, USA - Siratro white BW (SPAdes) (version 2) | ecosystem: Host-associated > Plants > Roots > Nodule | place... | reverse complement strand
ATATATACGCGTATAAATATCTAACTAGTACAGGGATAAAAATAACTAAGTTATTTGTATCCAACCTACCTTTATATTTATTTTAAACTACTAAAAGAATCAAACCGAGTATAAAATTATTGAAACTTACTGTGTAATAATAATTAGTGTAATAATCAGTGTAACTTACTGTGTGATTATATTCTTGAAGTTTACTCTTCACATACTCTTTATCTCACCTAATAAGGTTTATAGTAATTGGCTTAACTAGCACTAATTAAAATACAAAATGGGTAACTCGTAAAGCCTAAAGAAGCCTTTTAAGTTTCCAAAGATTAATTACACAAAATAAATATGAAATTGATTTTTAATTATTTGTAGAAAGTTATTAATTCTTTGAATTTTTTAATAAATGAAAAATAACAAAACTTTCATAATTATTTAACCGATGTATTGATATGAATGATTCATGGTTGAAAACTAAAATAGAGATATATTGAGTGTATACAATGCAAATATTTTACTTTACGTAGCATGGATTGTTTCATATTTAAATGAACATTATTAAGATTCAAACCCTAAAAAACTTGATGTTTGATCCTAAGTTGTGTGGTTGAGTTTGGTTGTGGTGTTCTTTGGACCACTTTCAGAGGGTTATGATTCACTCTACAACACACCCTTGTGGTCTCTTTTCTTCCCTCACATCTTCAATTTATTCTTTGTTCTTTTGCTTCCCTCACTTTTAACTTTTGCAATAAGTGTTTCTCAACTTTCCAATCATTTTCCATTCTTTCAAGCTTTACTCTCTAAAATCTAACTACACTACAAATGGTTGTACCTCAAACCAAAAACACAAGCAACTCATAACAATGTCTAAAAACGAAAAAAGGAAAAAGTATAAACCAATATAACCCCAAATCAATAATAAAGTCCATGCAGTTAACTAGAAGTACTGTACAAAATATATTATAAAATGTAAGGCATCAAATTGTTTTATTTGAAGCATCTTTTTAAGAGTATTACAAAAGGACATTAAATAATTTTCTTTTACTTTTAAATATTAATCATTTATTAGGTAATGGATTTCTTAAAGTCTCATAGTCCATGCACGGACGTGTCTTCTCTTTTTCGGTATAGATAGTATTAATATATAAGGTAATTCTTTATTTTAATTCACTTTAACTTTAATTATGAATATTTTTAATTTAATCTTAATTATAAATTTTTGTTCTCTTTTTTGAAAAGATAAATAACAAATCGACCTAACGAATTAAATAAAAGAAAATAAGTGAATTGATTTTAAGACAAGAAAGCAATATCGATTACATTATTCAATTAATGACAAAAATCAAATGACTGAATATTTATAAAAGATAGAAACAATTTTAAACAACTAATAAAACAATTTTTTAGTAAAAATATAAATAAAAATACTCATAAAAATTAATTGAGCTGTCATCTTTCATAAGAATTATATCTGATTGCTTTGGACATATGTAAGAATTATATCTTACATCAGGATTATAAGAATTAAAATAATAGTGAATATGATTATTTTTTAGCCTGTGGCACCAAGTTTTGTGATCATAAAATGTTTGAAAAGAAGAAAGTGAGTGGAAGAAAAGGAGAAATAAAAGATTAACAGAAAGCAATTACAGAAGATAATTTGATCATAATTCAGAAGATATGACTCAAATATTCTATCTTTCACCACAAAACATGAGTGAGGGACCACTCATTCCCATCTTCTCATAAATCTTGTGATCACATTCTGAAATCTTAGAAAATTTGAATATTAAATGTTTTGATTTGGAAATATAGACTAAAAGAATATAGAACAGAAGGGATATGGACATTGAGTAGAAGAAGATTTTCTGAAGAGCATAATTGTCCTATAAGGTATCATAATGATGGGTTATTAGATGGTTTGGGTTGCATGCTCACATCATTCCACAATACATTTATTGCACCAAATCATTACCTTCCACAGAACCCACCAGAGATTTATTTTAGTATTAATAATTCTCACCTTCAAAATGCAGAGATGTGAACATCCATGTGGGAGATGTGAAGATTGTTGGAATCAAAAGTGGGCACTGTGCTATGTTTGTAGCATGTACACATAGCATGCATGCATGCATGACCCACTCACTCACTCACAGCCTTTCAAAGTTTGGTATAAATAAATGGACCTAACCTATCACTCAGCTTCTCAACATTTTGGTCTGATGCCAAAGCCAAAACCATTCATTTCTTTTTATGGCAAACCACTTCCTATTTTGGAACCTATTATCTTACTTCATCATCATCATGCTGCTTAACACAAACAACCTATTACCTTTTTTTGTTTCTTTAGTATCAAAGTTGAGTGCCAAAAGCTGTCTTCAGAACAAGCTTATAAAAATATATTATATTCTGGTACAAATGGAAATGTTTTGCTACCACTTTATTCAATGATGCCACATTCATATTCATATCATCTGTTTTGGAAAACTTTCTCATCCTCTCCCACCTACCAGTCTATAACCATATATGTCTCATCATTTTTATTTGATTAAATTATACTTATATATATATTATATAAAACACACATTATGATAATGAAGAGATCTATTTATATGTAAATTTTTATAAATTATTTTACCCTAAAAAAGGCATAGAACGAGAAATAAGAAATAAGACGAAATATGAAATACGAAAGAAGATAAAATAAGACTTCTAAACAACATATGCTAGAGCTCTGATAGTCAAGTATGTAAAAATGTTTTTTACTTCTTTGAAAGCTTAGAAAAAATGCACTCCCTTATGATTTCCAATAAAATTGTTTTCTTTTAATCTCTGTCATAGTTACACTAGTTATAGTAAAACCCTAAAACCTTAATGCATTTTATTCACTATTTATCGAATTTGGAAAAATAGCAAACAAATATATTTAAAAATCAATGAAAAATATTATGAATTACTAGCTCATATAAAAAAAAAATGCATAAAGACATAAGTTGATGGAATTCTCCCCACGATGAAGCATGGTTGGCATCATAATGATACTCACATTCTACCTACTTGCTCACCACATATGAGCACACCATTTATGCTCTTCCATGAATAAAGGTCTTCTTCATTCTGAAATTATTACTACTACATTATAAAATAAACTATAATTACTATTTTAATGTCTTCGGGTTTGTGTTTTGTTGTGTCTGGAAATGCACGCGTGGATGATGGATCTTTGATCTTTGTTTTGCCTCTTAACTTTCTCCCCAACTGTTTGCATAATTGCCCTAATAATTCTTCAACTCTTTGCTTTGTGGCCCTTTGCCCTATTTATAAATAAAATATACTACACTTTCAAACTTCATGCCATGCACTGCCACGTTATTATTTCTTACAATGTAAACTAAAATATGGTGCATCATCTACTTATTCATATATATATATATATATATTTATAATGAAACCATATGCGTATTGACATGTGCTTGAGTATTGGTTGGTTCGTAGTTGTAATATTGGAGATGAGTATTGTGAAAAGTTGCTTTATAATATCCGTAGCACTGATTGTTATATAGGGTAATCGTTGTTTTTTAGTGTGAGTGAGTTCAAAGAGAAGATTCACGCGTAGGAAAAAAAAAAGATCATATAGGAATCAAGGAAAGCATCTCTATTAGAGTATAGATTTACTTTAAAACAATTAAAATTTAACCAATTTTAATTATGGTTATAGCTAATTTTTATAATCACTTATTATCATTATCTACACGGATTAACTAGCAGATAACTATTATCATTAGCAAGCAACTTAATTAGTATTAGGAGTTCGAGTTTTAAATGAACAACTTTGTTAAATATCAAAGAAAAATTTTTTTCTGATAGTTTCATAAAATTCGAGCATGATATAAAAAAATGTCACTGACCCAAAACACTGAAGATGATATATATTACCTTTCTCTGTTATCTACTTTAGTCAAAATGATTTATTATTTATATGGTTATCATCGACTAATCCCATAGCCCAAGCCCCACATTCACTTTTTTTCTAGAAAAAAAAAAGACAGAAAGTGGGACAAGTTCAAAGAGAAAAAGATATAGATTTTTGTCTTTTACGTGTTTGATTTGGGCCCCACAACTGTCCTAAAGTCCATGGGCCAAGCAATCTTTTTGCATGGGCCATACAATCCATGTTCCGCATAGTAATTTGGGCTACTTCAGTACTCTTAAGACCAAAATGCAGTGTTTATTGTAATTTGCAAACACAAACCAAAAATATAAAATAGAAAGAAATTAATATTTTTGCCAATGATTGAAAAAAGTGTGAACTGTGTTAGTAATGTCACTTTAAATTGACTACTTTGGTACCGAAACAATAATGGAGATGAGGTTCATGATTTAATGAAAAGTAAAATAAAAAGTTAAAAAAAAAAATTGTGACATGATTTTCATTGAAAGTGTCCCAAACTTTTGCAATTGCTTTAGTGTCCACTTTATGCCTTTATTGGAGCTGACAAAAGGCTTGAGGTGGTCATGGGCCTATCAGCTGCAAAGCTGAGAGAAAAAAGACATTTTAGGCCCAAAAAGAAATTCCCGACATTTTAAATCCAATTTGATTCTTTTTTGCTTTATTGTGCCTGCAACTGTGCATTGCAAATAAAGGCCCAACATTATCCTTTGAATCAACCCTTTTCTCTATTTTTTTTATCTTTTTTCTTTTGTTGTAGAATTTGTATATCCATGGTTCCTATGGTATGATTATATTAAAAGTGTACCATAGTGATTTCTTAACTTTCCTAGCAAGAACCAAAGTGGAAAAATAAGTGATTACTTTAGGGAGAATTTCATATATTGACAATGATATAAACAATGAGTGTGCACTATTCCCCCAAATCAGCCAGCATTTAAGGAGAAAAGTTGTTGTGGAGCAATTTAAAATAGAGGTAAAATATCAAATATGAAAGGATATGTTCCTATAAAGTTAAAAATGAGTTTGTAAATGAAAAAAACATTGGACAAACATAACAAATCATGAATGTGTTAAAATATTAAAAGTTATGTTATTTATTAATGACTAAAAGTGTTTGTTTTATTCTTACTCATTTTATAAGATTCAAATCCCAATGAATGAGGTGACCAAAGACCAATAAAACAATCTTTGTCTGAATGTGTTTTTCTTCTTGTCTATGCACATATGTTGTATTTTGTGCTTTTGGCATTTGCAGTGAATTTTGGAGAGAAGAGCTCCTGTTTCTGTCATTCTCTTTGTGTGCTTTTTGTGGCTTGCAATCTGATGTACTGTTGACCAAATGAAAAAGAGAGATAGAAAGAGGTATAGATAATGGAGTTTAACAACTATATATTGATATTTATTTTTTTATATTATCAAATAATAAAAACATAGTGTTAATGTGCCTTTTAAAATAATTGCTGCAAATGATGATTTATGATTAAATCACGATTTAAAACTGAATTACATTATGCATTTGCAAACCTACTTGGTGTAACTTTAAGTATGATATAGATGAAATTACTTAAAGCACATTGAAATGAAGTGATTGATACTGGTGCAACTTGTGTGTGAAGTTGTAAAGAAACATGTTGAAATTGAAATTGCAGGATGCTATTGTTTATGCCTTTATTGGAGCTTGCACAAATTTTGACCTTCTGCACAAAAGATCACAAAGCCGCAAATGATCTCCCAAAAAACTTTTCTCCTTTGTATTGGAAAGTTAGAAGGATGGCAATCTCATATGAAGCAAGGAAGCCTAAGGCAAATTTCATATTTTGGCTATGTTCCTAGCCTTTTTCTGTTCTTAAGTTAGGAAGCAAAGAACCTAGCCATTAAAAGAGGACGTTAGATAAGATTGATTACTTACGATTTTCAATTTGAGATAAGAAACAGAAGTACAATTTGAGTAAAAGTGCGAGATTTTTACGTGCAATATTACATTTTTTATTTATATGTTAAATAAAATGAGTATGGAAATGGATGGTTAATAAAGTCCCCTTACTTCCAAAGTTCATCCTTATTTAACAAATCAATTTTATAAGAATAAATTAGATTTAAATTTATTTTTTAATATGAATTGTTGTCTCTATTGTTCTTATTGGTGCTTTCTGAAATTCCTCATTTATATATTTTTTACTGCTTGTCAAACAATGTCAAGATAGAAAATCAGAAATATCAACAACCAAAGGCAAAGAAGTTATGAAAAAGTTAGATAGCATGGCAACAGCTTTTGTGGTTGTGGTATAATTCAAGATATATAAAAAAAATCAATTTAGTTGGATAATTCACATTTATCAATCTACTAATGATCCTATGATATCCATGAACATTATAAGCTGCATTAGGGGTTTGTCAAAGAAATTTCCATTAATTAGATTCACAGCCAATGAGCCCACCATATCTTGTTTCTCTACAAACAACAGAACTTGCTTCTGAAAATTAATATACGGAGAAGAAAAATCTAAGGAACATGAATGTATTCTTCCACTCTGTTACAAAACCACAATTGGGTACTCTTATTTCTTCCTGAGATCAATTCCAGCCTTCTTTGCAACTGCATCAAGTCCATTCTTCTCTATGGTTTTCAATGCTTTAGTTGACAAACGGAGCTTTACATAGCGCTTCCCCGCTTCCCACCAAATTCTCTTGTACTGAAGGTTCACAAACTGCAGTTTCTTTGTCTTATGGTTTGAAAATGACACTTTGTTGGCCCTGTTTGATTTCTTTCCAGTGAAGGGACAAACTCTCTCTGAAAAAAACAATAAAATTAAAAATTAGAAGAATCAATCTCCACCCAACTAGTTTATCTTTCCCTTTTCTTTTGAATAAGGAAAACAAAATTTATTCAATCTTATAGCCAAACGATCACAAGGTGTGACCCACCAAAACATGATGGACATGTATAAAATGTAATCCGCATGGAAAAACAAAATAAACACTTACCCTTTACACATCTCTCACCCAAACATAACAAATTTAACGTTAGTAACAAAGATTGCAGTCTATGACGCACGCATAGGATATGGCGATAGAAATATTGATATCAGCTTCATGAAACCAATAAACGTATTGATGTTTCATAGGTTTGGAAACTTCGACGAGATGTACTAGTTCAACATCCTAGATATCAGAATCAGAAATGGATATGTGAAGCAAATTAAAGTATCAGTGCTTCATATATTGCAGTTAAGTTTCATACACTAATGACAGTGAAGATGATTCACATCAACAGGTAACAATATTAGCAAATTGTTAGTTGCCCAGTTTGGTTTGAAAAGTATTTTCTATTTTCAATTTTAAATAAAAAAATATAAAGAATAGTGGAATTATAGCTTGTAACAAATGTTTTCAGGGTTTGTTATATAAAGTTTGAAATCAGAGAAAAAAATTTGGAAAGAATCAGAGCAATTACATTAACACTATTTATGATTTCTTCCAAATTCACACAATACCCAATCCTAACAATCTCTTAATTTTTAGAAATATACTACACTATATAACAGCCGAAAATCATTACACCATATACTTCCCAATTGTGTGAAATATATTACAGTGATACTCAATTACTTAAACTTATAGTTTGGGTTGGGATCCATAATACTAGTTTGTAAAGTGAAGTTTTTACCCTACTTATATATTATCTTTTAACCATATCAGTAGTTGATGATGTGGGACTAAAGAAAGCATCACTCTTGAAAAATACATTACACCATATCCTCCCCCAGTAAGAATAAAAACTCAAATTTCTATCGGTGAGTGTAAAGCTACAGCACATAAGTAGTATGATTCCCGTTTAAGGAGTAAATAAGCTAAGAAATTACAATCCCTATCTTAAAATAACTACAGTCACATATATTAAAAACAAAATAAATATTTTTTATTGAAACAATTTTACTAATGAGTAATGGGAAGCGAGATGAATGTTAGGGTTAACGAATTGAGTGAAAGTTAGAAAAATGAAGAAGTAGCGGGAATTGCTTACTGGCTACGATGGGGAGAGATGCGGGGAATGAGGAAGAAGCGGTGAGGGGCGGATTGGGCAGTTTGGGGCAGCAGATTCTGAGGCCGCTCAACTGCGAGGTCACGAACCCCAAATCCGCTGAAAATCAAAATCGTTGATTTCACAAACACAAACACAAACACAGAATGAAGATGAAGAAGAAAGAAGAAGAATGTTACAGGGTTTGTTGAGAGCGAAGGTGTTCCTAAACGACACCGCACAACTTCCAGAACTTGCTATTGCCATTGTCATTGCCTCTGCCTTTCTTATCTCTTTGCACTCCCTTCTACTTTCTACCCACACACCATGCGCTGCACTTGGATAACATCTACCAATTTTATTTAATTTAACTCATATTATTTATATTTTAAATTATTTCTTTTTATTTTTCACAATTTCTTTTGAATAGGGCATCCGTTTTAACATCTCTTTAGAAAGATATGTAGTTTCAAAATTACATTTATAATAACAAAACCAAAAAAATATTTAAAATTTGATGAGAGCAAATAGAACACTAGAATACGTATACATTTATATATATCTCTACATTATTATTAAAAGCAAAAAAAATACTCGAAAGAAAGAAATTAATTAAGTCACGAGGAAGGGAAATTTGTTGACAAATATTTTTATTATAAACTTAAAGATATAATTTATAAATTATAAGAGAGGATAATGATACTTAACGACAAATGTATTACGTGTTTTTTTTATTAAAAACTAATATTGCTTGCATTCCATTAGATTTTGGATGTCATTTATTAACTTGCCATGTTACAAAATCTTCCATGTGAAGGCATTTCACAAAATAGTGTTTTAGCAATAGTTAGATGCTTACTACTTTTTTTGAACTTTTTCTAATGACTAATGAAATAAATCATTTTGATGCCTTTGGACAATTGTTAATAAGATTTTAAATTGTGTTTATGTTTTATAAATTGTGACTGAAAACTACTTCGTTCGATGCAACCAAATAATAGCTTTACTTGGTTTTATTACTTTTTTAAAAAATTTAATTTGAAATCTGTAAGATATTTCTCTGCGCATTATAATTACTTCAAAGCAAATGGCTCTCCGACATATTTAGTAAAATGTTATTTCAAATTAATAGACTAAATTTGAGTAATATGAAGAAAAATTCGTTGAAATTTAGTATATATTGATTCGAAGTTTAGTTAAATAAGATGACTATGAACAGAAGCCATGTCACATAAAAATATCATCAGTCCTTTGACAAAAGCAATAGACTTTTCTTTATGTTCCTTTCCAATAGTTAAAGAATTGAGGAAGGTGTGAGTTGTTAAACTTCTTATCATATAGAAAAGTAGCAAGTACACAGAAATAATGCACACAACGATGAGCCCAATGCCAAAAATTATGGTACTTGTTTCCCCAGCCACCTTGCAAACAAAGAATGAACTTTATGTACCCAAAACAAAATTAAGAAACAACAAACTCAATTACTCAATCCTAATCATGATCATCACACCATTCTCTTTACAAATGGAAAATTAATAGACAATGGCTATGTGACCCTCATTCTTTGGCAATTGCTAATGGACATGTCCCAATATCCTACCTGTATGATATATGGTTCATTGGGTCCTTTGAGGTTGAAAAGCAACAAAACCCTTAACTCCTTACTTTAGAAAAGCAAAAACACTTGGAAAGTTTTCTAAGACACATGGAAAGCCCTTTGAGGTTGAATATGTATTCCCAAAAGCTCAACAACAAACAGCATAGGAACAATGATGGTTTGTTATAAGTTGTTAAATTGTAATTCCCCCACTCTTCAATCAGTGTTTGCTAATTTCTCTAGGAGGGTTAAGCCAACAATCATGGTTTCCTTGAATGAGAGTACTTTTAAGAAAATTTTAAAGAATAGTGATATGTATAGGGTATAGGGCAGTGATAGCTTAATAATCATGGACTCACCGAAAGTGAAGGTTATTTGGTGACATTATCTTAGATTATGAAGCAATCATGGTCTAAGTTTGTAATGCCAGATAGATAAGAAAGAGATGTGATGAATTACTTTAAGGGTGTGATAATTACGCAAACATATATGACCCAGAATGAGGAATATGGAGCAAGCAAGACCATGTTACTGCCTATAAACACTCTGGCAATGTCACAGAAATCAAGCTGTCCTCAAATGTCTAAAGTTCTCAGCATGTGAAAATCATCATCAGTATCACTATCATGGTATGGCGTAGCCTTGTTGTTCTTGGAGAGTTTGAACTTGGAGCCTTTTTAGTTGATATATCTTGTTCTATTATAAGCAAATCAATTGTGCGGGGATTATAGCATAATCTCTTTATATTGTTTATATTGCAGGATTTGGAAAGCTGAGCATGGGCAACGAAATGGGTAATAACAACACATCTGCTATCAAAGGTACATGCTGTTTTTTGGAATGCTGAAGAAAATTTTGTTAATACGTTTAACTCTTAATTTCACTTTCCTTTTGCAGAGGAAGATAACTTAAGTGAAGCCGACCAAAAAGGTTTCCAAGACGATACTAATGAAACATCTATAGCCAACCATGTCTTGGAAAAAGATTCCATTGATATAACAAATGAACCAGGGAAAGATACACGGCAAGACGAAGGTTATGCAGAAGATGTAGAAGGAAAAGCTCAGACAATTACAACAGATGGAGCCAATGATGAAGACTCTCAAGACAAAACTACAGGCTTGGCTTCTGACCATACAACAAGAGTGCTTGAAAATGATTCAATGAAAGGAGATACTCATGCAAGTGATGTAAATATGGAAAATCAAACGCCTCAAACAGCTGAAGCTGAAGTTGTTCAGGAGAAAGCTGCAACAGCACTGGTTTCCGAAGATGCAACAACTGGACTTGGAAAAGTTACACTGGAAGAAGATAGTCATGAGGATTCTATGAAAGAAAACGAGCAAATGATTCCATCAGATGAATCCAAAGATGCTCACGAGGAAGTAACGGGGCTAAATTCTGACAATACAAAAAGCAGGCTTAGAGAAGATACTTGCAAAAATGACATGAATATGGAAAATATAATACATCCAACTGCTGAAGCTGAAGATGTTCAGGAGAAGGCTACAGGAATGACTTCCCTCTATTTCAGAAGTTCACATGAAAATGATGATTTATTGGAAGGAGATGACCCTGAGGATGATATTAATGTAAATCATCAAAAGCACAAAGCAGTTGAAGAAAAATTTGATCAAGTACACATAGAAACAAGGCTGGATTTTGATGATGAAACAAGTGAATTTGATGATAAAACTCAGGAAGATAAACAAGATGCTATTGTAGTAAACCCTACTGCTAATGGCATAGATGTTCAGGAAAAATATATCATCTCAGCTTCCGATGCTGCATTGAAGTTGACAAATTCTTTTGAAGGTTCAGGTTAGTAAATTCTTTCAAAATGATGCATATAAATAACTAATAGTGATTCTTCAAATCTCACTTAGACCAGATACGATCAATCTAGTCTTTATAAGCCTCAGACAATTTTTACCTTAAGAATTGATTTTGTGGGATTGAGTTCCCAAAATCCAAATTTTAAAATGATATTGATGTCTATCCAAAATCTTTTATTGATCTCCTGTGTTTGTCTATTCCTAGTCATGAAAGGATGTTGTGATTATATGGCCACCAACATTTATCCAACTTCAGATGTTCAGTGTTGAACGTGAGTGAGATGGTTATGTTGAGATTCCACATACACCACAGAAATGACCAATATAGTTCTTATAAGGATTAGGCCGTCCTCCTTTGTAAATCAGTTTTATCTTTATAAATCAATTTTATAAGATTGAATTAGATTTTAAGTTTAACTTCTAAGAGTAATTTAAAAAAATTACTCATAATTCTGTTTAACAGGAGATGAAATAACTGAAGTTAGACCACCTGAAAATTCTCCAAGCGATGGATCAGTTGAAGCCAAAGGTGGAAAGTCTGAGAGCTTGTCAAGTTTTCCTTTGGAAGGCACTGAAGAATATGAGAAGCAAGAGACATGCTTGAGAGAACACCTGATAGAAACAAGTAATCATCACCTTAATAATGAGCCTTCAATCCAACAAGGTTAGGAGTTAAGGCTATATTGTTAATATTTTGATAGCCCTTATCCACATTTACTTAAAGCAAGTTGAGTTATGCTCTACTCCAAAGTGTAAGAGTAATTTATAAAAAATTACTAACGATTCTGTTTTGTAGGGGATGAAATAAATGAAGTCAGACAGCCTGAAATGTCTCTAATTAATAGACCAGATGTAACTGAAGGTGGAAACTTGGAGAGCTTGTCAAGTTCTTCATTGGAAGACACTGAAGAATATGTGAAGCTAGAAGAGACATGCGTGAGAGAACACATGTTAGTAACAGATAATCATGACCTCAATAATGATCCTTCAATTCAACAAGGTTAGGACCATTTCTATTTTGATAGTCTTATCCACATTTACTTGATTAATTCCAGTTGAGTCAGGCCTTATTCTAAGAGTAATTTATATATAAAAAAAAGACTTACAATTCTGTTTTATAGGGGATGAAATATCTGATTTCAGACAACCTGCAAAGTCTCCAGATGATGAAGCAGTTGAAGCTGAAGGTGGAAACTCTGACAACTTTTCATCATTTGAAGACACTGAAGAATATGAAAAGCAAGAAGAGACATGCTTGAGAGAACACTTGTTAGTGGCATATAACCATCACCTTGATAATGAGCCTTCAATCCAACAAGGTAAGGACAATTCTGTTATATTTTGACATTCTGATCAGTACCAGTTGAGTTAGGTACGAAGCCCAAATTCTAAGAGTAATTTACAAAATAACTTATGATTCTGTTTTTATAGGGGATGAAGTAACCGAAGTCAGTCAACATGACTCTTCAAACGTTGGATCAGTTGAAGCTGAAGGTAGAAACTCTGAGAGCTTGTCAAGTTCTTCACTAGAAGGCACTGAAGAATACGAGAAACAAGAAGAGTCATGTTTGAGAGAAGAAATATTACTAACATATAATCATCACCTTAACAATGAGCCTCCAGTCCAACAAGGTTAGGACAATTCTGTTAATATTTTTGATAGCCTTACCCATATTAGTGCCAGATTACATAAACTTTTTGAAATGTTTTAGATTTTAATTTATCAGAGATTGTAAGCCCACAATAGAAATTTAAGATCTGTTTGTTGTCTTGTTTTGAATTATAGCATATGAAGAGGAAACGACGGTTTTAACAATGAGTGCTGTGAACGTGTCAAATAATTCAGAGATTCAAGAATCAAGTGTACATTATGACCATCATGAGCCAGACAAATTTCTCTCCGAACAATCATTTCTAGGTACAGACTCACTCCTTGAAGATAATTTGTTAGATACTAATTCTCATTCTGAGCTGATTAAGGATGATGGTGTAGCAAAAGAAATGGACTCCCATGAAAAATTATGTACTGACAAGTCAGTTGGTAAAGATGGAAACGAGTTTGGGAGCAGTTTGATAGATACTTCTGGAACTACATCCGATTCCCTAAGTATTGACCCCACCACCAATGGTAATTCATTGACCAAGGTAAATTGTACTAGTGAGGATTCCCTCACCTCACCTCTTGAATCTTCCATTGTGGATAGTCCAATTGAATTTGACCATGAGGAAAATTGCAAGGTACTATATGGAAAAAGTATATTAAGCAGAAGTGGATCAATGGAGAATTCACATGATTACAAGCCAGATCAATGCATGAAAGATTCATTGAAGGAATACAACATGGTGTATACATGTGATGTGTCAATAGAGTCTAACGGGGAGTACAATGGAGAGAGAAATATGTTACATGATTCTAATGTCTCCAGGCTTGTCACCAATGATCAAGTTGAAGAACCTAAAGTCAAAGTCACTGATGCTGAAGTACAATTTGATGCTTATATTAACAACTCCAACAACAAGGCTTCACAGGAAAGTGGTGCTACTTCAGAAGAAAATCATTCTGTGGTTCCTGAAGCCAAAAGGATTTCTCTTATTGAGGGGTTAACTCTTGTTGATTGCAGACATGAGGAAGGGAAGAGTTACGAGAATAAAATTGAAGAAACAAATGAAAAGGCAGAAGCTTCACATGTCATGGTATTTACTTTTGAGGGGACAGAAATGACAGAACAATGCAATTGTGATCTGGTAACTATAAATCAGGAAGAATCTTTTCCCTTGCAAAATAATTCCTCTTTGTTGCAATTCTATGATGACCATCAGGACAATGTAAAGCAAGACAAAAGTTTTACTGCCACCAGCATATCAAACTTAGATTGGAAGCAAACAAATAAGACTGAAAACTCTGGCCACACCATTGACAACCCTGTTTCTTCTGAGTTAACAGTTCCATCCCTGGACTTAGATGATGATGAGGCATTTGAGAAAGAAGGTAAAGAAGATCCACAACATGCAGAAGCAGCTTCATATGCAGGGGCAGAACTAACCACTTCTACAGCTACCATGTCCATTATTGAACCATGTTCAAACAAGACCATATTTGAAAATGGTGGCTATGAAACAAGGGAAAGCATAACAAGGCTCAGCACTGAATCAAACCCTGACAATCCAAACACGTCTTGTCGGATGCAAAAGTCACCAAGCTTCAATCTGGACCTCAGAAAGGAAGCAAGGCCTGAAGAATCAGATAAGACTCCATTGCTTCATCAGAATAAGTCTGCAAATGAAAGCTTCTCAAAACAGACTAGTCTGAATCTCATCAACTCAATGCCTCATGGTCAATATGAGCAGTGCATGTTGCACAGTAAAGAAATGCCAGTGGAAGAGAAAATAGTTACTATGGAAAGAAGTTACTCTAAGAAATCTAAAGCTCCATTCATAGGCCTTTTAAAAGAAGAGGAAGAAGCTCATCTTCTAGGCATGGCACAGATACAAGACAGCCATGTTGGCACAAAGAATACAGCGTCATCTACTTCACCTAAAAGAGAAGAGAAGCGAAAGCCTCGGTCTTTCTTCTTCAGCAGCTGCATGTGTTGTGCAACTGTACCTTGAGAATCACACTTACCATTCTATTTTACTTTTCTCCTTTGTGTTGCGAGTTTCTTTCCAATTTATCAAGGTTTTATGACAAGGTTTTGGAGATTTCATGACAACAATGTGACTGCAATTGCAACCACATCGGTGGCATTTCTCTACAAACTTCCATAATATCAAAGACTGCAAAGAGATTGCATCTGTGACTTCAATTTAAAAGCCTTGTAATTTACTTTTTTGTAAGTGAAGTTTTGATCTAGAGAGTTCAACCAACAGCGGGGGCAGTGCAGCAGCCATGATCATTCGTTTCTGTGGTTATTTTCTGATTCAAGATGAAGTGGTTCCTCGTGAAGTTTTACTTTGTTTGAGAGATTTCACAAATGTAGAGAGACCAACTTTTCTGCTTTTGATTGCATGTTGTAACTTTTTTTTTTTTTTCCACTATGATCTTGGACAATTATACTCATAAAAACCTCATTCTTGTGTTTGAATATTTGGGTTTAATATCTTAAGAGATCTTTAAGATGATGATGAGTATAACTTAATTAGGTGATAAACAACCTCTTTTACTAAATGAGTCTAACAATATAGTAGGAGAAGTAATTAGACAGTTTAAATACCTCAGATAGAGGACTCATCTCAAGTATTTGAAACATATTAAATCTTCAATTTTATTATAACTGATATACTTTCCTTCCAAAATTTTAATACAGTTTTAAAAGTATTTTTCTTTGAGAAATCATAAATCAAAATCAAATATTTTTTCCTTATTTATTATTGAGAGAAACATATTTTATCTTCTATCATAAGTAGGAAGGATTAAAAGGCATATTTTGGATCTTCATTTCATAATAACTTTTCACAATATTTTAGAACATTTTTACTGAAATAGTTTCACTATTTGAAAATTATATTATTTATTAAATAATGGTAATATCAATTTGATTTTCTTAAAATGAATTAAATTAGATTCGCTATTATAAAATTAAAAGAATATCCCAAGCTATCTTCCTCTTTAAATCATTTACTTTTTTCGTAGATAATTTGACATGTTTATTTGTGAAAACAATCCCAATCCACAACGTAAGGGTTTCACATATCAAAAGCACGCGCTTACAGAGTTAATCACATGATCGCATTGCATTTGTGCGACACCCAATAAGATTTTATGATTTAAGACCAAATATCTTAAACCTTTCAGGTGTAAAAGCGATGGAGCATTCCAAGTGCTTTGATTTAGATTTATAATAAAAAAATAACTTAACCCACATGTCACTGATGTTTTTATATAAATTCAAATTAGAGATTAGTAAAATGATGAAACTGTCATCAAATTCATATTATTATAAATTTTATAATACACACAAATAATATTAAAGAATATCTTTTTTTATTTCACATTACTAAAAGATAAAAATAAAACATTATTATACAAATACTTAGCATTTAAATTATACATATGAATACAACAATGTCTAAAAATAACCAGATAAAATTTACATTTAAATAATTTTTAAAAAATTGTTAAATCTATTTTTGAGTTTGAACTGTCGGTGATCAATTTCTTTCTTTGTTCTCCAGTTATTAGATTGTTTTTTTTATAGATCAATTTTTTTAAAACCGAGTGGTTTAATTCAATTATATATCTATAATCATCAATCGACATAATTACAAAACTATTGACGAAAAAATATACACATATATAAGAAAATATATGTGAAAGAATTGAAAATCAAAGGCAACAAGGTGTGTCAGATTTAAGTGGCCTCTACTGGTAATGACACATTAGAACACTATAAGCATAAGAGACATATTATGCCCTAATGACAGCTAAGTGCAAGCTCTCTATATACGTTTTTCTTTTATAAAGGCACCACCACACACACACATATAACCACCTATTATGACTTTTAAACATTATTTTTGGAGAAAACATAGTAAACATAAAGTCTGTGTAACAACTAATATGAAGGGGTGTCGTTTATTTGTTTATATATAAATCGCATAGGGTACATGAGAAAGAGATGAAAAGAAAAGCAAATTGAGTATGAGAAGTGGAGAAAATGACAAATCCCTCCATAACTTTGTGATGATAAATCACATGTGTCCATTGATTTTTAGGTCAAAGTCCAACACATGAGCTCAAAGGGTTATCGTTCAACAATCACTGTTGTCAACTCTTGTTATATGTCGTGGTTTTGTTTTAAGAAAATGACATATTTGTAGGGTGGTTGGATCTTAGAGACTAAGTTTGAAGGTAGGAAAAGTCATTGACATTTAGAAAACTCTGGTTGAAGAAGTTCTTATAGCAATAACTCAAGTCTTGAAACAACCAAGAATGTGAAGTCTACAAAGAGCGATATGCACAATGATGTGGGTGTTGTGGACTGCAACACATCCCTCTGGATACTTTATTCTTCTTATATTGATTATACTCGTGCATTTAGTGAGTTTACGCATGAATGAATTTGCATAATTATGGACTATATATAATGCTTAACTTAACGTAATAATACTAATGATTTAGGAGTTAATATAGCATTTGATTAGAGGTTAATTTCATATGATGCTTCAGTTTTTTTGATATATAGTCAATATTAATTTCTAGGTTGTTTAGATTGGACGGTGGCGAGGTAATCTCAACCTTATATTGTACATATTACCAGAATATGTATGTTAATGATTTATAGCTTGAAGAGCCTTGAAGAATGCAAAGGCTTTATTCATTTTGTTAGTGTATAAAAAAATTGTAGTTAATTCTTTTTATTTTTGGATTGAAGCATGATTCATGAGTACTGCATGAATTCATTGTTGCCTTTATGCTCCTTTAATTTCTCCTCTTGGTTTATTTCTTATCATTTTTAATAACTATCTGACAATTTAATGTTATCTTTACAATTAAATGTTTCTTTTTATATAGCTCGATACAGATTCAATCAAGTAAATCGTATTATAAGAAGATCAAATCTATTTTTTTAATTTGTTATAAAAATATTTATACTTTTTACATGATTCGACTATATCATGATGGATCGAGTTAAATCGTAAGTAGAGACTTATTTAAACTTATTTTTGATTCCTCGCCTATTGTGACAATATTTGTATTATTGAATAGGTTTTAAATCTTAAAATTCAAATAAAAATTTTATATTTTAATTCATACTAAGTATTTGAAAAAAGTAACAAAAGGTAATTTATATGAAATAGAATAAATTGCAGCGCACATTAACAAATCAAGAAAGGAAGAGTATAAAGTAATTCTTAAATCAATTAACTCCAATTAATTTTAGAACGTAAAATGAAAAAAAAAAAAAAAAAAAAAAAAAAGTATGGGTCGGAGTTTTGAACAAATGAAATGGTATATATGAGATGTGACCCTAATACATTGGTCATTCACATCATGCATATATGTATGTGCTACATTAGTACAACAAACATTAATAAGAAGACATATTAATTTGTTGGTGGAGAAGAGACTTTGGACCCAAATGAATTCCAATAATAAAGATGTTGTTTGAAAGTTTCATCCAATTGCCATCATCATCTTCACAAATTCTTCATAGTTAACTTGACCATCACCATCCAAATCTGCTTCTTTAATCATCTGCTCCACCTCCTCATCAGTTAATTTCTCACCAAGATTGATCATAACGTGTCTCAACTGCATAACAAAGAAAGGATTTTAATTTATTTTTTTTCATAATCATATTATTGGGACAAAATTTACCCATTTTATTAACATCTGAAGATTTGACTAATGATTTCAGTAGAAATTTCTTCCAATTATAATTTTTATTTATAAGCCTTTAAAAGAAAAAAAAAAATTCACTAAGAAGAACCCAGTTAACTATCCTTTTGGATTTTTAATATATAGGCATTTGTTTTTAAGCATTTATGGTCATTAGTTAATACTAATAAATTAAGAGAGTGAAAACTGAAAAGCAAGATTCTCTTGCAAATGTCAAACCTAAGGCTCTTTTTTTTTTTCAAAAAACAAACTGCTAATCCTTTTTCAAAAAGGTACAAAAGCATTGTCTGAATGTGCATGCGAAGTTAATTAACCTTTTTCATTGTCATGCCCTTTCTTTCCATTTTTAATAATAATATTAAAATTATGCATAGATACCTTTATTTATATCATTTGCATTCTAAGATTATTGATTTTTTATTCTTTTAATTCGAAGTTATTGATAAATTTCATTAACTCTTTTTTCATATATGCATATATGAATTCAAAATATTAAAAAAAAAGTGACACCGCATGAATATCAATAATTGAAGGAAGAAAGTTGACTAAGATGGGTTGAAAGTTGACGTGGAAATTTTATAAGAAAAGAAAAGCTGCATATGCAGCTTCTGCTACGTAGCCAGAAAAGTAAACGCACATTTATAGAAAAATATTGAACATAAATACAAAAGAGAAGAGATTCATGAGTTGGAATCTAGTTTGCACGTAGCAACATCTTGACCCTACTTTCTTTTTGTTCAAGTTTGAAGAAACCCTTAGAATGCTTTGATTTGTCATTGCCGTCAAAGAAAGAAAATTGCAATAAAAAGTGAATAGAAAGAATCAAAAGTTCATATATAAATATAATATATACCTCACTTGCTGAAATGTAACCATTTTGATCTTTGTCAAACACCTTGAAAGCCTCTTTGAGATCTTCCTCTGCATCAGTTTCCTGAATGAGAAAAATGAGATGGATATTGTTATAATCTTTGCAAAAAATGTAATATCATGCTTTCGAACTATATATAGCAAATAAGAGTACAATAATATACTTGCTTTCATTTTCTTGGCCATCAAGTTCAAAAACTCAACAAATTCTATGGTTCCATTGCCGTCTGCATCAACCTCGTTTATCATATCTTGGAGCTCTTCATTTGTGGGGTTCTGATCCAGTGATCGGATAACAGTGGCCAATTCTTCCACAGTGATGCACCCTGTTAATTCAACATACATAAACATAACCATTATTACTAGATATAACATAACAAATATAACTTACTACTGCTATATTTCTGAAATGAACAGTGGTGTTTTTTTGCATATGTTTCTGATAGAAATGAAAAATGAAGCAAATTAAACTGGTTTATCTATTTTGTAATGTATAAAGGGTTAGTGTAATATCTTTGAGACCATAAAAGAGTTTGAGGTAAAGAGAAAAGAAATATATGAAGTAGGAGGTGTAATATGAGAAAATGTTATGCAACATATATGTGAAGGTGTTGTTTGTGATGTGATGAGTGATGAAAGGAAGGGATTTTGAATTAAAAGTGAAAAAGAGAAAAAGCATTTGGTGAAAATAATAGATAAATTAAGGAGGAACTCACCATCCCCATCTTTGTCAAACAAGCCAAAGGCTTCTTTGATCTCACCAATCTGTTCTTCACTCAGAACATCTGCCATGGTGTGTGTTTCTGCTTCAAATCAAATGCAAGAGAGAGAGAGAGAGAGGAATTGATTGATGTGTGGTGTATATAGGTAGCTGAACCTTAACTGGGGTATTTGTAGAGGCTAGTTTAAGTGTGGAAAGCCTTAATCACAATATTTCTTTTTGAATTACAACTTTTCCTTTTCAAAAAAAAAAAGTATGCTAGTCAAACCACGTTGATGACTGTGGTGTTGTCTATTTGTGATTTTGTTAAGGAAAAAAGAATCATCATATTCTAACCCTTCTTCTTTCATCTTTATCCAAGTGACTAAATTCAATTTAAAAGATCATTACTTCAATATTCATAATATAATGTCACAATAATTTCTATATAAGAAAATGAATAATTAAAGAAATTTAAAAAAAAAATTATTGAGATCTATATAGGATTTTGTGTATTTATTCCTATAGAAAATAGATGGGTGAGTGTAGATTTAATGGGTTTCATATTTGTTTATTGTATTGGGGATATATTATATTGGGGATGAAATTTGGACAGCTGGAAGGGTTTGATGTTTAGGGAACACAATGTTTTGACATCCATTCAAAGGCTAAGAGAGATTAGCAACTGTGGGGATTAGTATCTAGGGGTAATTAATAAAGAAAATAAAATAAACTCATTAAATAAATATTAAAATTGATATAAAATCATAATAGAAAATGGTTTTACAAAGAAAACAAACTAAATATTTTTCTAAAGATTGAATGTCATAGTTATGAATTTTATGTGACGAAGAGCTTTCATCAATGCTAGGCGTGTCGTTGAACGAATTGATCGCTTTCAACGCGGTTTGAGAATTAGAAAAACACGCATACTATTCTTCTAATTAATTTCCAAAGGGTAAAAAAATGGCATGTAATGTACTTTCATTGGAAGGGTCAAAACTTCCGTTTGGATTATAATAATAACTAAGTTAAATATACTTTTAGTTACTATAATTTTTTTTTAAATAAAGTAAGTCCATGTAGTATTTCTGTGAGTATGTAACTTTGTTACTTATTTTAGTCTTTTACTTCGTTTAATTAACAAACTTTTATTTATTGCTAATACTTTGGAAAATATTAATTGTAGGTAAAAGATAACAATTCTAATTAGCTATTGATGTAGAATATTAATAAAATTGTTTTTGTAACAGTAAGAATTGAACACAGTAGAAAGTGGAAAGTTGCCAATAATTGTTTCATGATATCAAGAAATAGAAAACCAAATTAACTTACAATTATGGAATGGCTGTACTTTCCAATTCAAACAAGGCTAACACCTTTTTGAAATCTAGAAGATTATTCCGGACAATCAATCTAAGTTGAGAGGTAATTAATAAATATTATAACTTTTCTTGGTCAAGCAACAATTTGTAAAATGATGGAGCATATAAAAGAATGGGAATCATCTAGCCTTTAACTTTTGTTGGTAATAGAAGATGTATAGACCAATTATACTTTTATTAGTATGAATATTTTTAGTCATGTCGGTTTTTCCGACCTGTTTCTAATTGGTTAGAAATTATAAAATTATTGAGTTATTTTAACACATGTATACTTTCAAAATGCTCATAATTAAATTTAAAGAAATTACAACATATTTAAATAAAAACAATATTACATGTTGAGTTATAGAATATAAGGTGTAATTTTCACAGTCGTTACCAAATAAAAGTATACTAACCAAGAATTTTTACTAACAATTTAAAATATTCTTTTATATAAACATGTACGCTGTTGGGTCATAAAAGAGTTATATATGCTTATCTTCTTACATCCATCTAGACAAAAATATTTTCAGTTGAAATACTATATGGAAAAGACCGTGGCTTTTTTATTATTTTGAGACAATTTCATTTAAAAATTATTAGAATAAATAAAAATAAAATATTTTACAGCAATTAATAAGTTATATTTTAATTATATTTTTAACAATTTTAGTTGACTCGACATTTCCAACAAATCATCCTCAAACATACACATGAGTTAAATCAATCATATTCCAATGTATTCATAATTACCATGTCTTGGCCATTTGGTACAAAACAAAGCAAAAAAGAAGCCAACATTTTAGTCACCGTGACATGGTTCATTGAACAGGAGGCTAGCGCATCACACATTCTATATTTCTTTGCCAAATGAGGAATACAAATTAAAATCAGCACCTCTTCTGCTTCTATGAAATCCTCTCCAACAAAAACAGATAACTAAGCTAATGGTTTTGAAGCATGTCAAATAGAAGCAACTCTTTCCTCCTAAGTAAGATGTTGAATTGTCATCCTTCACACTTCAGAAACAGTTGTTTTGAGATGTATAGATGGAAAAGTGGAGCATCCTACTTTTTCCAATCTTAAATGGGGATGCCCCTTGGAACAATTTTGTCTTTGATCCACATGTAGATTGGCACTAGTACGAAGTAAGTGGATGCAATTGCACCGAGGATGAACCGGTAAAGAAACACCAGTGGATTTACTGGCTTCTTTACATCCTCTACCTTGGGACCAAGCTGGATAAAGCCAAATCAAAACATACGTTGAGGAAAGTGAATATTAAAGTGAAAAAGGGAGAAGAAAGAAAAAGCAATAGTATGCATACGTTGAGGGGAGAGTCTCCAGAGAAAGGCTTCACTCCTGTGACTGAGCAACCCATAATGAGACCATGCCTACGCACCCCACGATACCATTTTGGACCAATCCTTTTGAGCTCAATATCTTTGAAACCAGCCTTTTTAAACCACTCAATGTACTCTTCCTCCTTGGGGAAGAGCATCCACACATCTGCAAAGAACCGAGACAACCAAAATGTTGGGTGGACAGGACCAATAACACAAGCTTTCCCCCCTATCCTCAGCACTCTGTACGCTTCCTTAATGCCACGCTGCGGGTCTGGCCAGTATTCAATACTGAACAACAATCATGATTATTAGACTATATGACTGATTAGATTCTTATGAAGCTACCTATATGTGGATAGAGGTGATATAAGATCTATAAATAGGAGAATTTGTACTTCATTTTCTCATCTATTTCAATCAATTCAATAAGTTACCTCATAGATATCAATATGCTGTTTACCTCTTATGAGTTTGATGTCCTTTGATCCATAGATTTGTAACAATAATTCAGAAGTCATAAACACGAAACATCTAACACTAGCTAACATTGTACAGGATGTCGATTTATCATTTAGAATGTTTTATATGTAAAATTATTTTATGGCCCCCCACTAAAAAAGTGTCGCTTCACTCTAAATTATGCTTCCACCATTGATTTTAAAGGTAAATAAAAAGTGGCAAAGCCAATATTGTTGTTACCTTCCAGCAGAAACATATCTATCAGCATAATCAATTGGAAATGGAAGATCTTCTGCATCACCCTCAATTATCTTGCATTCTTTGAGGGGCTCCTTCCTCTTAGCTTTGGCAAGCTGGTGGGGTGACTGGTCAAGAATTGTAACATTTTTGGCATCCACATGCTTCACTATTCCGAGAGTTGTGAAGCCAGTTCCACCTCCAACATCCACCACCCTCAGGTTACGGCTATAGAGATCGGCAGGCTCCAGCGCCTCATCTCTCATGTCTTCAGTCCAGTGCCCAGGATTTATTATATGATCATACACAATAGACAGAAACCTGTAGAACCAAAATGCCTCCTTCTTGTGCTGGATGAACCTAGGCTGAGAAGCAGGCCTAGAGGCTGAGATGCTGCATCTGGGTGTCATGTTTTTTCTCACGCTGAACTTGTTACGAGACACCACACCCTTCTTGAAGAAGCAGTTGTCTTTGAAGTTAACACCAGTTGAGGCTAAGCCAGTGATGAGCTTTGGATTTTGAGCTCCACTGAGCATTAAGGAGGCCATGACTGATGTGTACGAAGAAAGGGTAATAATATTACAGGTGGAATGAATAGCACATTGCGTGTGGAATTGTTACCAAAGTGGAAAGGAACTGTTGATGGTTTATGTCATGAAAACAGGACAGGAATAGGAGCACTGGAGCAGGGAGAGAAAATTGTTGGAGGAGTAAGGATTATGCGGTCCGAGAGAAAGACAGATTGGTGGATATGCACCACACATCCATTCTGGCGCTAGCTGATGCTTGCCACTTGAATTACAAGCTTTTTTGATTTTATGTATTTACTAGTTTAGTACCATACATCAACCTACATAATTTTTAAAATATTATAAGTTTAATCAATCTTAGTTTAAATTTCATTTTCGGATTTTGTATTATCAATAAACACTATTTTAATAATTTGTATCCATAATATTCTCTTTAATTTGACAAGATGTATCTCTTTAACGTATCCATGTTTAAACAGATATTACTGCCATAACTTGCACGAAACAATTATGAAACGTGTGTAATTCAAGGAGTGAAAACAGATTGTACGAGTGAAATATGAATGTATATATCTTTCTGTATTGTATTGGAAACCAGGAAAAAGACGGTAATCATCCTACAAGTAGTTAGCGTGTTTTGAGATGGTTTTGGCTAATCAAACTTCGCGTATTTCTGATTCGGATGGTTTGGGAGCTTCCAGAATTTCAGATGGTTTGGGAGCTTCCAGGGTTTCAGATGGTTTGGGAGCTTCCAGGGTTTCAGATGGTTTGAGAGCTTCCAGAATTTCAGATGGTTTGGGAGCTTTCAGAGTTTCAGATGGTTTGGGAGCTTCCAGAATTTCAGATGGTTTGGGAGCTTCCAGAGTTTCAGATGGTTTGAGAGCTTCCAGAATTTCAGATGGTTTGGGAGCTTCCAGAGTTTCAGATGGTTTGGGAGCTTCCAGAATTTCGGATGGTTTGGGAACTTGCCTGAGCTGGACGGAGTTTTCATAGCAGTGAAAGAAGCCATAATGAGGGAATTTCTCATACCAGGTTTCTTCGTTAACGTGTGTGTCCCAGTGTTCCCCAGAACTGCTCTTACCGTACTTGTGAATCCAACCAGACCCATTGTGTTGCTCACCCCAGGTTCGGTTCCAGCGTTCTCCATGCCTGCCTTCCCACCAGCTCTCCCCCTGCTTCACGCCATTACTATTTGGATCAAAGTTTTCGTCCCATTTGTCACCCCATTTCTCCCATCCACCGTCCACTGACCGTTCAGCCCATTTGTCAGTGTACTTTATGCTCCCACCATACCCGTCATATTTGCCACCCCACCTGCCAAAACCATTTCTCTTCATCAAAACCTCAACATGGAATTCTCAAATCACATACAGCAGAAACACTCCACTCACACAATTCAATGCAAGCAAACAATATATTCTTTCACCTTTTATATCATGCCAAAAAATCAAGCTTCAAGGAAAAAACAAATTGCATAAAGCTTAGAACATCTTGTTCGAAAAATATTTCTAAAATACTGGTGAAACCGTAAGCTTAGACAGAGTTGACACTGTGACTTTGAAAATCCATTTTCTTGAATTCATACAAATATATTGCCGACTACAATATTTTGCTTGATGGCATCAAACACAAAATGAGCTGACAATAATTCAGTCCGAGTCATCATGTTCAGAGTTCTTAATGCTCCCAAAATTGTGCAAAGTATCATTTGCAGGCGAAGGAGCCCCATGAACAAACATACACTCCAATGGATTATTAAACATTTTAATCAGCGAGAACCAAATACTTTAAAAAGAGCATTCAAATTCTAATATAATTTTCTTGGCAATTACCTTTCATGCCATACATGAGCGTGCCCTGGTTCAAGTGGTGTGTTTGGGTCAATACTGCACCACTTGTCTGCCCATTTTTCCGATTGACCAGCGGCATTGTAGCGTTCCCCCCATTTTTCCTGCCACTCATTACCTTTACCATTACTTCCCCACTTGTCCGCAGTTTTCTCAAAAGTCATAAGCCCATTTTCCTGCATGCGAAAACCATACTTTGTATGATTAATCTGATTTTACTGAAATGGAAGAACGAATCTGTTGTCCAATACCTATTAGTGCTGTGGCTACAACTACAACTAACGCATCAATAATTGGCAAGGTACATTACATTAGACACCAATTACACAGTTTGAGCGGAAATCATATTTCAGCAGACTATATGAGACACTATAAGAAAGCTACTTATATGCAAATTAAAATGTGTCAAATTTTGCTAACCTGACCCATGGATTCCCTCCAAAATTCACGCCAAACATTTCCATTCGCGTCACGGCCAGATTTCTCAGAACCAAGTTCCTTGTAGCCAAAATCATCAGAAGCCTCCCAGTACTTCTCTTGCCACTCGATCTCTTTGTCAGCACTAACACCTCTGGTCATTGTCCATCTGCAGATCACGCCATCTGGTCTTCTCTCAATTCCAGTGTCTTTCCACCATCTTGATCCATCCGCATTCACTCCAAGAGGTGACCATTTATCGGCCTCACTAAGGGCATGTGCTGCTTCTTCGGCATAGCCCGAAGACGATTCACCAAGTATCTGTTCCTCTTCGACGGAAAGCGACAAGGAATGTGACTCTGGTTCAGTTGCAGATTCCGCTTTCTCAACCTCTAAAAATGACTGAAGCGGTGGAAGAGTATCTTTATTTTCGCTTTTAGAAAGTAAACTCTCAAATGGAATAGAGAGAATTTGTGGTGTCCGCTCCTTCTCCACGACTGCAGTGGGCAATGTTGGACGAACAGAAGGCTTGGGATTTAACTGCAACCCACTGCCTTCATCTGTGGGAGCATCGCTCTCCACGGGAGGAGTCCAGGACCAAAAATCAGGGCCAGGCACACCATTTCCCTGAGTTGCTGACTCTTGCACAGCAATACCCCCACTCTGCACTCCTTTTCCGGAACCCAATTCTATCACATAATAATAATAAAATAAAAAAAGAATAAACCAATACATTAGAATTCAACACTTAGAATCAACAACATCTCCCAAGAATAATATCAATTCCTTATGGAATAAAATAAACAAGAAAATCAGCAATCGCATATTCACAGAATATTATATTAAAAACTTCAAATGCGAAATTAACGCACCACGTAACCTCAATTTCAATGCTAACTTCAAATTTCGATAACTAAAATACAGAAATCAATAATGACATCTTCATTTAGATATAAAACAAAATTGAACCACTCCATTTCTTAGTTAAGAAAATCCAGCAACAGAATCTTCACAGCACGTTATATTGTAAACTTCGAAATCCACGCAATTCACAAACCAAACCTCAATGCTACAGAAGCATTTATTTCCTTATTACAGTTTTCCCGATCTTTATTAAAATAAAAGAACGCGTCCTTATTCCAAGATTATTAACACTGACAGAAAAAGAAAGTGCAGCCAAAATTTAATTACAAAAAGTAAAATATTAGAAATCTTCATTTTCTTGATTTTTAATTATCTTTCTTGATTATTTAGTGATAACATCAAAGACTGAAAGAAAGAAAGAAAGAAGCGAAAGAGATCGAAACAGGTAATTCGGTTGTACCGCGCTGTGGCTCGTCGGGGTCGGCTTCGTCGCCGGAACCGGCGTTACCGCGTTCATGAATGAGTGCCCTGGCGGCGGCGATGGCGGCGGCCGCGCGGTCGATGACCTGCATCCGCTGAACGCGGTCGCGCTCTTCGGAAGGGATTTGGAGAAGCTTGTGGAACTCGGTGGTCTTCTTGTCCAAATCGTCATTTGCAGCGCCGTGGTGGCGCGTCGAGGCCACGCGCTCGGAAATGGTCTTGAAGTGCGTGGTCTTCCGCTCTCTCTCGACCGCCTTCTTCCACATGTCCAAGTAGGAAGTGTCTCCGTCTTGTCTTGGTCCTTCTCCTCCTCCACGCGCCATCGCTCTGAGTCGCGTCCATTCTCTGTTTCGGTGATGTTGGTGCAGGTGCAACCAACGGTGTGGTGCAGCCGCAGCACAGGTTCCGAAGTGCATGAAGAAGATCGTTAACGGAAATGGGTTTCGAGTGAGTGAGTGAGAAAGAGTGAAAGTGTGAACGTGGAATGTGACGTTGGGAATATTTATACGGTGTTGGAACGAGACAGAAGGGTAAAATGGTGAATGTGAATTACGGTGAATGTGAATAATGGGAATATTTAATTTTTCTTTTTTTAAAAAGTGAGGGACATTTTCTTTGTCTTCAAGGAAGGAACCCAAACGTATCAGGGTATTCTATAAACTTTTTCCAAACTTCCAAATTAGTTTCTTTTTCTTTTTAATTTATTTTTATTTATATATTTTTAACTCATGAAAATAATTTTTATTGATATATATATATATATATCACTTTTTGTGACACTGGATCTGCTTGCAATGCATGTCACGCTGCGTACGTTGAAGCAAATTAAAGCAAACAGAAATCACGTGAAAGCGGTTAAGGCAAATACGGTTTGGACCTCAACTAATTCTAAACTAATTACATCAATCTGTTATGTAATCTCCCTTCATTCATCCTTCAACAAAATTATATTTTGAAATATATTTCTTATTATGTTCTATTTTTTATTTATATTTATTTTGTAAAAAATCTTTAATAACTTGTCTGAATCCGTTTTACATTGCTTTAAAAATGTTCTTTAAACATAATTCATATCTTCTTTTTCTCTTTTTTTTTTTTATAGTTTTGACGGTAATACGACATTGTTTGTGAGGAATTCCTTTTTTCTTTTTAAACGAATGTAGCTTTTAGAGAGATAAAAAAATTATAATATGATTTTTTCGGTATTTAAATCTTCTATTTAAATAATTTAAAAATTCAATGGTTTATTAACAAAGTATTATATCCTTAGTAATGTGAGAATATAAGGATTTTATTTTAATATATCTAAAATAATTCTCATGAACTTAATACACTTAAGATCTCACAATCATGACACATAATATATTATTGTGTTAAAGTCATTTTATTAATTAAATTAGAGATTATTAAATTAAAAATAATTTGATATATTATGTAAAAACTTTAAAATTTTTAATATTAAATTTTAACTATGAAACATAATTGAATTAAGTTATCATCCTTATTCAAGTAACGTTATATGATTGGATAATAGTGAGTTTACGTTATATAATCTTTAATGTATTACAAATTATCTAACTTAATTAAACTAAAAAAGTTGTCCATAATATATATTTTTTCAACATGAACAATAAAAATTTCAGACAATAAACCATTAATTAGTATTTGTACCAATATATATCTTTTCGTTTTTTTATTTCATTTTTACATGATAAATGTTTTAAATTCATGTGTTTTGATCCTTTTGAGTATTTATTATTTTTATAAAGAAATAGTTCTAAAATTATCATAATAAATCCTCAACAATCTAATTATACTATTAACAGTATCAAATTTTAAATCAAAATTTTGTAACCACTAGCTTTCCATTATTGATTTGATATCAGCCTAACATTTGTATGGCAGGGTTGATATTTGACTGAAAATATGGTTGGGCATACATCAAGCTACTGTTGATGCATAGGAAATGAATTTCATTTTATTTAAGAAATTTATAAGATATCACATTTAACTAAATTTGTCACTTTTTTGTATTTTGAACAATTCCTAGTAGCATTTTTTTATCTTAAAGTTCTTTAATATCTTATATATATATATATATATATATTACTGATTTCAATAGTATTTGTGATATATAAAAGATGTCTTGCTCATATCTTTAAAACAAATTTTTTTACACCACCTAACATATTAATGTCATTAGTAACAAATAAAAATATCATCAACATATAAAATTAAAATTATAAATCTGTTTTCACTGACTTTCACGTAAATATACCAACCAACAACATTCTTTACAAAATTATATAACAATATGGTATTATTAAACTTAAGATATCATGGTCATGAAATTTATTTTAATTCATATATTGATTTTTAAATTCACACATCTTATTTTTCTGCCATATAGATAAAACGTCTTCAAATTGATCCATATAAATTTATTTCTTCAAATCACAATTTAAAAGGATTTACATTTATTTAGTAAAACTCTAAATCATAATAAATCCTCAAAGCTAAAACAATTATCAAAGAGTCCTTCTTGAAAATGAGAGAAAAGGTTTATTTATAGTAAATGACATGATTTCAAGTGATTAGCAACTTTATTTACTTTATACCTTTTAATATTGCCTCTGAGGTGTGATATTGTTTTATATTTGGCAAAAGTGGTGGTTTAAATTAGTTATTTTTCACATGTATTAAACAACTTTCAAAGAGTGGATAGAAGCCTTTGTTTAGTCAAACAACTTTTAAATATATTTTGTTAAACCAATTTTATAAAAGAGTTAAGATTGACAAACAAACAAAATCACAAATCAATAGATGATTTAACTTACTTTTCTAAAGTTGGATAAAAATAACTTTATCTATTTGTTACGAATGAACAAATTATAATATATTTTAAAAAGTAGACAAAAGTTTGAATGCTCGTCAGGTTGAGGTTGAGTTATCCGATAACTCAATTCAACCTAATATAACTCACTTAAATTATGTTTGATGTCATATATGATTAGTTAAACTCAATCCAATAAAAATTAATCCACTTTTGTATGGATTAAGTAATGAGTACTCTTACTTTTGTTATGAATAATTTATGTTATATTTTTTTTAATTATAACTTTTATCGATTGATTTGAAATCTTAAATTAACTTTTATAAAATATTGTATTATTTTTAATCAGATGTATACTTGAAAAATTTAACCCAATTAACTTAATCCGCTTAAGAATGTGTTAGGTGGAATCAGATTAAACATATAAAATATAAAAACTTAAATTAACTCAATCCAATATATCTTTAGTAGGTTGGATAATAGATTTCACCAAATCCTATCCAACATACCTCAAAGAAAATAAAAAGTCACAATCTATTCAAAGTCTGACCTATCCATTTAATAATAAGCTTTTCCTAATATTAATGAGACAATTTTTTTGTCTCCTGAATATCTATATTAATATATTAATGGGTCTAATATTTTCACTGTACTTATGAAAAGTAAATCTTAGAAGATATTTTGTACAGATATTCTGGAGAAGTTAAAGATATGATGAATAAGTAAAAATAATTTTGAAGACCTAAGATGGATTACACGTGAGGATTCCATTTGCCACGTGGTGAGTGAAAAACATGCAAAAGAGCATCCCATGGTGCGTTGGAGTGTTCTAAATACTAACATCTGTTTCCCCATGCAATGCAAACTTTATTATTTCATGTAAGCCATTCAAGAACAACCAAAACCAAAAACAAAAACTCACAGAACAGAATGTCTTCTTCGTCCATGTCCACATTAGTCTCATCCTCTCTCTCACAAACCCTCAAGATAAGAACCCTAATTATTCCCCTCTCTCCCCACTCCCTTTTCGCTTCCAAAACTCCATTGTCCTCAATTTCCCTCGCAAACACCACCAAAATCACCATGTTCAACCCTAACCCGAATCAAATACCCGAATACCCGCCACGGGCCCCACCCGAGATCCCTTCCCTGCCAAAAATTCAACCTTCTCCCGTTCCCACTGAGCAACCCGTCTTTCCTACCCGTGACCCGGAAATTGACCCGAATGTACCGCCCGAAATAGTCACAGTTCCGGATCCTGGCCCGTACCCGAATCCGAAACCCGATGCTCCAAAACCGCCTCTGACCCCACCCGGGACTGACACGCCGCTGCCGAAGCCGCCGGAGAAGGTGCCACAGCAACCGCCGGAAGTGGACCCGCCGAGGCCACCGGAGATTGTGCCGCCGCCGAGTACTCCGCCGGATATAAGGCCACCCACTGGACCTAGTATCTTTGGGTAGAACAGAAGTATGAATAGTACACTTTAAGGTTATTGTGTGATCAAGAAATATAGTAAAAAAAAAACTCCTTTCTCGTTGAATAGTATATTTATTTATGTAATACCAATATAATGCATATTCTTGTTTTTCAGTTTTACTATTTTGGCAAATGTTTTACTACTTTAGCAAATTACATTAATAGTTGTGAGAAATTGCAAAAATATTTTCTGTAATTTTAACTTATTATATGTATAAACTGTGGAAATTATTTTGAGAAATGGTGCACCAAAATATTTACTTGTTTGAAGAAAATTATAATTATAGAAGTGGGTAGAAATTATTCTCATGTTCATGAGTTCACTCTTGAGAAAGGGCAAAGGACTACTTCGTACTCGAACTCATTGAGGACGGCTTTCGTTTAACTTCTTAATTTTTTTAAGAAGGTGAAGCTTTTAGTAGTCGAGATAGGACAATTTCAGTCTAAAAATAATACATAAAAATTATAATTTTTTACATAATTTTTTAAACCCAAAATTATCATTTTATGCAACAAATTTAAATAAATTTAAAGAAAATGAACTGAAATGACCACTTCACTCTAACAGAAGCGGTCACATGTATTTATGATTTCTTAGTATTATTTTTACATTAAGATGATTTATGAAGTAAAAAAATTAATGATTAAGTTAAATTAAAATGTTTTTAATAAATACGATGGCTTTCTCGCTTTCTTCTTTACAAAAAGAACAACTTTTTGTAAAGAACAACTTTTTGTTAATTTTCAATTAGTGACGATTTCTCCATTTTCATTATTTTGTCCAAATATTTGGTGCCTGTAAAATTTTCTGTACAATGTTTATCTTGATGTATGAATGATGTTAGGTGCCTGTAAAATTTTCTGTACAATGTTTATCTTGATGTATGAATTATGTTAGGTGCAAATTTTGTCTTGTTTTTCTTTCAGTTAATCAACGTTAGTGAGGGGGAAAAAATAATATTAATGTTAAAAATGATCTTGAAAGTGATTATGAGAGTGAGGGTGAGGTTTGTGATTATATGTTCATTTCTCAATTTTATACTCAGAACACTCAACTGCATGTTCATTAAGTCCAATTGAACTGTACATACTCCTATGCTCATATAGGCTGAACTTTCCAAATTTAGCGGTTAGGGGTGCAGGAAGAAAAGCCCAGTATGACATTATTGGCCCATTATCAGGCCCATCATATTAGGGTGGCATTCATGGTCCATTTTTAGGTCCATGTTATCTATGTCTTCTAACTTTAGTTTTGATACATTCATAAATCTACTTTCAAAACTAAAAGGTTAATTTCAAAGTAGCTTGCTAATGACAAATTTTGTTTGAAAATGATGTTGGCCCCTCAATGAAAATGAAACAAGGAGATTGTTGCGACAGTTGAAAAACAAATAATGGCCAAGCCAAGTCAAAAAGTTTCTTCAACAAAACTGCTTAGACATGTCCGAATGCAGTCCTATCAAAGCCATAGAACACAAATAAAACATTGAATTACATTTAGTTCTACAATTGTTATATTTTTCTAGCTAATAAAAAAAAAAGCATGTTTCAAATAATAATGAGTTCAAAGTAAGAGCAGGTATGAATATAAAGTATTTTAGTAAAATTGAATGCTTTTGGATAATGATTGAATCAAAACCTCTGGCTGAGAGCTTGCCACAGATTGGAAATGCAAGTGGAAAGAAATGAATCCAGAAAGAACTTGAAATGAGCATAAATATGCAGTGTTAGGTCCCACATGGTCTGAAATTAATAAGAGTCTCCATTTTCTCATAGTAATATACCTTATTAGATGAAATGAAATGAGCCCAATCCATAAACCCATTTAGTGGCCCACACATTCATTGTCAACAGTGACTCTTTCAACAATGTGTTTCTGGACCCTAAGAAAACCCTAAATGGTTTTGGTGACGACTAGGTATCATGTCCCACATGTCCTACATGCCCTTCATTTTCAAAAACCTTTATGTCCTCATGAGTCATTATCTCTTCTTTATTTTATACATCAACATAGGAAAATAAGCATTTTCATTTTACACACCAACTTTTGTACTAATTGATACAAACAAACACAAACATTTTTTAATAATCAAAAATAACTCACAAATGTGCCATTCGTCATCGGTGTAGTCCACACATATGAATGTGGTGTACAATCAATCCCATGAAAACTATAATAAATTTTAATAATTGAGATTTTGTTTTAGATAAAGTAAAACAACCCATGAAATTGGACCAAATGGCATGAGGTGAGTCAGAAGTTGATGCACCAAAGCTTTAGGAACCACCAAGTAACTGTTCTCTATAGTTTATATCTACAAGCCACCCCAAGAGAAATTTTTTATGGTGTTGATAAGAAAGCAAGGTTAAATATATAAAATTCTTTTAAAAATAACATTTTTTTTTATGACTATGACTGTTTTACAAATATTCATTACTTTATAATTTTGAAGGAATGAAGGGCCTCTCATTAATGCAATTCTGAAGACTTCTCACCTAACCAATTAGTGAAAGTTTTGGTCAAGTCACACAAAAGTAAAACCATGGCAAAATTAAAGCTTTTGAATCTTTGAAGCTAATTACCACCCCCATGTTCCCAATACCCAAAAGATTTAGAGCAAAAGATGGGATTTTTCAAAAAGAAAATTCAATAATTTCAGTAGACATCATCAAAAGATGTTCACTAAAGAAAATCCAAAGGGCTTAGTCACAATACCTTAATCCATTCAACATCATTATGCATCACTAATTGCCAACCGTTTCCCTTTTTAACATCATAATACTCAAAGGATCATGAAATTGCCTGTGAGAAGCTTTCTGGATTAAATTCATTTTTTTAAGTTCAACAATAATAATGTTGAGATATTAATTAATTAACTATATTCATGTGCTGTGCACAGGTGTCTCTGCAAACTATTAATTAATAGTTTAATTACTTTAGTCCTCAATGTGTCATGCAATGCTTTAATTATTGTTGCTTGACCCAGCCTTTAATCTATATAAACCTAAGGCAAAGTTTACAATTAAAATTTATCATTCCAATTTTTTAATACACAAAAATTGTGAAAAGGAATAAATTCATAAATACATTTGACTTAGTATCTAAATATTAAAAAATACGTGAAAAATAAAATATTATAATTAAAGTTCTTCAATCCAAAAATGCTTTGATATGAAGTTTAAATTTTATATATTAGTCCCTTCAAACAGTTTTTTTTTTCCTTTTTAATTGGGTTATCCAAAAGATTAAATCAATATATTTTATATCTTAAATGTCGTGTTAAGGTTTTAAAAAAAAAATTATCACTTATAGATATCTCTATATTTTTTTTTATATCTAAGATTTAATCTTAAGTATAACTCTTAGATATCTTTGTATTTTTTTTATATCTTAGATATCTCTATACTTTTTTTATCAAAAACTTAGGGTCATTTTCATAAGTCTTTTTGTCTATTATTAGTAATAAGCCTCGTAACCGATCTTCTACATCGATGTGTTATTAGGGCATTGGTCTAAATATAAATAAAAAATTATAACATTTCATAATAACACTTTTTTATCACAAAATTATTACTTTTATGCTAAAAAATTGAAATATTGTAATTTATTTTTCATAAAGTCATGGAGGTTGGTCCACAGTGCATGCAGTTCGTAACAGATTTTATTTGATGTAAATACTAATTTCAATGTGTATAAGGAGCACATTCTTTTAGTACCAAAACATAACTTGAAGAATCAAGTAGCACTGACAGTGAGCTAAAGTGCATAAAGATGAAGAAGGTGAAATGTTATGTTTCACAAAAGGGAGATTGTGACCATAGTAGTACACAAAAAATCCCAAAAAACAAAACCAACATTGTTCCTTCATCACATATAAACCATTTCATTCAACACAAAACTTCAATTCCTTCACCTCCTACATGCTTCTTTCCTTTTTTGCTCTTTTCCAAAACAAAAAGAAAAAGTGAGGGATTCAAATGGTGAAACTTATGGAGCTCAGCTTCATCCTTTAGCTTATCCTCTTCATTTTTTTATTCTTTTTGCTACGCCAAATGTAAGGTAAATGAAATATCACTTTCATCTTTTTCCTCCTTTTTCCTTTTTTTTTCTTTTTTCACATAAAAGATTCCATTCAGTTCTTGTTCCCCAATTCAAATTAAGTCAATTATGTTATTTATAAAAATGATATTATTTTTGCAGTGAAGATGTGTGTCTGTGAGGAAATATGATGAGAAATTGAGCCGACATTGTAGAATGGTAGAGTCCTCTTGAATCCTCATTTGTAATAACTCTTGTTTTCACCCTTTTAACTCTCATAAACGACAATTCCTTCCATCATTTCAACCTAAACTTTCCATGTTCATGAAAAATTGAAATGTCCTCACTGCTAAAATGACGCATAAGCTACCTACACTATCATTGCAGTATGAATGAAGTCCATTAGGGCATCAATGATCTAGGGTTTATCATCATTCCTGCAACAACAAACCATCATGGAAAAGGAAACCCTTTTGATCATCTTAAACCAAAGGGTAAATTCACTTTCACATTGTAACAAATCTATGCTCTCATGTTTCCAATTCAAAGTTTGTTTGATTCTATTCATTTCATAAACTTAATGAATTTTAATAACAGAAAGGAGAGGCTATTATTTACTTTTATAACATTTAATAAATTATACTTTGAGTCTACAGCATAAATAATACATGTATAATACTTATAGAGATAGTATTTTTAAAATAAGTGTTATGTAAATTGAAATGATATAAGATGTATGCTAATATGAAGTTACTTTCAAATACGTATATATTTAAAAAAATTAACATCTTTAATTAAAATTATATAACATGTGTGTGTATAACGTTATTTGAATATATTGATGTTTGTAGTGATTTTAATATATTTTAAATATATATAGAAAAATGTTGAATTAAATTGGATTTGCATTTGAAACAAAAAGAATTAAGTTTGTAGAAAGAGGCTTTTTTTTTTATTTCTTAATCTAGTTTCATTATTTTAGACACTTCAATATGGTAAAATAATACATATATTAGAAGTAATATCTCCCAAATTTGTATCATATAGTCGATAACAATTTTTACAAATGTATCATATAACTGTAAATATTATACATATATATGTTAATAATTATAATTAGACTTAAAAATCTTCTAAAGAATATTTACATTACATATAAATAATATAAAAAATGTAAATATTATGCTTTTTTTTTTTGTTATCTGCAATTACATATAATTATATAACTAAAACAACTTAAGAATATGTTAATTTAAATAAAGCGTAAAACGTGATTCGGCAGACTCTAAAACTATAGTAAATAAGTTAAGCTTCATCAAAGATTAACAATTAAAATATCTTAAATTCATTAGACTTTTAGTAACTTATCGTTTTGATGTCAAAATTATACAAAATATATGTGCACCCAAGTCGTATAGGTCTCCTTCAGCAATTGAAATTTTATTTCATAATATAAATGGTGAAGGTAACAGTTAATCCAAATAAAAAATTAGTTTAGGAAAAAAAATAATAGTACATTAGCTCTTGTTCCAACAATAATAGCCGAATAACCAATCAGACTTTAAACTGAGTAAGATCACAATCCAACCTTTTGCAACAAAGTTCAGAATTTAATTTTCCTTTTACACTGGATGAATGTAGGTTCATTTATTGATTTAATGTTACTAAAAAAAATAATAGATTTGATTAGCATTAACTTAGTCTCCTATTTATATGATAAATTATCCCAAGATGAGGAAGGGATAAAATAATTTTATTAACATATTCTAATAATTTTTTAATAATGAGCAATATGGATATTATATAGTCTATGCTAGTGACATTAACTAAATTTGGATACCAACCAATCATTCAAAATAGTAGTATTTTATTTTATATAGATATAAAATATAATTTAAAACCATTTTTTATGTACACGTGTCCAAAACTTTAGGCGCAAACATCTATGACAGCATGGACTTCACATACACGCCATAAAGATCTTCATCTCTCCACTCTTACGCATCATTAGTTTTTGTTTTTTTCAATTTTTTAAAAATTATATAATTGATTTTTTCAATCAGTTAATGAATGAAGTGAAGGTGGGTGTTTTTTATTACAGCCAAGGGCTGAACGGTAACTTCACAGGTTCAGAGTTGAGGCAATCATTCTCACCACGCGTCGTTCAGTGTAGAAACCTTTCGGTGCACACCGGGTGTGGTTATCAAACTGCATTGTCCAAACGAGTGGTGCCACATCAGGAACACGTGGCGTGCTAATGTCCATGTCAGCAACCTTGACTCGTTATAAAATCCAATCCCACCAAGTCACCTAATCCAGAACAATTTTAAACACACAAAAAGAAAAAAACTAAAAGAAATTATTAAAACCTTTCTTCTTCTTCACCGCCGGAGAATGAACACTCCGGCCACGATAAACTCCCCTTCGATGACCAATGCTCGTCTCTCCGACCACCGTCGCCACGTGTTCCATGAAACCCTCACCTTGAAACCTTCACTCTCTTAGCCTAGAAGAAAAGAAAACCGTACATACACAATTACGAATTAAAATTTCTTATTTCTATTTTATTTTTCTTTTAACCTTACCTCTCTCATGAAGAACACGCCCAATCCGTGACTTATTATTGACTGGTGTAGGAAGTTAGAAGGATGAATGTGTGTTGAACAGGGTTTGGGGGTTTTTTGAGAAAAAAAAAAAAAGGTAGAAGCTCTCAGAAAAAAAGTATCAGAAGAAACGCATGGCTCCGATGAAGGTTCAACCAATTGCAATCGACATCGATTCCGAGAAGGTGAAGGATGCGGTTGTCGTTCGGAACGAGTCGGTGTTGAAGTCGCGGCTGAAGCGGTTGTTCATCTTTGACCGTCAGTTACCGAAGATCAGCAAAGATGTGGCAACAGAGTTTGAACCAAGCTCGGTTTGCTTGGCAAAGATGGTGCAGAATTTCATGGAGGAACAACCTCCGGCACCGAAATGCGGTCGCAACCGCTGCAACTGCTTCAACGCGAATAGCTCCGACGAGGACGATTTCGATCTCTTCGGTGCTCCACCGCCACCAGAATCGTCCAACGCCGACGCGGCTGAGTCGCTCAAGGTAGATAATCAATCTCAATTCAAGTCCAATTTTATTTTAATTTTATTGTAGTTTGTTTGATTTATGATAATTTTGGTTCTGTGATGAGCAGTCTTTGATCCCTTGCACGAGCGTAGGCGAGAGGAACCTGTTAGCTGATGTGGCGAGAATCGTGGAGAAAAACGGCAAGTCGTCTAAGAGGAAAGACGATCTGAGGAAGGTAGTCGCGGAAGCACTTTCTTCCTCTCTTGGTTACGATTCTTCCATCTGCAAATCGAAATGGGAGAAAACTTCGTCGTGCCCTGCTGGTACTGTTAATTAACTGTGAATTTCAATTTGAGTTTGGATTTGGAGTTGAATTTGAATTTGGCTGACTGAGTGTGTTTGCGGTTTGGTTTTGGTTTAGGTGAATATGAATTCATAGATGCGATTGTGGAAGGTGAGAGGTTGATCGTGGATGTGGATTTTCGATCCGAGTTTGAGGTGGCGAGATCCACGGGAACTTACAAGGCAATTCTTCAATCGCTGCCGTTCATCTTCGTTGGGAAATCGGAGAGACTGAAGCAGATCGTGGCGATTGTCTCCGAAGCGGCCAAGCAGAGTTTGAAGAAGAAAGGAATGCACGTTCCGCCCTGGAGGAAGCGCGATTACATGCTCGCAAAGTGGCTCTCTCCGTCTAGCGTTAGGGAGAAGCAACCCCCGTCCTCCTCCGTGCAAGTCGCCGTAGCTCAGCCGGAAACAGTGTACTCCGGTGACGCAGCGTCCAGAGAGAGCGATTGCGGTGAGTTGAAGCTGATTTTTGGAGAATCGCCGCCAAGGAACGAGGCCGAGTCCGAGGCCGATTCCGGCAATGAGAAGGCGGAGTTGCCATCGCCCACTCCACCGTGGCAACTGCCGGCGGTGAAGCCGAAGAGTGTCGAGAGAGGGACCAAGGTGGTTACCGGATTGGCCTCTCTTCTCAAGGACAGACCGTAGAACAAAATTTTGTTATTTTTCTTTTTTCTTTAATTCTGAATTAAAAAAAATAAAATATAAAAGAGAAAATATCGGATGAGGCTCTACTTTTTTTTTTTTATGAAGTCTTTTTTGTTTTCCCTTCTTTCGATAGCTTGGGAAAATTTGTAAGAAATAACTTTTTGTTATTTTTAATTTTGGTTCGCACCATGTAAGTGTAAGAAGCTGCTCCCATAGCAATATCATCTGTAATAAAATCAAATAGCTGAAAATTATACAATTTCTTGAGTTTTTGATAAAACTGGAAAAGATTAAAAAAAAAAACACCTGAGGATGCATGCATGGCGCCGAGAGATTCTTTTGCTTCGATTTCCCAAATGTCAGTACTATGCTTCTGCTACCATCAGAATTTTCTCTCTTTTTTAATTGTTTTGAATAGTAACCACTTTTTCTTTTTCTTGGTTGAGTTTTGGTTTGGTTCATCATGATTGAGAAAGTGCAGAGAGAAGTTACAACTTACACGACCCAACCCAGCAACTTTCAAAAATTTTTTGGCATCGCCTTACAACTCACAACGTTCTGGTCCCTTCAAAGGAGACAAGCAAGTATGAAACTTTCCTATCTGAAATTTTCTCATCTTTTCATGAACACTTGATTAGATTAAGGACTTCAACTACTTTCTTTTTTTTACTTTTTCTAATTTTCATTTTAATATCCATCGAACACTGGAATAGATAAAGATGAAGCAGCATAGAATATGTGTAAACCTACCTGTATCAAAATATAGTATTAGATTATATAAAAAATTATGGTGAGTGACTGTCAACTGATCAAAACTCAGGGTGGAGCTGGGGAGGAAGGAAACTCGAATTTCGTGAGGATTGGGAACTTGGGAAGAAATCACTTGAAGGAGAAGAGAGGGTAAATAAATTATTATTGAATTTGGTATATTAAAAATAATTTTTTTTATCTTAAAATCTTTAGGAGTACAGCAAAAGCAAAAGAGAAAAAGTGAAAATCTCTGCTCCTTTCTCTCACCAAGCAAGGCCTTTAAATGAAACCTGACAGAATATGCTCAATTATTTGCAATACTGTTAGTCATACTATAGCCAGTATTAAACCAAAAAAAGATAATATGTTTAATATCTTAAAACATAAAAAATTGTTCAATATTTTCTATACTAAAAAATCGAAAAAAGATATTTTAGATTTTTTTAAAAAAACTCAGATTATGTGAACAGTTACTTTGACTAATGAAAATTTTGATTGGGGTCTCAGGACTTGACAGGAAGGTGCCATGACGGACACAAAATAATCAGAAATGGTTGTGGCACTATATTATATTTTTGTACACTTAGATTATATATTTCTATATAATAAAGATAAAAGAAATTGTACAATAAGTTAAAGAAATAAAATATAAGATAAGTCAGATAAGGTGGTAAAAAAAATAAAGGATATATGGAAAGTAAACAGGATGAGTTCTTGCCTGTGAATATAATATGAAAATTTAGTGTTAAAATTTATTTCTTTGTTTCATGATAGGATTGGGAATTACACACTCTTGTGAACTAAAGATAAATAATGCACAATCATTGCAGTGGGCCCCCAGTAATCCATTGTGATGCCCAACTGCAGTATATAATATTTGAAAAAAATAGGCATTTATTTATCTTGTTCCTGATATTGCAAAACTCATTTATAAAGTGAGTGGGGCCATCACAAAGCTCTCCTGTCAGAACAAAAAATAGGGGTCCTTTTCCCTCTGCCTTCAAACCTTTAAAAAACAATAAACATCACTATTGAAAAATAAAAAAAAAAATTATAATTTTAAAACTCTGCAATAATAATAAATAGACATAAAATGATCAATAGGGTGCTGAAAGCAACCCCACACCGAACCTCTAACATAACAATGTGTTTTAATTTATAGTTTAATGTTTGTGTTGTTTGTTTGGTTTGATAGAGAGAGAGGTTACTTAGGAAGTGGAAATTTGATTTTTTAAGGGGCTTTTGCCCAACCCACACGAAAACCACATCACCATGTGCCCCTCACCACATCCCCATGGCAACCCCCTTTCAAATGGCCCTTAGATAGGACCCTTTGTTCTTTAGTTATGTACTTCCACTCTTGCTTCACCCTCACTCTTTTCAATTTTCACTCTTTCCTATACATATTTTTTTTTATCACACTTTCTCTTATTAGTTAAAGGTATCTGAAATTTAAAAATAAGAAGGAAAAAAAAGAATGATAAGGATTTATGGTACCTAACCTGGAGAAGGGAAGGGGAGAGAGAAGGAGTGGGAGTTTTAGGAAAAAGAAAACAAAGTGAAGAGCCTTTATCCAATGCTGATTTGACATCTCTCCTTTCTTTTTTATTGCATTCCCACTCATATCATCATATCATATCATAATATGATATCATACATCCACTCTCACATCCATCCCCCTTTCTCAATTACATTATATCATATCTCTTCTCACTTTTTTTTTTTTCCAACATTCAATTGCTATTCTTCCTTATATAATAAATCTTAATTATGCATTTAAACATTTATGATAAAGTGCATGTTTGTATTAAAATTGGAAAATTCCAAAATTAAAAGCAATAACTTAATTTGCTATTAAGCCTTTTTCACACTTTAACCTAAGCATAAACAAAACTTGCAATAAAGGCTTTGTACAAATATAAACCACAAGACATGTTCCGAAATATTACTTGTGTCAGGAGTATTCTTCTACATTTATTTATTGCGTGAAGCAAACACATTATTATATGAATCCACTCTGTGCAATCCAATCTTATCAAATTCAGATAATTAATTTCTCAATAATACGTTGCTTACATCAAAGATTGTATAGCTTAATTACTGGTTACGTACTTCTTCATTCATATATTATTCTTTTTCTTATAATTTTTTATGATCTAGGTTCCAAACTCCATCATCACTCATCTTAATATAAAACAATTTGCTCTTTATAATAAAAAAAATACCATATTCAAATCTTGTAAATGACAAAACTAATGAACTCTATTAATGATGAAAGTATAAGTTAACATAACAGAGAACATCCAATTAAATCCCAAAATAATATAGCTACCAAATATATATTAAATTAAGCTACCAGATAATTTTTTTTCCATAAGATAGAGCTACAAATTATTCAAAGATTATAATAACTGAACAAGTTGAAATCTATTTTGTATGGTACAAACTTTTCTATGTTCAGTGTGTGCCAGACTTTGCTATCGATCCTTTAATAATTATAAAGTTAAATAATATTTAAACGAAATTATATTTTTCAATTTACTAATATATGATGTATCGAATTTATCTAATAATATGTGGTGTAGTTTAAAAATAATAAGAATTATATAATAATGATAATGCATTAAAAATGTTATATTGATTTACTATATCTAGTCTGAGATATTTTCTCCATAACTTCACTCACATAATTAATTGATCGAATAAAGTATGCACCAATAAAATCAAAAGCATATCTAAATTATTGGAAGGTTGAAAGTGCTAGTTGACTAAGTTAATAATATTGTGAACTTGTAATTAAGTTTAAGGATTTTAGTTTTTGCTTTAATCATACGTCAAAGATCTAAAAAAAATACAAAATTATTCATATTAGTACAAAGTTAGTCCTTCAAACAATTTTGATATATTTTTGTCATCTTTTATTTTATTTTTTCTTCGATGACAACTACTTAGGTGTTTGTGAATTTTTTGAAGACTGTTTCTGTACTCTGAACAATGACTGTAGGTGTTTGGTGTCATCCATGTTTTGCTCCAATTGTATTGAAATTTTCAGGGTTCAAATATGTTATTGAAGTAGGTGTTATATACTTTGTGATTGTTTTTGGGAATTTTAATATGGTAATACATGAATGTTTTCATTAATTTGTTGTTGTTGTTTCGTTTTATTTTACTATTTCTTGTTTTATTTTTTTTCATATAAACGTATCCATTTTTTTTTTGTATATTTTTAGTATTTATCCGATCTAGTAAAAATCATTGTAAAATAGATAAAAGTTTATTTTTGACCTAACTTTTTCATAACTATTTGATATTAGAATCACTACATTTAATACAATAGTTACATATTTTGAAGTATAAAATTTGATAAAGAAAAATTTTAAACGTTAGTAACTTTTGATAAAAAGTTTGACTGGAGACGCAATATAGATGAGAGTTAGTGAAAATAAGGAGATAAATATTTTATACTTTGAAGTTCAAAATTTTTTATTTTGTCATTTTCTCATTTTGCGTACACTTATCATTTGTGTTTGATGCATACAGAATAAGATAGTTGCAATTGATATTTTGCTACATTTAAAAATTTGAATTTAAACCAAAATCAAATAATTCCTTTTAAATGCTAAAAGTTTAGTGTTGAATCTTATCCAAATCTTACATAAATTTACGTTAGAGCATACACCATATAGGGTATGATATAAATTTATGTAAAACTCTTCACAGATATAAATAATCCTAAATATCAAATATGAAAAACCTATTTATACTAATATTATCTTTTATACCTCATTACATTTATTCACAAAAAATAATTATGTGTAAAATATTTAATCTTTAAACTATTAAAAAGATTTTTTTTTTGTTCTCTACCATTTTTTTAAAGAAATTTTCTCCTCGCTTAAACCTTCCATTCTAAATATAAGAATTTCTAACTCCTTTTTACAAAACTCTTTTAATTTTTTTTTTACCTTTTTCACCAAAATATCCTAAATTATTTTAGGATGTTTTGAATAGTCTTTTAAAATTGAAGAATTGAATTGGTTAATTCTAAAAGTTAAATTTTGCTATTGTTATTTTCTTATATATTATCCTTTTAAGGATATAACTTTGGAAAAATATTATATTTTTTAAATTGAATGTCTTTAATTAAAAATGTGGCTGATTACGTAAGTAGTAATTTATTTGACTAATTTATAAAGTAGTTTCATCAGTATAAAAGTGTTTGATAAATTACTTCAAAGTAGCTTATTTTAGGAACTTGTAGTCTATGAGTAATAATCTATTTAAAATAATTTGTAAATTGTAATTTATTTAATTTTATTCATTACCATCTTTTATGTTTTAATACATTTTTTCTTATCACTATCTTTTTACCTATTATATATGTCATATTTCAATTTTATAAAGAAAATTACAAATTAAGGTAAGTAATATTTTACTGCATGATTTTATTACATGATTCTATATGAACATTAAACATAATAAAGATTGAAAATAAAATCAATCTAAAAATAGTTTAAATTGAGAAATAATTTTTTAAAGAATAAATAAAAATAAATTTTAATTAATGCTCATTTGATTAACTTAAAATAAATTAATAAACGAATGTTTAATTTTTATTTATAGACTCTAACTTTTATTTATTTTAAAATATATTATTAAAGTATTATGGATGTTAAAATAAAAGTAAAAAACACGTATAATAATTTTATATAGCCTCCATTTACATGAAAGTGCCCCTTTGGAGAATAGTTGGGTTCTCAAAAACTTGAATTGTTTTTTTTATACACAATTCTATTTCAATTTTCAAATATAGACGTTTAATAGATTGAACATTTTGTCATGGATTGTAGGAGCCTTATCTAATAAATAATACTGAATAGGGAAGCAAAATTAACAGTCCAACACATCATATTTTCTTGTTTTGGGTTGTCATGGTATGTCTATGAACCATACATAATCTTAGAAACACACACATAAGACCCAACTTTTCATTATCCAAACAAAAAAGTAGAAATACAACGCTCTCAATCAAGTTCAAAATTCAACGTTTCATGACCCCACACGCACAAAATCTTCTAATCAATATTTACTGTAGTATAACATATTAATTTTTTTATCAAAAAAAGTTTAGTAGATTCGAGTACAAAGAGCTTACAAAGATCAAGAAAAGTTTTTCAAAATTTTATTAAACTAGTGGATGTACGATCCGGATTAGAATAATATAAAAGAAATAATCTCAATTTGAATCTTTTCAATAAGCCATGTAAACAAGATTAAAAATCTAAAAAAAATATCAATTTAAAAATCACAATCTATTTAATTTTTTATTTTATTTAGTGGACATTTTTTTTTTTTCAAAATTTAGATTAAAAACAGACGAATCAATATTAGTTCATCCAACAATGTGAATAAATTAGAATGTGTGTTTATTATTAAGTCAAAAAACTATAACTAGTACAATATTATCTTGAAATATGATTATTTTAATATATATATATATATATATATATATATATATAT
>Ga0209489_101605_pt1 | contig 46518 bp, 22 predicted proteins | sample SiratrowhiteBW_FD_187527 | JGI IMG/M metagenome (GOLD analysis project Ga0209489, IMG submission 187527) | Root nodule microbial communities of legume samples collected from California, USA - Siratro white BW (SPAdes) (version 2) | ecosystem: Host-associated > Plants > Roots > Nodule | place... | reverse complement strand
AAAAAAAAAAAAAAAAAAAAAAAAATATATATATATATATATATATATATATATATATATATATTAATTAAATTATATTTGAAGTTTTATGAAAATGAAAATGTATGGTTTTTGCGTTGATAAGATCAAGATCTTAATCACCCTGCGCACTCTCTGTGACTCCCATGGAAAAAGCAAACGAAACCGTTCACGACCATCATTCATCGCTTTCATCGAACCCTCACCAACCTGTCTGGGATTTACGTGATAGAATCAATTCCACGCTCTTTTCCCTTCCCATCGCACCTTCTTAATCTTGCTACGTACACAAGGCAACACTTTACGAGACACACTGAAAAATTCTAAAATGTCTTCACCAACACATCTCTTCCAAATCCCATAATAACAATCAAACAAAAAATTAATATGTCAATTAAAGCTAAATTCATGCACGCACATTTATGGCTAACGCTGACGGTGGAGGCTAAAACCTAAAAGAAGGTACTAGTATCAAAGAAAATAACACTAATAATAATAAAATTAAAATTCCCTTATTTATTGGTTGAATAATAATGAAGGATTGAATCGTTCAGCAGGGGCTATTGGAAGTGAAAATCTGAGGGTCGAGTTTGGTCCTACAAACGGGGCAAAGAGGGTGGTTGGAGAGCCAGGTGTCGGCGCAATGGACATGGAAGCCGTGGTTGCAACCGGGGACCAGTCTGGCCGGTTGCTCGCTCTCGATCTCGTCCAGGCAAACGGCGCATTCGGTGCCCAAGACCAGTTCTTTGCCGGTGATTTTGGGAAGCTTCTCCAACTCCAAAGCAGAGAGACCCTTTTCAGCGACCTGCTTCGCCGGTACCGCGTTTCGCCGGGGTTGTTGTCTGGTGGTGGCGTACCAAAGAAGGCACATGTAGACGATGAAAACCGCGCTCATGCCGAGGCATGGCAAGAAAAGCGCGAGAAGAACCGAATCAATCATTTCGCTTTCTCTGGCTTTGGCCTTCTGAATCACTCACTCGAACCTTTGTCCGATTGCAAAAGAGAATTTATCTAATGCGGTGGAGAGGGTTGGTAGAGGAGCACCCAAGGGATTGGGTATTCACGCCAAGTACCCTGCATATCGCAATTTCTTCCCACAGGCTTATGCCCTGTTTGGCATACAACAAAACAAGAAAACAAAGATCCAATCAAAGATTGCGAGTGGAGACAGAGGAAACAGAGGAAGAGTTATTGTGAAGACTCTTGGGCTTTGTTTGTGTGAAGAACGATGGTGTGAGTGAATTCGTTGTGTATATATATTATGAGAAAGAGTGGCCAACAAGATTTTTCTTTGTGAACCGATGGCCTCTGCACAGCTGTCTTTGAGTTAATATCTGCATTACCCACATCTCTGTTACTTTCTTTTACTCTGTTTCTTCTCTGTCAAATTTTCTCTTCAGCATTTAATAATTCAATATTTACTATAATTATTCTTATTTATTTTCAAATTCAAATTGTTAATATCATAAAAAATATAACCAAGTCCTTCATATTATTTATTATTTATATAAAATAAATAAATTTATAGACTTAACTCTGTAATTAAATTCCTAAAAAATAGTCAAATATTCTATTTTTAACAATTTATTTTTAACGACAAAACACAACAATAACTAAAATAAATAAAATAAAATCATATAATTCAAAAAATTCTCTAAATTATAAATCTTTAGCTCAGACATCACACACTAATACTAAAATAATGTTTTCAATTAATATTGCTGACGTGTTCTATATGATATTTTCTGTAATAATATCATTCCATGTTTTTCTTTGTAAACTGATGGCCTCTGTGCTGTCTTTGAGTTAATATATGCATTACCCACATCTGTGTTACTTTCTTTCACTCTGTTCCTTCTTCTTCTGTCCAATTTTCAATTTTTTCTTCAGCATTTAATAATTCGATATTTATTATCATTACTTTTATTTACTTCCAAATTCAAATTGTTAACTAAAAATTAGCACAAAAAAATATGACTGAGTAGTTTATATGATTTACTTAGGAAAAAATATTAAGTTTACAGACTTACCTTATAACTACATTTCTAAAAAATAGTCAAGTATTTCATGTCTAACAATTTATTTTTAATGAAAAACATAACAATAACTAAAAAAATAAAATAAAATTATATAATTCAACAAAATTCTCTAAATTAAAAATCTTTAACTCAATCAACACAAATTAATACTAAAATAATGTTTTCAATTAATATGTTGCTGACATGTTCTACCATGAGAATAAAGCAAAGGTCAAATATGTATGATATTTTCTGTAATAATATCATTTTTTTAATGTTTTGGCTGGCCCCTCTTCTAATACATTCATATTTCAATATTATAAATTTTATTTATGTGAACATAAGTTTACGAGATATTTAATTAGGTTTTAAGTTTATTTTTACTAAAAAAAAAAATCATTCAGTAATTGAAACTTTTATATTTTCAATTAAATTTTGTTTTTATGAAAAAATTTAACAAAATACCTTAATTAATTTTTAAGTTTTTATAAAGTTTGCATTTTTTAAAGATTTATTTTATTGAATATTCAAAATTTTTATTTTATATAAGATAAAATATTTAATTTTATATGATTGAAATTTATAATTGACAAACATTTCAAATACATAAATTATTTACGATTGAAATTTATAATCTCTGAAAATAAATGGAATATGTTAAACCACGACAAATTTAGTTCTTGTTCATTAACATATCATTTTTTGAAGTTTTCTTTTAAGAAAAGCATTTTAAGATATATTTTTTTTCTTACTCTTGTTTTTAATGTTTATATTTCTAGATTTTAATGATTTAAAAACTTCTCATTACTTGAAAACATATTATCACAATATAAGTTGTTTGCCATAAAATTAAAATATAACTTATATATTAAAAAATATTTATGTTGGATTGATAGTTTATTAAGTGAAAAGTTATAATTGTTGGATGGAGTATTTATGTATTAAAATGATTAACCACTTATGTATAGTATTTATAACTTTTACATTAAAAATTATTTATGTCCAAACTTGTACATTACAAAACTATCTGTTGAATCAATAGTTTTTCGTTACATAAAAAGTTATGTATTAAAAAATTAATAAACACTTAATGTATAGTCTTCATATCATTTTCAGTAACTTCAAGTTCCGAAAATAATATGCAGAGTTCTTAAAACAACTAAAAGTGAATAATTATTATAATACAGGATGAAGTGTAAAGCTTTCCCAAACTCATAAAAAGGTATTGTAGGAGGAATAAGATTTCCCTGATTAAAAATTATGATCCTTTCAATTCACAATGCACAAGATTTTAAACAAAATAGTTTCAATTCACAGATCTTAATATTTGCATGGTATATATAAATCAAAGTATAACCAATTTAATCCACAGTTTAATTGCAACAAATGTAATTTATTTACATTGTTGAAAATAATAAATAAATAGAATATATTGTGAGATTGGATTTCAATCAGTTTTCAAAAACCACTAATTAAAAGGCACAGTATGGTTAAAGAAAAAGCTACTTTTTAATTTAACTTTAAATTTTTGGAGGTTGAGTGTTGTATTCCGGTCTTAGTCTCAAATGTCATCAGTATTATTTAAAAAATTTATAAGATCGAAAATTGTGAAATTTTAACACGAATTATAAATTTTACTTTTTATTTTTTAAAATATATATAATAATATTTTTGTAAAAATAAATAAATAAAATAAAAGAAAGTATATGAGTGATTATTCAATATTGATAAAAAACTGTTTAAGTTTGCACAGTGTCATTTTTTTATTCTACTTAATGTATTATATAAAAATTAATTAAAACTGTGAATTAATGAGTAGGATATATTATGAAAAGTAATAACAATATAAAATATATATAAAAATACATAACTAAGAAAATAATATAAAATATTATAATGAAATCAATTTATTTGTTAATACTTTATCAAACTTAAGTTTATCAGATCATAGGTTTTGAATCTTAGCAGGAAAAGGAAGAAATGGTTAAAAGTGTCTTAATTAAATTAATTTAGTTTTATTTTAATTAAATTTGAAGTGAAACCGCATTAATGTGCAAAGCAACATAAGAGACTTCTTATTTGAAATTGGTGCAGAGTAGCATAAGAGACTCTTGAGAATGGCATAAAAGACTATGAATGCATAATAGTAATAACAACATAAATGTCTTAATTACATAACTTTTAATTACATTAATTTAATTAAGTGGTGTTAGGCTGTCAAAATATATAACAAGGTTTGAATTTAATTGTATTAATTTTAAATAAAACTAGGTGAATTAACAATAGATACAAAAATAAATAAATCCTAATCACACGTTTTTACAAACACATGTTTTTACAACTTTGTGCACAAATCCTGCATGGAATTTGAATCACATATAATATGTATAAAATCTTAAGATTTTATTATTAAACTCTTGATTTTCAATACCATGATTCTCCACTAGTTTAAAATTTTAGTGATAGGATTAGATTGTTAAACAAAACTTTGTTATGCAGGTTAGACTATCTATGTGATTCCTAAGTTTCTAAAATTATTTGTGAATGTCTTTGTTCCTACTTAAGTAAGGAAGACTGACTCTTAAAACTACTCAATATAACTATAAGTTGGAATATTTATATGTATTGGTGGTATTGATGTAACACATATTGTGATATTGGTAGGAATTATTGATTTAAGGATTGAATGATTTGATGTTAATTGAGCTCTGATAGAAGAACTTGAGATTGTATAAATGTTTTTATTTAACAGCCAGCAATAAATTCAATAAATGGACTACTCAAGGGGTAGTCCAACCTTTATATAACTGTTGAAAGCTCTATACATAAGTATTAAATACTCTTTATAGAAACAGGATAAGCTTAGTCCAACATTAGGCCATTGCACTTAGACAAAAAGATAGTACCCTAGTCAATTGTAAGGTTTGAGCCTTACTAAAAAAAATACAAAGTTTACATGACCCAAAGTTTCAAATAACCTTAAAATTGAAGAATTGTCAGAAATACTTGTCCGCACTCCTGGTCTCCCTATTTCCACTCTGACTCCTTCGAGTAAGTTCATTTCTCCTTCCTGAGACAGGTGTACCTGCAAAAGATATATTCCTGCTCTTGCTCTGACTCTCTCTACTTGTCACTTAAATCCTTATAAATGTGTTACAGTTTGAAAAACAATAATTAATTTACTTATATGATGTTACATGTGAAAAGTTATATTATAGGTATAGACTTATAGATGTATTCAATACACGAATATAAAAATTTAAAGTCACATGTCAGTTAATAATTATTAACATTAACCACATTAATATTGAGTTAATTATGTGTATTGAACATTCATTTAATTGGAATATATATGACTTTGATTAAATTATAAAATTTATATTTATTGAAGCTAATGTTTTATCTATATTAAAAAATGTTTTAGACTACTAATTTATCTTGTTTTCTTTATGTTTTTAATGTGTTCCTTGTTTTATCCCAGAGAAGGTAATTTTACAAGTGATTGAGCTCCTAAAAAAGTAATAATTTTTTTTAATTTATTTTAAATATATATGAAAGAGTGATATGTTCTAAAAAATACTAAAAAATTAATTTATGTCTTTGTTTTTATATTTAATAGATATGATTTTTTTGTCCATGATTAAATAACTTTTTTAAAAATAAAAATCACAAAAGTAATATTTTTTAAGGATTAAATGTTAAAAGATATATATTTTTATTTTTTTAATGTTAAATATCAATAAATATTTTATAATTACATAAATTTTAAATTAAAATATCAAACAGAAATAAAAGAAAAGTTAAATAATTATAAAATACTAAAAATCACGACTGTCCTAACAATAATTTAGGAAATTAAAGATAAAAAATTAATATAAATTTGTAAATTATTTAATAAATTAAAAATATTTTAAAAATTTAAAAATAAATAAATATTGAAAATCCATAGCTAATTTAAAAGAAATCCATACTATAATACGAAGATTTTCTATTAAAATGGAGTAAAATGTTAACCATTACCATGAGACCGTTCATTGGATACCTAATGATAATAAATTTTATAGATAAAAATATTGTTTTTGACAATGATGAAGTGGGATAAAGCAGACGTAAGAAGAAAGCGACGATTGCGCCGTACGTGTGTACCCGGGGGCGACGATGGTTTTGCGGAGGTACCAACCCAAACAAAAGGAAAACAAGGATTTGCATTTGATATTTACTAATCTCATGTATTCAGATTGAAATGACGAGACAATCTTAAAGTGGGGTCACCCATCGACCATTTTGGTTCCTCTTCAAAAAGAAACCCCTTTGGTTTGGTCATTCACACCATATTAGGTGCCTATCATGGACCCACCTTCTCCAACCCAATTCCTCTTCCAAACAGCATACGTGGTTAATGCCTCGAGCCATCCACCACCAAACACATAAACATATAGGGCCCTTCCACTTTACCACACCACCGAAGGTTGCGTGTTTGGACTTTTGGACTTTTCCTCGTTTCATTTATTCACGCCACAATTCAAGTATATACTAAATACACTTTTCTTCACATAATTGAGCCGTTCATAAATAATATCTTCAAAGATTTTTTAACACTATAAGGGTGACATTTCAAATTTTATTAAAGTTGGATTTTAAATTCATGAAAAATTAATAATGTATAAATGGGTTAGAAGTTTTTTCTTTGTTTCATTATAACTTGTATCCTTATAGAATTTGATCGCCTATATTTTCTTAAATTATATTCCAACTAAGAAGATGCTATGTTAATAAAATATAAATCCATGTGAGGATAGATAATATAAGCATAAGATATTTTTATTAAGTAAATATAATCTTTATTAATACTTTAAACTTTTTCTTATGAAATTGGGATAAAAAATGGAGATTGTGTCAATATAAAGATTTAAGTGTGAATTAGATAACTGTTTAATTTAAAAAAATAATTCTAAAAATTGTATGTAAGTTGAAATTAAAGTGTATATATTTATCTATAATTATTGAAATAATGTGTAAAGTTGTGTATGGGTGTGATTGAGACAATGAGATGTATGTTATTATATGATATATTAATGTTTATGAATTTTTTTATGAATATATTGTGACTCTTTACGAATATATGATAAATAATATCTAAAACATCGTAGTCCTAATAAGAAGAAATTTCTTTACTTCATTATCAATATAAATTACATAAATAAAAATATTATGTAGCAATAAATTGATAAAACTATTATAATATTATCACGATAATGTTTGTATCATATTGTTGTAAATATGATTTTTTGCAATATTAAGATGGTTTAAAATGAATCACACGTTATTATCTAGTAAAATACATCTATTATGACATAATGACTCAAATGTCATGAACCATTCTACTTCGTTGAATGTAATTGTACAAATTATCATATTACATGTTATTAGAGAATAATTAAAGTATAATTTATTATTTAATATATAAATGTGATTTAATATATATATATATATATATATATATATATATATATATATATATATAATATAGAGATAGAGAGGGGGAGAGGGTACAACTATTTTAGGTTTAAAAGAATTTTCTCGCAGAATAGTTCCATTAAAGAAAATTTAGAGTTTTGATTTAAACGTCTTTTTATAAGATTTTTAAATATTAAATTTGAATATGTATAGCAGCGGTTCCTTAAAAACAAGGGTAACATCTGCGCTAATAAAGAAATGCAGAAGAAAACAAGGAACCTGAAAAAAAGCATTGATTGATTATTTGAAAATTGAAACACTGGGGTATAGAGTGGAGCACAATTGACTGAACTTGGGGGGAATGCTTCTGAACCTTAAAATATGCTCTCTGAGTCAGCTCAGTCTCTAACAACATATTTATTTTTCTATTGGAATCTATTAGAATAAAAAAAAAACATAATAAGAATAGTATATTAAATAAACGTGCAAACTCCTGTTATTTTTATTTTTTTTAATTTTTAAGATAATACATTTTTATAATAATAATAATTATTATTATTATTATATTAGAATTTAAATTTAGCTATAATGGAAACTGTTATAAATTAAAACTAAACATTATTTAATTTAAAATCATTTGCGGAAATAACGACATATTTTCTACAAGAATAGTTTAAATTTAAAATTTAGTTTCATTCTCAAAAGTATGTGAAAATTTCTATGTCTGAAAAGAGAAAAAGAATTAAAAAATGAGTTTAATTATTTGGAGCGTAAAACTCTTTAAAATTAATACTGAAATTAGAATGTGTGGATAGATCACATCATATCACTGAAGCGATCCATTCTTAAAAAAAATACTGGATTATTTCTTAAAAAAGTCAATTTTATCTTATTATTGATTTCATTTTTTTTTTCGTTTTTCTTAAATTAAACACTCTTTGTATTGATTTTTTTCTATCATAATTATGTTTTAAGTTGTATCATAATTATGGTTGGACTTCATTCATTTCCACGTCATTTTGAGAACAAGAAACACAGGATAAATCCATTCATTGTCAATCAGAAAGAAACATGTAATGATAAGACACCTTCATGGCGGCTACAAACCTTTTAATCTAAAGAGAAAATGTATCAATTGATATTTCGATGGGAGAGAGAGCTGGAAAAAAAAATTTGAATTAAAAAGAAAAGAAAAAAATAGTGAAAAAGTTTGGAATTAATGTGATAGAATAAAATAATTATATTAATTTAGTTATAAAATATATATATATATATATATATATATATATATATATATATAAACTAAAATTGAAAGATAAGTTAAAACTAATTGTTAAAAATATAAATTAAATTAAATAATTAAATAAAATCAGAAAATTAAACAAATAAATTATATTTAACTATAATAATATTAAAATAAAAAAATTTACTATAAAATTTTAATAAATAAAAATATATTCATATTAACAATATTAAAATAAACTATTCTATAAAATATCAATATTTAATTTATTTATTTTAATATAATTTATAATTTTAATATTTTTAATTATTTATTTCATTATTATAGAATATAAACATTAATAAAATATTAATAATAATTAATTGCATAAAAATAATTGTTAATAAAGTACGAATAATGGATTATGTTTGAGATATCCGATTATATAAGAAAATATTTATATGTTTGTATATAATCAATCACGTTTTCGTTTCCAATTGAATTTATTTTTTTGTATTTTTCATTTTTTACTTTTTTATATTGTGTTTTTTCTTCTTTATTTTCCTTTTTATCATTATTAATACGATTTTGGTGTAACCAAGATTTATCATAAATTTTTTCACTGCGATGTTTATCAATTACATCTATCTTGATACTGATTTTATTTAATAAAATATTATATAACAATAAAATAATATTTTATTTTAGTGTTTATATTTTATTTTGTATAATATTAAAGTATCAACATCCTACCATTTTATTTGATATTATATTTTGACATTTCCATTTAATATCTCAATTACTTAACAACTTTACCTTATGGTGAGTTTCAAAGATAATATTTGGAGTAATAATTGGAGTTGGTATTATGAGCTATGCTCTACCCTCAAATACTTTTCATTTTCTAAAATACAAAATTTAAACAAACAAAAAAAATATCCTTTTAACACATAAAGCAATTGTGTGACTTCAGTTTTATTAGAGGGAAGTTATTTTCGATTAGTTACGAAAGTAAAGTTTTCGAATTTTATTATAACATTTTTTGAAGTGAAGTTGCACCCTTCGAACTGCTTGTAATAAAATCATGTCAAGATTTAAGAACTTGTCCATTTGTAGAATTCAAAAAACAATCTACTCCTTAAAAAAAAAACCGTAAACCTTCAATGTTTTTAAGAAGTTATTTTACAAAATTGTTTTTAATTAATATATAATTTATTTATTACTTTAATCAAATAAACTAAAAAAAATTATTCACTTTTTACTTTTTTTAATTCAAATAATTCAATGTTTTTTCTTTTACCTTTTTTACTTTCTGTCTACTATTAACAATTATTATTTTTTCAATCTGGTACAATTTTTACATTATTTTCAGAATAAGCAGAATTTTTATATTTTACAAATGAAGTCGTATCAAAATAAAGAAACTTCAATTCAAAATATTTTTTTTTATATTTTAACTAAAGTCATGTTAAAATAATGAAATTTAAATTTAAAATATATCAGACTGAAGTCTCCTCAATACAATTTTATTATAATATGTCTAGAAGTGAAGTTGCACGCTTCGAACTACTTTATATTATAAAATCAATCATGTTAAGCTTTTGGAAGTTGTCCATTTGTAGAATTCAAAAAACAAAACACAATATCCTCATTCAAAAAAGAAACCGTAAGCACACGAGAAAGGCCCAGTATCTTACCAACTCCAATTGCGGTTTCCTCTCCTTTCTGCCACTCATTCATTTCCAAAACCGCGTTTTATTTGATTGGTGTCTACCAAACCACAGTGTTCATTGTGGTCTAATTTTTTTGTATAGAGGTGTTAAAAGTATTATTTTTTCTTTTATTTTTTTCACACAAACCATAATCCGACCACATTCAATGTACCTCGTTCACATTAAATTTCATATCATATTGCATTGTTATTGGACCACAGATCACAAAGTATTGTATATAGAGGAGTAAACTTTTCTTAAACTCCCTTACCTTTATTTAATGTCTGACTTTAGGGTATAAAATTATCATATATTTAGAAAGAATGTGTTCTGGAATAGCACTGAGAATTAATAAAATTTAATACAATTAACAGGAGAAATAAGGGTAGGAAAATCTTATCCTTGTACTTCAGCACTTACTTGGGTCTGGAATAGTACACATAAAAACAGGGTTTGGTCTGGTTGATTCATTGACTTGCGAAAATGATGCGGACGAAAATACTGCTATTGGTTGCTTTTGAGGTTTTAGTTATTCTCTTGACTGCTGGTGCCGATTACATACCGCCGTCAAGATTTGACGGTTTCGCCTACAGAAAAGGATCGGTGGGTTTATTAGATACTGTTTTGATCGAAGCGTTCTATGATCCAGTGTGCCCAGACAGCAGGGATTCATGGCCCTCACTCAAACAAGCTCTTAATCACTACGGTTCTAGGGTTTCATTTGTTCTTCACCTATTACCTCTGCCGTAAGTCACACCCAATACTTTCTCATACCCTTTTTGTTTTTAATTTTTTTCCTTTATGGAATTCGCTTTTCTGCAATTGCCTAATCACTTGGAAACTGTGGTGGCCACTCGTCTTTCGATTTTATTATGAATTGGGTTCGAATTCGGCAAAGATCATAAAAAGGGTGTGATGGGTCGCTTTTTTAAACATTATTTATGGCTCACTTGAATTATCATTCCTTGCGTGTGGAATATTGATTTGGAATTTTGGTTTTTTATTTTCTTGAAATCACAGTTACCATGACAATGCTTTTGTTGCGTCTCGTGCTTTGCACATCGTCAACAATTTGAACTCATCTGCGACTTTTCCCTTGCTGGAGTGGTTCTTCAAGCACCAGGTTTGTGTTCACAGTTTCAGAATCAATTTGTGGTGATGCATGTGTTGGTTGAAGATGCTGTCGTGTTTACTTATAGCTTTGGCCATTGTGAATTGGGATTGGTTGATAAAGGTGGTTTCCATTTTCCCAGTGATTTTGATTTGCTAGGGCCTTTTCAAGGTTTAGTGAACTTGCGGATTTCATTCTTTCCATTCCTTGTAAAATTGTTTTCTTGTATTGAATTTGCCTTCTCTTTCTGCATGTTCTGTTTTAATTTTCAAATATAGCCTTACATATCGATCATATGGTGATTGAGTGTTGCATCTGATTCATGGGGAGATTCTGCTGGATTCGGACAATGAGAGTTAATTGTTGAGTTAGTGAATTAGTAACATGTGACAATATATGTCATAACTGTTTAAGGAACAGGAAAATGTGTACTCGCAAAATCATAGTTATCTGGCTTAAATTTTTTTTACATCGATGGCTCTGTGTTTTGTATGTTACGTGCTATGCTTAAGAAATTAAGTGTATCTGCATCTCGGATGCAATATTTCTAGAGAAGTTAATCAAGTTTTTTATTCACCAAAACTGATGCATATCCTTTAATAGGAGAAATTCTATGGGCCTCACACACGGAACTTGTCTAGGGCTTCTATTGTGGAGGAGGTAGTGAGGTCTGCAACAGAAGTACTTGGGAGCTCTTATTATAATGCTATAAAGAATAGCTTCAATGACACAAATACTGATTATCAGACCAGAGTTTCTTTTAAGGTGAGTCAAACTCTTTTTTATCTTTTAGGCTTCGTTCAGATTTTCCACTTGTTACAAGATATTTGGATTTGAAATTTTGGGTTCAAAACTAATATTTTCATATCTTGATTCTTTGATTTAAGACTTGAACAAACGCATAAATATAGCTCACCTTTCAACCAAATACATTTGATTTTAGTTTTGCTCACCTTCCACTTATTAGTAGATATTTGGATCTGAAATTGGGCATTCAAAACTAATATATTCATATCTTAATTCTTTTGTTTCAAGACCTGAAAAAAGCACGTAACTCCCATTCAATCAAACACATATCTCATGTTTAAGTTTCTTTGAAAATGCAGTATGCTGCTTCGAGAGGGGTGTATGGAACGCCTTATTTTTATATCAATGGATTCTTGTTGCCTGATACTGGAGCTGCCGTTGACTACAAGGCTTGGAGGAAGGTCATTGACCCATTGGTTAGTACCAAGAAGAGTATGCAAAATGCAGAGTCTCTTCATTTCTTCTTGTAAAAATTATATATACATGAAGTCCAGTTGCATCAGCACTATATCAGTGAAGGAATCTAAAGAATGTGTCTGCTGACTTATTACAAGTGCTAGTACCAAGAATTGGCTAGTACCAAGAATGCAATAATGGAATAAAATGTTACAAAACATTCCTTACTCCTTACGTATACATGTGGCATGGGTTGGGTTGGAACATATGATACACGGGTAATGATGTGATATTTCTTACCCTGTCTCAATGTATTAAAAGAGATAGAATGAAATGGGTTATATTAAAATGTAATGAAACTTAATAAATTTTAAGCTTAACTCTGTAAGGAATGTAAATAAATAAATAATTCGCGTATTAAATTATCTTCCTTTTTATGCGACGGAAAGCTATAACAATGACAAGGTGGAAGTTTTTTTTAAGAAATTTCATTGAGTAGCTTCTGAAAAAACTAAGTTTATCTCTCTTTTAAAACTAAAAGGTATTTTTTTATTTTTTTTATTTTGATTAGATGAAAAAATTATAAATAAAATCTTTAAAAAGTTCGTAATATTCGTATTCTACAAAGTTAAACAAATAAATGGATAATTTTGATAAAAGCAACAGTTAAGTAAGCATTTAATTTCTTTTGTGTTCTTAAATGGAAAAAAAAATTGTTCATAAATGAAAAATTTAGTTCTTAAATGATAATTTTGTTGTGTTGCTCAAGCATGGAGAGTTTTAAAAATACAATTTATTGCAAAACTGTAGTTGATAAACAATTTGCAACACGGAGCATTTATATGACAATGGCTTAAGAGTAGTTATACTTTGACAACTAGAGTTTACAACCTTATATGGTCAAGATAAATGATGTGTAAAAAACATTCTAGTGGTACTGAGATGTCGCCGTCGCTGCTGTCACCGCTGTCGATTGTCGACCACCGATTCTCTCACCACCGTCGTTCGCCATCGTCGATGGTCTGCCACCATCACTCGCCACCACAACCACTCTCACACGAAATCTCCCTTATGCAAATAGGTGCATTGGACTCCTATCACGTTTCAAATCTTAAATTCAGATACTTAAAATCTAATTATGCCATTTCATAACAAAATACTCCAAATGTCCTTAAAAAAAAAGTCTCATTTTATCCTTATCTACGTATACAATTAAACTACGTCAGCAGTTGGTATCTGGTGATATGACAGTTGTGGTTGTCAAAGTAAAGTTTTCCATTATGTAAATATTACATCTAAACGACAAAACGACAAAAGATCGTGTATTTTCTTGTCACAAAATCTAATGACTTTAAGATAAATTTAATTAATTTATTCATCCAGATTTACATTTTCATATATTTAGTTCGAAAATTTTATCATTGATAAATAATAAACTTGTATTTTTACTATCAATCACTTTAAAGTAAATGTACGTGGAATGAATAAGGTTTGCCCATTAAAATGTTAAAACACTAAATTAAATTTTGGTTCAACTTAAGACTGAACTTCACTTAATATGGACCTAACCCAATTTATTTGAATGTGAGTCTATTCTAACTTAATTTGATCTTAGTTCAACTGACGATTTGGATTGAGTTATCTAAAGTAACTCCAGTCAACAATTAAACCTTTTTTCCTACCACATAGTAATTATTTTTTCCTAAAAAAATTATAAGATACATTAATAGAAAAGTTAGAAAAGGAAACATGGCTAATAACATAATAGGTTAACTTTAATCTATATCAAATGAAATAACCTCAACTAATATCAATGAAGAAAAACTATAGTTAGAATTAACTAATTATTTACATACTTTAGCCAAAAGTAACTTAAATTAAAAAACATCACTAAATGATATTTTTTATAATTAAATATTGTTTAATATTAAGATAATTTTTTTATATTTGGTAGCAATTAAAATATTATTTTCAAATAAAAAAGTAAAATCTAATAAATTTGGATTATTTATCAAAAATAAGAGATTTTAAAAACAAAACATCTTGAAGTGATATAATTTAAATTTTATGAAAATTGTGAAGTTTTTGTTTATTAAGAAAGTGAAGTGAGATGATTGTTAGACAAACATAAAACGGATGTTTCTCTTCATTTTTTTTTTCACGTCAAGATTAATTCATAAAACTAACTCAATTTGTTAGAAAAAAAAAAACTCTTTCGAGAGAATATGTTGGGCTTAGTGGGTTGGTTTTGGAGGATCCGAAGCCTGGCCCGTGTCTTGACTCGGCCCATACATCAAAGGCCCGTTTTGTGTCAACAAGTTTGAGTAACAGGTGAAGTGAGGTGACTGTAGAGGACATTTGCCAACTGTGCAACCACATTGCTTCTTCTTGAGTCTTCATTCACCCCTCTTTTTCACCCTGTTAGGGTTTGCATCAGATTCCCCAATCTTTGCTTGTGTGTGCGCTCTCACTAGATTTTGTTCAACATGACTCAAGATCTCGAGATGAAGGATCGCTCAACGCCTTCCAACTCCGTTTCTTCACCTGCTCCATCTACTTTGCAGCGTAAGCAATCTTTCTTTAACAACTTTCTTTGTTCCGATTTCGCAGTTCTATAAGGCCATTTCAGATTTTCAGTTTTTTGCTTTGGGGTTTGGCTCGCAGATTTGAAGGAGATAGGGTCGCTCATCGAGACCGGTTCGTACTCGAAGGAAGTTCGTAGAATTGCTCGCGCTGTTCGCCTTACAATTGCGTTGAGACGTAAATTGACAGCATCGATTATCTCATCTTTTCTCGATCATGTCCTCACTCCTGGTTCTGAAGCTCATGCCAAATTATCTGCGTATCTTCCCAAGGTGAGCTGCATGTTAGATTCAAGGGTTGTTCCTGTTGAGAAGGCTTACTTATTTTGTTCATATTATCCTAATTTGAAGTATGAAGTGGACGATTATGTGTAGTCGTTTGTGGTTTATTTAATTCGAAATCTAAATTATGAGGCTGACGAAATTGGTGACCCCTCTGGGAAGGCGTCTGTTGATTCAATTGCATGGTTGTAAAATTTGCATAATTTAACTTCTGTTTAAATGGGTAGTGGATTTGGCCAATGAGTGCATTTCAATGGTGTTTGGAGTCATGATGTCCACACTGGTTGTGTAGGAGGATGATCACGAGATGGAACTGGATGCGGCAACATCTGCAATTCAAACCCCAGCTAAACACTTGTTGCCCGAGCTAGAAATCTACTGTTACCTGCTTGTACTACTTTTTCTGATTGATCAGAAAAGATACAATGCGGTTAGTCCCCCTCTTTCAACTTTGCCAATTGACAAGTGAAACTGATTATATATTGCTGTTTCTTTTACCTTTTCAGGCCAAGGCTTGTTCCTCAGCTAGCATTGTTTGGCTGAAGAATACAAACAGGAGAACTGTTGATGTTATTGCATCCAGACTGTATTTTTACTACTCATATAGCTATGAGCTTACGGGAGATCTTGCTGAAATCCGTGGGTGAGTTAGGTCCTAATTTATGCAATACTTGAAAGAGGTTGAAGACTGAATTATATTTGGAAGTAATTTAAATTTTGAAATTTCTTTTCAGCAACCTCCTTGCATTGCACCGAATTGCCACCCTGCGCCATGACGAGTTGGGCCAGGTTTGTTTTCACTTGAGCTTTTTTACACAAGGGCTTATGATCTTTGTTAGAGTTCAGCAGTTCTATGAAGCTCAGACACGCCTTTTAAAATGGTTCTAACATGGTTTCAACACAATATTGGACAAATATAACTCGGTTCCAGCATAATTTTAAAAAGGACTAATACAATAATTTTGTAAAAACTCGAACTTATTATAGAAATAAGAAGCAAATCCTATATATAACCAGAAATATTTAGATTATGTATATGTTTTTTCCACTAATTAGATTTTAGATAGATGAATTAGATTTATTTTTTGTTATATTTGGTTAATCTTGTTCATAGATGATTTTTGAATACATAAGTCTTAATTGTCAATTTGTATAATTCATAGTTATGTAATATCTAGATTTGTGTCCCCATGTTACAAGTTGTGTCCGTGTCAATATCCATGCTACATAGTTGTTGATGCAACAAACTCAACCAAACACATAATTGATTGTTATTATAGATTCTCAATCACTATCCAAAGTTGTATGTAAGTATTAGTCAGAGTTTTGATTTTTTTCTTAAAAAATCTGTAGTATTTAATCATGTGCATAAAATAAATATTTGTTGCATAAAAGGATCAGTCGCACAATTTATGCAAAGTTATTTTTAACTTATCTGTTGACTGTTGATTCAATGCAGGAAACACTTCTTAATTTGTTACTCCGTAACTACCTTCACTACAATCTATATGATCAGGCAGAAAAGTTGAGGTCCAAGGCTCCTCGATTTGAAGCGCATTCAAACCAGCAGGTATGGTGGTTCTGTTATCCTGGGCATCTTAGTTTTGTTTTTTTTTTTTAATTTGGGTAGAAAAACTCTCTTTATTCCAGTTCTCGTCGCCGTTGTGATAAAGCCCTTGTAGAGTAATCATGTTGTTTGTTGTTGTTTATGTAGTCTATTTATTGTTGTCAAATATTTAAAATTATCCTGTTTGATTCATTTTACTTTCACTTGTCCACATTTGTGGTATGTCCTTTCAGTTCTGTCGTTACCTCTTCTACCTTGGGAAAATTCGGACAATTCAATTGGAGTATACAGATGCAAAAGAGTCTCTCCTGCAGGCTGCCCGGAAAGCTCCAGTGGCTGCACGGGGTTTTCGAATTCAATGTAACAAGTGGGCTGTGATAGTTCGGTTACTGTTGGGAGAAATACCGGAGCGCACTGTCTTTATGCAGAAAGGAATGGAAAAATCTTTAAGGCCTTACTTTGAGCTTACAAATGTTAGTCTTCTTTATTATCCTTAGTTTATCATGATAATATAGAATAAGGCTGCTTCTGATATCATTATGATTAGTTCGCTCGTTTCAAACACTCCCCCCTCCCCCCATCTCTCTTAGTCATGACAAGGAAATTTTGTGTTTTTGGTTTAGCTATAAATTCAATCCACAAGAACTAGTTCGGTTTTACAAATTCTGAACTCTATTGGTATCCTAAAAATTTATTATTTTTATATCCATATTAATTTATTATATACATTGTGATATTCTTAGCTTATGTTGTATAAATTTCAGGCTGTACGAATTGGAGACTTGGAACTGTTTAGGAATATTGCAGACAAGTTTGCCACTACCTTTAATGCTGACAGAACCCATAATTTGATTGTTCGATTGCGGCATAATGTTATCAGGACTGGTTTACGCAACATCAGCATCTCTTATTCCCGCATCTCTCTAGCTGATGTTGCTAAAAAACTGAGGTTGAACTCTCCTAATCCTATTGCTGATGCTGAGAGCATTGTAGCAAAGGCTATTCGTGATGGTGCAATTGATGCTACATTGGATCATGCCAACGGGTGGATGGTGTCCAAGGAAACTGGAGATATTTACTCCACAAATGAGCCTCAGTTAGCCTTTAATTCTCGAATTGCATTCTGTCTTAACATGCACAATGAGGCAGTTCGAGCTCTCCGTTTTCCACCAAACACACACAAAGAGAAGGAGAGTGCTGAAAAGAGAAGAGAGAGACAACAACAAGAGCAGGAGCTGGCCAAGCACATTGCAGAGGAGGATGACGACGATTTCTGAGAAGTATCTTTTTTTCACCCTACCAAATGCTATCAGGATACCTTCATGTCCAAACTTCGATGTTTTTCTTTTGAAGAACTTGCATTATCCTTTCCTTCTCTAGAGGTTAATTTTTTACTTTTCGACGTGGAAGATATCTGAAAGTCAGTTTAACACATTAAAATATTTTCTGTTTGTATCAACATCCATTATGACTGCTATGTTCTGTTCTTATTCGGAGAATTATGTTTTAGGACCTGAAGAAAAAAATCAATTGTTATCATATCAATTCTGTTCAGATGTATTAATTATATTTTGACGATCTAGTTTTCTATCAATAATGTTTCATTTGCTAGGGTCCTTGAGATGAAATCCTTCCATTATTGGATTTGAACACATAAAGCTTTTGTTAAAACATGAGGAATTGCAAGAAAGGAAAGGAGGGGTGGGGTATAACACTTTTTTCTTTGGGTGTTACAAAGGTCTAAAACCTGGTGTGGAAGAACTTGAGGGTAGACTAAGGTAATGTGCTTTAGGTAAACATTCCATTAAAGGGCTGAGCCAAAGTGTCCCTGTAGGGTTACAGGGCTCTGGTGCCGAGTCATGTTATGTTTTATTTGTGAATGAATGCGCCTCTAAATACTCGTAATATGTGAAGATCTAATCGATTTCCTGCAGAAAACACGGTTTTTATAGTTTAATTACGTGTTTTTATATGTAAAACAAATTTTTAGTTGTTTTTCTATACGAACATGGTGGCTTATATGTGATGCGGCAGTGCATAAAAAAATCAAATGATTGAAACCTGCTGTAACAATTAGATACGGTTCTTTTCAAATCGGGTAAGAACCTCTTGTTCGTTTCTCAGACATGCAGATCTTATTCACTACTTATCCACCACTGTTTTGCCCCTTCTTTTTCATTCTTTTGTAGACAACCTCACAGTACATACTGGGGTGAGAAAAAAATGTTCTTGGTAGAGGCACTAAACTTAGTCCGTTATCAATTTGGGTGTACTAAAAAAATATCTCTAAACTTTATGAAAACCATAATTTTTGGAAGAGTATGAAAAATAAAGAGAAAATAGAAACCAGCGTTTTTTTTTTTTTTTTTTTTTTTTTTATTTTTTTATTTACAAGAATGTGTCTCATATTTTTCTTACAAGCTAAATCGTGCCTGATCATTTTCAGTTGTGTAGCCACTTTCACATAAGATAGCATAAGATAGCATGTGTATAGTGCACATACACATGATCGTACACAAAAGTAAACTAAGCAGTGAATGTTTTGCTATTTCCTTTTATTTGAAAGTTAAATAAATGAAAAAGAGAATGGTCAATCCTATATAAAAGAAATAGAAAATACTGGTTTTAAAGGAAAGGCTGATTTAAAATAATATAAAAGAAAAAATATTTTAAAAATTTTAAAGGTATGGCAGTCTACAGTGGGTATTTCTCAATTGATATACACAATTTTCTTTCAAAATTACTCAAGATACGTATTGTCTCCGCTTTTAAGGTACACAGTTGTTAACTTTTATGTAACCGTTCAATCTAATTTTTATTTTTAAATATTTCTTATATCGAGCAAACAAAATAGAGAAATTAAAATATATTTTAAATAATTTTTTTTTCTTATAACAATATTTGATAATGAGTCAATTATTTTTAAAAAATTTAAATTATATGAACACCGCCTGATTAAAATATTTCAGATTATGGTAAAATATTTACCAACAATGACTACTTAAAATATTTCAGATTTGCAGTGATATTGGACCTCTTTATCATTGAGGTTGAAGACATCCTAGAAAAAGAAATTCCAATTTCGGTCAAATTTTGAAATATTTGTAATTCCTAATAAAGTAAGGAACACATGAGTAAATTAAAAGAGTGTTGAAAAAAAAATAATATATCAAGTTTTATATAACTCATATTGACACTTTAATATTATAATAGTAAATCTAATGATTCACATAAATTGGTCCACTTTTTAGTCTGGGAATGTTTACATGTGCACCGTCGAAAAATTAAAAGCGTTTGTTTAGGTGCCTCCTTCATTTACATGGTTCTTTACAAACGCACGTCTGTAAGTTAGATTAGTATCACATATGGAACAAAATACATAATATAGAGTTAATTTAATGTTACCTATCATAATTTTAAGGCAATACTCTCTCCTCGTTTTACTTGAAGGTTTCACATATAAATTTAAAAACATAGTTAATATTTTAATTTTTATCAATTTTATTAAGTAATTTATTAAAATGTTCCTTGTATATTAACTATTTTCTCTCTCGCTTCACTTGTACTTTTTTATTTTTTATTTTCTCAGTATATAATAAACAGTTATGGATATAATAGAAAATAATAATATTCCATTGACATAGAAAAATGACAATTAAATGAAACTTTATTTTTTATTAGAATGAAAGAAAACATTATTTATTAATTTCTAATTCATTACAATAATATTTATATATAATCAATAGTAATTTCTACAACTAAAGGAAAAATGGAAAGTGGAGAGCATACTAAAAAGTATATGAAAAAGATATATAAGAATGACATTGTTCCAAAAATAGTTATGGGTTTGAAAGAGTTGGGTGAATAATAGAATGTTGTGTATTGGTCCCATCGTAAACTTCAACGCAGCTGGCTTTGCTTGACGGTGCCGACCTAAATATTCCAAAACTAGATTAGACCAAGTAATGATCAGTCCAATAGGTTTTCAATACTTTATTAAGAAAAATAATAGGAAGATGATATAATTACTTCTCACCTCAATATAATAATATTTTAATATAAATTATTATATTGTTAGAATAGATTATAAAATGAATGTATTTTATCTTTAGTATAATTTCAAAATAATATTGTTTTAAGTTTTTTTTACTTTATATGTCAAAATGATGATAAATTTATTATTTTCTATATTAATTATTTTTAAATTAATTTAATAAATTTTATTAGTTAATGATATACAATTTTTGTACTTATGCTGCATTTGATAAAATTAGTTTATAAAATAGTCAAAAGCTTTTAAATTAGCTGGAAATTACAAGTTATAAACTAGAGACCGGAAGATTTAAAACTTAAAACTATGTGCTGGTATTAACTACTACTTTTTCTCGTATTTGTAGATGCTCAATGTTAATGCATATAAATCAAGAAATATTTATTAGGGGTACAATGTTACTATATTGTTACTATATTGGGACTAAAATGTCCTTATCAATGTAATTTTTTAGGCTTGCGCCATTGGAATGAATAAAATAAAGGTATGTTTATAAAGATAGTATAATTCTAAAATATATATTATTTTATTAAATTGCATAAAATAATATATTTTACACTGATATATGATTTAGATATTTTATTATTAAAGTGAAAATTCTATATAAATATAATTTTTTTAATATAATTATTATCTTTTCGAAATATTTTTTTCCTTTTTTTTCTTTATTTTCTATTTAAAAATTTGATTCAATTTTTTTTTAGATTGATGATTAGAGGTTAATGTTGGACTTTTAGTATTTAGTAGAGTAATATTGTTTAATTAAATTTTTTGTTTAAGTAAGTTTAGTTTTGATTCTAAGATTAGTTTTTCTTAGTTCAAGATCCATTATATCAAAAAATTTGTGTTTTGCATATGATATGTTTGATCTTAAGATTAGTTTTTGGTAGTTCAGGGTTTTAATGATATATTTAGATAATTAATTAGATCTCTATGATGCATGTTAGTTTATCTTTGCATATTTTGAGAGTTTGAGAGTTAAAGTTCGTTTTTGGTATTCAACCATTCAATCAGACAAAGCAAGATACACTTAAAGTTATAAAATCTTATTTGTTAAAGTGACTTTATTATTTTATTGAAATTTCTTGCATAGATTTTTTTAACCTTTAAGTGAAATAAATATGTTTTGAATTGATAGGTGTTATGAAGTGATTGAATAATGTTTGATATCACTGGAGTATGCTTTAGTGTGTTTACTATGTGTGTTGAAATTGAATTATTAGATAGATTGAAGAAATTGTAGCATTATTGATTTGTGGATGAATTTATTATGATCTTATGAATATTTGATGTGAAATTTTGTTGGTTTGAAGTGTATGAATTGGGTGTAAATTTACTTGAATTAGAACTCTAAATAAGATCAAATGACTAATAATTTTTCAGACTAGTAAAAAAAGACATAAAAAACACAACTTCAGTTACCTATTTCAGAATTTTACAAACTTGTTGGTGAGCCATATGCTCGTTGGATGAAATTCGTAATTTAGAAATCTCGACAACATTGGTTGCATGACAAGCCACTTTCGCTAGGCGAATTTGGTCCAATGGTTCCTATGCTAACAATGTTTTCGCTAGATAAAATTCACAGAATTAAAAACCTAAGAGGATTGGTCGTTGGGAGAACTACTTTTCTTGGACGAACTACTCTTGCTAACGTTCTCTTAGCGAAATTTGAGGAATTAAAACCTCAACAGCATTAGCTACTAAGCAAGTCATCTCTCGAAGTAAATTTGGTCTCATGACTTGATTGTTGGGTGAGTTTGAAATATGTTAGGCGATAATGTGTATTCTACATACAAATTGTGATCGTGAGATGTTCTTATGTGTTTTGAAACTCAAATTTAGATGTTAAATGAACCATGAACGTGTAAAAGTGTAATTGAGACACAGTACTTCTAAAAAATAAATATGAGATAATTGTTAACTTTAATGATGATATATAACACAAAATATTTTATTTCTCAAATGACACCACACCCAACTCCAATGTCATTCCAGATATATATTTTACATGTCACCGCTGGGTATTCTCTGATCGAATCAACGGTGATACGCCTCTAGTGTTGTCCTACATCACAGCCGTGACAATCTGAATTAGTCAAAATAGGAGATGTGGATATAATAACATTAATTATGACATTGCCAAGCATTTGCATGTGATCATCAGAGACATTTTCTCCATTGCATAAAAATACTATCTGTCATTTTATCCACAAATGGCTACAAACCAACAAGTCAAATGAAACCATGGAACCAAAATTGGGAAAAGTTTGTGAAGTGAAAAGAAAATCACGACCAGATGGGGATGGGTAATTAATTGTTGGTGTTTTTAGATGCTTTCACAGCTCTTGTGCTGAGAGAGAGCATGTGAGCAAAGAGGGAATTGTCAGAGAAGAGAACGTGGGAATAATTGAATGACATCTAGAACTGTACCTGTTCACACACATAAATTTAATAATGTAATAAATGATAATTCACATGTGCCATCTTCGTTGCCTTAGCCAGTCTCGTCCCTTATTTAAACACTACTAATTCGGTGCTTAGAAATGACAATAAAAGTTCCTAAAACAAACACAAATTCTCTCACTCACTCACTGCACCCTTCTCTTTCAATTTAGTCTTGACCATTCAGTGCTTAAGGCAAGATTCTAATGGCCAGTGTCATGTTTGTTTTGCTCAGCTTCCTCATATTATGTTGTTTCTCAGTTAACACTTGTGCCTTTTCACCTTCTGGATGGACCAGTGCACATGCCACCTTTTATGGAGGTAGCGATGCCTCTGGGACAATGGGTGAGTCAATGTACCTTTTAACATTATCCAAGTAGTTTCCTTTTTCTATATTTTATTCCCTTACGTATATGATCCTTGTAACAATATCAATATCACCATGGTACTAGCTAGCATGATTGAGTGTAGATTAATATATACACCAATTAAATTCGATCAAAACTGGGTTTTGCCATGTCACTAGACATCCCAAAAGAATCTAAATTTATTTATTTTTTTCCTTTTACTGAAAGTTTTCATGTATGAGAGTGCAGGAGGAGCTTGTGGGTATGGGAATCTGTATTCAACTGGGTATGGAACTGATACAGCAGCTTTGAGCACTGCCTTATTTAACGATGGAGCTTCATGTGGGGAGTGCTACAAAATCATGTGCAATTATCAAGCAGACCCCAAATGGTGCTTGAAAGGAACATCTGTAACCATAACGGCCACAAACTTCTGCCCTCCCAATTTTGCACTGCCAAGCAACAACGGTGGGTGGTGCAACCCTCCTCTCAAACACTTTGATATGGCTCAACCCGCATGGGAAAAGATTGGCATCTATAGAGGAGGGATCGTGCCCGTTTTGTTCCAAAGGTTTGAACTTTATTCAACATCTTTGTCTCATAACAGGACAAAAAACTTAGATCCAGCTTTTCATAAGTTATTCTTTATTCAAAATTGAAGTTTCATTTCCATAATAACTTCTGATCAAACCAGAACTTATTATTACAGTGCAAATTAGTGAGGTGAAAATCCTATTCTGACAAATAAAACAACATTAAATACACCACCAAGATTGAATAGTGGTGGATCATGAGAAGAGAGAAAAACTCATGAAGTGTTTAGGATACACACGGATCCGCTAATGATTTAGTATAAATTAAAAAAGGACAAAGTTGAACATATAAAAATGATATTTTTTTTACAAACTTATTAAAATATTTGGTTAAAGGTAATATAATGTTATTTTATTATATATCAGATCATGAATATTTCTCCAGCAACTTTATAAAACTGTATATAGATTTAACCTAATTATAGTACTACTATATCTAAAGTTAAATATACATGATTAACGTTGTTACTTGCAGGGTTCCATGCATGAAAAGGGGAGGGGTTAGGTTCAGTGTGAATGGGAGAGACTACTTTGAGCTTGTGCTGATCAGCAATGTGGGAGGAGCTGGATCTATCCAATCTGTGTCCATCAAAGGTTCAAAAACTGGATGGATGACTATGTCAAGAAACTGGGGAGCTAATTGGCAATCCAATGCTTATTTGAATGGTCAATCTTTGTCTTTCAGAGTCACAACAACCGATGGTGTAACCAGACTTTTTCTAAATGTTGTTCCATCCAATTGGGCTTTTGGCCAGAGTTTCCCTACCAGTGTTCAGTTTTAAGGGCCACAAGGGCCATTGAGTTGTGGGTTTTGGAGTTCCACATCGACGAAACGGCAGAGGCGTGCCTGTTATTTTGCTGGAGCAGCCCGCCACCCTTCTCTTCTGCTTTTGAACCCATCAACTTGATGGCCATAATGAAGAAGCCAAAATACACATTTGAATAGTGTGAGCCATGTAGAAATAAACATCTTCACAGTTTGAATCATGCTATGAACTCTATAAAGTGGTGCTGTATTCAGAGAATTCGGAAATGGGAACACTCTAATTCCCTGAAACTCTGTGTTATTCTTAAGTCTAGAAGCAATGTATTGCTTTTCCTGATTTGTTCTTCAGTTTCATCACACAATCTATTTTTTATTGTAAGGCAAAATCTTTATACAAGCTTATTGTTATGTATACCATGTTATTATTATGTTTACTTTTTACTGTAATACTATTTTTTTATTATGCTGTATTTGGACTATTACTATTTTTATAGTTATGCAGCAACGAAGCAGTATCTAACTTTTTATTTTCTTTTTTTCAATCATTTTTTTCATCTTGTCTAGAATACAGGTTCTATATGAGATTTATTTGCAGAGTCTCTCGTAAGACAAACATGAAGAAAAAATAAATTGAATTTTCCATAGGTAAAATTAGCATATCAACAAGTTAAAATTAGCATATAAGTTAAAATTAACTTATATATAGATTAATTTCACCTTTTTTTTTTCCTTTTCATCTTTGACCATGTTTGAAAGTCTTCTATTGTTATTTGCTTCCCAGCATATGGGTTGCATCTTCTTCTCCGGTTTACTCTTTTTAACCTTCAAAAACGGACAAAAATTGATACAACTTATGTAAATTTTCAAGCATTATTGTTTCATTTTATCATAATTTCCCACGATCTAACGCAACAATGGTACATATTTGCTCTATAAATTCATCGCAATTCTAAAGTAAAAACTGATTGCGTCTGAAGCAACAATTACACATAAGGTGATTAGAATAATTTTCACACATTACTCAATCATATTTTAATCAAGTACAAATTAATATCCCTAAACAATACGTTGCTCAACAAACAAAGGAATACTTAAAACTAATATAGGTAACTGAAATTAAAAGATTACTACCGACTTAAATTATGTCAAAATATTACTATTATCTTTTGGCATTATATACTTCCTTACCAATTTTTGCATACTTATTGGTAAACGAAAAACATATAGGGGACAAACTTTTAAAAATGCACTGTTCAACCAATTGCACTGTTTTCCTCCTCATTCACCATGACTTTTAAAAAGGTGCATGATCATGCAGGTTATTTCTTAAAAATGAGAAAAATATTTATGGGTAAAATACAATGTGATTCTCATTATCGTTGTTAACATTTACGACCTTAGTAAACGGAAAGAAAAAAAAAATATAAACTACTTGACGATTTAAATAAGTTGTTATTTTTATCAGTAACTAAATTAAATCCAATGTAAATTATTTTTAATTAAAATAATTATATCACGAGTTATTATTTTTAATAGTAATTGAATTAATTATTAGATAAAGTATAATTTTTTATAAAAACTAATGATGGAACAAATCATTATTTTTGAAATTATATCAGAATAAATTTAAATAATACTAAAAAATATTAGATGGTCTTTTTTTCGTACCCCATTTATACTTTTTCTATGAAGAATTCCGGTGGGTGTTAAATTTAGAAGTAACTTAGTTATTATTAATAGTATTTTATTAAATCTTACCAAATTAACGAAAAACTAAATATAGTTATAGAAAGTGTTAGTTTAAGTGGACTTTAATTTATTAATAACCAAGTTGGACCCTCTAATTGGGCCTTTCGAGTATATTGTGAGATTTTGGTATATTAATTTTTGCACTTCAAATTTTATTTCGGACTTAAAATACATCCTCTCCCCAGTACAATTTATAGTTTTAACTATTGTTATTATTATGATTATCAATGTTAACTTTTATAGTATATAATTCAATTATGACTAAGAAATTAACTTTTTTCTACTTGATTCAATTAATGTTAAAAATGATAAATTATATATAATTAATTTTATTTTATTTATAAAATAATTTATATGATAAATAATTTCAAAGAAAAGTTGTATTTGTAGCTAAAAAAAGTGGGAAGTTTTAAAAGCAATTTGGGGTGTCAATAGCATTTTCAACTGATTGAAGTGTACGAGGCCCATTAAGATTTTGGTGAACTGAAACACACAGAATCTAGAATCCTATGTGGTCACTTTGTCAAGTAAGTACTAAACAAGGAGGTGGTTCTGTACCTTTGTTACGAACTACGTTAGTGTTGCCCTATCTATCAAAGTTCGCTAGTGCAAGGTGATTGTGCAGTACTTTTTCTCATTTAAATTTGAACAAAATTTAAAATGTCAACCATAAACAAGGACCAGATCATCGACGAATCGAAGTGTTCAGAAACCAAAGTACTTGATGAGAATAAAGAAGAGGAGGAAGAGGAAGACTTGCAGAAGCTTCTACTCCCTGACGTGCAGAATCTTCCCATCACTCCTCCTTCCGCCGTTGAAGCCAACTTTGCCACTTTCTTCGCCCTAGGTAATCCTATTCACACTCACATTACATTATTTTCATAAACCCTAAACCTCCGTAATTAACTATTTAGTTAATTTCAAGTTTAGATTTTTTGAAGCCGGCTCATGATCAGTACGTTTACAGGCACGCCAATGGGTATGCTATTCATTCCTTGGAGGTTTTTTGAATTGGATTGTGTTGGTATTTTCTTAAAAATATAACCATTCTCTGTGATTGTTGTTGTTACCTTAAAGCTTGTGTGTGATTGGGTTGGCTCCTTCCCACGTTGCTTTCAAGGATGAAGGTGGAATCACAGCCGTTGATTTCAATGTTGGGAAGTCTGATCGCAGCGAGATGAAAGTCACTGGAAAGCGGAAGAAGGTATATTTTCCCAATTTTGAATTTTCACGTTTTTTGCTGTTTCTGGAAAGTCATGTAAATGTTTCTTGAAAGTAGAAGAATAATGACACTATTTCGTGCGTCTCAAATGGTTTAGTTTATGGAAATAGCTTCTTATCCTTTCATTTTTAAATTGGAATGTCTTTTCTTGCAGAATGCACAGCACTTTGAGTCCAACACTGCTTTGTGTAAAATTTCTACCAAAAATGATACTTATATTGTAAGGTAAATTCTCTATTATTTGTATATCTGTTTGGGGTTGTGTGCTTAGTCAATTCCTCTTCTTCCCGGGTCTCCTTTAATAGCATAACTTGTGATTTTTTAGATGTTGCGTCAAAGGCTCCCTCTTGGAAGTGAATCAACAATTGATCAAGCACCCAGAACTGCTTAATGTTTCGGTAAGAGTAACTATGCGCTTATCCAGCCTGATTTTTTCATTTTAGATAAACCTTTCTTATAACAGGAGTAATTATTCCGAATATTACATCCGAGAATTATATAGTGTGTATTGCCCCTTACATATTATATTTTACGACAAGGCCAAATTGTGTTTGATTCGCTAACCTTCTTCATTATCAAATCTGTCTTTTATTATCTTTTCTAATTGAACCCTTCCAATAGGCTTCAAGTGGGTACTTAAATGAGAGATTTTTAATTTTTTGGTTGAAGTTTTGGTGTGAAGTATAGGGACTTTGTACAGCAACAGAACTGGATATATGTGCCACTTTCAATGGTGTTATATGTGCTTTGGTTGCCTTTGTATGTGTTTGACATAAAAGTGCCATTCATTGGTGGACACATGAATCTATGTCGGATCGAACGATTACTCCTACACCAAAAACATATCAGTCTAAAATTACTATTTGATTGTGACTTAGTTTAGTGGCCTATATTACAGGACAATTTATACACTTGCAATAATCTAAGGAAGCAACTAAGACTAAAAAAGCTATCCAGATTTTGGAGATTTCTCCTAATTGTAATGTCAATGTATTAAGAGCTGATATTGCTCATATTGGGTTCCCCGGAGGCTTCTAGCCCTCTGGGTTTATTTTTTCTTTCTATGATTCACCAAAAAAAAAATGTGTATGTGCTTGTGCTAGAAGAGGTAAAGTTGGGAATAGTGGGTCTCTAGGTCTGCACCTGATTGTTAAAATACACTTAAAGAGTTAATGACTAACGAGAATCTGATCATAGCAGATCTGGCAGTGGAGAATACGATATATTAGGATTGGACTATATATAAAGGGAGGTGGTAGGTAGAGTTGTGGGGGCATGTTGGGAGTAATCAGGAAATATGAGGGAGAGTTCGGGTATCTTGAATACTTCAGAGTAGAGACTAACCCCTTGTTTGGCAGAGGGAAATAATATTGTCTGTTTGGTTTAAGAGAGAGGGGAGATGAAAAAATGGTGAGACTTACTCTACCAAGCGACTAAATATTCAATTTTGGTCCTTTATTCTTTTCTATTTTCATTTTACCAAACACACCCTATAGACAGAAGGAGACAAAATGGTTCCTTTTATTGTGTTATCTTGTCTCTGTTTCAGTATTCTTTTGATTCTGATTAGGACCGTGTTTGAAACATACATCCTTTTTTCATCTTGATTGCTACTGCTCAATACTTGTGATTAGAGCGTACAAGACTTTGTTGTAATCTTATCTTCATCCCAATGCGTTGTGCTAATTCTGTGAACTATTATCTGTTGTTCTTTTTCATTTTATTTCTTCTGTCCCTCTATGAATTTCTTTTCATCAATACATCAGGCTGACAGAGAAGGATATATTGCAATTATCATGCCAAAACCTGCCGATTGGCTCAAGGTGAAGGCTTCCCTCGTTAGCCTTCAGGAGTACAAGAAATTGAAGGAACTTAGTTGAATGAGTAGCGTACCCCAACAAGAATGGTGCCATATTGAAAGGGCTTGCATCATTTCCCCGCATGATGCTTCGTTAGAGGGGTTCAAATGCCACAAGTTGGATGAAATTGAAACATATTTAGGTGCAGAAGATGGTGAGAAACCGCTTTTAGTCTTAATCCGTGGCATTAGTGCTTACCAAGTGGCTGGACGATTAGATAAATCTCTCAACGCTATGAGCAACCAAGAATCTCACTATATTGGAGCTATTGGCGACCTTTCAATAGGTTTTTGTCTTTTTTTTTATATATTTTATTATTTTATTTTTTCTTTTAGACAATTTAAATTAATAAAAAACAGTGATGATTTAAATTAAGGCCACTTTCCCCTTTTTTTAATATAACTTATTATAGCTTTGTAAGAAACAAAGGGATGGATGAAGTCGGCTGATTATAAAAATGAGAACAAAAGTAATTGTTTGTAAAGTACATGATTAAGACTAATTTTAACCAAAAATTGAGAGATTTGAAGTATGTTGCCTAAATAAAATATAGAAGGAAAAGAGGGGAGATGAAGTTCTTTTTATAATTTTTAAATAAATAATCTGAAATAAATTTACCAAATATAAATAAATGAAGTTGCACATGCATAAATTAAACGTCAAACCAAAATTTGTAAGCTTTATCCTCCAAATCGAAGAAGTATAACAGACTTTCCTGGCAACAAAGTTAAGAAAGATGGAGAAACTGAGCAATAAGAATTCTTGTTATTTGATGTGAAACGAGTTTTCATTTTGTGAGATTTTAATAATTAGACTGACATAAAGAATCGAAGAATTACAAAATCTTACTGAAAATTGAAACAATGAGCTTTCATAATCAAAGCCACCTGATCCTATTTACTCATGCCCTCTGATAAAACTTCCTCTCCAAGATAACGTTCTTTCTCTGTAATTTCCTGCATAACCAGTATTCTAGATCTGTTTACAGTGAGAAAACACAAATAGATATGCTCTTCGAGCTCTTCCAACTTGGCCAAAAAATTATATTCGTTGTCTTGAAATTCCTTCACAACCCTCTTCAATATTTCACACTTGCCATTCTTCACACAAATATCAGCAACCTCTCTCAAATGCTCAACCTCGTCATCCAACCCCTTAACCATACGGCTCACAGTGTCCAACTCATTGATCAGCACAAAAACCCCTTTGGCAGCAACATCAAATTGCTCACACTGTCTCACAGAATTAGAGTTTCTATTGAGCCTTTCACGACTCCGCTTAAATCTCTTCCCTATGACCAAACCAAAAAGGCTAGCTATACACGGTGCAGCTACCAAACCAATTATGCTATGAAGCGTAAATACCAGCAAAGCCACCAGGAGAACGCATTGTGAAACCACTAAACCGATTCCTCCAACCCTCTTGCAAACGCGCTTTATGGCTAATGTACTCTGAATTTTCCATTTCTTTGATGTTAGCCTACGTAAAAGGGTCATGTATCTATCATGAATGTCACGAAACTGCACATTGATAATAGTAGAAAGAGGGTTATTTTGTAATACAAAGCAAGAAAGTTCTGTGTGGATAGGCTTCTGGGATTGTTCATAAGGCCCTGTTTGGCTTAACTTGACGACACTGGCGAGCCTTGCGTAAGCAAGTCGCGTTTTTTGAATAGCTTGAAGGATTGTGTGGCAACAACGACATGCTTCTAAGCTGGCTTCGAAGTAGTCCACCAGAAGGTGGTGCACCTTCATGTTTGCTACAATTTCTTGCGGGGGTTCTAGAAGACATTCCGTGAGGTGCATTCTGAAGGAAGTGCTTGCTGCATTTCCCAGCTCCTCCTGTGCTTTGTTGCATATTTCAACGTAAGACTTTGTTCTGAATGCTTCGAGGTATTCTGTCTTCATGTTTGTCGTGCTTCCTTCTTTGTCTTCTTTCCTCGGAGATCTACCTGCATAATGGAGAATTATTTCAGGAACAAAGTCAAAAACAATTCAAGCAAGATCATAAACTTACAAAATACATGGACATCTTGTTATGTATTATAGTATCTATATTCTTACATTTCTTTATATATAATACACCAGAATGTGAATTGTGTGTTAACATCATATATGTGTTTAAGACACAAACAAGGAAAGATACAAAAAATTAAGAAAGTGGTGCTGATATGATTAAACTGACCCGCTAGCCACCTAGAGTTTGTCATCTGCTACGTATACAAAATAAAGAAAGAGTATAGAGATCAGAGATGTGGTTTGAAAGTTTTTGTTGTGCTGATCCGTTTGTATAAATAGAGAGAAAGTGTTATATGTTTGTGGCTTGGGGAGAAATTAAGAGGCTAAGATGAATAAGAGAAGAAACCCACATGGCATATAGATCTACCACATACATATGTTGTGATATGGCTTTGAGTACAAGTTATCTTCACATGCTGCCTTCTCCTGCGTGGACACCGGAAAACCCCCACAGTCTCAGTTTTTCCGTCTCTGGAACTCTATTGTATTCATCTACGCTAAATAAACTCCACCACCTTTTCTTATTTTGGTCACTGTTCAAGTTAATAACTTAGCTTTTTACATCATATTTCTAAAGTAATTGTTGATGATGTTGTGATCCAAAGCACTTCCGTCAATTTAATGATGTGGCGTATTTCAAAACACATTAAGAATAGAAAAAATCATATTTATTACCAAAATAGGAAAGATTGGTAATTATTAATAGTGTAAAAATAATATAAGGCAACCGATGCGTGTATGAATCCTTTATTTATTTATTTATTCTTCATTGTGGATAACTTTAATTTCATGTTTATCCATGCATCCAAATCTTTAATAAAGCTATGCTTAATTGCATGTCCATATTACCAGGATTTCAACTGATTTGTTAGCCAAAATGTTTTATTACATCGTGCTCATTTCCGAACAGTTTCATAAACATTTAGTCATGATAACTACGTTCTTCATCCAATAAATTAAGAAAGGGATACATATGTTTTGAAAACCCATTTTTTCAAATACATTTACCTTAATTACAACTATTTTTAATAATAAAATATTATATTTAAACAATCATAATAAATATAAATGAAGTACTAGAATAAAAAAAATTGAATGTGAAATGATCATCACTCAGAAAAGAAAACCCATTTTTCTACTTCCGTTAAATAATTTGTTGCACTGTCTATTTTAAAAATAAATTTGGACAGCTATATATAAGCCGTTCGCCTTAAATGATACTGCTAATTTTCTTACCTTAAGAATCTAAACTTGTAATTTAATTTATGTATAGAAAAAGCTTTTTTTTTTTTCATGACCTCGTTTAATAATAGATTTTCATATATGATACAATTATTAACTTTTGTAATAGACATTAAAAATAATATGGTTTTGAATTAATTTTAAATTAATTGAAAGTGTAAAAAGAATTGCACTGTCAAAATCTAACACTGTTTTATCCATGTTTCGTAGAGTTCTTTTACTGTAATTTTTCTTATAATTTTTTGTGAAGTTTCACGTAGGAAAAATTGTAAGAGAAATTTTAGTGGTGTAAGAGTTGGAGTCCTATATATTTATTCAAATAACTGTTATCATACTAACATTTTTGATGCATGGTGTTAATGTGTACCAAACACGTTATTATACATTTGTGCAAGGTGATGAAATAAAGTGATATCTGAAAAAAAAAAAAAAAAAAAAAAAAAAAAAAAAAAAAAAAAACTGGTGATGGAAACTTTGTAGATGCACAAAATAATTGATCCTTCTGATGATGATACGAAGCACATTTGGTGTAGTCACCCAACATCTCTCCGTTTGCCACGTCATTTCAAGCCTTCGGACCTTGTCATTTCATCATTATCAATTTTTTTTTTTCCAATTCAAGGGACTACTTACATTATATATATATACACACTTTTTCGTATATATTTCTTTTTTTTTTTCAATTTCATTAATAATTGAGTAATTACGATAGCTCAAACTATTTTCGATACAATGATTATGTGAATTTAGGAACTATTTAAGTTATAAATATTTGATATTTTTTTCAATTTTATCATAATTGAGTGATTACATCTATTCATAAACTATTTAAATAGATCAATTATGCTTGCCATTATTTGGATAGAGAAAACTCAAAATTATTATAGATATGTTAATATATAATAATTTATAATATATATAGGGGAAAATTTAGTTTTGTAAGTTTTATAAATTTAAGTTATATATATTTAATTTCTAAGATAGTGTCAAAATTTATTAAAAAAATAGATTTATTAGATTACGTTCTATAAGTATCTAGTTTTACAATTAAAATATTTAATTTTTAGGATAAAAGATGTGTTAAAAAATTTATATCAACTACATATGTAATAAAATTATAGTATAGAGTTAGTGCAAATCTTAACTTGTAAAGTTATATATACTTGAGTTAAGTCTAAATCTAATTTTTAATTATAAGAATTTTTGTTAACATTTTTTTGGGATAAACAAGTTTTTGTTACTTCTAAAATTGAGTTTAATGCTCAAACTTTTTCATTATTTATGACACCTGTGGCTTGCAAGTTTGTTTTGTTTCCTCTCTACAAGAGATTCAAAGACATGATTTGTAATTATTAGGAGGAATTTTTATTTGTTCGAAGTATTTTGTTGTTTTGATTTTCATTTTGGACGAAATGGTGTAATCATTAAGAGGAAGTTGTTCAATTTTGACCAGACGGAAAAGAATTCATCTCTAACAATTATGAGATTATGTGGATGTGGTAACAAAACTCTTTTTTGGACGTGTCCAAATTGTCCAATACCATTTCACTTGAACAAAAAGCCCCAATATAATTTGGATAACCCTAAACATAGGCATATAACAAAAAGAAAAAACTCTAACAATACTTTCGATAATTCGAAAGACATTTAGATAACTCGTAAAATCAAGACTCCCAAAATAAATCAACAACACAAAAATGGAAAATGAATATGAACATAATTCTTTGTATGAACACACAGCATGTAAATTCAATACACTGCTTGACAAAACTTTAGTTTCAATAAGCAAACATAAACAAATATAACAATTTCGTTTGAAAACTGAAATGTGAGAAAAGAAGATTCACACTCATCCAGAAGTAACATGAATGGTTAAAATATAATAATAAAACTGCACAACTTATTGAGAAAATTTTATTTCATACTTTAATCAATTATTAGTATATTTTTTTTATCAAACCTTGTTATTGTATACATTATTTCCATAAGTTTCTTTGCTAATATTTTTTTTTATGTTTAAGATTTAAGCTCAAAACACTTAAAAGAAAACAAGCATAAACCATTTAGAAGAACAACATTATTAAAATATTGAAAATAATGTTTTTCAAACAATTTTTTTAAAAGTATACGTTGAAAAACCATTAGAACAATGTATACGAGTTATCAATTTTATATATTAATAACAAAGTTATCAACACATTAGACGTAAAATAAAAAGTAATTTAGTCTGATTTTTTTAATTTAATGTAAAATCTACTATTTATTCCTTGTAATTTTTTTAGATGTTCGTTCTAATAAAGTCAAAATTAGAAGGCAAAATAATTTTTACCCAACACTTTTCCAAAAATCGGGGTGTGTAAAAAAGCCAAATATATAAACTGGTAGAGAAAAAACGAAACTGAATTTACTATTTAGGACAAAAGAATAAATAGAGTTTTGCACCTAAGAGAGGGTAATACAGTAAACAAATATTTTATCCTACCTATTAATTAAAAAATAAAATGAGAGAAGGGAATTAGGTTTCGTAACAGCTGGGCAAGCTGCTGCTGCTACACTTGGTCTCAGTTTCCGCCGAGTCGTAAAACAGCGAAGAAGAGAAGCGGCGGAAGAAATCGCAGGTGCGCGCCGCCGAGAGCCAAAGCGAAAACGAACGCAGAACGAGAGAGGTTGAAGAGAGGGTCTTGCTATCTGGAATTTTATTAGGCCTCTCGTGCCTTCCACATTCCGCAATCACAAACCCTAACTCATTTTTTTTTAATCTCATTTTATCGGTTCTTTAATTTATTTTTTGAATCAATTTTCGTCGATAACCTTCACTGATTTGTTGATTTATCCGTGGATTTATTTATCTACGTTTATGTTTATACACTGATCATTCTTCTGTCTGTGAAACTGCAAACCCTAATCGGCAATGGTTACTACCACCGTTGATTCGTCCTCTAATCATCACTCACCTTCTGGTGCTGCCGATACCTATAACTTCCCGCGAAAAAACCTGCCATCTCCGTGGGCCCAGGTCGTTCGCGGTACCGACTCTGAACCTAACCATCAATCACCGCCTTCTTCTTCCTCTTCCTCTTCCCTCGATTCTGTTATTTCTAACGGTCCTGCTACTGATACCGTTGATGCCGCCGTGAAACCTGTGTGGAAGAGACCGTCTAATGACGCCACCGAAATTGGGCCTGTAATGGGCGCGATATCTTGGCCCGCTTTATCCGAGTCCACCAAGCCCACTCCTAAATCGATATCTGACTCCATCGATGATGAATCACTCACCCCTCCCAAGGTTCGGTTTCTGTATCAAAACTAGTTCTTTGTTTGGTTTATACACTTGAGGTTCTATTAATTTGACGGAAGAAACGAATTTAATTATTGATATTGGTAGTTTTAGGGTTCATATTGTCGTAATGTAGTTTCTCCGTTGTAGGCATTGTAACCGGTTAATGGTTTTTTAGGAAGGACGCGTGTTTACCGAAAATAGTTGTCTCCTTTCAGGGTCCTGTTGTTTCAGACTCTCCTCAGAAACAAGCTATTGCTAATGTGAAACCTAGTCCTGCGATAAACCATGGTATAGGTAATAGACAAAGTTCAATGAAGCGTGGAGGGGCAAATGGCAACAATGTTGGGTCTGGTCCTGTTCAAAACAACTTCTCTGGCGCTTCCCCACATCTTCCTCCACCGCCACCCTTTCCCGTGATTCAGATTCCTCCAGGTACATTTGCACATGGGATACCTGGGGTTCCAGTTCCTTCTCCGAGGGAACCTTACAGGAACAAAAACTGGGATACGAGGCCTCCGCTTGGAGGGTTTATGCCGCCAATGAACGAGAATCGGAGTCCCTCTCGCCGGGGAAATGCTGGACATCATCCACGTGGAGGTTATGCAAATACTAGAGATACTCATGGAAATCATCAGAGGATGCCTCCAAGGGGATTAATGAGGCCTCCGCCGCCTAATCCTGCTTCATTTATGGGGCCTCAGCCTATGCGACCCTTCGCAAACCCTCCTGGGTTTCCTGGTCAGTTTTTTTTCATCTTTTATTTGATTATATTAGTCCAACAAAACAAATCTAATGCACCATCTCTTCCTTTATAGAATTCTATTATTTCCCAACACTACCATTTGAACCCTTTGGGGGCATGCCGTTTTTAACACATGCACCTCCTCCTGCAATGTTCTTCCCGGTTGCAAAAACCCCTCTCACCAATACAATAGTCAACCAAATTGATTATTACTTTAGGTAATTTATTCTGTACTTCGTTATTTACTATGTTGTTTCCCAACAAATTCTGGGTGTTGAATTTTATCTTCATTGCTGATTTGTTTATGCAGTGACGCTAATTTAGTGAGGGATGAGTATTTAAGGTCCAACATGGATGAACAGGGATGGGTTCCTATTACTTTGATTGCAAGCTTCCCCCGTGTAAGATAATTGTTCTTGATCAAGTAACATTTTCAACATATTTTTCTGTTAACTCTTAGTACGTGATACAATGTATGATATATATGCTTAAACTACAACTTATTTATAGTGGTGATTTTTTATGATCTTGATAATATGGTTCAACGATTTTAGAGACATAGTAATAATCTATTTGTTGTGGATTTTCGTAATAGATTGTTATTTACCTTTAAGGAATTTTTGGCTTTCATGGCTGATGGTAATGTTTGTTACCTTTGAAGCACGTTTGGCAGTTGAAATTGAAGATAATATAGAACAGAATAATAGATATGAAAAAATGGATCTACATGTCACTTCCAAGAAAATATTCTGATTTGATTATGTCCAAATTGGCTGGCTTTTTGTTTGGGTAAATTTGGCTTTCATACTCTGCTGCTCTTTAATTCCTTGTTGACTATGCTCTAAGCTCTTCATCTCACAAGTGAAGATTAACCTCCCTGCGAGGTTTGATATTTTTTCAATAATCATCATTGTCAGTGCAACCTGTTGCCAAAAAAGTTATGGTGGTTTGCTTGAAGTCATACTGAGCATGCACAGTTCATCTGTATAAATGATGGAAAGGAACTGGTAATGAATGGTGTTGGATTACATAAAGCTCTGAATATTGTTTTAAAATGTGTTTATTTATAAATAGTTTATTTATTTATTTATTATTATTAATGTCACAATTTTATTGCTCGTTTCCTGAAAATTTCGTTGTCAGCATATACAATTTTCTTAATGTCACAATTTTATTGCTCTTTTTTCAATAATCATCATTGTCAGTGCAACCTATTGCCAAAAAAATTATGGTGGTTTGCTTGAAATCATAGTGAGCATGCACAGTTCATTCATCTGTATATATGATGGAAAGGAACTGGTGATGAATGGTTTTGGATTACATAAAGCTCTGAATATTGTTTTAAAATGTGTTTATTTATAAATAGTTTATTTATTTATTTATTTATTATTATTATTAATGTCACAATTTTATTGCTCTTTTCCTGAAATTTTCGTTGTCAGCATATACAATGCTATGTAGATGACAGTGTGTGGAAGTTAGATGTTTTAATCTAGCTTTGGAACTTCGTACTTTGTATATTGTTGACCAAAATAAGTTATTGTCTCATTTTCCTTGCAGTATATCCATCTAATTGAAAAGCCTGCATTCAGTTTCGGACTGTCATTGGTTTTTTTATTGAACGCATATTTGGTGGGGCGAAATCGTAGTTGTTTGATTTGATTGAATGGGATAATTTTGTGATTTAGAGCTATACTGTATGAGATTCAACAGAGAAAAAATGTAGATTATGGTTACAGTGGGATGAACATTGTCTGGCAGTTTCCTTTCGTTAGAAACCAAATCCCATCTTGAAGCATGTAGACGTTGCTCTCTTGCGTTTTTTATGATACTGATAGAATTGAAAATGTTCCTTTTCTCGTTACTGGCATAGATTTGATGCAGTAGAACTGAAAAATGTTTTGTGCATCCAGACGTACAAGTATGCTTGCAAAAATTTCGTCATCTAATAAACAGCTGTGTGCTTGAATGGTTTGTTGAAGTACTATTTGCTCATTTATGCCCTTAAGCCAACCTCCACTACCTGCCCCTTGGTCTGTGTGTCACTCTTAGCAATCACGTTTAGTAGTTTTTCACTAATGGTAAATTATAACATTAATCTATTGTTTGATTGGAAGTTTCCACGTAGTAGATGAAGTCTACAGTAAAATTCCAAAGCCAATTAAAGAGAGGGAGAGTTGTCTTTGTTTATTCTTACAACTCATGTCAATGTATATGTGTGCGTACATAGATAAAGAGAGAGTAGCTTTGGTGAACTTGCACGGATTTTGTACTGTTAAGATTGATGTATATGTTTTGGAGTGATTGCATTAAGCTTTCATGAATGATAGGTATCCTAAGTTTGTTTTTGCTCTAAATAGCTATTATCTTTTGTGCAGGTTAGAAGTTTGACAAGCGACATTAAGTTGATACTGGAATCGTTGAAAGCTTCCGCTGTCGTCGAAGTGCAGGTGAGTTCTGATTTTATTGTATGGTGTCACTCCTTCAGCTTTCACTGAAAACACTCTCTACACATCTCATTTCTGTTCATTGCCATATTATCATTTGTTATATCTGCCCTTCAAATTTGCTGTAGGGTGCAAAGTTGAGGATGGTTAATGAATGGACCAAATGACTTATCTTAATTAAAGCTTATTCAATTTGTTATCTTTTTAATGTTAATTTTGCCCTTCGAATTTCCTGTAGGGTGACAAGTTGAGGAGGCGTAAGTGACTCACCACTACTCAACTTCAAGCCAACTCTGGTTCAATGTCCCCAAGCAGATCAAGTTCTAATAACCTATCATGCAATTTTGAAAAGATTACAGTAGATGAAGCTACAACAGATAAGTTAATGTTGAGCCTACCGCAATGATGATGCAAGAGATTTCACTACTCAGTTCAAAGTCCCAAATGGCGATGCTATTGTTAAAAACTCAACTCACTTTATCTACTCCATCCCAAAATACTGGGCCAATTCTAGTTTCTGGCCCCGTGTGACTCTTTAATTTAAAGGGTTTTTTTTATAAGGGATGATAGGACAGGTCGATTTTGGTAGCGATTGAATGAAACAGGGATAGAAATATGAATTCTTCGGATTTATTATTATTAGTATTAGTATTGTGGTCTAAAGAAAAGAAAAAGTTAACGAGACAAGAAATCAAGAATTTTGATGGAGGTAACTTTAAGGAGGTTTTTTTTATTTCGGTTTGTACAATTTTATGTTTGTTGCGATTGAATTATTCTTTATTTTCTGGTGGTGAATGTGGGTAAAGGATTTTAAAGGAATTGAATCGTGCTATTTTGTTGCCCTTATTCAATCGATGCTGTTTGTTCTGTCTCTTTCATATGCTCGCGCAAATTGGTGACATTTTTTTTTTTTTTTGCTCGTTCACGCAATATTAGTGACTTGTCTTTCCTTTTATTTGTACTTACTGAATGTCTCGTTATCTTTTTTTTATAGTTTCTCCTGAACTTTGATGTAAATGTTTCGATGGGGAAATTCAACTTTATGTTTGTGAGGTTTTGCTAGATAAAGTTCCTAATTGTATTTTTAAAGCATTTATTTTTTTAGTAAAGTAATACTTACATCTTTTATTTATTTTAAAATTATTTTACTAACTAAACCTTAAAATAAAATCATCACAAATTGAAGAATCTTTTACAATAAAAAAACCGATGATTTAGTAATTGTTATATATATATATATATATATATATATATATATATATATATATATATATAATATTTTTTTAATGTAAAAAGATAAATTGTTATAAAGCATAGTAAGGTTTATAATTTTGTTGTTATATTTATTTTAATATTAGTGAACATATGAATAAAATCGGGAGCATAAATATTATTTTATTAACAATACGAAAAATGCGATTTTTTTAATTTTAAAACTATGAAGTATAGAAATATCAAGAAACTTTAAGGAGTGAGTATAATTTATTTTATTTTATTTGCAAAGGTCTTCAATGGCACGTCTAGAAACTTAATGAGAAGGGGAAATTTTGAAATGTTATAACTATTTTGAAAATGCAAATTGGAAAAAAGGATTTGATAAAGGTGTGATAAAGCTGAAGCCACGACTTTCCGTAAATTAACCACAAGTAGCCATATGCTCAGAATATTAAAATGGCATTTGTCGAACAATCAGCTTTTGTGCATTCACACGTAAGATGATAGCTTCGCTATGTGGCCCACTATCTGACCCAACACAAGTACATATCAGAGTTTTAAAATAAATTACATTGCAAAAATACAGTATTTTTTTAAATGGGCATAAATTCATAGATAAATATGTCAATAAATATAATGCCTCTCTGTATTAGCAAACAGTGACTTATATCCCTAAATTTATAAAATGTTGTCACATAGGCAAAATACGGCGATTTTTACCAATAAAGATAAAGTTGAATACTTCTGTTAGTTTAGATTTTAAAACCTTAAACCACTATCATAGTGAAAAAAATATATTTTAAAGCAGTTAATGTAATGACAATAGAATTTAGAGGATAGATTTAAGGAATTTTTTTATTATGAAAACAACGACTCCTGTGTTCTATGACTAGGGAACGGATTAAATAAATTTTAGAATCCTTGCAACTTGCTCAAACCATTTTATTTCACCCTATCCGATCCCCACCAGAATATGCAAAAAAATCAGGTTAGAACGTTGGAGTTGACATAAATTATTCTAAAGAAAACTTTGAATCGTTTTTATATAAAAAAAAAATTGTACAAACACAACTTTTGTCTTAAGTTGATTATATTTTTTGTATAAGTTAATAATAAGTAATAAAACTAGTGGATATGTCGTTGTTTTAATATAGTAAAAAAAGGACCAATTGTATAAATATAGTATTAGATGCAATTACGGATATTATAATTTTTTAGCCGGTGGAATTGTTTGAAGCTGGAGTACTACGTAATGTTTTGAATATTTATTACAAATCTTTAATATATGTTTTTCAAGAAGGTTGAAGTTAAAGATTATTTGCATTGCAGAGTCATATTTAGTTTATAAAACAAATTTAAAATTCTACACCATAAAAATAAGAAAACTACTTTTTTTACATTTAAAGAAGCTTTTATTTCGAAAAAGTATTTTATAAGAATAATAATTGTTTCTAAGTTGAATTATAAACAATATATTATTAAGTAAATTTGGACTTAAAAGAAAGAAATATAAATAAGACCTTAATGTAATGTTTTGAAAATAGATGGAGAGTACTTGAAAAGTATTTTTGTGGCAATTATGAAAGAAGCTGGACCTTATGAAGGTAATATCCATTTTATCGTTTGAGTTTCTTTCAATCCTCTGGCAATCATAGGATTATCGGTCGTTGAATTTTGAAGCAAAGAAAGGAAAATGAATAGTAAGAAAAAATGGTGGTGGGGACCACTTGTCGACCCCAAATGTGGAAATATCTTTCTCATTATGAAACTCAGTAAAAAAAGAAAAAAAGGGTTCCGAAGCATGGCCTCATCAACACCCACACATTTTTTCTGTGTGCGAGTGAGAAAGCGATGGCCTCATCGCCATGTGACTGTTGGACCCATCTTTCTCACTCACTCTCTTCTTCTTCTTCTTCTTCTCCTTCTTCTTCCTCTTCCTCACTCCTTCCTCCTCCTCCTTCTTCTTCTTCTTCTTCCATTGAACATGTCTGGAACGACATCAAACTCCCCCCTCTCTCCAACTCCCCCGTTGACTTCAACCACTCTTCTTCTTCTTCTCATTCTTCTCTCCTCTCTCTCTCTTCCTCTCACAGCCACCACTCTCTTCTCTCTCTCCCCAACGCTTCCTTCCACTCCAACCAAACCCCGCACCACCAAGATCAACGCCATGTGCGCGTCATGAAGAATCGAGAATCCGCGGTTCGCTCCAGAGCCAGAAAACAGGTACCTCACTCTCTCTCTCTCTCTCTGTATACATATTTGAATATTCTGAATGGTGAAAATTGAAAACTGTTTTTTTTTTTTTTTTTTTTTTTTTTTTTTTTTTTTTCTGTTTGTTTGTTATGAGCAGGCTTATAGAAAAGGGTTGGAAGTTGAAATTGCTCGTTTGACGGAAGAGAATTCGAGACTGAGAAAAGAATTGAAAGAGGTTAGTTAGTTAGTTTTTTTTTTTTTTTCTTTGAACATCGGATCTTAGCAATTTCAGTAATGGAATTTCTTCTGATGAATCTTACCTACTCACTCTATCAACAACCTTTTAAGGAAAAGAATAAAGTCATCTCTGCATAACTTTTTCTCTCTGCCCATTTTTAAAAATGGAATAAAATGAATAATTGGAATCCGTACCTCAATACTCAACACACAGAAATATCAGCAGAGCAGATGCTGAATTCATATTCAAATTCTCCCTTTTGATTTAACTTTCAGGCTCTGTTTACATTTAGGAGAGGATGGAAAGGAAAGAAAAGAGATATGGAATCAAAAGTTAAGTTATTTGTATTAAAAGAAAGTAAAAAAAATAAGAGTTTTTTTTAAATGAATTGATTAGTGTAAATTTTTTATATATTAATATGATTAAAAGATTAACAAAATAAATTTTAAAATAATTTAATTTAATCTGTTTATTATTTTAATTATTTATTTTATTATAATAAAATTTTAATATTAATATTAATCCATCATATTAATATTGTAAATATTTTATTATATTTATGTACATAATCTATTATATTTTTTATAATTGATTATATATTATTCTTTAAAAATATCCTGGAAAGTTTAATCGTTAATATTCTTTTGTATTTTAAAACTTTGGAGTCTTCTTTTTTCATATTTTATTCGGCTTCCCTTTCTTATTATCTTTCCACGTTTGGAAATAAACGGGGACTTTTATTTAATCTGTATATAAGTTTTTTATCTGTTTTCTTTATTATTAAGTATGAAAGGTTTATTTGAATATATATGTAAAATAAATAATAAATTTATCGATTTTGTAATATTTTTATTAATTTCTGGTTAATTTAAGGCTATGACTTATGAAACTCAAAATATTCGTAAATATATTTAATGTCTTTAGAAAGTAGATTGATATAGTAAGTTTTTTATACCCTAATTTAAAATTATTGAAAATATTTTTGGTTAAAAATGAAGTGAAAGGAAAGGTGAAGTAGAAATAAAGAGGGTTGAGTTGGTTAGGTATCATCTTATTAAATTAATTAAATGGTAATTAAATGGTAAGAGAGATAATGCATTTTGAAATTATGTTCTGTTACAGTTGCAGGGCTCTTTATCTTCCTCAGAGAATGGCCCTCACAGAATCAGTGTTCCCTGTAGAACCTCATCATCCCCATTTTGACAACAAACCTGTGTGACAGAGCTTCATGTTTTGAGGTTGTTTGTTTCATGGGGTTGTGATGAGAGAGTATTTTTGGGTACTTTTTTTGTCTTCTAGGGTTTCTTGCACATTATGAGTACTCATCGATGTCCTTGAAGCACGTTGTTGTTTATCCCACGATCAGTCTCTATCTCTCGAATATCGTGACACGACTTGTGGGTGCGAGTTTTGTAACTTTGGCGGGAACAACTTTTAACGCCTCAGTGCCTGATTGCCCTACAATTCACGCGCTTTTGTTTCGGAACTTCTTCATCTCTCCCTTCAACCTAAAATATTCATACCAATTTTGAGTTTTAAATAAAATTTAAAAATAACGAAACTTCCCATTTGTGTAATTTTTTTTGGGGAATTTTAAACACTACATACGTCATCAAATTAAAATTTCAAGCCTTGCATTTCACAATTGGAGTTTATCTTAAACTAGTTAGTAGACTCTCCTTGAGTCCTTAGACGTAATAAATTGGATTCCGAATTCAATTTAAGATTTTAAGATGAGCTCTAAGCTATATTCTTTTTTATGGTAAGTTCAATTTGATTAAATTGAAAATCTTTAATATGTGATCAAAATTTAAAATTTAAACTTGATACGAAGGATTTAAAGTTATCTAAACAAATCTTATTATCCTATCCTTTAAGAATGATTAAGAATATTAAAAAATAAATTAAAGTATATTTATCTTTGTATAAATATAGAATGACTTTATTAAAATTAAGTTGGAACAAATATTTAATCTAAACCAAATCTTAATAAAAATAATAAATATAAAATAATTATTAAATTAAGATAATAATTAATAAAACGAGACAAAAATCATAAACGAAATCTTTAATCTTTTAAAAAGAATTACAATTAAAAAAAATACTCGTTTATAAATAACATCGATAAAACTAAGACAAAATAGAGATATTGAATATTCTACCTAGAGATAATAAAAATTAATATTTTTTATCAAGTAAATTCGATCTACCTAGAGATAAAATTCCTATATTCAACTCAGGAATAAAAATATAGACTGTGCGAGTTTATATTATAGGAAAAATTATAATCTCATGAATAGGTCATACTAAAATTTTTCATATTAGTTTGTACTTCAAGTTTCAAATTCTATATTTCATTGACTAAAATTATGTCGAATTAATTACAAGTTCGATGCGAATAGCATATTTTATTGAGTTGGATAAAAAAAAATTATAATGGATTGAACTTTTCAAATGAGATCGAAATTCGATTTATACAAATTTTATGCGGACTAACCCAAATTGATATTTTATATCGTATTTTCCAAAATAAAGTAGATTTTAATTTGTACATAAAATTTAAAATTCAAGCCAACGTTTCAGTTGACATTTTAAAATTAGATCATTGAAGTTGATCCTTGTACAATATCTAACAAATATTAGACAAACCAATAAATTTAGACGCAAGATAAAAAAAAAAAAAAAAAAAAAAAAGTGGACAATCTTATCATTTATCATACTTGAAAATTAAACCATAAAATTATATACACTTACATCATAAACACATTATAATTAAAGTCACTTTAAAAATTTACCAAATCAAGTTTGAGATAAAAAAAAAAAAATATCATTTATTAGTTTCCAGTTCCAACATAACATATTTTAGGGTACCTTAAACTAATCTATCATAACAATCAAAAGAATCAAATAAAATCAATACCGAAAAGTTTAAGCAAACT
>Ga0209489_101604_pt1 | contig 46519 bp, 16 predicted proteins | sample SiratrowhiteBW_FD_187527 | JGI IMG/M metagenome (GOLD analysis project Ga0209489, IMG submission 187527) | Root nodule microbial communities of legume samples collected from California, USA - Siratro white BW (SPAdes) (version 2) | ecosystem: Host-associated > Plants > Roots > Nodule | place... | reverse complement strand
GAAAGAATAGTACTTAAAGTTATATAGATTGTATTTAACATAAAAACGTACAAATTCAATCTGTCAAACACAAAACAGACATCTAAGTAAATTAAAGTTGTTTAACAGCTATATTCTATAGAGTATATGTATTTAGAGAAAAAAAAAAAAAAAACTCTCTCAAATCTTAACAGTTATATTATCAACAATTATATTCTTTAACAGAAACTCTATCAAATATAAAAATCTAAAAATAAAAAATAAAAAATGTGAGTATCATTTTTACATTAACAAAAGAAAAATGAATTTGATTATCTATCTAATAACTAGAAAACATTAATTTAGATATATTAAAAGTAAAAATTGTAAGGATTTTATGATAAATAAAATACAGAATAAATAGTTTTAAATATAAAATTTATAAATATTATATATATATATATATATATATATATATATATATATATATATATATATTGTATATTGTGTGTATTTTTATCATGTGTGGGTAAAAAAGGCTAGTATGTTAAGGTATAAGTATTGACAATGATGTTGTATATATAAAAAAAGAGTATTTAATGTTATATGGATTGCATTTAATACAACGTTCATATCCAAGCTGTCAAATGCAGAAAAGACATATAAGTTAAAGCTGCCCAACAACTATATTTTTGGGGATCTACATATTTAAAAAAAAAATAAGTGAGACTTCATGGGGTATATAAGAGAAACTCTGTCAACTCTCAGAATCTGAAAAGGCTTTCAAGAAAAATATTATAAGTGATCATGTAATGAATTAGGTGAGAGAGTATTTACTTTTTTATTTGCGCAAATATACAACTCCTCCTTAGAGAGCAACATTCATGATTTGATGATGATACCCTCACACAGAGTTCATATCTTAACCAAAAGTGACTATTGAAAAAAAAAATACTCCATTGAGCAGTGACTTGAAAAAAAAAAATACTTAGTTGAGTTAGTAGCGGTTTAAAGAAAGAACACCCAACAGGTACATTCAAATTTGAATACAAATTGAAAGAATACTTGTTGAACTAGCAATGACATGTGGAAATGATGTTGTATATAAAAAAATAGAGTATTTAATGTCATATGGATTGCATTTAATACAAGGTTCATATCCAGGCTGTCCAACGCAGAAAAGACATATAAGTTAAAGCTGCTCAACAACTATATTTTTTGGGATCTACATATTTCAAGAAAAAATAAGTGAGACTTCTTGAGGCATATAAGAGAAACTCTGTCAACTCAAAGCTTTTAAGAAAAATATTATGAGTGATCATGTAATTATGAATTAGGAGAGAGAGTGTTTACTTTTTCATTTGTCTAAATATGCAATCCCTCCTTACAGAACAACATTCATGATCCATTATGATATCCTCACAAAGAGTTCATATAATCCTTTGTATATAGGAAAGAGATAAATTAGAAAGTTTTGAGAAAGATTCCTTGATTATTCAGTTTTTTTTTAAAAATTATTAATTTATTATAAAAAAGTTTCAATAATATTATTCATTAAATAATATTTACAGTATCAATATAAATTTAAAGTCATTAAATAATATTTATAACACCAATGTAAACTTAAAGTCCTTTAGAATATTTAAATTTTTAATTAAAATTTTGTTAGTATAATTTTAAAATTAAATATTTTTTATTTTATAATAATATGTGAGTATTAAATTTTTTTTGAAGCCTAAAACATATTAAATTTTTTTGAGACCAACCAATATAAATTTAAAGTCATTAAATAATATTTATAACACGAATGTAAACTTAAAGTCCGTTAGAATATTTAAATTTTTAATTAAAATTTTGTTAGTATAAGTTTAAAATTAAATATTTTTTTATTTTATAATAATATGTGAGTATTAATTTTTTTTTAGACCTTTGTGGCCTTGAGGCCTAAAGCATGTTAAATCCTTTTGAGGCCTTTGAAGCCTAAAGCCTGCTTGGAGCCACCCCCTATTTGACATTTATTGCCTTATTAAAGCCACCCTCTATTTGACATTTATTGCCCTATTAAAGCCATCTCCTATTTGACATTTATTGCAGTTCGTTTTTTGGACTTTAATCATTTTTATTATCCTATTTTAATAATAATCTTGTTGGGAGGATAGGAGGGGCATAACCCGACAGATCTCATAAGAATGAGAAATAAGTCAAACCACGTAAGGGAATGACACCACCTTTAATCCAAAAACTTTTAAGGCAGTAGATTTATGAGTCTTCTTTTTTATATATTATTTAACTTTCTCATTTTTACTCTGAGACTTAAACTTACACTTGAATACCTAATAACTCCTCACTTCAATTTTATGATTAAAAATAAATTTTCAACAAGTCTTGTGTTTATAGCCATTAATTGAATTGAATATCATTTTTAATTAATTTAAGATAGATTAATTTTAATTTTAACTGAGCATGATGATCACTGTATGAACATTGAACTTGTTTTCGTAGTTTAATTAAACCTATTAATTCTCATAAATTAAGTGTAACATCTCTAAAATCATATACATAATATACATTAATTGTATATTTAACATTGCTTTCCTCAATTAAGTGATAATAGACACTTGCAAAAAATTAAAATTGAATATATTTGTCAAGCTTATTGCCAAACACTTACTTTTGTTTACACTCATAGTATTCATAAACAAAATTAATTATCATAAACTAACAAGTGCATTTTAATTATTAATTTCAAATTCAAATATAGTTGATAATGCTTTTGACTTTCCAAGTAGAAACTAGTCAGACACACATGGAAGACATGCAGACAGGAAACACTTTATGTCAGGAAAATTGAAATAATTCAAATGAGTTGAAGACTTCTGATGAATAAGCCTCCAAAGAGAGGGAAAAAAGAGAGTCTTACCTAATATCCAAGAAAATAAACTTGATGATAAGAGACAAATAAATAAATATTGGGAAAAAAATAAAAGAAAAGAAAGAGGGCATGCCAAGTCACATACATGCATAACAAAGGATAACAGGGGATAAGGATCTTCTAGAGTTTTGAAATAATTGTACTATATCATTTGAAATCTGATGCTTCCACAAGAATTTCCTTTAATATTTTATTATGAAAATGGTATTTTCAAGAATAAGATCTAGTACAGTTAAAAAGAAATTTCAAAGAATCTTCATCTGCTAATATATTTTCAAGGAATAAGATCTAGTATATTTAAATCCTAAAAAAATGTGTTAAACACATGAGAGATATATGTTTAACATGTTTCTTTTTTAATCTTAAAATTTACCTGCTACTATAATAAAAATATAAAATAAAACTTTAAAGATTGTATGATATTTAAAATTAATATATAAGATACTTTTGATTATAATGTTTTTAAGTGCTAAAATTTAAAAGAGTGACAAAAAAGCAGAGAAAAAAAAAAGAAAAAAAAAGGTCGTTGAAGTTAACTCATTTAAAAGTTCATCCTTATTTTTTCTGAGTTTGTAAAATAGAAGTTTATTTTTCACTTTTAGGCTATATGATATCCGAATTATGAATTTAGTATCAGAATACTAAAATTTAAAACAAAGTTTTTATTTGGAAGTGAAATTTTTATAATCCAGCTATATGACGAAACGTGGAACAAATAGGCTTGGTCATGGCCCACTAATTCAAATTGCAATTATTAAAATAAATTATTTTTATACAACTAATTAATAAAATATTTTAAAATAAAAATATCGTTTATTGTTTGTACTGCAAAACAACAAAAAAAGAATATATCATAATACAAATACAATAATATAACGAATGCAAAAAAAGAAGAAGTATTAAAATAGTTTATAAATAATAATAAACTCACAACTTTTAAGAAGTTCTGCACGAAAATATAATTTAGAGGACATGAAGGTCAACAATTTTTTTCTAATAAAGATTAATTATTTGTAAAATGAATATACTGAAACAAAGTTGAGGAGACAAATCTTTTTCCTTTCAAATTTAATCCTTCAATCTTAATTTTTGAATAAAAATCAATCTTATATATGGTTTTAGATACTAAAAGAATGAATTTTAATTTTGATTATATACTATGAGTTTAACATCGATTCGTAGTTGTTAATACATGTATATAAATTTTGTATATTATTATTTTTTATCTCATCTTAAGATTAAGAGATATAGTGTATCTTCATAGAAAATAGGTTAATCTATATATGATTTAAAGTTTTACTTAACTTTAATATTCCGAGGGTATATAAATGCTCATAAACAAGTGTCACTTGAAACAGGTCATTGACATATCAGAATAATTTTTTAAAAAGCTAGATAACTTAAATTGTAACATCTAATAACTTGGGATACAGATGTATAATTATTTAAAAACCAAAATAGAAGAATATTTTAAGTGAAAGGAAACACACGAGAATGTTAATAGCATGATCAAATGATATTAGAATTGTAAAAGTTGTTATTAAAAAATATAAATAAGAATTTAAGTAGAATATAAAAATATTATAAAGGTTTTTAATACATCTATCTAAATATACATTATTATGTGTGATGATTTTATCGTTAATTTTACCATAATTATTTTAAAATTCATCCCTTAAATTTTTTTATTAGGTGATGGCTTAAAAATCTTTATAGGCAATAAAAATCAAACGTGTGTAAATAAATTATTTCGAGAACTTTGTAGTCTCAATCCTCTCTAGTGCTTCAACAAGTCTAGTCATATTCCAAGACACTATACTGAAAATATATGTTTGAAAAATTCAAGATAAAAATAAGATGAAATTAACCATCTTTTCATATGTTTAAACAATTAATGAATACGAAGTTTGCAAACAATTTTATATTTATCTACTCTTTCCGCAATCCTATCCAATTTTCAATGATTTCTACAGATTTAACTCAATTAAGTATCACTATACAAAGTTTGGTATCAACTCATAAGTAAAGTCAAGGATTGTTTTTCAAGAATCAAACTCAATAATTAATACTACAAGAATTTGACTTTAAATTCTACTCATTAGCCATTTATAATTTTTTATTAAGTTAATTGTGTCGTGTGAACGGAATATGTGAATGAACTTTTTGAAACCTGGTCTTAAAAAATGTGTAGGAAAGAATATGTCTTGAGCAAAAATAAGTGTAAAACAAAAGTAGGCAATGAGAAAGAAAGAAACATCAACTAATGTGATCACAAGTATCCCAACTATGCATGCTGCTATCGTGCGCCGTGAGAATACCCTAACACATAACCAAGATTAGGACCCAGTCGTTGACTTTTTTATGAACACAACCTCTAAAATGAAGTTGTGTAATGAAGTGGATAACTACTTTAATTATGTATTATAATAACATAACCCTAAATTCTTCATTCTACATTCTCCAATGCCACCACACATTAGTGTACTATGTTGGATTAGAGCAATCTCGCACTAACTCTTAGTGATTGCACACTCATCCTCTCACTACTCACTTTTCCCTTTTTTAATTTTTTTATTGCAAACATATTCCCATAGTCAGAGAGTAATTATAACTTTCATGATAAATATTATAAAAAATTAATAAATTTGTTATGCATTATAATAATTAGCTATAGTGAGATATTTTCTTCTTCTTTCTTCCTTTTTTTTTCTTAGCTCTAAGATGGATGAAATCATGCAAAGGTGAAAAGATATTTTTTTATTGTGGTTATGGTTAAATTTAATGAATTAATTAAGTAAAGTAAAAGAAGAAAGTTTGGTGCCATCGTTAAGCTATGGATAGCTAGTTATGTCCAACGAAGAAACAACCACGCTAGGAAAACTAGGGTTTGCATTTTGCAGTTTGACAAAAGAAAATACTTAACCACTAAGATTACACATAGGTGATGCGTAATAATACTAATACCCAAGTTGTTTCTCTAAGGGGATTTGAGTTTTTATCTGATTTTAGTTTGGAATAAAAAGTATTTAGAGAGAAAAATTATTGAAATAGATTTGTTTTATGATAAAAATTAATTATTAGTAAAATTGATATATTAAGATCACAGTGGAAAAATGAGTATGAATATCATTCTAGTTTCATCTTTAAAGTAAAAGATCATAAATATATTTATTTCTAATTTTAATAAGTATAATTTGTGTTCTGATCCTTTTCCTGTGTTCATACTCTTTAAATATTTATTAACTAACTTTTTTACTGAGTAATAAAATCAAAAACAATTTAACATAATAATATAGATAATTTAATGTCAAAATAGTCAAATAATAATACAAAAATTATAATTACATAAATATAAAAATAGAATACTAAATGAACTAAAAATGTTTTATTAATTTTAAAGGGAGATGATATGAAAATGAGAATATATCACTTAATTTAAAAAATTAAGTAGTATTCGTACTCATATCTAAATATTTTTTGTGAACATTAAAACAAGTACATACAATACTCATATGTATAGATTTAGTTATTATATATATTAATACGGGTTTATTATTATTATATATATATATATATATATATATATATATATATATATATATATATATGTATTAGTCTAATAAAAATATTACATGATTATTTTTTTGGATGGTTGCATTTAAATGGCATAGTTCGAATCGGTCACTATATTTATCTCACATGAGAAGTGAAAGACACAAGCTTAATCGAATTCTTTTCCATCACGCGAGAGAATAAATTCTATACATGGCTTTATTTATGCTATTATTAATTAATGAGTAGTTTATTTTATGTGCAATACAAGCAAGATTTGTCTTATTATTGTTATTATCATTGTCTAATTAATTATGTCTAGACAATCAATTTTTTTCCCCAAAAAGGGGCAGAGAATATGTCCCTACTTTGTGATATATTGATTAGTGGTTGTATTAAGTTTAAATACAGTTTAGATTGATGTTATGCTGGTTTTGTTAGTTGTTAATATATGCTTTTGTGGGATGTCTAAACTCTTGTATGCTTCAACTAATCATTGTCTCATTCATTACTTTTCTTCTATTTGATGACAAATGACACATGCTAATGCCATCATTTATCAAAACATGATCTCCTTCTTAATAGAATCCATTTGGTGATTAAATTAGAAAGCTCAACATTCTGAGATTTGTTTGTTTGTTTTAATTTTCTTTCATCTATTAAATCATCATAAAAAGGATATGATATTATGAATAAGTTCTAAAACATAAGATGCCATAGCATGGTTTGTTTGTAATTGAATTTTGTAATATTGATGTATTTGTTTAAGTGTTTATCTTTATACTTTCATTAGATGCTATAAAATATATCAGAATATTCTTATTCTACATTTATGATTATAATTTTTAATTCCAAATTTATATAAAAAAAACACACTCATTTATTCTTGAAGTACTTTTAAATGCAATTTACATTTTCCTTAATTTTAAAAAAAATATTTACTTATGTATCAAAGATGTAACATGCAATTATTTTATTTTATTTAACAAACTGATACATTCACATTGTGCTATGTGATTTTTTTTAAAAAAAGTTTTAATTACTTTTTTATTATATTATTTGTTATTTGTTCAATTTAATTCCTCTATTAATAAAAAAATTGAAACAAGAATTTTTTAAAAATGTAAAAATGTGAATATTTCAATATTTAATAAAGTTTTCTTGAATTTTAAAAATACTTTTTGTTGAAATTATCATCGTTACTGTATTAAACTCCCGTTCCGCATTTGTCATAAATTATATTATATATAAATTAAGATCGTTAATATTTATTTGTTACCGATTTTATAGCTAATTGGATAGAAATTGTCATTATTTCATTTTTTAAAATGGAACAACTTAGATTTTATATTTTATTAACAATAAAATCAAATTAAAAAAATAAGTAAAGGAGAGTAGTTTTCAGGTAAAAGACTTATATTCTAATAGAAATTTATTTACACAAATCTTGGAAACTTGTCCAACTGAGGAATGAAAAGGACATATACTATTTTCTCATGTCAAATTTTGAATTATTAAGGTAAAAGAAAATTATATAAATGTATATACATGAATTTTATCTTAAACTTCCCTATTTAATGTTATTAGATTTGTACAAAAGAGTCCAACAGGTTAATTCATTTTCAGAAAACTTTTCTCCCTCAATACACTTAGTTAATAGTATAATTTGACCTTAATTTCACAAACTTTAACTTCCCACAAATACTTAATGTCTCTATTTACTTTATACATTTGACACTTCTTTGTTTCTTGAATATATATATATATATATATATATATATATATATATATATATATATATATATATATATTAAGTTAGTATTAATATTATAACAAAGTTATAGTCATCACAGATTCCTTGTACTGGAATTTTCATGATAACACCATAATAGCAATTTATATTACAATTTATTATCAATTTATGCATTACAGGATAAATTATACCCATATATCAATTGTAGTGTTAAACTTTAATACTTTGTGATCCTCCAATAGAGTTAACTTTAATTTATAGCACACATCTCAATTCTACAATGTTTGTACTCTCTTAATCTTTTAATAAAAAAAACAAATTAACATTCATAAGTAAACCAAGATCGATTAAATTGATTAACTTAAATAGATAAAATAAAGGTTTGAAACCTTAATTTGCTTAAAAAAAATGAATTTAAATTAAAATTAGTAAATAATTTTTAAAATATAATATTTTTATGTTGTGTCAAAGTTCTTTATTATTTTTATGGAATTGTATTTCCTTCGTATAGGTAAAATCTAAAAAAAAAATCTTAAAACCGCACAACAACATAGTTTAGAATCTAAAAGGACATTTATTGGAAGAATGACACTGTTCTAAATCTTTCTTGAACCATTTTCCCCACCAAAATGTAGCTAACACATTTTTCTTTCCAGAAAGGTAAAATTAGTTCTCTAATTATTTTTCTTCAATCCCTAATAATTTTAATTGTAAGATCAAACCTGCGAACAACTTGGATAAAACACGAACTCTGTCGTGGAATCACTTTTAAAAATAACAAATGAAACCAATATTTGATTGTGATACATGGTTGGGATCTTATCATGTCTATTTTAAGAATATGCAGAAAGATTTTGATGTAGATCCACACAAAAAAGGTACATTACTGAGAAATTCTGTGTATAGTAGTAATGTTCAAAATAAAAATAGAGAGGATCGTTTTGCATGTCTAATATGAACCTCATTTTAAACTCATTTCTCAAAATGATGCAAACATAAAACTTGTAGTAGTTTATGCATAGTTTTTATTCAAAACAAATTCTACAAAAATTCAAAAAATATAATTTTGAGAAAAATGTGAAACAGTTTGGTTTGTTCCAGAGAAAAAAAAAAGGTACTCTGGCCACTATCTCTGGATTTGACATTGAGTTCTAAAATCAAACCTTGTTCACAAGTTTTGATAAAATTTGGACGATGTGCGATTTCAATTTAGGGTATTGTTAAAGAATTAAAGAATAAAAATTAAGAAAAAAATATAAGAGTTTCCTATTATCCAAAATTGCATGAAAAAAAATAACACCAATAACGGAGAAATTCATGCATAGATCATGATTTTTTTTTTTCTCAAAATAAACTAAATTAAAAAAAATCTTCAAAATAGATTTGCACATTTTATTTTCCAAATTAGACTTGTTGTTTATTATGCAAGTTTAGAGTTCGGTTTTTAGGGAGTCAATTATAAGAAAACACGTCAAAATTCAGTCTCCTCGAGACTAAATTCTAACCTACTTTTAATATTTTTTTTTTGCAGTCTTTTTAGGAGGAAAAAAATTTAAAAATAAAAAATTAAACTTACAATAGAAAATATTATTTAAATTTTGGACTTATGAGAAATAAAATAATTTTTTAATAAAATAAGGTTTTGTAAATAAATATAACATATAAATTGTTATTAATTTGATAAGTTTTGCAATTACTTATGATAATTATTTTTTTTTATGCTGAAAAATATTTGAAAGGAGTTTTTAAGGACTTTCAATATATATAAGCTCAGAGTTTGTTACTGTAGTAGAATTTTTCTATAATAAAATCCCAACTAATTGATAATGGAGTTGAAGTTTTCATTTCAATATTTTAATTTTGAAAATTTCCTTCAAAATGAAATTTAAAGTTAAGAAATTCAAATATTTTATTCTCATCTGATTAAATTAACATTATCTTTCAAATTTTAAATTAATTCTTAATCTTAAGTATCACTATTAGTTGATTTTATACCATTTTTTAATTTATAAATTGTCAATTCATTATAATAAAATTGTTAAATAACTTAATTCACTGTCATAATATATTAATGTTAAAATAACAATGGTATAAAATTTTATACTTTTTCTATCATTCATTAACAAATTATTATAATAATAAAGAAATTATTCTCAATTAGTTTACAAAATTAAAATTAGATGTACAAATCAAAGAAGATAGAAAATAAGAAATGATAGAAAGAGATTGATGATGGTAAGCTGCCTAAATACAACTAGGAGACAACTTCTTGACTTCTTCTTTTGCATGCACTTAGGAACCAAGTAGGAGATGTGATCACCATTTGGAATAAAGTTTCACCCATTTAAAAAAATTTATCCTGAAGGATGTGGATCCTGACATGCATGCAATGGAAGATGAGTTAGAATGTTGTGTGCCTTTACAATGCTTGGTTGTGGAGAACAGTAACAACACACAGAAGATAGGAAAACAGTTGATAATAACATTGGATTGATAATAACATCACAATGATTTTGTGTTGTGTATGTAGTGTTTAAAAAGAGAGATAAATGAATGAGAAAGGTGACTTTGTGTGGAAGCTCTAGTAAGGAGAACTAATTATAAAAGGGTGTATGTGTATTATCATTCACCCATTTACCATTATTAAATAACAAAAATAAAAATTCCTTGCTGTTTTTCTTTCCTCCTATTCATGTATTTACTTTTAAGATTCTTACCAAGTACATTCAGAGGCGGATTCGTAGACTAAATTCAGATTGTGAATAGAAAGATTAACAGATAAGAAAACAAAGACAATGACACATCCAAGTCTTTTGAGCCAGTTAAGATAAAATTAGATATATAAAATCCAAAAGGTAACTTTATTAAAAAGTGCACTGATGAAAGATTTAAATCTTTTTTTACTTCACCATGTGTGAACTGACACAAACATATTTTTTGCCTTTAAGCACTACTATTGCATGCTGAGTTATTCACCCATTGCTCAAATCATGCATAGATAGAGCAGCATATTCTCAATTTACCTTTCTTTCTATTATTTGTGGCCAAAAGTGGCATATTCTTGATCATTATTCTTTTCAAAATCAAGGATCATCTCTGATATTCCTTCCAAGTAAATCACAATTAGCTTCTTCCTACCAGTCTTTTTCTTTTTCCTCACATTCTTTTACACTTGGAAGGGATCCTAAAAGCCTTGATTCCTACATTCAATTATCTCTAGTCATTGCAGTCTTCTTGCAGCAGGATCAAGGAACTTTCATGTGCACTAACATCCAAGCCTTGAATGACGCATAAGAGGACACCATATACTACAGAATACCCCTTGGAATAGAGAAGTAACAATGGTTGATACTAAGCTACTTGTAGTGGCCAAAGTCCCCTCGGCATTGGAGATGAGGCCCCCCATTGACTTTGGAACGAAACACAAGAAAAATAAAAGCAAAGCTATGCAACACTTTGTTCTGGCTCATTACCCACCAAGAAAACATTCTGTCCATCTGTTTTTCTTTATTTGATTGAAGAATATTTTCCAATTGCCTTTGTGACTTTATAATCTTTCATGGGAGGGAGAAAAAGGATACAAGTTTACAAGCTTTTTTCATGGCACATGGACTAAACGCTTTTGCTTTTTAATGGGCCAACAAAGCATATAAAAGCAAATACGCAACATCGGGATCTGGTGAAACAGGTTTAGTAGGACTGTTCAGGTACGAACATGATTGGTACCTGAAATCGTGGTGAGATGCATATATAATTCCCTGTGATGACTGATGTCATGACCCACAATTAATCAATTTGAGTTATGTGTTTTACGATTGGGGAACAAGATATGTAATCAATGCTTGTTCAACAAAACTACTAGCTTCAATTGTAGATCTTATACGCTTTGTTGGCTTGAGTTCTTGGTCTGCATTTTGGTTCACTTTAAACTGACATGCATACTAATGGAAAGTGTCATCGTGTGTTTTACAGTGTGTATGCAACTTTTCATAATGAAGAAAATTCAATCATATTTAGAATACAACTGTGTCAATTAGTTAATTGGTTAACGTTTCTTCTAGTAAACACTTCACAAAGGGCTTGAAGGAAATCCATGGCTTGCAAGCTGAGTTCATTTCTAGACAAGTTGACATGAAGGCCTAAGAAAAGATTAAGGAATTCTCCCTTGAATGGTCAGAAACAAAGAGCTCGCAAGCCCGAGAAATGTTTGGTTCAAATCATACTTTGCTGCTTGTGAGTGTATGCAAAAGGAGTTTGGACATTTCTTCTTGCAAATAAAAAATGATCAAGTCCCATTTCCTTTCATTCCCCAAAAAAAATCCAGAATGTGAAATTTACTTTCTGAATATCCTTTCCAAAATGAAAGGATTGAGACATGATGCTTTTGAAGTGTAGGAAGCCACAACCAAGAAGTTTGATTGTGAGTATAGTATTACCACCAAATTGAAATCGGTTTAATAGAATTTGTTTTAGTAACATTAAAAAGGGTAATTCCTAAATTCCTCAACCCTATACTACTGTTGTTCATTTCGAAGTAGAATTTGCAACAGAAAACCAGTGTTAAAGGTAACATTTAATAACAGGAAGCAATGGTAAAAAAAAAGGTAATTCCAATCTGCCAATATGTGAATAATTTTGTTATAGGTAAAACCATGCCGAAGATTCATATCTGAGAAAAGAGAATTCAGAAAACAAAACAAAAAATTGTAAATGCAATGAAGACATTGTTGTATGATTTTGAAAAAAAGAAAATCAAGCATTACTGATTTTTTCATATAACTGTTGTAATTATTAATATGGTTCCATGAAGCACCAGTTTACAATTGAAAAGGTTTGCAGTTAAATATGCCATCAAATCCAGTGAAACTTAGAGGAAAAATTTATGCATATCCCAAGATGACTAAATGTGCACTCATCTTTTCAAGTTGTACCTATCAATACTCTTTCCCATGGTTTCAATATCTTCTAGCATTGCAGGGAAAGAATTTCAAAGTAATTTATCATACAATTCCCTCAGCAAATACGTGCCCAAATGTATGCTGATCAACGAAGAATAACAAAAATGACTGACCTTCTGGTCCCCAAGCCATCAAAGTAAAGAATATATTATTAAGTATTTCCATCTTCTTGGCTTCTTGCACTTGGTCTGTCTTATTCTTCAGACTGGTCAAAAACAATAACAAAAAACTTTAGGAACATTTATGTGAGGATGTGACCGAGACAACAATGGGGAGAGGTGAAAATGATTTTGTTCGAGTGCATGTAATATTCTTAGGACATTGCATCAATTGGCTTCACACAAGTCACAAATTCTATTCTATAAAAAAAACTGTAGTGATGACAAAATTCATTCCTCCTATTACAAATACATGTTTTGGATTGTGTAAACTATGATGGGCACCTATGAAGATTCTCCATTTGGTAAAGGTAGTTTCCTCTGGCATCTGAATAGAAAAGGAACATGTCAGAAGCACCAATAATGGACAACTTTCCATCCAGCACCAGGGCCCAAAGAATATAAAGAATTTTAGTGCTTCAGTAAACTGGTGCTACTGAATTAATTCCTTCAATAGTGGAAATTCCAATTCATAGCATAATGCCGTCATCCTTAGTATAATGCCGTCAATCAACAACGACATTGCAGCAACCATTTTGCTTGCTTAAAAAATACAGATGCTGAATTTAAATGGAAGTTCCTCTACTGCAGTATATGTAAATTGAAAGGCTGAAGAAGCCAAAGAAGTTACATAACAGTCACATTCAGGGCATCCTTATTTGACTGAATTAGATTACAATAAGTGGCACTGTTGAACAAGATCACAGAAATCATCCACAGTTTGGAATGTTGAAACCAGTTCCGCTACTCTATTAATTTATAACATTCTATAGGGAAAGAAAATGGCATTGAACCCTAAATCACAAAAGAAGAACAATAAATACCTGCTCATTGTCTGTGACCTTGAGCACCAATTTGCCATCACAATGGCGGTCAATTCAAATTAACCAAAACAAAAAGAAATGTGTACATTCCATAATATGAAATAAATAATACAAAAATGAAGAAAATGGGGTAAGAATAATATTATATTATACTAAGAAAGTTGTGGATCCATTTCTGTATTATTATTATTATTAGCGGAGAGTTTATTATTTTTTATGATGATAAAAATAAAAAATTTAGTCATTCTAATAATTATTAAAATAAAAAAATATTATTAAAATTTATATTTAGGAAATGGTATCTTTCTAAGTTTGAGGATTTCCCTAAGAATGTTAAGGCCATCATCCCATTTGTCTTCTAAATTGGCAGGAACAACTAGCTTTACTTGAGTTATAATAGGTTGTGTTAATTTTGGTGATTCAATCAATTATTGTAACTCTGGGTCATTATTTGTAGTGAATCTGTTGAAAGAGAAAATGAAAAATTAAGTACCTAATATTAAGAACTGACTATTAAGCTTAACTCATCTTATAAATCAACTTATAAAATAAGAATTTGTTAATTGGTTTAATAATTAGTTAATATAACATGTTTAACACTTAATTTTATCGAATATCTTTTGATGGCTTTAGAAAAGACTATGACTTTTGGGGAAAAAAAACGTGGTCTGTCCTAAAGGATATTTAGAAGCCAAATGTAATCTTGAATTTGATGCTATATTGATTCAATTCTTTAAAGTTTGGGTTATATAATTTAATTTTCAAAATTATCATTCTCACAATATATTAGTTTTTTAAAAAAATTTCTAGTCCTTGAATTCGTTAACTATATGACTTAGAATTCAATTTTACTAAATTCATGACAAATTTGGCCTCCAAGTTTAGTTAATTTCATTTTAAAATGATTATACAATAAAGTTTATCATGTTATAAAAAGAAAAAGTGTCAAATTTATCTTTAAAATATTATCTTCTCTCCGAAATAATCGACATTTCTTTCTTTTCTACCTTTTCTGACAATTCAAAAAATCTAAAACTAAAAATTTGCTACTTTGAATCTCTGAAGATATAAACCCACCAACCATTCATACGTTTGGGTTAAAGAGAGGTGGTGTTTTGGCTCGATGAGGACATCCACACACAACACTAAGTCGTGTTATACTTCCAAGCCTATTTCTTTTCCATGTTTGCATTGATGCTTTAATTTCAGTAAATTGCAGTCCAAACACAGTTTTATAAAATGAGAACTAAATCCTAACTTCCTTACATCTCAAAACTTAAAAATACTCCATTCAAACAATACTAAAGTAACAAGGTGAACAAAAAACCATCCTCAGACTTGCCCTTGCACATTCACTCGCCTGTTATCAGACTTCATTTGTGTCAAACAGCACAAAAATTTCTGAGTTCATTACTCTTGACAACGATGATAGTTCAACCAATGATAGCCATTGTGAGAAACAATGCCAGGGGAAGAAAAAACAAAAAGACTCCAAAGCAGATAATAAACTTAGTATACATACATATTCTTTCTTAGTATACATATTCTCGCAATTATGTGATCGGCATCCAAACATTTCAATCAGCTTCTTTACCGCTGTTCTGAGACTCAATTTGAACAACTTCGTCCAGGGCCACTGAATTGCTATGTGGAGTAATATTTCTGATGAACGCATCTTATATGTTGTGCATATAATTTAAAGAGGACCTTGCATTGGCATAATATTATGAACCACTGATTTCCATGAAATCTCTGCGACTCCATTGAGATTACACTTACTTTAGATTCCAACATTCGTCCCAAAATTAGCCTAGCCCATCCACAACTTCAGCACTTTATCCTTACCACCAGAGGCTACCTTCTCTCCATCGGGACTCCAATCAACAGAAAAAACCTTTACCGCAAGAAAATAAACTTAGGTCAGCGACTAGAACAGAAAAATATTTAGAAAAATAATACTAGAAACATTTGGCATGTGAAAAGACATACTTCATCAGAATGGCCTGGAAGATCTTGCTTCAACTTACGAGTCCGAATATCCCAAACCTGGAAAACAAAACCCGGTCAAGGTTCAAGTTTTGCAAATGAAAATTTATGTATTTTGATGTACATACCAAACTAGAAAATCCTGATACGAAATCCTTCATCAAAAGAAACAGAAAACCATGCTTACCTTAAGTGTAGAATCTCTGCTGCCACTCAAAAGAAGTCTACTGTCTGCAGACCAGCTGTACAGTAAAAGCCGATACAAACTTGGTAACGATTCTAAATGAAATATCTTCGACTTCAAGTAAGAAGGAATCAATTAGTTGTACCTGATCTGGTAAACAGGCCTGACATGGCCCCGAAAGGCAGCAACAAATTTCCCTGTGGTGCCATTCCATAACTTCACAGATTTATCAAAAGAAGCACTTGCCACCCACAGCCCATCAGGTGAAAAATAGACATGGTTCACAAGCTGTCAGCAAGCAAGCTTAACTTAATCATTAAACGTAAAAGATGTTAGGTGTATAACAATACAACCAATTTCAACTAGCAACTAATAACAAGAAGTGGACATAAGCAAATATTTAATATAATTTGCACATAGCAGTCCGCAAGAAAACCTGCTGTGACTAGAGTTTAGACCTATACATTGGACAAGAAAAGGATACAGTTTTATTAGAATTTTTTTCCTAATTTTAGAGTACAAAGATACAGTCATATATCATAATATTCTTTCAAAAAGCCTTAGCTACTCAATAATGCTTATATAAACCAAAGTCGCATTGTACTTCGGTGATCATTTTGGTTTATTCTCATTCCCATAATTTGAATGTAAAGAAAAATAAAGAAAGGGGTTGTACCTGCTGATGACCTGTCATGCGAGTTTTGGGGTGCTTGCTGACGAAAGGTTCCCAAAGGAACATAGTAAAATCATCAGATCCAGAGACCAATCTCTCAGGGGCATTGCCTCTCATTGCTTGATACCTTTCCAGAGCAACCTATATTCATCAGTGGCATAAGCTGGTATTAGTAAATGTATAACAGAGATGGAAGAAGTTCCTAGAGGAAGGAATCTGTAATAGTTAAAACCTGAGAAATGCGAGGGAAGAGAAATATAATATTAAATTGAAAGTGTTGACTACTCTGAACCACAGAAATCACCTTATGGACGGCATAAAGCCGAACACAAGAGCTCATACTCTAAAGCATACAAAATTACAAACTTTGAAAAACATTAAACTGGTCACTAAAAAATTCTTAATTATTAAGAATAATTTCCAAGTTCAAGTAACATTTTCATAATAACAATCAAGCCTAATCCCTTTATATGGGATTCGATACATGAATAAAACAATGCCATTGAGCTCTATCAAAAATAATTCTTTTTTGGATAAGCAACACTATGAATGTTAATTCTTAATTTTTATTTTATTGATTCAACACAATAGGCCAATCTAAATAATTAAACAAATCTTCCCAGTCTGAGTTTGGGCTTACCAATCAGACCAACCAATGCAATCGGGTCTAGTAACTAAACCTACGTTTAAAGGGCCAACAGTACCATTAAACAAAATAAAAAGTTACCTTTTTCATTTCCTCTGGAGATGAAGATGAATATTGTTTTCCAGTATGATCAAAAGCTCCTGTGCGAAGAACATACTCGGTGCTTAATGCCAAAGAATTAACCCAATGCCCATGTCCCTAAAATTAATTTCAAAATATTAAAAAAGGTATTGGAAAGTAAAGACACTTTAATGACAGAAAATACATGTATCTGATACAAAAATTAAGAATAAAAAACATATCATCGTATCAATCTAGACCAGAATAGTTCTTTGGTCATTCCATGATGGACTTTCTTTTTTTAAAAACAAAAACTCACATAGACAAAGAATATATTACAAAATGGAGGATAAGGAACCAAATAACCAAGAAAAATAAATTCAAAAGGAACAAAATACAAGATCACCCAATGGCTCAACATGGATAAAAAAATTCCACACAAAACGATTCAACACTATTGCTTATAAAATTTCAGGAAAGGAAAATGAATTCCACTCAATAATTTCCAACACACCTCTTTATGCTGAGGATTGAATATTTCAAGCATCGGACAAGATATTTGTTGCTGGTATAATAATAGGTAGCACGATAAGCCAAACAAACCTACTCAAAATAGACTCTGATACCATCTTGGAAAATGAAGGTTAAGCTTAACTCAACATTTTAAAATTGGTTTATAAGATGTGGTTTCATACCCTCTTATATACCACAATTTGATCATATATCTAATCGATGTGAATTCTCCAATATATTCCCTCTCGAATTCTCTCTTCTCAATAAGGTACCAAAGCAGTATCATCCTATATGACCTATCTTGTCACTAATCCTTTCAACATGGCATTAAGAGTCTAACAAGAAGAGGACTTAAATTTGTGTTTACCCAATGGACCCCATAAGAGTGGTTTTTTAAAAAAACTAAATACATTTTTCAGTTGGTGTTTTCTCCCCAGTGTTTTTCCAACTAATAATGTATACAGACAACATTTTTCTGACAAGTTTCTTTTTCTTTTTTTTTTTTTTTCAATGAACTTTTTCTGACAGGCGACCAATACAGCTGACATTGCCTTGTAGTGTGAAGACTATTTTTGCTTTCCAACAATCAGAGCGCTCTTTGAGCATCTTTTTTTGTTTCATGACAGTCAACATGTCCTCTGAGCATTTTTGTTGGTTTACAACAATCACCATGTCCTCTAAGCATTTTTGCTTTAAGACAACCACCATGTGTTTTGATCATTTTTGCCCTCCAGCACCTGCTACACTCTCTAAGCAGTTTTTGCTTTCCAATAGCCGTTGTCAGTTACATATTTTTTCTCTTCACCAGCTGCTATATCCTTTGACCACTTTTAACAAGTTTGACTCATGATACATATGTTCTAACTTGAGGGGGAGTATTAAAGATATGATTTGAAAAGATGAAACATAATGAATATCGATTGTCACTTTGACAGAGAGAAAGTCATGTTGAGGAAATATCTATTAGCTTTGTCATTATTTACTTTGTAAGCTTCAGCAACCACCTGAGTTTCATTTTACTTAGTCTCTCAAGGAGTCTTGTGTTGATGACATTTGTAACAAGTTTGTCTCATATGATACATATGCTCCAGCTTGAAGGGAGTGTTAGAGATATTATTTGATTACACTAAATAAGAAGATATGATATGATTTGGTAGGGAAATATCTTACCAAATATTTCCCATTATTAGATATTGATTTTGTTCCTTGTTATTGTAAATCTTAATTAAAAATAAAAATACTCATGTGTACAATACATGGAATCATTATATTCCTTCTTGGTTTCTCTCTTCTCAACATGGTAATAGAGCAGTATCATCCTTTGTGACTTGACTTGTCACTAATCCTTTCAATAACTGTATTAAAATTTACTAACATTCTGACATTGATTCAAAATAAAACATTGAAATCCTTCAAGATTGAAATAGAAAAGTCAATTGGTAGCTACATCTTATGAGCATAAAGCAACATGAAAGATATTATCACAAAACTAAATGAAGAAAAAGTTGACACCAGATCAGAACCAGGGTTCATGCATAACAAAAACCAATTTAAAAAATAAACATGCAGATGAAAAGTTCAACTGAAAAGGGATGAGGCTCACCTTAAGTTCACGGATTAGCTTCCCTTGTGTGGTTTCCCAGACTTTGATAGTACAATCCTGTGAACTGTAATAAAACAACACAGATTGGCTCCAAGCAGTGAATAGAATTACAGAATGATAATTAAGACATTAACTTAATCAAAACAAGGGAAAAGTCCAACTACAGCCATCAGTAAACATTAGGATCAGTTGAGTTAAATTACTGAAAATAAAATCTCTAAGATAAAAACATGAGTTAAAATGACAAAATGAGAATTTAACCAACATCAGTTTATACTTCCAGTCTAACAGGGGTACGCAAGAATATGTAAACAATAACAATGAGTACAAATAGAAATCTAGACTAAACTTCAGAGAAACTTGAAGGAAGTAAAGAGAGAAATAATACCCAGTATAAATCACACCATCTCCACCCCATTTTACACATGTTATTGCAAGTGTGTGGCCACTAAGGCACATAACACATTTCTTTAAAGAGACATCCCATATACGAGCATCCCCATCTTTGCTGGCACTTACAAAGCGACGGCATGGAGCACTCAGGTGGACAGGTTCCCAAGAGATACCAGTAATCCATTTCTTGTGACCCTACATTTAAGACACTTTGAATTTTTTTTATCAAAGAAACATTGTAAGGAGTTCATGACACAAAAACTCTTCTATTAACATCTGTTATAAAGTAAATAGTGAACAAACCAAAATAATAGTTGAACTATGTAACCAAGAAAAAATAAAACATCTCCATAATAAAGTATGATGTTCCTTTATTTATTTTTGGAATTAGGATAGGGAAGAGAAGGGAAGCTGTGTAACCAGAGTTGTGTAATTCTTATAAATAAATAAATGCTGCCCCTGCAACCACTGCTCCATTGCTCGCTACTGTTTTCAATCTTTACTTCACTACGACAATTGACTATTCAGTGTTCAAAGCATCAAGTTTCTTTGTTTGAATCTTCAAATGGTGGAAGTTTGGCATGCTCTCAATAAACTTCAACAAAAAAAAATTAAGAAAAACGGAAACAAACTTTACAATAGATGTTGATATTCGTGATTAAAGATCTTACAGTTAGTGGATTGCCTAATGACTTTCCAGTTTGGGGGTCCCAACAAATAAGTTCTCCAGCCTTGCTCCCACTTACAAGATACTTTCCATCCGGTGACCATGCAATACAAAGTACCCAGTTCTTGTGTCCTGCATAAAATGTAAACAGCTATGATGCTATATATGACTCATTAAAATTGCCAAAACATTATGAAACTATAGAAATTGAGGAAGGATAAAGAATAGCTCCTTATAGCAGAGATAGACCACTGTAACTTTCCCAATACTATAATTTCCTGCCTTCACAGTCCCTATCCTTCTCTTATTTTCTCATTCCTTTGCAACAACCCCCACCCTCCCACTATTCTTAGCCAGCATAGCATTCCATTATGATCCAGATTTAGTAGCATGAACATTCCCCTTATTCCCCTTTTTTTCTCCTTACCCATATGTATTGATTATCTACTTCTCATCAGCTCCTTGTAGTATAAATGACAGACTTAGCCTACTCAAACTAATGTTTTCTACCAATGCAATCATGAGCATAACCAATGTCCAACAATTCTATTGAATAATGATCATATTTTTTTTTTGTGTAGCTTTTATAAGGTTGTTTCTGTTATATCTAGTATGTCATAGGCAGTAACACTGTTTTTCAATCTAAACCTTCTACTTGGTATCAGGGCATGTTTTTTGATAAATAGAATGCCCTCTACTTCTCTTGACAATCAAATGTCACACTCCATTATTTTTCCAAGTGAACAACTATTCCATCTTCCCCCTGAGGTCTTTGGTTGTCATGTTTTGTTCATCATGGTAAGTCATCTGCTAGAGCTATTAAATGTTTCCTTGGGACATTCTCATCTTCAAAAAGGCTATAAATGTTACTCTCGACAGGCAAGAAGGCATTTCATGTTTATTGACGTTACCCTTTTTTTAAGAGACTCACAATAAGTAGTCTCCCTACAACAAGTGTAACTTGTTCCTTCTCTTCAATTTGTGTTACATACTCCAAAAGAAAATCAACCTCATTCTTCTACAAATCCTTCCCCCCGATATACCTCAACATGTTAATTAGGTAAACATGTAAAGTCTTCCTTCCGAAAGGAAGTGAAAAGAGCTGCAACTCAACTTTTACTACCATTCATTCAAATTTTAGGCTCCAATTCATGTTACATCTTTTGGTTTCAGTTATATATTGTTACTTTTAAGTATGAATATTTACGACGTACTTGGATATATTTAACGTAAGATAGATCAAGAATCGGTTTGGTTAAATTATTAAAAATTTTACAACCGATAATGCCAATGAGTATTTTTCCTTCAAAGTATCATCCTTCTTATCTTCACTTGGTATTCGACTTCAATCCACATGACCTCACACATCTCAACAAAATGGAATAGCCAAAAGAAAAAATAGACACTTGGTGGAAACTGCAAGCACCCTAATGTTTGATGCTAATGTTCTTGCAGACCATTGGGGTGATGTGATTCTCACTACATGTTTTTTTGATAAATAGAATGCCCTCTACTTCTCTTGACAATCAAATCTCACACTCCTTTTAGCATTTACTTAAATTTATAATTTTTATTCTTGTACTGAGAAAAGGATAACTAAACATCAATCAACTGTTTCTCTGACATAATTAGCAGATACCAAGAATAACTTAACATTTTAAAATGTCAAACCTGTGCAAGTGTACAATGGTGTCTGAGTGCTCAAGTCCCAAAATCGAACACTGGTATCACCAGAACCACTTGCTAGTTGTCGTCCATCAGGACTGAAGGCAACACTAAGTACAGCTTCAGCATGACCTAAAAACACAAACAAACCCAACAACATGAATTCCAGAGAATATGACAATAACACAAACTTGCATTACAATCTTCAACATCCAAACCACACTGCTGTCTCTCACGATTTAGCAAATACGATACAACATTGTGCCACTATGAATGGAAAAAACACAATATGTCTTACATACCAGAAATAGTTGCTGAACAGCGATTCACAGGACGAATCCGGAAAATTGCTTGTGGTTGACAAACTATAGGCAAAGCCTTCTCTACCGAGACTGGAATAATGTTAAAGTAACATTGCAAAGGAAAAGAAAAACATCATTACAAAGTGTGTATTTCATCGGATCAATTCTTTAGAAAAATAAGATTTTTTTTTTCAAAATATGTGTTAAAAGCAACTCAATAAGTGAAAAGATACAACAAATTAAGAAAGAAAAATTAATTTATCGTAAACAAACACAACTAACCCTTGTTTTTCTGCAAGTATGTTTCAAGTGGCACAAGGAGCTCCTCATCTGATATATAGAAAGCATACGGCAACTTCTCCTCCTAAAATGAAAGCATAGATGAATAACTCAATATTATAAATAATAAAAAATGTAAAATAGAATTTGAGAAGGATAAAGGGGCTTGGTTACATTGTTTAGAAGCTTATTAACAATCTGATTGAGGTGTTGAGGGCCAGCATTCTGAGGTAGGTACATTGGAGAGCCCAAAGGAGTTCCATCTGGGTCTGTCAAAAGGCACATCACGTTGTTGATTGTCTCCCTCTTCTCCACCATAGTCTCTGTCTCTACCTCCATTTCTCAATTAGGGATTCTTCTTTTCTTCTTAGGCTGAGATTCTCTTGTCAATGGTGCTTCTTACTCTTCCACTTGCGGTTCTATTTGGTTCTATCTTCGTTGCAGTGCTGAAACTAATAAAAGTAGCGAAATAAAGTCACACTGCCACAAACCCTAAATTACACAGCCCAGGATCCATGATACACACACCTATCACACATCAAAAAAAAAAAAAAACATAGGCACACACCCACTTCCCATATTGATGTTTTTCTTCTTTGTTAAACTATCACCATTTTAAATTTTAGTACATAAGCGAGAAAACTAATGTATCTTCTTTACTAATTTAACTGTAAATTAATGCTTAACTATAAAATATTTGGAATGAAAAATTGCCATGACTAGAGGATCTTCCACATGACACTCACAGACCTTTCTGATTCATAAAACCACCCACTTCTCTTCAAAGCTAAAATAGCATAAAAGAATAACTCTAGTATTCCTCTTCACACACACACATACATATACCCTAATAATACTAAACTATGACCCCAAAAACAAAAAAAAACAAAAAAAAAAAACATAGTGAAAAGATAAATGAGATAAACATGATGAAAGAGCAAGCAGACACTCTAAAAACAATTCATGGCTGAACCCTTGAGAATATGAGGGCACATAGTGTATCTTTGCCTCTACAACATACAACAACTTTTGAGGTTTAATTTTATGAAAGAACTCTTATAGTTATCTCTCTGTAACAGAGCAACATTTGTTATATTGCAATAAGTGTGTGTGACGTGATTAAACAAATAAGAAGTGAGGTGAACGTTTGGTTAAAAATATGAGGGAGCGTTAGTTTCATCTGAGAATACCTCAGAAGAAGGAGAGTGCAATTTTCCCAGAGGAATTGCAACTAACGAACCTCTATAACAATGACGATTTATCACAACGAAGATACGCCGACACAATGAAGGCAGCTATACAGTTTCACGGCGGAGACGGCGGCTGAGTGAAAGTGAAGGCACTCTCTCTGAGTTTGAAGAATTTGTCTAGGTTTCTCTGTGGAATAACATAACGGCAAAATAAGGGAATTTTCCTTATGAATTTTTTACAGTGTTTATATTTCTTTTAATATTTCTAAAATATCTATTTCTTTCTTTATCTTTATAATAATTGGTTTGTTTTAAACCGGCCTCTATAAGAAAATATTTTTTTATGGAACCTATTTAAGAAAAAAATTGTTAGAAACTAAAATAAATTCGTTTTTTTCAAATTCTCGTTATGTAGTCTTTAATTTCATCAATAATGACGATTTTAAAACAACCAAAAGTACTACAAATTTTAAAGATAAAAAAAGGTAAACATTTTATCTTTATAAGAATTAAAAATATATTTTATTCGTATATTATTTACGTATTATAAGATTAAAAATACTAAAATTAAAAAATAAAATATTAAAAAATTACACAGGTTAAATAAAAAATTTGGATATAAAAACAAATACAATTATATTTGAAGATTAAAAATAGATTTAAATATCATTTTTATTTTAAGAAAGAAAGATTACTAGTATAATTTCTAATATTTAATTGAAAAAATGATACATTACAAATTGAAAGACGAGTTATGACTAACTTACTCTAATTACTAAATGATGTCATTCTTTGCGTAATTATGTACAGAAGGTAAAAGTAATTTTGTGATCTAAGATTAGTTAGTAAAACAAGAGATAAGAAGTTAAGAAAGGTTGGACAAAAGCTGGGAAAAGATAACAATGTAGAAAGAAATAAAGAAAAAAAGGATCAGATCCGAGTGAAGGAAAGGTTAAATGTCACAAACGATTGACGTTTGATAAGCCCTTCTTGATAAGATCAGATGATTCAAGATAGAACCCTAACAGCTTCTGTAAAGAAAGACAACCAAAAGTTATTTTTCATTCCGACCAAATGATTTATATAAGTCTGTTCTCAAGTACTAAAAGCATACAAAAAAGATAAATAAATTATCAAAATTATAAACCTAAATAAAATGTCTTTGTGGTTATAAACCTAAATTATCCATGGACATTTTATGATCACTATTATTATTTATTTATTTTTAATTGTCTAAGTAACTATTGACCTTCAATTATTAGTGCATTTTGAATCATGATGGCCTCTAAGTCTCTTTATTTGCACCTTCAAATATTGTTCCACTACTACTATAAAAAAAAAGTTATTTAGAAACCAATTTTTAGTTACCAAATGAAATAGTTATTAATTGTGACCAAAATAATCACCAAGTTAAATTTTGGTTGCTAAATAACTACAAAATAGAAGTAATGGTTGAATTTAGTGACCAATTAAGTCAAATAATTGGTATTTAACATTAGATATCAAAGTTTGAGTGACATATGCCATTAGATTCTAAATTAATATCACAATCAGTAACCATTTCATTTGGTAGTTAAATATTAGTCTTTAAATAGCTTTTTTCTTGTATTATATCTTCTTAACCTTTGCTCTAGTTATAGGACCTCCCAATCCTTGCAAAGATTCTTGAATTGGAGTTTTAACTTTAGCCTGGATGTCCTCATCACATACCCACTTATACGAGGTCTCCAACATATTCCCTCTTGATTCTCTGTTCTGAATAAGGTGCCAAAGCGGTATCCTCCTATCCGACCTATCTTGTCACTAATCCTTTCAACATGGCATTAAGAGTCTAACAAGAAGGGATCTCAACTTATCCAATGGACCCATAAGAGTGATTTTTTAAAAAAATTGAATACAATTTTCAGTTGGTGTTTTCTCACTAGTGTTTTTCCAACTAATAATGTTTACCAACAACATTTTCTTGGCAAGTTTCTTTTTCCTTTTTCTCCAATGAACTTTATTTGACAGGCGACCACTACCGCTGACATTGCCTTGTAGTGCAAAGACCATTTTTGCTTTCTAACAACCGATGTGCTATGTGAGCATCTTTTCTTGTTTCATGACAACCAACATGTCCTATATCAAAGATGTATTCTTGTACCTGCTAACCATGAGGAAGCTCTCAATCACCTAAAGTCGAAAAAAGATGAGGAGGAGTTGTATATAATTGAGAAGAACAACACTCTTGTTGACATACCTTCAAATAGAAAGGTAATTGTTGTATATGATGGTTCAATTAATAAAAATAAAGTAAAGTTTGTTGGGTATTTTGATATTGATTGGGGTGGTTCCTTAGAAGATATGAAGAGTACTTCAGGATATTGCAAAACTTAAAATCATTTGTTTATCAAGCCACTACCAGTCAACAAGTTTGAATTCACAAGAAAGAAGATTGAATTTTACAGTTCCAAAATCTAGGAGGAGTGATGGGAATTTGCTTTTGAAACTGCACATTGATTAATATGTCTTTAATTAGAATATTTGCTCTTAATTGTTAGATTTTAATTTGTAGGAGTTATTTCAGTGAGATATTTTTCTTTTCTGCAAGCATTATAAAATGTAAGCTATTGATGACTCAAAAAAAAAAAACAATAACAATATTTTCTTTTCATACATATTTTCTCTTATTCCTAAAATACAACATATTAAAGATATGATTTGAAAAGATGAAACATAATGAGTATCGATTGTCACTTTGACAGACAGAAAGTCATGTTGAGGAAATATGTATTAGCTTTGCCATTATTTACTTTGTTAGCTTCAACAACCACCTGAGTTTCATTTTACTGAGTCTCTCAAGGGGTCTTGTGTTGATGACATTTGTAACAAGTTTCATATGCTGAAACTTGAAGGAGAATGTTAGAAATATTATTCGATTTCACTAAATAAGAAGATATGATATGATTTGGTAGGAAAATATCTTATCAAATATTTTCTATTATTAGATATTGATTATGTTCCTTATTATTACATCTTAATAATTAAAAATAAGAATAATCATGTGTACAATACATGAATTCATTATATTCATTCTTGGTTTGTCTCTTCTTAACATGGTAATAGAGCGATATAACCCTTTGTGACCTGATTTGTCACTAATCCTTTCAATAACTGTATTAAAATTTACTAACATTCTGACATTGATTCAAAATAAAACATTGAAATCCTTCAAGATTGAAATAGAAAATACCAATTGGTAGCTACATCTTATGAGCATAAAGCAACATAAAAGATATTATCAAAAAAACTAAATGAAGAAAAAGTTGACGCCAGATCAGAAACAGGGTTCATGCATCACAAAAACCAATGTAAAAAATAAACATGCAGATAAAAAGTTCAAGAGAAAAGGGATGAGGCTCACCTTAAGTTCACGGATTAATTTCCCTTGTGTGATTTCCCAGACTTTGATAGTACAATCCTGTGAACTGTAATAAAACAACACATTTTCGCTCCAAGCAGTGAATAGAATTACAGAATAATAATTAAGACATTAACTTAATCAAAACAAGGGAAATGCCCAACTACGGCCATCAGTAAACATTAGGATCAGTTGAGTTAAATTATTGAAAAAAAATCTCTAAGATAAAAACATGAGTTAAAATCATAAAATGAGAATTTAACCAACATGAGTTTATACTTCCAATCTAACAGGGGTATGCAGGAATATGTAAAGTTGTTAAAATTACTTTTATTAATTTTATATTCTCATTTTGAGTAGCTTTTTATAGAGATAGTAAAATTGCTAAAGAAAAGATTGATTGAGTTTAAAAGAATAAATAAAATAAATAAAAAAGTGTAAAGAATTATAAAATAGAAAAAATTGTAAACAAATATGGACACTAAAAAAATAATAAGGGTATTCTCTTTATTTATGGTATAGATAAAAATATGGATTAATAAAAAGTAAAACGATCTTATTAAATGATGTTACCAAAATAATTACAAAAGTTCAATCATCTTATATTAAAATAATAGTATAGATAAAAATATAGATTAATAAAAACGTCAAATATCTACTTATAAAAAATTGTGTCCTTTTATACAAAGATACATTCCGCATGTTTTCTATTTTTTTTATGACAAAAATACGGTTTTATTTTATATATTTTTTCCGTATTTTTTTTTTCTAATTCTCTGTTATCAATTTCCTGCAAAAAAACAATCCATCTTCTTATTTTTTTTTTTATAAATTAAATACTTTTAAGTTTCATTTTATTGTCCGCATATTTTCTCTGTCATTTGTCTACTCCGCATACATCAAATAAACTGATTATTTTTTTGAAGTGAAAATAAAAAAGCGAAAGTCACTGAAGTAAAAAAAAAATAAAAATAGTCTGGTGTCGTTTTGAGTTAGGGTTGTGAATTGGGTGATCTCTTTGTTCTGACAGCAGAACATTCAACAGTGGCTGTAGAACTGGAGTGCGCGCGATTAATTACTATGCTCTCAATGCACGGATTAAGCACAATTTGAGGTACTAGCTTGCTTTATGTTAGCCGAAACCGTTTCAATTTTATGAGAATACGTTTTATGTTAATTTCGTACAGTTTGATGTATCTGTTCTAGGGAAAGAAAATTTAGACTCTGTTTCCCTCTTCTTGTTCTTGCGTATGAATTTGTGTTTCTTATAATTTTTGTCTAAGCAGGGAAGAATGCAAGTTGTGCATGCTATGGCCCTGCGCACATCCATGATGATTTATGAGCAATGGGAAAATGTTTGATTGAAGGCGCTTTAACGAAGTTGAATCCTTCCCGGTGCTGGAATTGATAGCACATTGTCCAATATGGCTTTTCAGTCACTCTTTTCAAAGTATAAAACCTTACCCTCTTTCTTTTGCACCCTTGTCCAACACAAACTCAATTACCACCACATTCATTCTTTCCCAAACCCACAAGTCTCAGTGCCATTATTACCAGACCTTGTCAATGAGATATCCCGTCTACTCAGTGACCACCGATACCCTCACCATGATCTAGAACTCTCTCTCAAGCCATTTTCACCACAAATATCCGCTAATTTGGTTGAACAGGTCCTCAAAAGGTGCAAGAATCTTGGCCTCTCGGCCCACAGATTCTTTCTTTGGGCTCAATCAATTCCAGGTTTTCAGCACAGTGATCTGAGCTTCCGCATTTTGGTGGAAATCTTGGGAAGTTGCAAACAGTTTGCCATACTATGGGATTTTCTAATACAAATGAGAGACTCTCGTTCGTATGTAATCGACAGTGAGATTTTCTGGCTCATTTTCAAGGCATATAGTCGGGCTAATTTACCAGATGGTGCAATTCGGTCTTTCAATAGAATGGATGAGTTTGGAGTTGTGCCAACTGTTCATGATTTTGATAAGCTGTTGTACTTTTTATGCAAAAGGAAGCATCTCAAGCAGGCTCAACAATTTTTTGACAAAGCTAAGAATCGTTTCTCTTTATCTGCTAAAACTTACAGCATTTTGATAAGTGGATGGGGTGAGATTGGTGATTCAGATAAAGCCCGTGAGCTGTACGAAGCAATGCTTGAACAAGGATGTCCATTGGATTTGCTTGCATATAATAATTTGTTAGGCGCTCTTTGCAAAAGTGGTTGTGTGGATGAAGCTAAGAAGGTTTTTCATGACATGTCAAAAATAGTTGAGCCAGATGCTTTTACGTATTCAATATTCATTCACTTTTATTGCAATGCAAATAATGTGCAATCAGCTTTCAGGGTTCTTGATAAAATGAGAAGGTACAACCTTTTGCCTAATGTGTTTACATACAATTGTATTATAAAACGACTTTGTAAGAATGAACTTGTGGAAGAAGCTTATCATTTGTTGGATGAAATGATTTCAAGAGGAGTTAAACCAGACATTTGGAGCTATAATGCAATACAAGCTTACCATTGTGATCATTGTGAGGTCAATAGGGCCCTGAGGTTAATGTTTAGGATGGAAAAAGATAACTGTCTTCCTGATCGCCATACATATAACATGGTCCTCAAATTGTTGATCAGGATAGGAAGGTTTGATAAGGTAACTGAAGTTTGGGAGAACATGGTGGACAAAAACTTTTTTCCGTCTGTCTCAACATATTCTGTCTTGATTCATGGTTTTTGTAAGAAGAAAGGAAAGCTAGAGGAGGCATGTAAGTATTTTGAAATGATGATTGATGAAGGAATACCACCTTATGTTACTACCATTGAGCTACTGAGGAATCGACTATTGGGTTTAGGGCTTTTAGATCACATTGAAATACTGGTTGATAAAATGAGCCAGAGCAGTTCCCATGCAATTCAAGAATTGGCAAATATTATGATTGGTAATAGAGCAGCTCATAATACTTTGAGACGTGATGAGACTGACATAGAAAGTGACTGAGGAAGTGGCTATTTGTTTCTCCTAATACTTTCTCATTATTCTATTTTGACAAATATGTGGAGGAAACCATTTCATTACTGCGGGCACATAATCGAGATTTTAAATGTGTGGCCATTGGTTAACTGATGCATTTTGAGGTTCTAACTATTATTATAATTCTTCAATGTAGCTTGTATGAATATTTCAGATGCAAGGTAATCTAAACTTTAAATCCTTGGAAGTTTTACACGGAGCACCTCCGTTTCTGTATCATGAAGAAATGATTGCCAGTTCGGTTCATTCATTAAGGCAGAGATTATGAATTTCATAGCTCTAGTCATTGGGTGTGGTGAGATTTAGCATTATGCATGTACGGTTATATGTGGGTTGTTCGTGCATGTGAATTTTGTGAACTTTTTGTTTCCTATAATGTTATGGATGAGAAGCTGCTCCAGCATTTGGATGCTACCAAACAGGCGCTGATATTTGTATAAAATAGACATCTAAAGGATAAGAGGAAAGGCAAAGGTGTATGTAGCTGATCAAATGGAAGGGGAACAAACATGCATTAAGATTTAAGATACTCTACAGCATGGGATATGATTGAAGAAAATTATTACTATAACTTGGGATATGCCTCCTCTTCCTCCTCTTAAGGTTTTTTATTTCTTTATTCTCTGCATGATTTTTTTTCCCCTTGCATTTTAGCACTGAATTCATGAATGATCCTTACCTTCTTTGCATAAGTGGCCTTGTGTGTTCTTAATTCAATGTTATTTGAATTGATTAATGTGCGTAGGAATGATAAAGCTCGGTGGGTTTCAACGATAAGCCTTATTTGTTCTAAAAAATAAATTAAATTAAATTCAGGTTTCATGTTGAAACAGGTACACTGTGTGGATTTTTAAGTATAATGAGGTTACCGAGTATGCATTTGTTGTTATCTTGGTTTGTACCTTAGCCGATGGAAACACTTTGCTTGAGTTTTGAAATGTTAATTTGTGAGGGGTTGCAGTTGCATCTTCTTCCTACCACCCAGGAGGTTGAAAATGACGAAATATATGGTTCCACATCATGCTTATCCATCTGTGTTTTATCGGGGGGAATAACTCGCAATTAATGGATCACTCCTGGAAGCCTGATGACAAAGACGGGGTCACTATATTTTTGCTATTGGCGAAAATTTAACACTTAGATAACGGTGATTCATCTTCATTTGAAGTTTATCGGGAGCAATGTGATGTTTATTAGACTCCCTCCCCTGTTTACTCTATTCAGAATGGTTGCATTGCATGAGTATGAATGGTTGTTTTCAACAACTGAATGTGTTTTAGTTTGGATTAGTTTGTCTGACATGTTTGCATAGCTGCATTAGTTACATGCTTATTTTATGAATGCAATTCTTCTTAAAATTGTTTTCTTTGTTGTTTTTGCAGACAAAATTCTTAGTAAATGGGTGAAGGGACGTAACGATTGGTTTCCAATAATTTTATTTCAATATTCACATTTCTAGATCTATTACATTAATATGTATTTTTAGAGCGTTGGCCTAATGCGGTTGACTAAAACTATGCAGGAGCTTTTGGGCAAGTGTTGGAATGTTTTGCTTATGAAAAGAAATTCATTGTGGCAACTAAAACAGTTTGCTCCATAAATTAGTACTGTGAGGCTGCATGACCGAAATCCATGTCTTGCTGAGGCTAGCCAGATATGATGTTGATGGTGCACGTTTTTTCAGTATTGTTGTAAATGCTAAAAGAGATTGAGGTATAAGTTGGTTTTATTTTTTGAAGATGTGTACAAATACGGAGTTGGGTTGACTGTTGTTAACATATTTGTATTTAAGTATTTATTGATATTTGTAATTTGATTAAGTGACAAGTATGTCCATTCAATCATGCTTAAATATTGTGAGTTAAAAAAATTTGTGGATGGATTTAAATGGTTTCAATAGTTACTTGAGAAAAGCTGCTAAAAAATTGTATTTGAGAAGGTTGGACCAAGATTATGCGATTTTCTCCACGAAAACAGCTGTCATTCTTGTCGGATTGATATTGTTCGGGAGTTTGGCAGACAACTTCTGGAGTTTTTAGCATGTGTACGTATCTTGTACCGACTGCTAAATTATCCTTTACGCTGGCCTCTTCGATTACATTCATTTTTTGGGTTTATTAAAATTGTCATCTCTCTCTTCCTATCCTTGATGCAGGGCGGACTCATGTCCAATTCGTTTGATCCTTGCAAGCAGTTCCATTCTTGTTATCGTAAGCCTTCTTGTTGTAAGCTAATTTTCCTTTAGTTCTTTTGTGCTCGTCTTACCTTATTTTTCATCTTTCTCTTTCACGTAAGTCTTGATAAAACCGCATCGAATGCTACAATAGCTTCGCCTTCAAGTCATCCGTGTGAGACTACAAAATTGATTGCAACGAGAGCTTACTTGATTGATTGTTCATACATAAGTATGTGACTATGGACTGATTGTCCTTTTTTAAGTTAAGGTCTGAAGTGGAAGCTTTCAAGCCCCTCAAAAGAGCCCACCAAGAGAATGATAACCATAAAAAATTCTAAGCCTATATAGTTGATGGCCTCCTTAAAAGATGTTCAACGGTCTTTACCCAATGGAACTTAACTTAAAAGCTTTCTAAATGCTTTACCTAGACCCACAGTTCACTCACATGAAGTCGTCTTACCGTGGAGTCCACAGAGAAAACGATTTCGTATAATATAATGAAATTGTTTGTGGATATGAAATTCTTTCAATTTTGTTGGTGGACGGGAATCCACAAATGCATGCAGACAACTCTGCAAATGCTGGAGGTGTGGCTCACCTAAATGTTCAGAAACATTCTTGAATCAAAAACTACAACAAATGTATGGTCTTCTATTCCTTATTTTTACATAATCATCTGACGAAAGCGTGGTCAAATCGAGATTTCTATTTTGAACAGACCATCAAGACGCTAAGCTGGCAAAAGAGCTTTGAGAGAGGATAAAATGTGAATCAATAATGAATGCGCCTAGGTTACGATTCTGAAGAGACGTAGTTCCCGACCTCCCCTCTTTCGTTTGCTTCATATTCATGGAAGATGGGGTAAGGACGAGTGAAGGAAGCACATCAATGATGATTGATTTTCTGAGACTTTCGCACAAAAACAAAGATCAAAAACCCAAGACCAAAGTGTTTTCGTGTTATTAGCGTCTAGGTTGAAAAATTTGTAGCTAAGGTCCATGCACACTTGTTCAATGCGCTCACGTAAAACACATTAACTGAACTAAAGCAAGATTAGGGTTTGATTTTTAAGACGACACAGACTTAAGGAAAATGTTTGCTTCAAAGCTAGAAAGGCTTAATAAGCGCATCTCCAGTACACCAAGCTTACACTTTTTTTTCTTCATTTTCAGCATATTTTTACGAACTTTATTATTTATTATATTTTCATAAGTAGTGAAGATTTACAACGAGGGCTTTTCCCATGCCATACATGCAAACATAAAAAAGGAAAACTAAACAAAGATAGTTAGCATAGATGGGAGTCTATCTCCAGTAAGCATCCAGAGTAGATATCAACTAAAAAAGACAAAGAACATCATACATTAAAACACACTACTTCCGTCTACAAACACTTATTTCAATTTTTTAAAAAGAGTCGACAGACCCTTTATGAAGCTGACACACACGTAGACAAACCAGCCATACAACTAAACACAACACTACAATAAAGTAAACAAACAACATATTAAGTTAAAAGAAAAAGAAAAGCAAAAACAAAGGACTTAGCTATTTCCCCTTAGTCTCCCGCAGATAATGGAGGCCACCTTGATGAGCAGCAATTTACACTCTCGGGTTAAAACCCTCATTCGTTCTTCTAGAGTGAAAATGTGATTTCGAAGCCTGTATCCACTTTACCAGGACCTCCTCCTCGACAAGAGGCATGTGCTCCCAGAAGGCAGCCAGGGTTTGCTCCTACTGGAGCTTTGCATTCTCTACATTAAGAATTTGCTCAATTTGAAAAAGCATTAAAGTGGTAATTGGTGGATCTGTATCTCCCCTTGCTTTGCCAAATATAGAAACTTCTATTTATAGACGTGGGAAGCTCTAAGTGAAGAAAAAGAGTCTTTCGCTTTTCGCAAGTATCGTCACGTGGTGTAATCCCGAAAACTCTTTCAAAAATAGAACACAATAATATAGCATCAAAGAGAGTACCCGCCTTTATAATACAATAAGAGAGGCTCCATGCGTCCTTTCTTCATAGATGGAGCAATTCTCACTCAACAGCTTAAAAGCCGATTAGTACAAACCCACATGATCCGTATTCGCTTACGTACCACACATGCTTCGTGGTACACTTCTTAGTCCTATTTCACAGGCTTATTTGTATCCAGCTACATGATGATACTCCACTCGGCCAATCCTCACTTGACAGCCCTCCGTCCTAGCCTAGACGATTGAAGTAAAGTCTCTGCCTCTATCACTTGATAGAAAGGATTAGATACTTTTCCCTACTTTTGACAACAAAATGAATTATATTATTCAAATAAGTAAGGTAAACTTGTTTTTGCTAATTACACTTGGATAGCGACCTGAGCAGTCTTGGAGTGGGAATAAAATAATTAAATGGACTAGACTTAGCTTTGTTTAGAAAGTTAGGACAATGTGGCATTTCCGGCCTAGGACTAGAAGTGGATTTGAATGCTAACATCGAGTTAACCTTCATTCCAATAGAAAGGGAAAATGAGCATAAGCATATTTAGTCTGCCATCCCTCAGGGCAAATTCGTGTTCATCACAGGCTCTGCTGGGATCGGTAAAATCCTATTGCTTGAGGAAATGGATTACTAAAAAAATGACCTATATGTGATTTTGTCATACAATAAGATCCAATTTTTTTGGACTCATTAGGTTTGGCTCATTACCTTGAGTGAGGTCAAATGTGTACACCTTTTGTTATGAAGATGTGATCTTATCTACCAATGAGTTTTGTTCTCAGTCCAACCCTCTCATCTTAGGGTAGGATATCCGAAAACCTTAAATCATGGGAACCTACCTTTTTTAGTGGACAACCTATGTTGGGACAACTAAGCCCACTATCTTACCTAATAGGGTCTCATCTTGTGTCGGGTTAAGGACACTTAGTGGAACCCCATTTCTTCGCTTTTAGTCTAGGGCTTAACTTTGCATTAGGCTTCAATATAGTTTGCTTTCCTCATTTGGATGAAACCTCTACTCTCCTAATTCAGTCTATAGGCTTTGGTTTAGGTTAAATCTCATATAATTTTAGCTTAGGTCCATCAATCAATCTCTCATAAACCCCTAAACGGAATCTATTAAGTTGAATCCATATAGGCCTTTCATTAGGCCCAAAATTCCTTGTAACACTCTAAGAGGATAGTCAAACATTCAAGAGAGTTCAACTTACATTGGGCTTTAGTTACTTCGTCTGACCTATTTTCAATAGTAAGAAGCCAAGTTCAAAGAATCCAAAATAGGATGGAGAACTTGGTCTTTGAATAACTCTAAATAAGAAGCATCACATAAAAAAATAAAAGCGAATTCTCGTGGTATATCAATCTCGTTAACATTCATCCATTTGAATATATTTTATAACTTGCCATTGTATCACTTTCAAGGTAAACAAACTAACCTCTCAAAAACCTAAACTAAGGAAAGCATGGGCCTCTCTCTCAATCAGTTGAATTGGTAACGACATTGGCTATTGGCCATCCGTCCACAAATCATCTAAAAAAGTGAGTCGATTCTCTTACCAGATGTTGAATCACTTGTTCAATCCTTTCTCAAAAGAGATGCTCATCTGTTCTCGTTAGCTCAGTAGAATGGCAGGCGAAATCCGTCTCTCATTAAAGATATAAAATAGGCAGTCAGTAACTTCTTACTCGTGTAGTGAGAACAACTTTCTTTTCTTCATAGCCTCCTTTATTTAGATTTAGTTTAATCACAAGTTTAAGGCTGCAATAGATGTTTCTTTTCCTGGATAAACAATCTCAAATCGGTTTTTTTATTTAAGTAGATATGTGAAAATTTTCAGTTTTTTCAAGTCATTTGTCCCTGACATCTTATCTTGAGGTTGGAAGTGCAAGGCAACAATCATCTATAGCGGGCTAGCTCACAGAATCGATATCTGTATTTGTATAAATAGAAGAGATGTTTTTTCACTTTGTCTTTAAAGCTGGATCTATAATTGAAAGGCTGACAATTGCTTGTCTAGCTACTGAGCTTCCTGGTAGGCATCAGAAATTAGATTCTTATCAATTTCCACTTACTCATGAGTAAACGTAAAAACTTCTTCCCCTTCAAAATGCAATTCCAACTTGGCAAGATAATTAAAGGATGGATGGTATGTCTTTCTATCCATCCTGATTGTTGGATTGAAATTCAAATTTGAATGCGAGCAAGGTTAAAAACAATATATAGAATCTAATTCATCCTTTTATCAATCGAGAAAAAACATTCATCCAAATCTTTCTTTATTACTACTACATTACATAAACAACCACTTTCGCACAGAACTAGAGCTTTAAAAGCATTATGCTATGCTAACTACATTAATGAATTTCGAAACAGAAAGAAGTCAAAGGATAGGCCTTAACAAATTGAAAGAAGATAAAGGAACTACTTTTTTTCTTCTAGTCTTCCCTACTTGTCACCGAGTGTGATAGTCGGGACACAACCTCCGAAATGAGTTCGAGTTGCTCCTTCCGCAACACTTCTAGCCTTAGCTCAAAAATTCTTATGTTCGCTGAAGAAGTGTGAATGCGTTTGTCTGCTACAGCTAAATCTACCACACGAATATTGCTTAAAAATAAATGGAGAGTTCTCCAATGGTTTTTGAATCGCCTGTTGTATTTGACACATTTCTACATCAATTGCGGAAAGCCTGTTGGAAGTTGCAACATCCATAGCTATGCTATTACGAAATTTCTTTGATTTGAATGAATTTGATGAAGAAGACATTGACGGAGCCTCCATTTATAGAATGGTAGAGGAATCCCGCCATGCGTCACTAAATTGGATGGTAGGCACAATTCTTGCTAGCTCTGCATTACTTTTATGCAATTGAAGACTATCATGCTTGTTTAATGAAAAATTAGCAGGTTATGACTACCTTGCGGAGCAAACAAAATCTCCCCAAATCACACTGTCTGTATGAAAAAACAAACTTTGCACAACCAGCTTACGTGGAAAAGATTCGATATTCAATGCCAATAGTGTCATGACATCCATGTATTGAGTCCTCAAACGAGTCATGTTAAGACAACCCAAGCTAATACACATTGGCCCACAAGGTGCCCTAGTAGGGCCCGAATGAAAAACCCAAGTCTACATGAATCGTCAAATACAAGAAAGTCCCACAAACGAAGACTTGTGCCTGTCAAGCCTGCTTTTAGTGGCAGTTGGAAATGGCCAAGAAGCTAGGGAAAGTAAGTAGAAAGCAATAACACAATTCGAAAGCCTTGAAGGAAAGAGTTGATAACCTTTAAGTGATTAATAAAAAAGAAATCCCCCTACTAAGGTAGAGTTTGACTACCGATAAAGAACCCTCCGTTTGGAAGACTCCTAAATTTCGAAAAGACAAGATAAAAGGTATCCTAAAACGTATAGCTCCATCGCAAGCAATAACTATATAAAATTTATTATCTCACTATGTCTCTACCTTATTTATAAGCTTACCTCGTCCCACCAAGAAAAGGAGTAAAAGTGAGAGATAACTAGCAAGGAATAGGAAGTAGGGGTCACTGGGGCGGCAGTTCTCAACTAAATCAGATCAAAGATAGGCACCAACAACGACAAAGGAAGCTAGAGCAAATGTTAAATTGTATGCATCCGATCATGGGACAAATAGTCTTTAGCAGGAATCGAATCAATTTGAATCTCTGAGCCAGGTAGAAGAAAGTTATTCCTAAGTGACATTACTTAAAGTTAATCTGTAAGAAGAAACTCCTTCGCTAATTCAAAAGATAAGAGGAAGCACAAGGAATGTGACGACTTTAGTTTAGAGGCAATTCCACATTGAAGCAGGAAGTTTGAATTTAGAAAAAAAGGGAAAGTTTCCATTTGATCAATCAGCGGGTCAATTGTCTATTTACTTTCATCTCATCGTAAGCAAAAGATTTGAATTCTGAACAACTATGAAAGACCAGTTGATGTTTGTCCTCGTAATCATTCTCGAATACCCTTACTAGGGGTTTGAGTTCCAACTAGGAGCAAAAAAGCTTGAACATAGAACTTCGTATCACTTAATTAAGCAATTTAGAAAAGAGAATTTTCCACATCAATAAAGTCCAACGAATTAGCACTACATTACTTCATTGATTAAAACTCTCTAAAGGAAGAAGCGAACTTGCAGTCAACTCGACCGAGAATTCCTATTTCTTTTTGTCTACTAGACATTTCACAAAGGAAAAAAATGATGAAAGGCCAAGAACAAGAAAGAGTTCATGTCATGCAGCATATTAGTAGCTACATCTAGGGATGGAAATTCCTCTGCAGACAATACAATAAAAGGAGAGATAATAGGTACCCGTGATGGAAAACTTCGTACCATCCCATATGATTCAATCGACGCCTTACTTCATTTTATAAATAAGTGGATCTTTATTTACCATCTGGTGGTCTGTGGCTACGAGCCATTTCCTTATTCTCACGGAAGAGAGAGAAATTCTCATTGAATAGGAAGACTGCCAGCTACCCCAACTTCTTGTTATATGATTCAAAGGACAATGACAGGAAGTGAGAATCTCAATGTACATAGTCGTGAGCCAATCACTTATAGTTGTTTTGATATTGATCATTGAGCAAGGCCCGACCCGACTTAGGTTGTAACCCTAAAAGTTTTTTGGCACATTATGAGGCCCAATATGGTGAAACAATCTAGCAAATAGAACCCTCCTTTGTTGAGGCTCAAGTCTAAACCTTTCATAATACTTCTTCAATTAGAAACCATGAGAAGCTTCCAGAGAAATAGGAAATAGATGGATAAAACCCTTCTTCGATTTCTCTAACAATGTGACAATTTATTTCTATATGTTTCGTGTACCCGTGAAACACAGTATTTGTTACAATGTATCTTTTTGAGTCATTGTCATAGTATAAAAGAGATGGCCGCTCAAAAGGCACTTTGAAATCTTGAATAAGATAAACTAGACATTGAATTTCACATGTAAGAGTAATCATTGCCCTATATTCAGCGTCACATGAACTCTTTGATATTGTTCCTTACTTCTTTGATTTTCAGGATATAAGCAAAATTTCCAAGATAGACACTAAAATCAATCACTAATTGCCTTGGATAGTGTAGGTATCCCAATCACTATCACAAAATGCTTATAAATGGGCAGAAGTGTTGGAAGAGAAAAATAAGCCAATACTTGGAGCTTCTTTAATATATCTGAGAATTCTAATTGTTGCATTATAATAGGCTTATCAAGAAACTAAGAAAGTTGTTGAACAGAAAAGTTTATATCAAGTCAAGTATTAGTGAGATATATGAGTTTTTCAATCAACCTTTTATAGGCTTGAACATATATGAAGACACACTTTCAGTAGAAGAATATTTAACAAGATTATCATTTGGAGTGACTGCTGTCAATACCTGATTTCGTCCGAGTAAATAAAATTTAAAAAAAATTATGCCTACAATTAAATAAAGTGAATATAAAAAATGAAAAGAAAAATATGAAAAGTTATGGAAGCACTGAAATTAGTAAATTGCTAGTTAAATTAGCAACGAAATTATTCCGTCGGTAATACTTAACATATTAATATAATAATAAATTACAAATAAAAATATTCAAAATAATAATAATAACATTTATAATAATAATAATATTTATAATAACAATAATAATATTTATAATAAAAATAATATTTATAATAATAATAATAATAATAAATATTTATAATAATAATAATAATAATAAATATTAATAATAATAATAATAATAATAATAATAATCATACTAATAATAACTTTTTATAGTAAAAGATCCTGATTATATAAACTCTATCTTGCATCTCAGCTGAACCAATAATTTTTAAGGAGTTCTTGCCTAAATGTAACAATCATTATAGTTAAATGTAATCACACAAGATAAATTATTAATCAATTTTGTTACTGAAAGAAGATTAAAAGTGAAGTTAGGGATATACAAAACATTATCTATGACATGATTTTGATTGAGAAAATACTTCTGGAATAATTGACAATGACTTGATTTCTATTTGGTAATTTGATCCTGATAGGATTAATTTGATGATATGAAGTAAATGTTGGGAAAATCAAAGGGGAAACATCGGGAAAATCAAATAACAATGAGACATGAGCGAGACCCACATAAGGGAATAACACCACTCCAAAACCTTAAAACCTTAGGTTTGTGGGTCTTTTTTCTTATATGTTGTCCAACTTTCTCATTTCTACTCAATGTGAGACTAAACTCACACTTGGATACCTAACAATCTCCCTCTCAAGTGCGAGTCCCTTCTACATTGATAAACTTCCCTCAAGCGAAAATATTTTTAAACACGAGTACCTCACAAACCACCCTTTTAAAGTATCGCTCTGGGACACACTTTCTTGAAAATTCGATCAAGAAGACTTTCAATATAGGGATCAAACTATACTCGTTTGAGCCAGTCACTATCACAAACCATCAGCTCTGATACCACTTGCTCTGAAAATTGATGAGGGAAACACCAGAGAGATCAAACAACAATAAGACATGAGCAAAACTCACATAAGGATGACAAAGGGTCTCATGAGAGATCAACGATTTCAGTCATGAGTAAATGTAGCAGCTAGAGTTCTAAAATCAGTGCTCTGAATTCATATTATGAAATAAAAAGATGAACAAAAGATACAAGAATGAAAATATTCTCTTTATTTTTTTTTCTAGAATAAAGAACTGAATATATATAAGGTCTAGCAAAATAGTAAATAAAAGTATTACATTATGATATTGTCGTAAAAGACTAAATAACAAAATTGATAACAATTTAATTTTGTCAAAAAAAGATAAAATAATATTGATATTAATTTTTTTAAAACCTTATATCCTTTAAAAATATATATATAAGGAGAAGAAGAATGAAACATTTTATTGCGAATCAAAACTTTTTCTTTTATTTTCTATTGGAAACCAAATCACGTATTTTTCTTCTTATTTACTTTTCTTCTTTATTTTTCATCTTTTAGAGCTTTGTTACTTTTTAGTTATATACTATAATGGATTATTATTTATTTTTTAGTTCAATTTGATATTTTGTTAATAAATTTCTTAATTATGTGACCAAATCAAACATATTTATTGATTTTTAAAAATATAGCTAAGTGACATTTTTATAAATTGATTTATATATTATCATTAATCATAAATAAATTCAAATTTTAAATATTTATTTATTAGAATTTTAATACTAATTGAATAAAAAATATCTCATTGTTATGTTTTAAAAATTCAAAAACTTAATTAAATATTTCATTGATAATAAGATTAAAATAAAATAAATCATAAGACTTAAAGAGTAAGTTATTTTAGTAAATCATTTATTATTTATATTATATAATGATACCATTTATTTAACTTAATATTTTTGAAGTTAAAGTTTAATTTGAAATGTGAAAACTTAAAAGTACAAATAACCCGTACAATATGGTATTAAAAATATATTTATAGTAAAAATATTACGAAATAAGTTTGTTAACTTCAATTTTAATATTTTTTTTCATAATTTAAATTTAAAGTCAAGTTTCTCTTCTCATTTTCCTTTTACCAGGAATAATATAACATTAAATATGGGATAATAAAATATGAAATGAAATAGAATAAAAATTGATATGAAAACAAAGTGATTGAATGTAAGTTTATGTATATAGCTCACTGTTTGGGTGAAAGTGTGTAAATTAATTGAGTAAATCCAATTCAACTTAAATTTTAATTTTTATTGTTTTCATTGATAGTGTATAATTTAATAAATTATCTTTATGTAAACAATTTTCAATATATCTTTGTAAATGTAACTGACGAGTTTAACTTCTAGATGTTGATGGATATAGTTTGTAGATTTTAAAACTCATTTAAAGTGTAGGTTATAAAATGAATTTCTTTTACAGTGAAAATTACGAGAATATATTAAATAATAAATTATTCACCAAGTTAAAAAAAAAGAAAAAAAGTAATGAAAGTATTACTTTTCCAAATGTTATGCTTTTATTAGATATTATCGATAGTTGCAACATCATCGTTCTTATACTTTCTTAAGTCATCTCTAATATATCATTCATGTTATCTTATTATTTGATTTGATTCTATATGAATTTTACTGTATCCTATTATTTTTAATCGTTTTTAAATTTTATTTGAATAGAAATTATTTTATAAAATTCATATCTTAATAACTTTTAATTTACACTTTAATCTTTCTAAAAATTTAAAAACAATTCATTAATTTTATAATCCAAAAAAATATTAAAATTAAGATTTTAATTTTCATATCACATTCACATGTTTTGATAGTATTGTTTTCATAAATATTTTGTGTTAAATTTATGAACCTTATTGTGATCTATATATAAAAATTATCATTAGTTTTTTTTTAGTTGTAAAATATGTTAAAAAAATATTTATATTTAGCACTCAAAATTCAATATACTATTAATTACATTTTTTAATTACATTCTTATTATTTTTAATTTAATTTTCATTTTTCATTGTGATATAGAAATAGAAAAAGGTTAAATGTAATATTTTATAATATTTAATTATGATCAAGAACTTTTATTATATCCCATTTGATTGGTATTATTATATTCCATTTGATTTATTAAGTATACTATATCATTTATTAATATAATACTTAAACGTAATAAGTATCTTAAGTAATTCAGTTAAATATATTAATTAATTTTAAAACTTAAAAATTGGTCAAATGAAAAATGAGTTAAAGATATTAATTAATTTTAAAACTTAAAACTATACAAATTAATTCATTTATTAATTATTTTTAAAATGGTCAAATATAAAATGAAAAGACAGTTTTCTTTTTAAAACATTTGATCAGTGTTTTTCAGTCTCTGTGTATATGTATATATATATATAAGTGATTGATTAGGTAGAAAGAGAGTATATTTATAAGTGATTGATTAGTATAGAAAGAGCCTCAGAAATTGCAATGTCTCTGTCTGGGAAGAGCTTTCTCTTATTGTATATGCTTATAGTGGTGTGGGCAGAACAGATTACGGTGAGTATCACAAATAAGTTAGAGAGCAAAGAAGATTTAAATGTTCACTGCAAATCTAAAGATGATGATATTGGACAACATCTTCTCCACATCAATCAAAGCTTTAACTGGAGTTTTGAGAGTAACTTTTTAGGTGGTACACTATTCTTTTGCTCATTTTAATAGGAAAAGGGTCCTTTGTTGTATATTGATGTATATGAGCAAAGTAGGGATACCAAAATATGTGAAGACTGTCATTGGTATATTCATAAAGATGCACCATGCAGGTATGAACGAAAAAGTAGAAGAGCACTAGGACAACCAAGACCTCCAATCGTTCGCAGATGCTATAAATGGAAACTGCAAATGTTATAATTGGAAATTATGTGTTTGATTTCAATTATGTAATGGGGGAGAAATTATATCTACTTATCACAATTAAATAAATGATCAATTTATTTTATTTGCATGAACATCTTGAACTTTTATCAAATTAAAGTACTATTATACAATTATACAATAATCTTAAATGTAAACAATTTATTAATTTTTTCTTCCTTTCTTAGATTTGGTTTTTCATATATTAAAATGCAGTAGAAACAAGAAGGGAGAAAGTGAAAAATATTTGATTAAAAAAATCATCATTTACATTTTATTCTATTACTTTACATAGTAACAATTTTTTTCATTAAATAGATTTTACATGATTTGATTAGAGATATTAATTATTTTTCATTATTATACAATATTTATAAGTTAAATATTAATAATTTGAATACACAATTTTTATTAATTATCCAATCAAACTCCATTTAAATGTCCTTAATCTAATTAAGGAAAACTTTGTTTTGACAACCACAACCGACATATAATCAGATGTCAACTGTTGACGTGGTTATTGTACACGTGGATAAAGGTAAAACGAGACTTTTCTTTTTTTAAGGATATTTAGGGTATTTTGTTATGAAAGGACATAATTAGATTTTAAGTATCTAAATTTAAGATTTCAAACCTGATAGGAGTCTAGTGAACCCATTTGCATAAGGGAGATTTGGTATGAGAGTGGTTGCGGTGGCGAGTGACAATGGTGGGAGACCATCAACGGTGGTCGAGAATCGACGGCGACGACAACAGCTTCGGTGACAGCAGCGGATACGACTGCAGCGGCGACAACAGTGGCGAGATTCAAGAGATCTGAGATTTAAACTCAATGCTTCTCAACCCTTGATGGAATATGCTGGGCTTTAGATAAAACCACAAACATGTAAACCCTAGAAATGACTCTCAGTGTCAAGTTGAGATGTTTTTTACACGTCATTTATCTTGGCCACATCAGCGCCACATAAGGTTGTAAAGTGAGTGTATACCAAATGTGATTGTCAAAGTATAACTACTCTTTAATTAAATAATAAATTGTATTTAATAAATTATTATTATTATTATTATTTATTTAAGTTTCTTCCTTTGTCTCCCTCAATTTTAGTGCTAAAGTGTCTCAAAATAATGATCAAAAGTTCTTCCATTGACCTGATGATGAAAAGTTGTACTAGTTATTATAATAATAATAATAATAAAAACTATCAAGATCAAAAGATAAATTATATATTTTTAAATTTGCTTATGTTTTTAATGATTATAAGTATGGCTCTCTTTTTTTTTTGCTAAAATAGTTATTTTTTTAGTAATTTTATATAAATAAATCTAAATTATTTTTTCTTTTATATTAATTACAGATAAATTTACCTAAAAATATGTTAAAAATATTTAAATACAATTTAAACAAATATACTCTAGATTTCGGTTCACCGTAGCACGCTATCAAACATAAGACCTAGTTAAGAAGTCAACATAGTTAAGAAGTAAACATGTAATAACTTTTTAGTTATAATTAAAAATATATAATTATTTATTAATTTAAAACATAGTATTATTATTAGAGTAATAATATTTTGATATTTCTATGTCTCAATACATTGATATGTACAAAAAATAATATTTTATTATGAGGTGTCAATTTGTTTTTATTCTTCTTTCTCTCTCTTCTTTCTCTTATCTCTTTCTTTTCATTTAATGAAGAATATGTTATTTTTATCTTCTTCTTTTTTTATTATTTTTATTTTATTTTATTTTTTTTAAAAAGTAATGTTTACATTAAATTAAATTCAATATTATATTCTTATCTTTTTTTTATCAAGTAGAATTTTATTTTTAACAATATATATAATAATTAGTTAATTATTTTTTATTAATATTATTATTTTCTTTTTAAATAATCATATATAATTTTTTATATTCATAAATATGTTTTATTCAAAATATCAATATATTACTATTATTATTTTATTTATTGTAATCATTATTATTTTTATTTTATTTAGTCACAATATTTTTATTTTAAAACCACTTTGGTTTGTAATGTTGAAATCTTGTATAAATAAAAATGTAATAATATGAATTAAAACTTAAGTTTTTCTAATTCTTATTTTAAGAAAAAAATAAAATAATTAATATATTTATTTTAAAATATGACAACATATTAACAAACAATACATGTGAAAGTTAAAAGGCAAATAATGAAGATGAAAACAGAATAGAACCAAAAAAAAAAAAAAAAAGAA
>Ga0209489_101603_pt1 | contig 46541 bp, 13 predicted proteins | sample SiratrowhiteBW_FD_187527 | JGI IMG/M metagenome (GOLD analysis project Ga0209489, IMG submission 187527) | Root nodule microbial communities of legume samples collected from California, USA - Siratro white BW (SPAdes) (version 2) | ecosystem: Host-associated > Plants > Roots > Nodule | place... | reverse complement strand
ATGACCTTCAACACACACCCTTCTCCATTTCCAATAGTTTACCTCGCAATCTTACGAAACAATCACACTTTTTTGTTTCTATAATAGTAACCTCCAAATTATGTTTGTATTTCTTATATTTCACACACAAATAATAGAAAAAAGTAAAAAAAAAAAAAAAAAAAAAAAAAAAAAAAAAAAACCAAGTCCACGACTCTCAAAATTTACCCAAAAAAAGTAAAAATTCATTTACATAATTTGTTGTAAAATCCAACACACATTCATGTCCACTACTAAACAAAATACTTTGATGATCTTATTCGATATCTGAAATCTTATATACTTCCTCTAACATTCTACTCCAAAGTTGTCCTTCTATATCTAAATTAAACAAACAATTCAAATAAAACACACAAACACAAATATGTCAATGGAATTGTCGAAATTGTATAAATTTCTATAAATTCCAAATTCTTTAAGCAAGTCTTGAAATTGTATATCCGGAAGCAAATGTATAAATCTTTAAACTTCCAAATTGTAGAATCGGGAAGTTATTTGAATTTGCTTTTCACTTTCAGATTTACAATATGAAAAACAATTCCTCTACCTTTGACCGCCTACAACCGTCGCCTTCAACAATTGCAAACAAAGGGAATGCACCCTTCAAGCTTTTAAAATTCTTCAGCAACAATTTCCGAAATGCTTGAAACCTATTTTCTAATGTACCAAAGGGCATTGCAATCTTTTCCTAAAGTTTAATTTTGGAAGTACAAAAAACTATGGAGGTGCATGATGATATCATAGAGGTGCAGGAATAAGCTCTCTCGCTTTTTTCTCTTGTTGGGTTGTATAGTTGGACTACATTTTCCTTTTTAGACGAATTTTTCTTGCACCTCCATGAGAACAACAAATTGACCATTATACCCTTAACTAAAAATAATTAAATAAGTCACACAACTGCTAAATTTTTCTGCTCCGGATTGGAAAATTTGGAATACAAAAATTGTATTTCAAATTGAAAAATATAAAATACAATTTTTTTGCATTTTGGATTGTATAGTCCAAAAAGGACATTTTTGGTATTTTGGAAAAATATGGTGGTGCAAAACGGAACTATGAAGGTGCATGAAGAATGCATCTCTTTGTGTTCATTATGTTTTATTCTTTTGCTTTGACTATAATTTTATATATTTGTATTTTAAATGTTTTAATGATTTAAATTAAGCATTTTGTCACAACACACACAAGTTCTTTGTAGGTTACTCCATTCTTTTTTGAATTTCTTTTGTTTCATGAAAGTTAAAAAAAGCAAAATGATACAATCCTACCTTTAAAATTATAGACAACAAAATAGAGATTATTGAGTTATAATATTGATTAGAAACTTATCAGAATATTGAGCTTAATTATACTTGTTTAGGCCTTCAAACAAACTTTTGTGTATAAGTTCAAAATTAAAGAAAGGACTTGGAGCTTTAAGACAACAATAACTCTATTTATTCAAATTATATAAAGTATAATAAGATTTATTTGGGTATTGTATTTTGGAACAGGTAGTATAAGAATTAAATTTTTTTTTGCCCTGTATTCGAGTCAAAGAGTATAACAGGTTATCTTAGAATTCTGGATATTGTATATGGGTCAAAACTCTAACCCTAAGTAAAGACAACTAACTCAAGAGTAAGAGTTGAAATGGTGTCTATACATGTTTCACATACTCCTTCCCACTTATCATCTTATTAATAAAAATGATTATCTTCATTTATGGTTTGACAAATGTCATTTTCTAATTAAAGAGTTTTTAATAAACTTGTCATATAAGTCAGGATTATAATTAGTTTTAGTTTTCTCTACGTAACTCATTTTTCAATTTTGAATACAATTTTGAATAAGTAATAAAATATTACCGATCTTTGCCTCAACTTATTTAATAACACTAAGAGTAATCTCTTTCCTAGGATAAACGATTACTCCCTCCTCCTAAATATGTTGGTCAAACGTTACGCATATTTTATTTTCAAACTCAACATCTTAAAACATAAAAATAAGACAATTGGCGCAAGTTAGCATCACTAGAATTGCGTCACGAAGTATTATCTCACACTCTTTTTTCAAGCAGAATATCAAGCTTTCACTGTTACAACTTATTCCAATGACTAACAATTTTTTTTTTCTATGTTCATGTTACTGGTCTTTTTTTAGTAAAGAGCAATAATTAAATTGTCAGACATATAACTCTAAATTTAAGCTTCCATAAAATGAATCAAACAGATCGAGATCAATAATTATATTGTACCAAAAAAGTTACAAGTTAATCTCTTCATTTACTTTCTTTTTCAACGATAGAACAGTCCACCAATATCTTCATGAAGACAATAAAATATGCTAACTTCAAAAATTTTATCACGAAACTCATTATGTTAAACATATACACTTCAGCCTAAAGAAAAGTGTTAGAGCTTCATTTTTGAACCATGTTTAACCACACAATTGGGTTACATTTTCCTTTTGATTCATTATATTTTCATTTTTTTCCGACCTAAATCTTATATATTTTATTTTAATAACTAATTTTAATACTATAAATAATAAAACACATTTATATTACAAAAGGTTTTATGAACAGTTAATTGTTACACAAACTTATTACAATATCATTATTTCATTATGACATTTATTAAATTTATAAAAGTAAACCGTCTTAACTCATTCAAATTAAATAATAACAAAATAAATAATAACAAATTAAATTTTAAATTAACTAATTTTCATCATATAATAAATTATAAATATTCATTTTGGATTTTACTCAATGAAATAGTATACTAACTTATAATATTTTTAGAAGAAATTAAAAAAAAACACTTTATTAAAATGTCACATTTTTTCTTCAAAGCATTTAATAATTCAAACATAAATAAATAATAAATAACAAACCAAAGTAAACAAAATTATTATATATAAAGTATCAAGTAATTCATAATTCAAACCATAAAAAAAAAAAAACACAACACACTTTAATTAAGATATTCTAAATATCATTATCTAACCAATTAACATTACCCTTTAACAGTGAATTAATCCTTCAAAATATAATAATAGCACGTTCAAACGTTGCTTAAACTAAATTAGGTTGACTTCATGAAAATATCATAAAATTATAATTTTTTAACTAGACATATATAGACACTAGGATGAATTGGGTTAGTTTATCACGTTGGGACTCACTTGACACACATCAAATTACGGTAAAGAATTATTTTAGGCCACAATTGTGATTCAATAATAAAAAAAAATTGAACTTTTATAATAATAAAGAAAAAAGTTATCCCAAAAGATATCAAATAAAAAGAATATTAGCAATATCAGGATAATTAAAATTAAAATTTTAATAATAAAAACAAGACTGTGGAATATCATGATCGTATTATTTATTTGAATAAAATCATAAAACTTATTATTAGTTTAGATTATTTCTTATACTAACAATTCTTTTAAATGAATGTATTCAATTTAAATTTAATTTTAATTAAAAATCAATATAATTAAAATTTTATCTTAACATGAATACTACTTAATTATTAATACAATTAAAGTTTTAAATAAATTCAAACAAACCCAATCTAAAAAATCAGAAATCTTTTATCAATCACATTGAATTAAATTAATTTGAATTAAAATAAAATTAAATTAAGTCAACTTTAACCTGACATCCGTTTATTTTTTATTTTTTATTTTTATTTTCTTGTAAAACACCAATCCATCGTCGTTTAAGTAGAAGTGAGGAAGTGCAGTGTTTAAGAGGCATAAACCACCGGTACTTCCCCTTGGATGCGGCGTAGTGAGGGGTACGATATTCCCTTTCCCCTTCTTCATCTGCAAATCTCAAAACCCTAGTTAGCACCTGAAAAAATGAATGACGATGAGAGAGAGAGGCTTCTGGAGAGGGAGAGATTGCAATTCCAGATGATTCGCCAGCTCGATCTCGAGCAGCTTGAAGTTGAAGAAGTCGATTACTCCGATGAAGACGAAGATGCCGAGTCCGAGGTCGACGAGGAATATGCGATTTATCTTTCACAATTAAATTCGCCTAGTTCTCCTACCTCTTCCGCTGAATTCACTTTTGACACCTATATCACGCCGCTGCATTCGTATCTCGGTGGTACGCATTTGTATTGCACTCGTATCTTATGTATCTGCGCCTTTTTTTCTGCAATGCATTCGCTCATTGCTCTGTTTTTGCTCGCAGATGTCGAAGACACGCGCCACAGGACTGCGTTCTTGGACGGGGGAGCTGTATTGAACATTCCGCTCTTTTGTCTCCGAGGTATTTGTAAATTTGATATTAAATGGATTTTGAAGTGAAGTGATTCATGTTTGTGTGTGTATTTTTTTTTTCTTTTCTGAAAGCTGAGTTATTACTGAAACTTAACATAAATTTGTTATTCAGCACAAAAGTTACTATAATTTCTTCAACTCAATATCGAGTTTGGATTCAGTCAATTTGTCAACATGAAACCAAGCATGCGAACATTGACCTAGAATCTTGTTAGCTGGCATTTCAAAGTGATTTTGCATCATTCAACAAGATCTAAACATGCACTTATCTTCTGCTTTCTTAGACGGTGTTTTGCTTGTTGATTAGACAAAAAATGAAGAATTCGCGAACAGTTTTTGGAAAGTCGTACCCTTACAAGGTGGAAAATGTGTAGAGAATTATATATTTATTTTAAGGACCGTCTTGTGCTCTACTCTAATTATTGTTTGAATAGCAGGATTTTTCCTCTGTAAATTTTCGATTTAAAAACAGGTTTCAGTTTAGTCTCCGCCATTTTAGAATCGCTTGTGTCTGGATAGAATTCGAGGTTTGCTGAGCCTTTTTGTCCAGCTGCACTGTCTTGTGGTGTTTTTGGAAGTTTTATTTATTTTTTATCTGTATGAAACTTTTGAATATCATTTTGAAAAATGTTATACAAGTTATTTCCTCCTAGCTTCAAATAGGCAAAATGTTGTCTTCTCGTATGGCTTGCCTTTGTATCCTTCTTAGGTTCGTTTTATAATTTTTTAACTCACGAGTTTAACTATTCCTTGCAATATTCAGGAGTTGTACTCTTTCCCGGGGCTACACTTCCCCTTAGAGTTATTGAACCTCGTTTGGTGGCTGCTGTGGAGAGAGCTCTAAATCAAGATGATATTCCTCATACCATTGGTGTGGTAAGTTAACTTCTTGTGATGACTGTTTACAGTTTATTCATGCTTGAAATTCGGTTTTAATCTTTCTCTTAAACATAAGTGAGGTGTGGACATGCATTTGGCTTTCAGATTCGAGTCCACAGGGATACCGCAACACGAAGGACAAAAACAGCAAGCGTTGGGACAACTGCAGAGGTATTACACATCAACTGATGTATCAATACACATTCATGCCTAGATGCATTTGCCTTCCCGCTGGTCAATAACATGTCTTTTAAGAAACATTATAAAACATTACCAAATCACTTTGCTTCAGAAATTTAATGTTGGCACAGCTGCACTATATATCATTCTTCATTTGTATCTGTGCAAAAGCTGTTCTAATGCAACTGTGGATGTTGAGAGAAGCAGAGCTGAATTTATTGCTTACACAATTTCTTGTTCATTAATACAGAGCCTGATTTTTGCAATGCAGAAGTCATCAATTTCATATCTCTTAATGGAGGGAAAACAAAAAAAGAGTCCATCTATAACTACTAGTTGTAGTCTCCTTAGTTCTTTCTACAGTTAGACATTGGTCCCTATGTCTGTTGTTTTATATTGCTAGCTTAACCAATATCTACAGATTCGACAATTTGGGCGTCTGGGGGATGGTTCACTGAATGTAGTTACCCGTGGACAACAACGATTTCGCCTAAGGCGGTTCTGGAATGACGTGGAAGGGGTGGTTAGCAGAATATTCTTATCTTTACTACCTTTTTATTTTGATTAACTTGGGCATTAGCTATGTGACTCAAGGCTGACAAATCCCTTGTTCTTCGTTTGGTTGGGGTGCCTCCTTTAAAGCCTTATGGAGAGGTCCAAATTATCGAGGAAGATCTGCCAGTGAGAATCCCAAGAGATGCTTTTGGCAAATTAGCACCGTTGAGTAACATGCCCTATAGCCAGGCTGTCTCACACAAGGTGTCTTCACCTTATTCTCAAGCTAAAATGCAAAGGTCAAAAATTGAGGAAAGTGATTCAGAACCAAATTCAGAAGAGAGTTTCGAGAGTGAACTCTCATTGGTGGAAAGGAAAATCCATCTCTCAGTTGTTGGTTCCAGTTATGTGCATGATACAATGGATGAATCAGAAAACAGCAGCCATGCTAAATTCATGTGTAAGTCTGATCAGGAAATTAGATCCAATCCGGATTCAAGGACTGGGAACTGTTCCACTTCTGGAAAGCAGTCATGGAAAGAAGAGCTTAATAGATGTAAAAGTATATGTGGCTACTCATCTCATAAAATTTCGAAAGCATTTTGGCCCCACTGGACATATAAGATGTTTGACTCTTATTTGCTGGCACAAAGGGCTGCAGGTAGCTTTGCTTTGCTTCTTCTATCTCCCGATTAGATATTTCTTGCAAATTCCCCCCCTTCATTGTTATGGTATCACTATTATTGGCTAAATAAAAATTCTGGTTATCTTTTCTACTTGCTGGTCTGTTAGTATCGACTTTAAAATTCAAAAAAAGACATGAATGGAAAATTCATGAGCAAGCTTTGTATTTCTAGAATTTTCAGAAATGTTTTGGCAATATATAATAATACTATAATAATCTATGCTTTGTCCTTTTATTTATTATTATTATTTATTTGTTATTGACTGAAATTAAATAATAAAAGTCTTCATTTTCTTAGTGAAAACTTTACTATGGTATAAACAATTCAAATTAAATAAAAGATTAGTCTTGGAATTTTGAATATTTATTGTAAAACAAATATGTAGCCCTTAAAATAAAGGCTGATGGTTGTGTTCTCTTGATAATCTGTAGATATGTGGAAGCAAATAGTTGGGGTGCCTAACATGGAAAGTCTCGTTAAGAAGCCTGATGTTTTATCATTTCACATAGCTAGTAAGATACCTGTGTCTGAGTCTACAAGGCAGGAGCTTTTGGATATTGATGGCATTGCATACAGACTGCGTAGAGAAATTGAGTTACTGGAGAGCATTGATATTATCCGGTGTAAAAACTGTGAGGTAATAGTTGTCTTGTGAATAATATAGAGACAATTTTAAATGTGCAATTCTGTTTCAACTTTCATTAGATGTGGAAAGTAATATTTCTTACTCTTTTTTACCATCTTTAAATTTGCAGACTACAATCGCAAAACGAAGTGATATGTTGGTGATGTCAAGTGAGGGTCCTCTTAGTGCATATGTGAATCCAGGTGGTTATGTGCATGAGATAATGACTCTCTACAAGGCAAATGGTTTATCTCTTGTTGGACCAGCAGTAGCTGAATACAGTTGGTTTCCTGGGTAAGTGTCACTCCATTTCCATATTCGGTGATGTTAGGAACATATTTTCTTTAGGGTTTAGAAGAATTAGGTATGTCAAAGATGTTTTCTGTTCTTTAAATATGGTTGGCTGGATTCTATTTTCAATTATGGTTTAGAATTTGTCCTCTCTTTTTTCAAAGACATTTTCTGCCTGCTATCTGGGTTTCGAGCAAAGAAAAGGCAAAATTATTGTCAGTTTCGGCATGTAGTCCATTTTGTTACATGTGCATGGTTGTTTTAAAGGGGGCTTTTGTTAGATATACACAGAAATTGGAGAGCTCTCGTTCTCTTCAGTTAACTATTTAATTTCACTTGTTTATGTTTTAGATGTGTGCATTTATTATATGTAAATACGGAAAGATGGAAATATGTAAATAAGGAAAGATAGAAATAGTCCATTACTAGAAGTCAGGGATTTCATTGATTCTTTGTATCATTAATTGTTCGCTTATTTGATTATGAATAAAAACGTGAGGGTACAGCACAACATCAAATCCTTTCTACGATATGTGTGCTTCACTTTTGGGAAGATACACATTCTGAATCTCTCTTTTAACAAATTTTTCTTAACTAGAAAAGTTGATGTTGGGTTTAGATTAATTCAAGAGTAATAGAATATAAAAAACTATCTTGTATTCCCTTTACCCAGTGCCCTTTTAATTTACATTATTATATATATAAATTTATAGTTGATAATTGATATGCTTTTCATTTATTGTCAGAAAATTCTTTTGTTGTTACTTTTCTAGCTTTTGATCTAGAGGAGGTCTTGATGCAAAGTTGCTGTATTTATTGATTGAGGAGTACATGGGTAGAACGGAATGCCACTGTCTTTTAGCTAACAATTCCATTAGGGCTTAGGCTGGTATGCAGGGGGAGTGGAAACTCTCCATTAGCCATTTCTTTATTTAATTTCTGACTGCTCTATGGAAATTTCTATTATAAAGAATCCAGAAAAAATGGTGTATTCGCAACTTTTTTGCAAATGGCCCTTTTTTCAATGGCTTTCCATCTTTCAAAGGAAGTTCTAGTTTCTGAGTCAAGTATCGATTAACGTCTCTGCTATAACCAGCAATAAAAATAGAAAAAGATATAAAAAGGATGAGCAAGTAGTTCCCTATAAAGTGGACCTATTGTTTTTCGTGAGATTAGTGCTGAGGATGCTATATAATGTCTACATGTGTATGGCTATATAATGTTAACTGAGAAGCTTACGTTGTGCTATTTTTTGCAGGTATGCATGGACAATTGCTACTTGTGCGACATGTAAAACCCAAATGGGGTGGCTTTTTACGGCCAGGAGCCAAAAACTGAAACCCAGCACTTTCTGGGGGATTCGGAGCTGTCAACTTGCAGAAGAAAAACGCAAAAACCTATAGTTTGATATTTATGCTATCATCTATCCAAGCTTAATGAAAAGCCATTTTCAAGTAACTCGGCATGGCTAATATATATAATGCAGCTTTCTTGTAGCACTGCGCATGTTGATATTACATATATTACAAAATATATATTGTAACAGCTTGGAAGAAATAAAGTCACACATTAAGATAGTTTTAAATGAGAATCAGTGAGATCTCATGTAGCTGTTGTGTTTTCACAGAATAGATGAAGAAGCGCCTATTTGGTTCAAAATAGTTTGATTCTATTATAAGATTTTGGGTTTGCTCTGCCTACACTGCAAGCTAATGTTCGTTTTGGGGAATAATGTGCAGTGTATGAGTTTTATTTTTACATTTTATTTTTCTTTCAGTTTTTTAGTTTTAGACCTTACGTAAATGGACTTGACTCGCATGAGTACGGTAAATTTTTCTGAATCTGCCTAAATTTCTGCAACTCTCCTTGTATAAATATTTTATCAGCAAGTAATTAAAAATGATCTCTGCCATGATATTCAAGTGGTTATGTTTAGAAGAAAATCGAGTTTTAGTTTCAAGTGATTACTACAAGGTAGTTGGTTTTTTCACGATAAAAAAAAAATGTTTATAGTACTTAACAAATTTTTAATATGTCAACAATATCTTTATAATTTTATTTTAAATTAAAATTTATTTACAAATAATGTTTTTCTCATATTAAGTCAAATATACAAATAAATGTAATTAAATAAAAAGTTATTAATTTTTTTCTTTTTAATAAATATTAACAAACTTTTTTGATAAATAATAAAAAAAATTAATAAATATTAAGAAATATTTATATTTTTTTAAATAATATTGAATTAGTTATTACAAAATTAAATATTTAAAAATAATATGCTAAATTGAATTTTTAAAATTAATTCTATTAAGTTGTAAATATCTTAATAGCATTCAATATTCTTTTTATTATTATTAAAAAAATAAAATATATCCTTTTTATTATTATTAAAAAAATAAAATATGACAAAGATTACATAAATTTTAAAATAAAAATAACAAAGACATTGCTGACATATTGAGATTTTTTTTAAGTGTAAGAAGCATTTGTATCCAACAAAGAATGCCTTACTACAATAGTTAATTTTATTCTATGAAAAATATTGTTTTGATAACTGTAACAATTATATAATAATATACTTCTTTTAAGGATATTATAGTTATTATAAAAATAAAATTTTGTATTTATAAAAAAAGGAAATTAGATAAAAGGATAAAATGATAGTTGTAAAAAATTGTTGGATGATTTATATATGATAATGTATGATTGTGTAAAACACTACCAGTTTATTTATTTATTTTTTAGTCATGGTAAAATATGTAACAAAAAATTTAAGTAAAATTTGCAAAATAACAATAGGAATGACAAAGTGTGTAATTAAACCCAATTTTCATGAATTATTTTTTTTAATTAATATATTAAAAGAAAATAAAGATGAAAATGAAAGTAACTTTATTTAAAAATACTTTTACAATAATTTTATTCACGCACGCACTCTTGAAAACTCATCATTAGTTAAAGTTCATTTCACATACATCATATATACCAATTTTTAATTAATATAAATTTATTTGATGGCTTTTTAATATAGATAAAAATTGAAACAATGTATATTTTTTTAAAAACATTTTAAAATACATCATCATATTTCGTTAAGCATAAATTGGAATATATAGTATTCCCAGATACAAAATAAAATCCTTGAAGAATAAGCAACTATTAAAAGTTCAAATGGCAATGCCTTATACCACAAGCCTGACAAGCAATAAAATAAATCTGTTCCTAAGAAGCTTATTGTGTATTCAAAAAACTCAACGGTAGCTTCTGTAGCCTGGGCTGTACATGCAACTTTCTGCATATTTGACAAGATCCTTAGGTCGAGGCAGATGAGAAGCCAGACCTGTCCACCAAACGGGGAAGACAACATTAGAATAAACATCATTAACCAGTGTTGTCCAAACTGAAAACTTTCAAGAAACTCACCTAGATCATATGCCTTAGCTGCCACTTTAGCAGCAATGTGGGCTGATATCTTCCTGATGTTTGAGAATGGAGGGTAAATCAGTCCCTTATCATAGTTCTCCGCTGACACTTGTGCAGCCAAAGCTTCAGCTGTTGCAAAAGAAAAAAGGGTCAACCAAGCCATCTATTTCATCATTTTCTTTTTCTATACATTTTTTCACACTCTTCAACAATTATTTTTGTATAGTATATATTTATCATGCTTAAATGATCTTATCGCTCTAGTTTCTATGTACTTACAGGCTGTCAAGAGCATTTCATCACGCACACGGATTGCACCAGAGATGATCAAACCCAAGCCAAAACCAGGAAATATGTAAGCATTGTTGGCCTGAATTGTACAGTGGGAAAACATAATAGAAAGGTTAGCCTCTAACTTTGGTATTGTGTGTATGTTGGATAAGAAAATGCTTAGCGAGTTTTGAGTTAAACCTGTCCAGAAACAAAAAGTTTTCCTTCATATTCAACAGGATCAAATGGACTTCCACTAGCAAAGATTGCTTTACCCTGAAAATACAAGAGACATAATGTGGTAAGCAAGATTTTTGTTCGTTTATCTGCTTTATCATTTAAAACGCAATGTGTTGTTTCTTGGGCTATGTAAAAAATGTAACGAGGAAAATTTACCTTGCTCCATGTGTAAGCCTCTTCAGCTGTGCACTCAGATTGTGAAGTTGGGTTGGAGAGAGCAAGAATGAGTGGTTTCTACAAGCCAAGAAATATGACAAACATCAGAGATATTATCTTACTCTTCATGGGGTAGCAAAAAAATCATTAGAGAAAGCCAGAAAGAACCTCATTCAAGGATGCCATGGTTTCAACCACTTCCTTGGTAAATGTCTTCCCTACTCCAGATGATCCAATCAAAACGGTTGGCTTGATTGCCTGATGGAGTGAATTGTAAGTCAGTGTTCAAGAATCTCTTATAAAAATTAATTTTTTATGAAATCAAGAAAAAATCTGAGACACTTTCTTTACCTTAACAGCATCTAGAAGCCCCTTCACAGGTTCATGCTCATGGGCCCAAGGCTTTTTGAAGTGCTGAAGTGATTCCAAACGAGAGCTAACAATAAGTCCCTGGAACGGAACAAGCATGTCAAGAGAGGCTAGGGAAGAAGAACATGTAGAAGGAAAAATAGAAGATTACACTCTTCTTGTTTTCCAGAATCCTCAGGCATTTACCTTTGAATCCACAAGCCAGATCTTCTTGCGGGTCTCTTCCACTGGAGCTTTTGTCTGGCCAGCAAAATAGTATTTAGATACTTCATAAAAATAATAGTATTACTGAAGAAGAATACAAATATCAAGCTATATATATACCTGCTTTGAAATCTCAAGAGCAATCAGCTCCGCTATACCAGTTCCAGCCTTCACCAACCAAAAGATACAGTTTATAAGAATATTCCTCCAAAGAAAAAACATATAATCATGCATTACCAAAATGAAAAATGAATTTAGGCCTACAAGCTCTTACCTCTCCAGCACCCAAGAATAAGAAGGTGTGGTCAGCTAAGGTTCCCCCAACTAATTTCAGGGATGCAAGCAATCCTGCTAATACAACAGATGCTGTACCCTGCAATTAATCAAAGAAGGTGAGAATCATTAGCATGAATTAGAATAAGAAACCATGCACAAGTTAAAAACTTTCAACCATTCTACCTGGATATCATCGTTAAAAACAAGATGAGATGAGCTGTATTTTGCCAGCAGATCAAATGCATTATGATTGGCGAAATCCTCAAACTGAAAAAGAATCAACAAAATTAGTAAAACAATAAACTCAAGCAAACCACAGCCACAGCAGATGTTGAATCTGATACACAACCTGTATGAGAACTTTCTCTCCATAGTTCTGCTTTACTGCACGCATAAACTCGTCTAGAAGCTCCGCATATTCCTGAACCACAACAAACAATTATCATGTTAACGGAATAGAAACATCACACTCAATAACTATGGTTAAAATATGTGCATTTATTTTTATGTATGTAGTGCCAAGGATGATCAGACCTTCCCAGTTGCACGCCTTTGTCTAAGCCCAATGTAAAACTCATCATTCAGCAACTTCTCATTGTTTGTGCCAACATCAATGGTAATAGGCAAGCACTGAAATCATAGAAGATCACATATAGCAAATTAGTATTTGATAGACTATGAACGAGGGAAAGGAAAAGAGAACAGAAAAAAACAGCATTGAGTAGTTCTTACAGATGAAGGGCGAACACCTCCTAAAGCAGTATAGAGAGAAAGTTTCCCAACAGGAATTCCCATTCCCTGACAAAATTTTAGAGAAAAATGTTATCATAATTGTCTTTGTTTATAATGCAGATTTAAGAGACTAGCAGCACTTTATTTTATTACCTGGCAGCCAAGATCTCCAAGTCCTAATATACGCTCACCATCGGTCACAACAATAACTTGAATGCTCTTTTCTGGCCAGTTTTTCAGTACTTCAAGGATCTTGCCTCTGCATAATTCAAACACTTAGTATTTTCTCAAATGCTTAGTGAAAAAACATAAAGAAGCAGTGCCATGAAAAAAGGCTTACTTTTCTTTCAAACTGATATAAAGACCCTGAGGACGCCTAAAAATGCTTCCGTATTTCTGGCATGCTTCTCCAACCGTTGGAGTGTAAACAACAGGAAGCAGTTCCTCAACATTATCGATCAGAAGCTTGTAGAACAGCCTTTCATTCCTCTCCTGTCAATAGACAAATGTCAGAGACAGTTAGAAACTCCTTAGCAATAGTTCTTGGTTACATGTTCCTTACACTAGCATATTGTACATATATGTATTCATAAAATCCAATTTCTAAAAAGAGAGTACTGCATGGTATAATTCAGAAAGTACCTGAAGATCCATCATGGCCATGTACCTATGCAGAGGAACCTCATACTGGCGAAGATTGTGCATCAACCTCTTTTCCTGAACATTAAAATACCAAGGGAATTTAGCCAAAAATCCTCAGATTGCACATGATCTAGCATACCATTTGTATAAAGGATAAAGTTAGATGCAATTTCAAGTGTTTTGGTTCTGTTTCTGATCAAAATAGGAGTTTCATGTAAACAACATATGCAAATTTTATTACGTAGATTATTATTAACATGAAAATCACATTTTAATTAGAGAACAATACTGGAACACTTATTGAGTCCAAGTTTTTCCTTACGTAAATAAAGTAACTGAACATTATACTAAGAAGCAAGTAACCTGAAGTTCCTGATTCAAGATAGCTGGGGGCAAAAGGCCACGCAAGTAATGAGCATCTCTCTCTCCCTCAGTAAAGGCCAGCCCTTTGTTGTAGCGTGGATCTCTCAGCAAACTGCATCCACTGTACACAAAATTGCAAATGCTTGATTACCACGCCAAACTCTAAGCAAGTAAATCAAACATCTCATTGAAACACAAAAAACCACTCATTGTGCAGATCGCACATAACAAGTCAACAGAATAATCTCATAAAGAATTACATTATCAAATAGCCCCACTATCTGGTGATCTACCAAACCCAGTACTCCAAACCACACATAATCCAAGAATGCCATGAAATATGAAAAAAATAAATAAAAATCTCCCATTTTTTAGAGATGATTAGAAAACAAGTCCCCCATTTACAAGATGACATAGATAAATGACCACAGATCCAAATTTGAAAACTAAAAGCTACAAAAGACAAATTTGACGTTGTCTTTTTCTACATGTCAAATGTTAAGTAGTGGTGATACCTGGCCACAGAGAAGTTCCATGGAGTGATAAGATGGTCCTCTGTGGCACTGTCCTCACCATACAAGTCCCTCACACCCCCACCATTGCTATAATCCTTCGTCCGAGAAACCTCACCACCATTCTCCTTCAAGGAAACGCTCGACATGATCACAGCCAACAACTTCTGTACAACAATAAGGATTAAATTAAAGACAGGTTCATGTAGCCACATAAAGCAATGAATGCAGTGCAAGCAATGATTTCCACCTCTTACTTTGCACCTACGCAGACAAAAACAAGCAGCGGAAAACAAAAACAGAACGCGGTTTGGTATGTGTCTGAGAAAACCTTGTAATAATACCTATATATAAGCTCTGAAGCCAATTTTTTATTTTTACTTTTATACCTTTTTACTTTGGTTTGTTTTGTTACGTGACATAAACGAGTTTGATCTCATAGCATGCATTGTTAGAAAAATAGAAATTCAAAAAAACATTGAGAAAGGAAATTACTTTTGTGTGTGGTGGCAGAGTACTAATGTTGTGTCTATGCCTATTGAGGCACATCATGTTGACTTGGCGGAAGATGTAAGAGAAGATTTTGAAAAAACGCTTTGCAGATTCTCCGCGTTCGGTTGAAGAGTCAATATTGCCCTGCTCATCTAACCACTCTGCTGGGGCAAAAATGGTTAAGAGAGAGAAAAGTTCAGAGCTTTATTCTGTTCAATTTAATACAACACACACATTTCTCATTCTGCTCCACACATGCCATCCACCTTTCTCCCCAACCACAATACTTCTATTTTCTTTTGCAATAAACTCCAAAAATTAAAATATGAAATTGCTGAGACACCTGACTCATGATATTATTTTCAAATTAAATACTTTTTCAATAATTTTATGTCTTTAACTCATGATATTATTTTCAAATTAAATACTTTTTCAATAATTTAATGTCTTTAACTCATGAAGGGTCTGAATTCTTAAATGGGTCTCACAAAAAACTTACCTTTTTTCAGTTTATTAACTATAAAATATAAAAATTCCTTTTTTTTTTTTTCAAATTGTGACTCATTTCCTGACCCACAGTTTAATTTAAGACATGGCTTGAAGTACATTACTGTTCCAATGATAGCCTGAAACTAAGACAGACTTTTTTTATCTTTTTAATCTGATTCCATATATACCTATGATGTTGATGGTTTAACAAAACAATGCAAATAAAAAAAATTATTATTATTTTATGCTGTTAGAGAACTAATTATTGTTTTTGCTATTATTATTACTATAATTTAACTCAAAACTGTTAAAAGATTAATTGTACAAAACTAATAAGTTTTAAATAATAAGTATAATAGAGTTAAAATTTTAAATATCTATTTATAATAAAAGATAAAGTTTAAAAATCATTAAAACCAAATTGAAGTTTGAGGTGTCCTGTAGGGAGGATAAAATTGAAGAATTAATTAAGATTAAATTAAAGTTCCAAATACCTATTTGTGAAAAGAGTAGCTTAAGTATTTTATTTCTCTAAAATAATGTTTAGGTGCAATTTTAGTTTCATTTATAATTATGTCCTTTCAGTCTTTTATGTCAAAATTTTAACATCTAATTTTAGTTTATTGATAGTTTTGTTTTATTTTTTATTCTCTTTTTCTATGATTAATTAATATATTAAAATAATGATATCTACCAACACACGTTGATTCAAAGGATATTGGACTCGATATTTTAAACAATCGTGCGGGTGAAAAATTATTATTAAAAATAAAAATTCAATTAAAAATAACATTTGAGAATCTCAACATATTCGTTGGCTTTAGTTGACTTCCAACTAAAATATTAAATATTAATAACTTATTTACTAGAATACAAGGGAATAATAGTATTCCATGTCTCTTTAAACGGGCTCATTGCCTTCACACATTCACAGTCAAACTCACAAATTTAATAATTAAACAAATATAACTTATCTCTTCATAAGGTATCCTTATTAGAAATGAGGTTTCTTAAATTTATATTAATTCGAAGTTTAACATAAATAAAATTTATATAAAATATGGAAACAATCCTTTTTAATTAATAACTCAAATTTAACTAAATAACTCTTAAAAACTAATAAACATGATTTTAATAGTTTAATAAAAAATAAATATTTAAGAAAAGATTCAATATAACTTATGCAACAATAAAAGAAATGTATTATTTTAGACATTACATATACTTATAAGGACAGTGTACAGAAAAATAATTAATAATTTACTATATTTTATATTAACAGAAAATGTAATTATTTTCCAATTAAAATATATCTCTTTATTACAACATTCAAGTCTAAGTTTAATATTATATTTAATGAATAAAACCAAACAAGACAAATAATCATAATGGTCAATAAGACCTAAACAAAATATATTAATCAATAATGATATATCAATTATGTATACAATATTTACATATTAATTTAAAAATGCACCTAAAGAGGAACAATTTAAATAATCTAGTTTTTAAGATTACTTTAATTATATAATTTTTCATACCAGCACAAAACTGTTAGTATTTCATATATTTTATTAATTTCCCACTTTTAAAGTTTGATTTATTTGTTCATGCAAAAAGAACATGGATTTATTTAAGAGAGTATACGAAAAATTCTTTTAACTACCTTTTTTTTTCTGACTATACAATGTTTTTCTATTGTAAAAAAGTACTATCAATTTTATATTATTTGTAATCCCTAACATATTTAAAATGACAAAACAGTGATGGGGTTAAAAGTTACAATATGTATATTTAAATGTTCATAGCATAGAAGGAGTGGTTTTTAATGTAAACAATAAAATTCAAATTAAATTTCTGTAAACAAAACAAACTTTTTAATGTAAAAAAATAAAAAAAGAAAAAAAACTCTTCTCATGGTGTTATTGTTTGAAAAAAAAAAATGTTCACATTCATTGACAAAGGTATGTCTTCTATGTTCAACCTATTTAATTAAATATACTATATTTTTTTTAATTCAATTTTGTCGGAATTTTAAACGGTTTTTTGTCTTCAACCTTTACAAAGTCCGTACTCAAGAATTGGTCATCCATTTGAGACTTTTTTTTCTGCTTTACATTTCTTTGCTTTTTTTTTTCGTTGTTCACATTTTAGTACGCGTTTTCTGAATTACCAAAATAAAAAATTAAAAATAAATTAATATATTAAAAGACCTACACTGATATACAACACAATTTTAAGTAAAATCTTAAATGTACATGGCTAAAATAAAAAACAACTTAAAAAATATAACTTTCTAAGTAATATTTTCATTCATAAATTAAAAAATATCAAACATATCTACATTTTCTATTTATTTTACTATTATGTGTATAGAGAGTTATCAGCTGACACACATCTATTATAACACCTTGATAATCTAGATAATACAATTTCATGCATTAATATTATTTAATTATTATATTAATGTTAATTAGAAAATATTAATTATAGAAATAAATACTATTTTAATTAATCAATAAACAATACAAATTACTTGTTATAACTTTAATGTTGAACTTTCACAGCATCTTTATATATATTTATTTAGTAAACACTTCTGTAGGGACCACCCTAGTCTTCCATATCTTTCTAAAATTTAAATACATTGTTTAAGTTAGGTTAGTAATAGCAATGGCGGAAAACTCTGATGTTTAAGAAAAATATATCTCAAAGTAAATATTTCTGATATTTCTTAGAAGTTAATTAAAATATTTATAATACACATATAAATAATATTTATAAAATAAATATGTAATTATTTTTTAAATAAATAATATGTTTCATCGTATATATTTATTATTATGTAAATGAATTGATCAAATTTATCGGATTTAAAATGTGTTATCCAACTCATGATGTATTATATAAACTTAACTTAATCTATAAACATGTAATTGAATTGCGTCGTTTCTTCAAAATAGATATAAACTGCTTAAATATCTGGTTTTAATATGCAAATTTTACAATTAAAAGTGATTTTAATTCAATATATAATTAACCCTATGTTAAGATCGATAATAATATAAGTCTTTTATCTTCTTTTATAACTATATAAACATAAAAATATGTTTAGATTTTAAAAAAAATTAAAACACATGATTAAATATTTCAGAAAAAAAATACAATTTTTCTTATAAACATATTTAATATTTTCCAAATTTTACTGCAACAAAAACATATTTTACCCTTAATTCATTGTTCCCGTAAAAAAATTCATATAATTTTTTATAGAACTAAAATTCATATAGCTAGATTCTAATTTTTAACTTTAGGCCATTTCCTACTTTGACCTTTTTGAGGGGTTGGCAGATAAATAAATGTGAAAGCTTTAATCAATCTTCAAGAAAAAGTGGTAGCACGGCATTGAAATCAGAAGTTCAAAACTGAAGAACTTTCCAAATTAGACTTTTTTTTTTCTAGAAACCAAAAGAAGAGTTTTATTTATATCTAAAAATTTAAATTTAATATGTACTAAATCTGGCTAAACAACTATTCATAAGAAAAAATTATAAACTAAAATTGGCTAAACATAGTTAAAAAATTAATATAATTTTGATTGTTTGTAATTTTTCTCCTATTACAATATTTATAAAAAAATTTATTCAATCAAACTCGTTATATTTTTATATTTTTTTAGTTTTCTTCTTTGTGTTTGAAGGTTTGTGAATCATTGAAAAATAAAAGGGAAAAGAAAACCTAATAGGTACTGTATATTTAGCCACTCCACACCTCCCCAGAATATTTTGGTCACTAGATACACCTCCCTTAGATGTGTTCACCAAGGAGGTTCTTTAAATATTACCTAACATTCCTTGAAAAACTTCAAAATGATTTATGTTTTCAATTTTCAAAAATATATTGTTTATTTTCAACGTTTGCGTTTATAATATATATGACACATATTTAATTGTATTTTTCAAATATTATGATTACATAATTTTAATTTATCACATTTCAATGATATCAATTGTGTTTCTCTAATATTAAATTGCACTTTTAGCCTCTCAAGACTGGTCAATTGGGTTATTTTTATTTAATGTGATTGTATAATTTTAGTCTCCTACACGTTTTATCAATTCATGTTTGTTTGCATATATTTTTCAATTAATAAGGAACTAAAATTTTACTATTGTAATACTCAAATAATTCAATTCATGTAATATGTGTAGAACTTTAAAGATTTTTTAAATCACACAGTTAAACAGTGATTCAATTGTGAAAATAGGAATGTAAAATCATTACAATATTTAGAAGACTATAAGTGCAATCAAGTGTAAAGGGATGCATCTGATTAAAAGAAAGAAATTATTTTAGGAAAAATATTTCTATAAGTTAGATATTTATTTTTCTTGATTTGACCAAACAAAAATTAATCTAAAATCACTTTGAAAGAAATAATTATGTTAAAATCAAATATAACAACATACAAATGTTGAAAATATAGTCTAACCTCTCTAGAGTTACTAAAAATAAAATAAGCATGTGTGGGTTTCGTTGGATTTCCATGGATGCAATTCCGGTAATACAGTACTCACACATGAAACAAAAATTCAACTCCTACACCAAATGCCCTTTTGAACTTTGGTGTGACAACATATTTCATAAATATAGGTGTGAAAGTTTAAGTTAAATAGATGATAAATATTTTATTATTTAAAATTTACAAATGTTATATATAACATATAATAATTTTATTCTCTTAACTTTTAAATATTTATTTTTCTAAATTTTACAAATCTAAATTTTTGCATGTTTTTTATATATTTTTTTCTAATCAAACTTACAACTTAAAAGATAATAACATTATGCACAATCTTAGTCATTAAACTTTGATTTTTAACTAAATTTTTTCTTTCCTATTTTTTTTGTTTGTTTTGCATTAAAGGTTTATTTTATCATCAGTGGTGTGACACCCTCTTCCTCCATTTTATTTTCACTCTCCCTCTTGTTTCTCTTTCACACTTTCAAACTCTCTCTCTTCTTTTTACACTCTCATTTTTTTTTTCTTTTTTTTTTCTTTTCTCCTTGTTATGTTTTAAAAAGACACTCAGAATTTTAAATATTAATTCTTTCAATTTCGTTATAAGAGTGATTAAGAGTTTGAAGTTCTCCTATCAAAATTTTTAGAAAAGTTTGCTGATAAAAAAAAGGTTAAAAATTTCTTAATATTTAAAATTTTAAATAAGGCTAACATTAGGACGTAAGAGAAATTTAGATAAACTCACAGTTGTTATAAATTATTTATTAAAAATTAAAATACAGATTATATTTTAAAAGTATTTATTTATTATAAATTTTCCTTATGTTATCTATATATATATTTTTTTAAAAAAACATAAGTCTACATAAAATTGTGCAATATAGAAAATAAATTATAATTTAAAGTTATATATATATATATATATATATATATATATATATATATATATATATATGATATAGAAAACCATTTCAACAAAAATTATTTTTTCTCTGCACAACATAACTTTACACAGTTCTTTCTGTTCTCTCTCAAGAATCTAGCTTTCTTCTTGTTCCAGATTAAAGATAGAAAACCCTTATCTAATTTCTGATGTAGGATAGAACAAGCTTAGTGGATCATCATTTTGATTTAGGTAATTACTAATTTTCTCCTATTCTTGAGTGGTTTAGGGTTTTTGTAAAAAAAAAATTGTGTTTTCTTGCATGTAGTCTTAGAGATATCAATAATTATCTTTATTCATTTTGGATCCTAATTGTAGGTTTAGATTATTGATTAGGATTGTATGTTGCAGGTTGAGTTATCTTTGCAAGTGGTAGCTTGGAGTCTTTTATAGGTGATTTTTCTCTTAAACAGGTAAGGGAAGCTAAACTCACATGTCCACATTATATATCGGGGTTCTATGTTCAAATTGAGTTCTTAAGATTTGAGAAATGAATGTGAATGTGCTTGAAAAAATTGTGTAAATTTTCATTCGACAAGTCTGGATTGATTTTGAATGTGAAATGAGCGGAATTTTTTGTAGTTTTAGTTTGATGGTAATATTAAAAGTTGATATTGTGAATGTATGAAGATTTATTTCATAGTTTGAGGGTTGATTGGTTTTCTGTATGTATACAGGTAAATGACATGTAACTATTAAGAAAATGGAATCTTGAATGTGGTTAAACAGTAATATAATATTTTTCTCAATTTGATTAATCATGATCTAAAATTCATTTTGAAAATATGTAAGCATGAGTTACCACATGAGTTCATGACTTGTTTTTGGAGAGTAATGAGTTTTTGAAGGAAACTTATTGATAAAAATGATGACTTAAATTTGTATATGATTGTGAAATAAGGAGAGTAACAAATTAATTGGATGGTAAATTGAGTGAGCATAAGATGTTTTGAATTATAAAACTGTGCTGGGCTCAATTTTTGAGAGGGTGTTGTCAGGTTTGAGTGGTGTCGGAGCTATTTCTTAGGTCGGGCACAAGGCAGAGTACTGTTATGAGTTTTTAATGTATTTTACTTGTTGTTGATAATTTTTTTATTGTATTACAACATGTGTGAGTAGTAACCTGTGATTTTGATATGTTGATCACTGTTGTGGAATAACATTTTGGACATAGTATTTTTAGAAAAGAAAATATCAAATAAGAATAATATAGGATGTACATTGTTTAAAGATTTGTCGAGAAAAAGATATCCTAATTCTACTGGTTGGTAACTTATAATCACATAGATGAAGGGTATCAAGTGGTGAGAGTTGAATGAGATCCATTGAACTAAAACTGCAGTTTGAAATAGCTGGTTATGATATATATATATATATATATATATATATATGGATTTATCCTGTCAAATGATCTTATGATTGGTTGAAAACTCTATGGATTCATAATTAAAAGGGTTATGTGATATATGTTAATCTCTGAGTCTAATTTAATATACAAGTCTTCCAAAAAATAGGATAATGTTTATGAAATGTTGAAATATAATTTTAATTTTTAATTATAAATATTGAAATATTTATTTTAAGCATGTTCCAAATAGTTATCTTTGTTGTATGGTTATTACTTGAGACAATGATGTTGTTACATTGATCGGAAGAGGATATATTTGAAATTGTTAATGAATTTATATAGATTAGTTATTTGATATCTATTTAATTATATTTTAGGAATTGGTAAACTTTTAAATATTTGGAGTTACATTTTGAATGATTCTACCAGATTATTTTTTATTTATGATTTTTTTTAACATTTAAACTTTATGTGGTTACGGATAAAGAATCTTATAAGATGTTATATATATATATATATATATATATATATATATATATATATATATATTGTAGTTTTTATATATATTTTTTCCTATATGTATTTAGTTAAAATAAGATCAATTTCAGTTAAAATTTTATTTAAGAATAAAATTTAAGATTAATATTATAATCAAGATCAGTATTTTAGTTAAAATTTTAATTAAGATAATTATGATTTAAAATTAATATTAAATTAAGATTAGAATTTAGTGTTAAATTAAAATTAGTGTTAAATTAAGATTGTAATTGATGTTACAAATGAGATTAAAATTTTGCTTAAATTAAGGTTAGAATCAATATTAGAATTTTAGTCAATTATTGTTAATTAAATTAATGTTCAAATTAAAATTAGAAAGATGGGTAAAGAAGTTAAGTTAATTAAATTAATATCAGTAAAACCTAGTGTTAATAAAATCTATATTAGGTTTTAGTTAGATTAGAGTTACTGTAAGAAATAAGGTTAAAATTGTAGTTAATTAATTATTTTTAATTAACATTAGAATTAATATTTAGATTAATTTAAGTTAAATTAAGATTAAAGTTAATATTAGATAATATAGGTAAAATTATAGAATGTGTAAAAAGTTAATATTAATTATATTATATTTTATTATGAAAATATTCTTTATTACTCTGCAGTTGTTTTTTGAAAATAAATGTATATATAAAGAAAGTCCTTTCTTTTTGTTGGGAGGATTGAAAATTTTGAAGGGTAACTCTTTAAATAACACATTTTATTAAAACTTGACCACATTCTATATTTTCATTTCTTTAATAATATTAAATAATTAAAAGAGTTTCGTAAATACTATACACCAATCATTACTAGTTCAATTTGCAATGAAATATTTTTACCTTTTAGTAGAAATAGAAGAATGAGTTAGTTAAAAAAAAAGTCATCTTACAGGTTTTAAATTTTTTATTCAAATATACTTATTATATATATATATAATAAAAAAAATAATATAAAATTAAATATTTAATATAATAATTATACACTTTACAATGTTGTACATATGTCTTGGGAATCATTCAAGTAATAAAGAACCATTAACGTTGGATCTTGAACTGTGTGCCATAATAAATCAGTTACATCGACATTATCGCGTATGATGTGTCATTATCTCGAAGAATTGATAGAATTTATAAATAGATAAAAATATAAAAAAATATGTAATTCTTAAACACCTATATAGAATATTCTAGAACTAGTTTTTTAGCCCTTGTATGAAATCTCCTTACACAAAAGAACCTTTAAATGTAATTTGAAGTGAAGAGAGAGTATTATATGTATAACAAATCTTCAAAATACTTACAATTACTACATAAATTAAGACCTCAACAATCTTTTTAGTGAAAATATCATCTATAAAATATTAATTTATTTTCACTCATATTCTTAATCTCTAAAATTTCTAATTAATGTATCCATTACAAAATACTAAAATTAGATAAGTAGACATTTCAATACTATAACATCTTTTAAATCACTGGTATATTTCAATAACATAATATATTATAAAAAATTAAATAATTTATGTCATTATTATTAGTTTTATTTTAAAGAAATACAGCGTCGTTTCCACTTATTTAGACAACAAGAGATCATTAAAACCCATTTCTCCCCAAACAAAAAAGAGACCGAAAAGTTGCTAGGGTTTCACTGTATTTAAGGTTTCTAAGCCGAGAAATTTAATCTAAAGAAATTTGTTTTTCATTGAGAGGGAGGAATTTGAGTTCATGGACCGCTTGCGTCCTCGGAACCGAGAGGTTTTTTCTGGATTTACAAATGCAGAGGTATCATTATATTAGTTATAATGATTATAATTGTTCTATTTTTATTGTTCAACTTTTGTTCATCTTTCCTAAAAAATCATCAGTTTTTAAATGCGATAATCATGTTTCTTTGAGTCTGTTTAGAATTAGTTTAGTTTAACTATAATTATAAGATTTGTAGTTCAGGTTTATTGGTTAAAAAATGTCATGCATGTCTTTAGAATTTGTAAGTTAGTGAGTATTGAACTGATACATTGTACTGTTATAATCATATTTCTTGTTATTACTGGAAATTGTGGACAAATACCACCTGAGACAGCTATAATTGTGGACACATTGTAACTGTGGACAGTCTGAAAACTTTGATTGCGAACCTCTTTTAAACCTTGGTTATAGAATGTAGAGAGTGTGTTTTTGCATGTTCTGTTAATGATTTCAACTTGCTGTGTTCTGCCAAACAGATTGAGAAAATGGAGACTTTCTTGAAGGAACCGAAAGGAGTATCTTTGGGCAGAGAATTTTACCAAAAACTGGCTGGAAGTTTCAAGTGAGTTTTACTTTGCAATGATTTTTTTCATTATTTTCTAGTAAGAAATGAAGTATTGTCATTGAGAAATGTTGGAATGTAATGTTGATGCAGTCGTTCCACTGGTCGTGCTGGGAAGCCTGTCATTAAATGGACAGAGGTTAATGTTCTTTTTTACTAAATAGTAGATTTTACTTATTTAATGTCCTGTAGATATCCTTCAATTTCTGCTGTTTTTGTGTTTTTTTCTGAAGTAGTTTCTAATTGATCCTTTATATTGGGGAAATTCTAGATTGAAGATTGGTTTCAGGCAAGGCTCCAAGACTTGCCACAAGTCCCTAACAGTGAGTTGACGATTCCCAAGTCTAAGGAAGGTGAGTCTTCTGGTGGGCCTTATGGTTTTTAGTATAGTCAATAGTTATTTAGTATAATTGCAGCATGTGTCATTGCTGCTTTTTGTGATAGATTGTCTATTATATGTTTGATGTGTAGGGTGTCTATGCTGTCTTCAAGTATTCACATCAACATTGAATTATTTAATATAATTTCAGTATCCATCATTGTTGCTTAAGTTATGGCTTTTATGCTGCTTTGTTTTATTAGGACTTGTTTGGTTGAACAAAATATGAAACTGAAGGTGATGAAGTAACTTGACAGGAATGAAAGAAAAATGAAATTGATAATTACATTCCCTCCATAAGATCTTCTACACTTTCTATTTTTCTTCTCCCTTTTGGTATAGTTAGCTGCTGCACTTGGTATTTATTGATATATCTGAGAAAACTCTTAATAAAATGGGTTTATCTGGTGAGATTGTGCCTAAATTGATTGCTTTACAGAAGAAGTTATGCAAGACCTGCCAGAGATGGAATTCGAAGCAAGATCATCAAAAGACGGGGCATGGTAAGCACAATGCATATTATTTCAATTAGCTTAAATTCTCTTAGCAATCTGTGTTTATGAATTATTTTGAATTTTAATGTCACTGAATGAAAGTTTTCCATAGGTTATTTTGGGGTCCTTTAGTTGTTGATATTTATCATATATCTGTGTCCCTTGACAAACATCCCATGTTGGTAGAAATGTTGTTTGAAGTTTTCAATTATGGAATAAACCTCTAGTTCATCTTAGATCAGACTCACATCTCAGTGATAGTGGAACTGAAAACTAATTTAAATATGGACACACCAATATCTCTTCTGGATATCCTATTATAAATTAATTAATTATTGCCATTATCATAGAAGTAGAAACCATGTGTTTCTGTATGTGGCTAAACTTGTCTACTTCTTTCTTTTTGCATTTGCTCCAAGCTATTGTATTCTGAAGATAAAACTTGAGTAGGAGTTCCCTTATTCTTAAAAATCAAGAGGCTCTTATCTATTTAATCCTATTATTTTCCTTTTTCTAAGTTCTAATACAATTGTTTTCCCTATTTTTAATAGAGACAGTTTTGTAGTTGCTTGTGGATTGATCCAGATAGATTATTTAAATGGTGCTCTTTTACACACAAACAAATGAAATGATCATGTCGGTTCTTGTACCTGGATCATTCTGTCTTTTATCAATTTGTGAAATTCTAAATTAACTGCTTTTCTTTATTGCTTCTAGGGAAGGAGATTTAAAAGTTTAACCATCTATACCATATTACTATAATGGTTAACATATTAATCATGAGGCTTGGTCTCTATTATTCTTTCCCTGCTGAAATGTCCTGGGTAGTTTATTTTTTACTTTTGGTTGAACTGTACTTTTCGTTCTCTTTCTTTCTCACTTTCTATTCCTGAAAAAATAATGACTATGACTATTCTCATTCTCATAAATTTTACTGATCTGACGACGTAGAAGCACATTATATTAAACATGACTATTCTGATAAATTATGTAATTTCTAGATACTGTGTAATTGCAGGTATGATGTTGAGGCGTTTCTTGCTCACAGATTTCTTAGCACAGGAGAAGCTGTAAGTTTCAACAATCATGATTTTGATCCTCTGTGTTATAAGACTTGTTAATGGATTGATAAATTATTTTTCCCCGTAGAGGGTACGAGATTTTTCCATCTGAGACATTCTTGCCTTTTGTTAAAGGAAGTCCATGTCAGATTTGTTGGATTTGGAGCTGAGGAAGATGAGTGGATCAATATTAAAAGTTCAGTACGCCAACGCTCTATCCCATTGGAAAACGCAGAGTGTTTGAACCTGAATGTTGGAGACCCTGTCCTATGCTTCCAGGTGAATTAGGCTGAATATTCTTGCTGAAGTTTTGTTACAGTGCATCACTGTAACTGTATTTAACTTGACAGTTTCAATTGAAATTCAGGAGAGGAGGGATCAAGCAATTTACTATGATGCTCGGATTGTAGAGATCCAAAGGAGAATGCATGATGTTAGAGGTTGCAGGTGTCTCATCTTAATAAGATATGATCATGACAACAGTGAGGTGCATAACATATCTGCAATTGCATGTGTAATGTTTCCGCATGTAATTCACAAGTATTTAATGTTATGTTTATCATTTTCAGGAACTGTAATTTACAAGTATTTAATGTTATGTTTATCATTTTCAGGAGAGTGTTCGATTGAGAAGACTTTGTCGCAGAGCAAGACCTTGTATTTAGAATAAATTCTTTTTGACGTCTCAGGTGACTTTTCAGGCATCTATCAAACAACCTGGGTGCAGTAGCAGTAGGAAGCAGTTAGAACATGACATGGAGTTTTGATGGGAAATATATTGGAAATGGTTATAGTCAAATTGTTATAGTCAATTTGTTCTTTTTTAGCTTATCATTATTAGTAGATAAGGGCAGTGGGCAGTCAAAAGACGACCAAGCTTCAACTATGCATGTTTGGGGTGACTCATTGTTGAACAAATGTTTTTGTTTTCATTATGGTGCCTTAAGATAGTTTTCTTCCTGATTATTATTATAGTTATGTTCTTGAAACTGAATGATATGAGAAAATTATGAAGGTTAATGAGTAGAAATAAGGTTTATTCAGTGCATACATATCTTTACTGTGATCATACATTATAGCAAAAGAATTTGTATGTCCTGTATTATAAACTATGAAGTTAAGACATTCCTTTTTAAAAATCGCATATAGTGTTGAATACTTACCAGACAGACATTAACACATGTATGATATTCATATGGTAAGTATTGGTGAAGTGTTTAATTAAAAAAAAGGCTTTTAAGTATTTGTCACGTTTAATGTGATTTTAAAATAATTTTGAAAGAGATTAATACAATAATTTTTTAAAAATTTATAAATTTATCATAAAAATAAGAAATAAATTCTATATATAATAAATAATATTTAGATTTTATATATTATTTTTTTATTTTTTAAACTTTAAATAAATAAATTAGATTTATTTTTTGTTATATATGATTAACATTGTTCATGGATAATTTTTTAATCTAAAAATTTTGGATATCAATTTATATAATTATATAAATTCATAATAATATAATATATAAAAATATATAAATCCGTGTCTTATTTTTTTAAAATTTACAGTGTATTAATATCGTGTGCGTATATTTCGAAATTTATGCGTAATACCACATAGACGTCCATATCCCATAGGTGTTATACAATAAGGAGAAGAATTAGTAAATTTGATAGAATGTCTGATTGATTTGTCAGTCGGTTTTAGTTATCCTGAATAACATCAGACATATATAGCATCACATTATAGATATACGATGGAAAACATAAGATAAGAAATATACAAATAATGGGGTGTTCCAATACTCTGATTTTAAAGGTTTGGTCAAAAAGTTAGGTCAGTTATGCATAAGTCAAAACTATCTAGAACTGAAACTAATTGATCTTACAGTCTTGTAATTAACAAGCCAAACTTGCTAACCATTTATCCATTTAAATAATTTTAGTTAATAAAAATTTTGGGAACTCAATTAGAGAACATGTACTGTATTGAACACATTATTAATTCATTTATGTACACCTTAGTCTATTATATTATTTAAGAATTAGAGTTTAATTAAAGTAATCCACAAAATACAGAAATTACCTCGCTTGAATCAGTTTCTTTCAATTGTTCTATTTATCACCATACAGCTACTCCAAATTCATATTTGCATGTGGATGGTACAGAAAAGTACACCCAAAAATTAAATTTTATAAAAACAGCTTATAATAAAACTATAATTATTTCTAATTAAAAAAATAGTCACTTCTAAAGCAGGATTTTTTTTAGTAAAAAGATTACACTGGGTTATTTTATCAAAATATTATTTCAATTTGTTAAAAAAACAAAATTATGTAACTCAATTAAGTAAAAAATAATAATTATAAAAATATGTACTGAGCAATTCAACCAAAAACTACAAGCTACTTTCTTCACACAGGCATGTCATTACTTGAAAGGAACATAGCTGTTAGGTGGCTCGTTCTACTTGAATTGTTGGAAACATGACATGGCCTTATTGCATTGGCAAACACCAAAAGGATACTACAAAGATTAAATGATGATGACTGTTTACTCATCAATTATACATAACTAACTACAATTTATTATACATTATCTATCTCATTATCATACATATCCATATCGTTATCACACTTTTAACTACCGATTACTTATCTACTACACACCTTTATCCTCTCTTCTAAAATGATTGGGTTTAAAAAGCTGCAACAAAATAGAGCAGGCAATAAATCCCCATCTTCACACCCTCCATATCACAATTCACAGCTTTTCCAAATGTCTGAATCAAAAGTGGTACGACATTACAGTTTGTGCAATTAGCACTTTTGCCTCTGACTTTTAAAGGGGGACAGGGGGACATTTCAGTTTTTCAAGAAACTCAGGATTTTCCTCAATAAGTTTTATAATACTATATGCAACAATTCTCCTCACAGAACTTATATCTCCATATGTTAAAAGCAATAGATGTTCCCTTATGAAATAAAAAAAAGATTAAGCTTAAAACCCATGACATCTAAAATTAGTACACTAACTTGAGTTATACTTTATGTTTTTAACTGTCAAAAGCTGAGTCAATTCATTGAATAGTTCTTCATGCCCTAGAGAAAAAACTTTAGTTCTTCGTGCCCTAGAGAAAAAACTTTTAGTTCCTCACGGAAGATATCTAAAGTGAGATCCTCATTGTAATGAATGATGCTGTTTTAGATATCCTTTGTGAGTAACTAAAGTTTTTTTTCCACTACATGAAGAACTATTTAATGAATTCACTCAACTTTTGACAGTTAAGAACATAAGGTACAACTCAAATGGGCATACTACTTTTTAGATGGGAGGTCAATAACATCATGGGTTTTTAAGCTTAACCTTTTTCTGGATCTCATCAGAGAACATGCATTGCTTTCAACATATGGAGATATAAATTCTGTGAAGAGAATTATTACAGATAGTATTATACAACTCATTGAGAGAAATCCTGAGTTTCATGAAAAACTAAGATGTCCTCCCTTTAAAAGTCAGAGGCTATATCATCTTCTTTTCCAAAGGTCCATCAATTCGGACTTTTGCCTTTCACTTTGTCGGAACACCTAATCAAATAGATACTTAACATTATAATGACTTGACCATACAAAAGCATATGATAACTATGGCTTGTGTGTAGTCCATAATGTAAACTAAGGATTTCCTTTCCTGCAGGACACTCGTCGATACGTTCCATAGCCACCATCTTAAACCAAGTCAAGACAGCTTACTCAGTTTAGTGGATACCATTGCATCCTCCCAAATAACTAATACAGACAAACCATCAGTTGAAAGGTTGGTGTCTCTTAAGCAAAACATGATATTCATATTGTCAATAGATAAAAAAGGTTCTGAATCTAGAACATGATAATGTTTCATATCGCTGTGTAGTTAATTATTACATTTCTTAAATATTGCATTTGGGAAAAGAGAAGCAAATAGGAGGGAAGCTCTCCATTTCATCAGTTGTCAAAAGCTAACACTTAAAAGGATACTCTTACTAGCACTCAGCATACTCTTTTATAGACTATTCCTTCACTTCCAAAAAAATGAAAGATCACAACTTTATGAGAAAATCTCGTAATTCTTTTTTCTTTTTATAAAAAAAATTTGTTATTGAACAGAATGTGAAAAATAACCCAACAGGGTCTGCCTACGGGTTGGGGGCTGGATAGCATACAGAAAATCATAGGTTCTAACCTGAGTATCACCATTGTACACCAAAAATAAACTCAGGAAATCACATCTACTAAGCAATTAGAGAAACTTTAAACCTTAAAAAGTCCATAACCAAACATCTCATGTGACAACTATTTCCTCTTCTAGACCTTCAATAATTATAGCAGAGTGACATTCAACATACGACAAATTTGATATTATTAGAACATAAATTTAAAGTTCAATCCACCCCCTAGATTCCCCAAGAAAATCCAAATATTAAAAAAAGGAGAATAACATACAGCAAATAGTTCCAAAAAAATCAGTTCCTTGAACAGCTTCTGATTTCCTTGACCATATAGGTTGCTCCAGCAACATAACATTGCAAGGACCAACCAAAATCTGCAAGTTGCCATAGCCATGGAAGTTAAATATATGGTCCAAACAACCAGAATTCCTATTGAGCAAGACAAACGTGAAGCAATCTGGCAAACAGCCAATGTAATCAGGCCAGATGAACACTAAATGTTTCATTCATATATAGTATATCTAAATTAAACAAGCTATATGAATATTTCAGTTGCATGATATAAGAAGTTGAATAATAATAATAATAATAATAATAATAGCAGCAGAATTAAATACCTGCTTCACATGTCCAAGTAAATCAGAAAATATACAAATCATATTGAAGAGGTACAGAAGTTATCTTCCAAGATGTGCTTCCATGGCAGCTAAGAGAATCAAATGTGCACCTTGCAATATTTGTTGTTAGAACAATAAAATAATCACCCAGTCATACAGATCGACTGACCAGGAGAAGCCAATCATGTAGACTTCGGAAACCAAAAGAAGTAATTAGAAAAAATATAAGTAAAATTTTCAAAGTCATCATACATACACAAATAAATGGCAAATATTAAACATCTAGCAACTGAAATGATGCTTACTTAGCTTCCATTAATAAAATAGATTGAAAATGTATGAACCACAACTTTCTTAATGAAACAATCATAATGGTAAGGTATTCAAATGTAGCAAACTGATAGTGCAAAAACAATTTTCAAAAGCAAAACAGAAAAAAAAAAAAAAACATATTTCTTGAAAAGAATTGGAGCTAAAGCATCTGCATCTTCACTTCAGTTAGACTAATCCCATTTAAATTTCAATAAATGCATTCACAAATCAAACAGAGTTGGGAGTAAACTATGATAAAAAGAAAAAAGCAGCAGCAATAATAATAATAATGACAATGATTAAACAATTACAAACAGCTGCTAAAACATAAAACTTTCTATTGAAATATAAACAGAAGTAGATTTAAGTCAAAAGTGATTGGGATAAAGAGGGTCAAGTACAAGGCACAAAGCTTAAATGTCCAGTTCTCACTGGAAAATCTTAGTTCATATTTGTTAAATAACATCAACAAACAAAAGCCTAACCTGTGCACATGCCTTCAACATAGTAATTAGTGTTCAGATCTGTACAAACTTTGTATCAAAAGACTCTTCCCAATTGACAATCTAATTTTACTCATAACTCAAGTATTTTTTGACAGCTGAAATACAGTGCACAGGTTTTGCATCATGATATGTGACAGTGACCATAAAGTAAGTTTAGCATACATTAATGCTGAACTGCATTGTTCAGAAAATTGGTCAGAGAGCATCTTCAGTCCCCAACTAGAAGTAAGAGGAGGCAGGATTGTGCCAGTGGTCAGAATTCAGCCAGAAATCTCAATTTCATCAGGCTATGACACTGTTCTCCCATAACAAATAGATGCAATATAGAGATTCTTTGCCCATTTATCCTGCAGAAACAAAATATCAAATATCAAATGTCAACAAGTATTATCTTAGAATGGTAGATGCACTTTTTACCTTAACATGAGTGCTAGGAAAAGCAGATGTGCGGAGTGTCTCCTGAGTTTCATCAGCTGGTTTTCTTCTTGGAACACTAAGAACAAAAGCAGCCTGGTCCCATGTTGCAGCTGTTGAGGTGATGCGATAACCATTATCCCACCTTCGATGAATACCTTCACTGGGATACAAGAAATCAAGTTCCACAACCTGGCATTAAGCATGCAGAGTAGAATATAAATATAAATATAAATCAGATGAATTTCTTCAATGTAACAAGGATTCTTAATCACAATCGACTTTATAAAATGCAGGACCTGATCAGAATAACCAGCCCCACGTGACATAACAATTGCCCATCTAGTGCCAGCCGTGGCCATAGCAGTGACATAAAATCCTTCTCTCCATTTTTTGTTGATCCACTTAAATGGAAATGAATCACTGACTTTATAGGATTGCTGTAAGTACTGGGTACCTAAAAGATCAATCAATTAATAAAAGTAAGAATAGACAGCTTCAACACAATCAGTCAAAATGTGCAAAAGACATGATCCTCAAAAGTCAAGCCAAATACGATCCCAGATACACAATACACAAAATAATGACTTCAAGGATATTAACCTTTAGACATTACAACCAATGAGCATCCATTATGAGCTCCAGCTATGGCACTGATGTAATAATTATTTTCCCACTGTTCCATAATCCATTCCTATTAAAATAGATACATGAGTTTGTCAGCTTATAGTAAGTTCAAAACAAAAATAGCAAAATATAATACAGATAAAAGCATATAGTTACAAACATGATACTATGATATCAGCAGCATAAAATAATATCACTACTGAAACATAAAATAGCCAACCTTGTGAAGAAAGTAGGAAGAGAGTTCATAGACTTGTGCAGTGAAACCAGTGCCAGCATCCATAATGAGTGCCCAAAGATTAGAACAAGAAGCCACACTGCTGATAAATAAACCATCTTCATTCCCTTTATCAATGTGTTGGGCTAACCTCACATCAGCAACATTATAATGATACCTACATCAAAAGATATATCTTTAGGTTCCGTTTTAAAATCACTTGCAAAAACATATTTAACATCAGAAGAAAACCTTTGCTTCATTGGTCGACGAGCATTGTAAACACTAATCCATTGTGTAGCAGGCATTCCCATTCGAACCTTCTTTTTTGGTTGTTCATCATCATCCTCTTCCATGGTAAATCGTCCCCTCTTATGTCCAACCTGACATATAAGCTACACAATAATAGCCCAAAAAGGGTAGTACAAGTCAGATTTTAAAAGTGTAAACAATAAATAGTAAATTCTAAAGTAATAATAGCATGAAGTACCTTCTGAGCACCCTCGGTGTTTATTGGCCTGATATCTGGGTTTGGGCCCACAATTCCATCAAAAAGGGATATATATTTTGCATAATTTGGTTCTTCATCAAACTTCAAATTCACTACATATTCAACAAACTGCCGGAAAGGTTGAGGACAAAAGCAACACAAAGTTTCTGGAGAGGTGGCCATCTTTTTTTTGCAGACAAGAAACCCTTTATTTTCTCCCTGTGATAAGAAGTTTCATACGAATCATATTTACTATCATGGTACTAAAATGATTATGTTTGAAACAGTTATAACCTGATATCCTTGCCAGGGAAGCCGACCTCGAAGAAGGAAGACAAGAGTGTAAGCAAGAGATTCCAAGTCATCTCTCCTGCTACCTGTTCTGCCAAGATGTGCATGCACACTAGCATAACGAACTGTGCCCCTGTGGCAAGAATATAGCTCTCAAAATCATTCAAAACCTGCATGTTGACTAAGGTTGACTAAGGTTTATAGATATTTAACAATAATTTACCTAAACACATCTGGTCGTTGATCATATTCAACATGAAGGCCAGTAGAACTATCACGCCACCGAGTTGCTGGGTAGATAAATTGGTAGTACGATATGAGCATCCAGATTATGAGAAATTAGACGCATGTTCATTGACGATGGACATGTCAAGGGTAATGCAGTGTACTTACCTAATCCAAGATCAACCAGAAACAACTTCTTTTCATCTGGAGTTCCTGGGGGTCCAAGCAAAAAATTCTCAGGCTTTACATCACCATGCACATATCTGCAATAAGGACAGAGAATGATGAAATGCTCTTGCAACAAAATGTGATCAATATACTCAATTTTCAATTTAGTTAAACAACACAAGCATATACAAAATAAAATCTAAAGTTTCTAATAAACGTAAGAACAGATCCAATTTTATATTTCCCAAATCATTTTATAAATATAAATGCTGCTCAATCAGAGAAATAAGATGTTTCTCCATCATGTCACCAAAAGGTAACAACAAGCTATTGACCACGTTTTTCTAACATGATAAACAGAGAACAGCAAAACAATAACATATGGTCACATCAATCAGGAAGCATTCTAAACTGCAACAGACCTGTCAATGAAAATAAAAATCAGAAACAATTAAACATATTCAGGAAAAGAATAATTACCCTCTAGAATGCATCTTCTCTAATATGGAGATAGCCTCAATTGCAATACATGCAACCATTTCAGTAGACATGCTGAAATCCAAAAGGAAAAAGAAACAAAAGTTAGCTATTCAATAAAAGCTCCAACAATAAGAAGAATAGAATGATTACATTTCAATATTTGACATAGATACTAACGTGTGTGAGTTGTTATTCCAAACATCCCACAGACTAGGACCAAGCATATCCATGACCTGTAAGTAAAGTGTAGTTATAAAAACATTTAGACACAACCAGAAGCCTCCACCCATCAACTAAATATTCATGAGTACATACCATAATATAGTAGTCACCTTGCCGTCCCTTGAAATGTACTCGTGGAACACCATGACTACCGCCTAATGCACTACAAGACATGATCACAGAAAAGTTAGCACTTAATATCCGTAACAAAGTGAACACTACAAGACATGATCACGGAAAAGTTAGCACTTAATATCCGTAACAAAGTGAAACCACACGTGGGACGAAAAACGTTCAACTCACTTGTAAACCTGCCACTCGTATGGAGGTCCATAATTGCAACCCTTGCTGCTTCTATGTTCGAATTTTAAGGCTACCTACAACAATTGAAATATGCATCAGTCAAATACAATTTTAAAACAAAGTTCACATGCTAATACAATACCTCAACAGCACCAGCACCAGTCCGTTCGCTACAATTCACAACTCCCATCCGCCGACCAACATAGACTTGCCCAAATCCTCCCTTACCAAGTTTTCTCTCAATTCTATACAACGGAGAGCCACCAACTTGAACCTGTTGCAAACAAAAATACACAACAGATTAATTTTCAACATCTACAAAAATCAATCCATATAAGTACCTTTTGTTTATAATTTTTAGTTCATTCGTCCAAAAAATAGAAACATAAAAAAAAAAAATCTAAGAACCAAACATGAGCTCAGTGCAGCAAAATAGGACTATTTAGCATGCAAGTTGTTATAAGATGTTTAGTGTTCCAAAACAGAAAACAAAATAACAAAGAGAAACAAGACATCTAAGAAGAACATCGAACAAATAAAGTTACATTAGTACATTTTTTCAGAACTCAAACTACAGAGAAGAGATGTGAAACTAAAATCACCTTCTCCGGAAGAGGAGCAGTGCTACCTTCGTCTTCAGCTCCCAGAGCCTTATCTGCGCTGCGGCCAGGGGTATCATCTTCATCCATGTCTTCCTCTTCAAAAACCCTAACCGAAACCTTATTACTGTTATTCTCTTTCTCCCCTAGCTCGTCTCTCAAATTTCTATTTCTGGCTTCGCGAACAGCACCAGCATAATCGTTCACGATTTCATCGGCGGCGGCGATCGCGTTGCTCTGTCTCCGGTTCCTCCTGGTTAGGGCAGCCGCAGCGGTTGTCTTCCTCCTTCGAGCTCTGGCAGCCGGCGGCGAGGTTGGCTGAATGATCGGGTTTGCGTTGTCTACGTGTCTGTTTCTGCGTGCTCGGGAACGCAGCTCAGGCATGGTAGGGATGGTGCTTGCCCATGAGGAGAGGAAGACTCATGAAGGTTCGAGAATCATCGATCAGGGCAGATTATGAAGTTTAGATAAAAGAATGGTATCAAAATATCCGAAAATGGAGTTGGGAGATTAATAAATAACGAGGGAGATAGGATCAACCCGAGATTAGGGTTTGACGAGAAGTAATTTTAGAGATCTGTGGAGGGAAACAAAAATGCAAGGATTCTTTGTAGTTCTAGATTTCAGGTAAAGAGACAGAAACATGGATACAGATTTGTTATTTCATTTTTCCTGATTTTTAAAAAATAACCATTTTATAGGGATTGCATTTCATTACATTGCCACTTATGTGGCAAAATATGGTTACACTTATTATTAATAATAATAATAATAATAATAATAATAATAATATTCTCGTAAAATAATAATAATTTGTGAATATTGTTTTATTTTTAGTTCGGATGTGTGGAAGTGTTATTTATTTGTCTGAATGTAAGTTGTTGTATTCTTCATAAAGAGAGTTGGAAAGTGCTCTGGTTTATTTACAGTTTTTTCAATCTAATTTCAAACTAGAAAAATGATGCACTAAACATTTATGGTTAGTTTGGTGGAACAGGATATAACCTACTCAAAATACTAATATAATTCATAAATGTTTGGAGTATTTTTTTTCCCTTTGTTTTTGTAATGTTTTTTCATGTAATTTGAGAGGAAAATGTAGTTAAAGGAAAAAAATATAAAGAAAATGAAAAATAAAAATTATTTGAATGAAGGGATGAAAATAAAAAAATAAAAAAAAGTGGAAAGTTTAAAGTTGATTTAATTGATATGAGAGAAAAAATTTGTACATATTTGAAAAACAATTTGTGAACTAAATTTTTAAAATAATTTATAAAACATAAATTAAAATTAAAATAAGTTTTAAATATAAAAAAATTATTATGAAATTTAATAAATAAAAAGTTACATTTTACAAATAAAATAAATTAATTTAAAAAATATCAAAATTTACATTAATAAATTTATTTTATTTATTATTCTAATATTCATTTTAATTATTTATTTTATTATAATAACACATAATTATAATTATATTAAAAATAATATATTATAGTAATAATCAATTGCATTAAAAACATTGATTATATATGTTTTCTGCAAATCTTCTTCAATTTCGAAAAAAAGATTCTTATTTTTGTTTTTTTCGCGATTTTAATATTCTAGGACCTTGTTTTTCTAACTTTACTTAATAGTTACTTAATAGAGTATCTTCACGTGTCTTCTGTCAGGAAACTAGTATTAGTTGGTAAACCTGAATGGATTGTAGCTATATCTATGTCAACAGTAATTGCTATAAAATGTAATTAAAATATTGAAAAGTTAATAAATAAATTACTTTCACAAATAATATATAAATTTTGTGTGGATCTTATAGAATATATCCTATAGTTATTAATTATAATTGATTTATCCGTTACATTTTCAGACAGTTTGTGTATCTTTCATATACTTAAAGAAAATATGTCAAAAGAAAATTAAAATACTCATCTCATCTCATCTGTGTCTGGATAAGGTGATTTTAATGTAGAAACTTGTGTTTTATTTCCTTCCATTTTCTAAAATCTTTGTATCCTTCCTCTTTTTTCATCTTACTATGCTTCTCAGATTCTATTTTTTTTTTAATTTAAATATAAAAAATAGGAATTATTTATTTCAATGGATGTGTGTTATATTTTTTAGACATAAATTAATTATTACTATAAATCAAGTTTGTCTTAAATTTTATTTAAATTTATCTATTTAGAGTTAACATATCTTTTTAATAGAGTTATTAAATGTAATTTATATAGTTGAGGATAAATGTTTTCAAAAACAATCAATATCCTATATTTATTGTTGATAGGATGAATAAAGGTGGACTTGATATGTGATTATATTTTTATTATTTTGATTGTTATAGTATATGTACTTTATTTTGTGTTGATATATTGTGATAATGTTATTCTAAAGGAATAGATGTTGTAAAGAGTATATAGAACGACATTTAATAATCTTTTATGTGTATTTGTTTTAGTTAAATATAGTCGAGTAATATAATATAAATATATACTAAAAATACAATTAAAAATGATATGTAACTTTGTATTTTTAATAAACTTAAAATTTTTGAGCTTTTTGTTATAATTATGATCTCAATATTTATTTTAAACAGACTGTAGAGAATTAAGCTAGTTAGAAAATTTTGTGTGATTTTATAATCTAATTTTCTTTTCTATTTATTATATGTGACATATAGATTTTAAATATTTAATATTAAATATAAGGTCAATTTATAATATATACATTAGTGTAATTCTTGTTTTACAACAGGGAATTAAGTTAGTTAGAAACTTTTGTGTGATTTTATGATCTAATTTCTTTTTCTTTTTATTATATATGACACGTAGATTTTAAATATTTAATATTAGATATAAGGTCAATTTATAATATATAGATCAGTGTAATTCTCGTTTTACAAGTTGATTTTGCAAAGATGTGTTAGACTTAAACTGACTTCCTAATATGATATATGAGTCATTAAAAGTTTATCCAGGTTAAGATTTTGCTTATTGTTTCACCCTCTATTAGATCGTTATTAAACCCACTTATATTAGTCTCATGCTCATCATCGACTATAAATAATATCAATTTACCAAAATATGAATAAGAACAATCTGACCTTTCAAGTCAATTTTGTGATAATGAATTATACTTAAACTCAAATCTGAATATCTTCTACTACAAATATGTTACAAATGGCTAGAGCCACTGAGATGAATGCTGCAACATTACAACATCAAAGTCTCACTATGACATAATAATAGAGTAGTTTGAGGGATCACAAGGATGTCAATGAACGTATCTCAGATATTCACCTACATCTTCTAGTCTATATGAATTTGTTGAGGCAACTTATTTTATGCCTTCTAGCTCTTAACCAATGAAGTAGAAATTTTGTGGATGTATGAGGTATATAATGAATATGAAAGGAAAAGTTATTTCACATGATACCTTCAAAGAATAATTATTACAAGAAACATCTATTCATATTTTATACTCAAACTATTGTTGAAGCCCAAAAATATAGAAAGTTTGGAAATTAAATGTGATATGAAATAAAAAAGACTCGATTATTCTTAATGAATATTAGACAGTTTCTCGCTTTGATAAAAAAAGTCAAATATTAAAGAATTTGAAGACCAATAACACGACGAAAATATCATTTGACTGGACATTTTAGTGACAAAGGGATAAACATTTAGAAGAAACCTTACTTTAAACCTTAGTCTTTGAAAAATAATACTTTTTTTTTGTTCACAATAACAATATCAAAGTATATTTAAAGTGTTTTAGACATGATGAGTTACAATTTGATAATTAGTGTTTCCCACCAATGACTAACATAAACTCTTTCAATCATCAAAATTTTAGGACATCTAACTAAAATTTGTTCATCAAAGAATAAGACAATTGTTATGTTCCTACTTATAAGGTATAACAAGTTGATAAAACCAAACCTATGACAATTTGGAAAGTTTTTGTTCATCGGTGAAAGATTTATGTTGTGCATCTTGTCATGAATTAAAAGTATTGTATGGTTATGGAACAACACATTTTTCTAATATTTTTTGATTGTGTGAATGCTCATGAATTAAAAGTGTTGTATGATCATGGAACAACACATTTTTCTAATATCTTTTGATTGTTTGAATGCTTTAGACTTTCCTACCAAAGAACTCCATTTTGAGTTGGTTTCTACCTCAACTTCCATTATAATGTCATTTTATAACATTTGTTAGTTATATTCAAGGTTGTTACTTTGACTGCTTATCACTAGACCAAAATTCATAATTAATTATCAAAACAAATATTTATATTTAAAAGTGTAACATTTCAAGTTTTACAATTCAATGTAATTTAACTTCATTCAGCCCATACAATGAGACATTTAATGTAACTTATAACATTTTTTCTTCTAATAAATGTACCATTAAAAATCAAACTGATGACTTTGATTCTGATACCAATTGTTGAATTGAAATTTTAACACTGAATCAAAAGCTAAGCTATAACTAATAGTTAAGAAATACTAATGTTTTTTAGGTAAATATCCAAATTATTTTTTTATTTTTATTATAAAAGTAATTATATCATTTTTTATTTTAAAGAAAATATTTTATCATTTGTTAATTTAAGAGTTATAGAAAATTACAACTGCAATATTTCATTATTTATCTTTTTTTCAAAATAGAGGATTGATAGTTTAAGATTTGAAATCTCTTTTCTGTCATTTTTTTTTAAAGTAATGGTTTCAAAAAACTCTAATGAGGGAAGAATTTTTATTCTTCAGTGCACTCAACTTCCTCAGTATTTTCCTAGAAAAATTCCTTAATCTCATCGAAACTACCGTATGAGCCATGATTAGTAGCACGATCAAATTCTCTTACTAATGGTGTTCCATCTTTATTGCAGAGTTCGGGTGGAATACAATACCTGCAAAAGTATTAAAATATTCAAATTAATTTAGGCTCTAGCAGTTTTGCAATATTTAAAATTATAACCTACACATGCATGTTTTATGGTGGATTTTTCTTGTATTTACTTTGGATGCAATGAGTTACCCTCAACTTGCATATTACTTCACTTCTTATAGATAACTTATGAAGCACTTCAACACGATATTAAGACCATAAAAGACTGTGCAGATGAACCTTTAGGATCCAATATAAAAAATTAACTTTAAAGGCTTTTTGTGCATAACATTGTGAAGCCGAAATAACTAGCGATAGTGTGTGCACAAAGTCAATATTTCAATATTCCATATGAAAAACAATGATTACAACTTTTTATTTATATTATTACTGAACGATGTAACTTTATCAAATGTGTTTCTTTCATAACATTGAGCATGCTTATGTGTCTCTTCCCTAAAGTTTGGCAGTAATAGTACATTTTGGGAACTTTCTGAGAAGAGTCCCACCCACAACTAACCAAAGAGAAGACTCTATTTTGGCAGAGATAAAGAAAATATCAACCCACAATAAAATATTTATGCGAGGGATTTAAGAAAAATTATAAGTTGACATTACATCTTTATGAAAAAAATACTTACCTAATAACTTTATTTTAATAATATGATAAAAAGTATATTTATATTTTAAATTAAAAATGAAATTAAAATATTAATATAATTGATTGCTAAATAATTGTTTTCTTAATCAATAGATTATCGGGATATAAATCGTTATCATTTAAATCAATTTTTTATAGAGATGATATATTAATCATCTTTATATAACTATCAGACTCCTCTTCTCTCGTATTTATTTAATAATTATTTTTTATTAATATATTATTATTAAAAGGAAATTTGCACTGGTTATATATGTTAAAGGAGTAAACATTATTTTTTTTAAGAAAATGAAGATAAATATCACACTTTTCGTTTATATATATAAATATATTTTTTATTAATTTAGATTTGTCTATAGGATTTTAATATAATTTGAACGTAATTTCGCATGAATTTATTGTTTTGAGAAAATAGTTTTGGATTATTTGAATACTTTGTTTTTTTAAGAAATATAACAAATCTGATATATCTGAAGAAACAAATTTTATAAATGGTACGTAGTAATTAACTAAAGATATACAAAATACATTTTTATTTATATTTAGGTGTTTCTATCTCGTTCTATTCTTTTATAACTATTAAAATTGTTTATGGTTAATTGTATTATTCGGTCAAAGGTACTGTTCAATTTTGACAAGTTGCTAGTCATGATTCAAGTCGACATATTATCGAATCAGAGCAGTTCTCTTTTCATCATTACACACCTTGGTTTATATGCCATCTTTTTAACAATTAACCAGTATTTTGTGTACTTTACTCTCTCTGACAAAAAACAAATTTTGTGTGATTTATATCTTCCTACTGACAAAAGACAAAAGTTAATTATAATGCATCAATCATCACTATCAATAATAAAGGATTATAAAAGAAAAGTATATGTTTTATTTGATTCAGTCAACTATAATCTCTGATATATGAGAATTGACTTTGACATCGGAGTGCCTTTTGTAGGTACTTCTCCCATTCGCATCAGCTGCTGAAGACTGAAGTTCGTGAAAGAGAACTGTTGAAGCTGGACTCAAGAAAGAATTGTTATCCCCTCAGGTCTCGTAAGAACAATTTGCATAAAACGTAGGATAGAGAAGGTGTTTAACATATACTTCCATGGTATCGATAGGAATAAGGTGCAAGACTAGAGGCAAGGTGATTTCGTGATGGCGAACGACCATATGACTATACTTGTTGCTCTACAACAGGAGATGGCCAAGATGAGACAGCGGAATGAAGAGAAGATCCATGCCCTACAAAGGAAAAATAAAGAAATAAGGGAAAAACTATACAACCGACCCCTCTCCACTGCCCAAGGGTGGCGACCGAATTAAGAGCCTTATCCCTTCCAACCAAACCAAGAACAACACAGTGGTGAATGAAACTGAACATGACTAGTCCAAACCTCACACATCTATCCATACCTCATACCAAAAAAGAAGCAGTCGTAGGCATTTCTTTACCGACAAGATCATGAGCATCGAGTTGCTAAGTACATGAAAAGGTTTAAGTATAAAACGATACGATAGAACCATAGATCCTGATGAATATGTTGACATTTATGTTACACAAATCAGTTTGTATACTGATGACGATATAATCTTTTACAGTGTAGTTGGTAAGAGTTAGTTGAAAATCCTCTCAACTAATAGAAAACTAAGGTTAAGTCGAGATTAGTATTAGTCTGTATCAATCAAAGAACAAATTTACTGAAAATAGAAATATGAATTAACACTATTAGCTTTAACTAAATCATTAGAATAATTGACGTTGAGAGTTTAATATTATTAATATTTTATTTTATATATAACACTCATATAAAAAATGTAATAAAAATAAAAATAAAATATTTTTTAATTGACAGAGTCGATCTGATAAAGCATAAGGAATGAAATATTAAAATAATGTCACTAACACCTTTTCTATCGGATTTCAAATCTTCAAACTCTATTATTTTTTCTCATTTTATAACACATCAATGTTTTAATATATAAAAAAAATTACAATTTAGATACCAAGTTAAATATAACAAACATAATAAATTAATAAATTAATCACAAAATATGTGAAAACCTTAAAACACTTTTACAAATAAACATAAAAATCATATCTTTAAATTATTAATTCACACACTTTCAACTCTACTCTAAAAATCTCTACACCCCAAGAACATTTGCTCTCACCAACACTCAATTACACATAAACTCTATCTTTTTATCAATACTCTTCACACAAATTTAGATACCAAATCACAACATAAATTAAGAATTTAAAAAAAACTCGAAAATTATTAAAAAATGCAAAAGAAGGAGAAGGTGAGATATCACGTACGGAAAACTAATGATAAGTTATCCTCAATAATTTTTTTTTAATTTTATTTATTTTTTCATTAGTGTCGGATTATACCAACACTACTTACTATTTTTTAAAAATATATTTTATTATCAATTTTCAAATCTTGCATTTAATTATTATTTTTTTTTCATTTTCATAGATTAAATCAATATTCCAATGTTATTATTTAAACTTTTAATTTTATATTATGGTAATTTTTATTATTTTTGAACAACATGATAGCAGTTTCTTTAACATTAGATTTAATAATTTTAATATTTTTTTATTAATTTATAGTGTCAGTGTAATGTTAGTTTGACCGATTTTAAAATGTTTTTAATCTATACTCAATTTGGATAATTAACCACAATTTTTTTAGTGGAAAATCAATATCACATTAACAGTTTAAAAAATAAAATTGACTTTTTGTTCAAAATAATATATGTTTGTGGTAAAAATTAAACTATGAATTTTTTAGTCAAAATAATATTATTTTTAATTGTTGAGAAACTCTTAAAATTTTAAAAATAGTAAATTATACTTATAAGGACATATGTACTTTTAGGAAATTAAGTTTGATACTGTTTACTTCAAAATAAAATAATTTTTGTAAAACTTTTTTTACCTATTTTTTGTAGTTTTATTTAACAACGAAGACCTATTTTTGTAGTCATTTAATGTATTTTAAAAGTTTTAAAAAATTATATTATTATGATTAGAAAAGTCTCAACTATAAGTTTATATGACACATAATCTTTTATTACAAGAAAATTTCGTATTAGTTGTCAAATTAAAACATCAGTCTAAGAGTGTGATGTGATGTAAATAAAATATGTTAAATTGGCTTCTAAACAGACCCAAAATAAATTTACGGGAGTGGACTAAAACCTATTATAAGACGGATGCAAAAGAGAAAATAGAAAAAAGAAAGCCATTTTGAATATAAGAAAAAAAATATTCTTTTTAATATGATTGGTTACTAAAGTGAGTTTAGCCTGTGCTAAGACATTAATAAAGAAAAAAAAAAAGAATTTGATTTTCTGTGGACTATTGAAACATAAGAAAAAATAATTTATACATAGAATTAGTCCACCCTCAAGTATATTTATTTATTTATTTTCATAAATTTAACATACGGAATGATATTTATTTATTTTTCCTCGTTTAGATATGTTCGCTTGATCCACATATATTTTTATCTTTTTATTAGACGAGAGATATTTTTTCTAATTTTAGTTTTTAATATCACTGTCCTCAGATTTTAGTATTCCTCTCCTTCCTTCCACTGTCCTTAGTCTTTACTGCTCCTCTTCTTCTTTCCATTGTCCTTAGTCTTTATTGTTTCTCTTCTTCCTTCTGTATGTCTTCAGTCTTTACTGTTCCTCTTATTCATTCCACTCCACTGTCATCAGTCTTTATGTTTCTCTTCTTTCAGTAAGTGGACTCAAATCTCAACTCTATTTCTTTGACTCTATTAAATTTATTACTCTAAAATACATTTTTATAATCATGAATAGAAATTAATAATTTAAAATTATAATAAAATTAATTTGACAATTTTTAGGATCTAAAATCAAATATATATTTAACAAATCTTTAATTATCTAGTAAACAAATTATTAAACTTGACAAAAATTGATTTATTAAAAAATATATTATTATTATTGTTATCACTACATATAAGAACCATAGTAAAAACATAATATATATATATATATATATATATATATATATATATATATATATATATATAT
>Ga0209489_101600_pt1 | contig 46577 bp, 18 predicted proteins | sample SiratrowhiteBW_FD_187527 | JGI IMG/M metagenome (GOLD analysis project Ga0209489, IMG submission 187527) | Root nodule microbial communities of legume samples collected from California, USA - Siratro white BW (SPAdes) (version 2) | ecosystem: Host-associated > Plants > Roots > Nodule | place... | reverse complement strand
TATATATAAGTTTGTAATGTTTTAGTAGATAGTGAAGGATTTTAATTGTTAAATTAATTTACGTGATATGTTTTAAAATTGTAAGTGTCTAAATAAAATATAACTAACTTTAACAAAACTAAAATATTATAAAATAATTCATTGCTTAAAAAATGAAAAGAATATATACAATTATATTAATAAATAATAGTATATTATTTAATTAAATTAAGTAACAAAAAAATTCAATCACCGTAATTTTTAATTATTTTTGTTATCATATTTAGACTACTTAATAATTTTCAATTTTAAAGTTAAACTAACCATAGTTAAGATTGGTTAAAAATAGACGGATATAAAATATATAATTATTTTTAAATGGACGAAAAACCTATGGAGTCCTAATATTTATCTATAATATAAACATATCTGCACCAATTAATAAATGTATATGTTATTATATGATTATTAAATGCTTTTATTAGAGAGTTGAAAGTCTTTGTTTGTTAATAAGAAGGGAGTTTTACAGATATCTTAAGTCAATACTTGATAATAAAAATTTGTAAAAAATATATATTTTTCTTAAATTTATTTTTTAATATTTACAAAGATCAATAATACAGTTTTGTTGAAACTGACTTATCCTTTCTCTAAAATTTCTTTATCTAACCTTTTGAATCGGAGTTTTTTTTTTTTTTTTAATCGGAGTAAACACTAAGATTATGGTTGGTTGAATAATGCATTTTGTTAGTTTTACAAGTAATAATTTGACTGCATAACATTTTTAATAAATATAATATTCAATGCAATTGAAAAGTCAGTTTTACTCATGTAACCTATTTGAGAGAATTTAGAAAAAAAAATTATTATATATATATATATATATATATATATATATATATATATATGTATATATATGAACATAATATTAATACATTGATAGATATATAAATGTATAAGGTAATTTATCTTTTATAAAGCGTCTGAAATAACTTTATTACATAATACATGATTTATATTATTGAGAGTTGATCTTACTTATATTATTTATTAAATATAATACATTTATTATACACAAGATAAAAAAAAAACAAATGAGTAAGAATACATTAAATAAGAAATAAAATTTACACAATTTTGCAATTTTTAATAAATTTCAATTGATAATATAAGATTAGTAACAAATACATTAAAAGCAATTGAATTCATACAAAGATTAACGTTATTTGAAACCCACCTATCTATTTAAATAAACATAGAATTGTCGGTTTAATTGTTATAAAAGGATTAAATCAAATTAATGTCTCTTCTATTTCAAAATTAAAACCATTAGAAGTTTAAAATCAAACAAGTAACTTATCATTCAATGTTTGATGTAAAATATTGTAACAGATAATTTTCACAATAACTGAGTTGCATCCTCATGTAACATTTCGTTCTATGGCAACACCATGATTTTGCACCAAGTTAGTAATAGTTTTAGGTAATTATCGAAATGGATGTTTTGTTTTTTATTTATGAAAATGAATAAATTTAAAGTTATAGTGAAAATATGTTTAATGAGTTATAATCAATGAGTTTTATAAATTTAATTAATAGATTTAAAAACTTTTCACACATTTTTTATGTATAAATTTTTATAATAATTACTATCAGTCTTATACTTAAGATTTATTTTTTATGAACTGTGTAGTTATTTTTTTAACCATGCAAAAGAAATAAATATTTATTCTATGGATTTTAAACAGTAAAAAAACTTTATTTTAAAAATTATTGTACGAGTAAAAAATAATACTGAATAGAAATATTCAGATAAAAATAAGAGTGAAAAGTAATCAAGTTTTTAAAACTATTATATGAATAAAAAATAATACTGAAGAATAATGTTTAGATAAAAACAAAAGTGAAAAACTGTTAAAATACTAATTTTAAAAAATTCAATTTAAGAATACTAATTTAAAAGTTAAATTTAGGAATGCTAATTAAAAAGATTGAATTTAAGAATACTAATTTTAAAAAATTGAATTTACGAATACTTGTTTTAAAAAAATAATATTATTTTTATCCAAAACATTTTTGTCCAGTATAATATTTTTTAAAATAACATTTTCTTATTGTTTAAAATCAATAGATATAAATATTTCTTCCTTTTGTATTGTTAAAAATAAAACAATTTTAAAAAATAATCCTAAATATATAACTAAAGGTGATTTTTATAAATATCTTTAATTTATTATACATAAAAACCGTATGAAAAGCTTTTAAACTCATTAATTAAATTTATAAAATTCATTAATTATAATTTGATTATAGTTTAAGTTGGTACAATCTTAATTAAGACAGTCTTCCCGTATATTCTTTAGATAAGATCGTTATCCATGTTCATAAATAAAAAATAAAACACCCAGTAATTACACCAATACGTTGCATAAAACGGCAACACGAACCAAATATTTTTGTGTATAAATGCATACATGAGTGACATGTATATGCATTAGATAATCCCAAAGAGAAAAAGAAGCCAAACAAAACATGGCACCTTACATTTCTAGAATGAGAGCCACCATTGTTGTTTTACACACCACCCTAATCCTTCCCTTGCTTCTCCCAGAAGGTTATTCTTCTTCCATGCTAACTGCAAGTGCAAAAGCCCCAAAATTCTCAGATGCTGATCTGTTAGAATTTCCTCTGAACTTAGAATACTTGGAGGCTGAGTTTTTCCTGTTTGGTGCTTTGGGTTATGGATTGGATAAAGTTGCTCCATCCCTAACTGGGGGAGGACCCCCTCCCATTGGTGCCAAACAGGTTCAACTTGATCCCCTTGCCAAAGATGTCTTCTTGCAGTTTGCTCTTCAAGAAGTTGGACACTTAAGGTTTTGTTCTATCTCTATATTTTGTGTAATTATAATTAACTTTTGACAGGGAAAATTATAATTTCTCAGTTATTATTATACCCTAATTGTAGGGCCATAAGGAGTGCCGTGGAAGGGTTCCCTAGGCCATTGTTGAACCTAAGTGCAGCATCTTTTGGTAAAGTAATGGACGAGGCATTTGGGAAACGTCTGGTTCCTACCTTCGACCCTTATGCTAATACACTCAATTTTTATCTTGCTTCTTACGTGATTCCCTATGTTGGCCTCACTGGTTATGTTGGAATCAGTCCACTGCTACAAAATCCTTCTTTCAAAAGGGTAAACCCTAAACCTAAACCTAAACTTATTTCTTTGTATATATGTGAACTCTCCGTGTCTCACATGTGCATGCACATATTGCATTTTCATGGCAGCTTGTGGCAGGGCTTCTGGGAGTAGAGTCCGGGCAAGATGCAGTGATTCGAGCATTTTTGTATGAACGTAAAGAGGAAGTGGTGAAACCCTATGGAGTGACCGTGGGAGAGTTCACGGATCGCATTTCAAAGCTTAGGAACAAGCTGGGAAACGAGGGTTTGAAAGATGAAGGTCTTGTTGTGCGTAGGGCAAAAGGTGCTGAGGGAAGAGTCAACGGCAACATTCTGGCCGGTGATAAATTTTCATTGGCGTATTCAAGGAGTGCAGAGGAAATATTGAGGATAGTATATGGAACTGGTGATGAACATGTTCCTGGTGGATTTTATCCAGTTGGAGGAAAGGGTGACATAGCTAGATCTTTCTTAAAGCACACTTCCTAAACATAACTTTTATGTGTATTTGATTGTTATGTCTACCTTTGTTAATAATATGAATACACGATACTTTGGGTACAAAGTTAAAATTTCCTTTTACATATATATATATATATATATATATATCTATATCTGGAGATCTTTAAGGCCAAGAGCAAGGAAAGGTTTGCAGCATTAATTCATAACTATTGTGAGATCATCACATTTTACTAAAATATATTTTATTTTAACAAAAAGATAAGTGTTGAAAATAATTGAAAGAAATGAAATTGTACCTCTAAAACAAAAATAGAAACTAAATCTTTAAAGAACATTTCTTAAATCACTTTTAATATTTAGTTTTGATAGTGTTGATGCTTAAAAATATAACAATGATAGAATATATGAGCAAAAGCTATATAAGTGAAAATCAAAACTGAAAAGAAAAAAATTTTTAAAAAACTGAGACAAAATTAATATAAGAGAACATACTATCTTTAAAGCATTAGGTTTGTGAATTATCTTAAAGCATCACAGTTGAATACTTAACAATGAATAAAAATTTTGAATATCTAATTGTTACAATGTCTATGTATTTTAGATTTTGAAAAAATAATTATATATTAAAAAAAGTTAATCAATTACCTGTGATCAATTATATTATCATTATTGATAGAGTATAGAAATTTATACATGAAGAATTTTTAAGAATTCTCAAATAATAAGAGATGTCTTATAATTAATTATATATGCCAAAATAATATTGGATTTTTTTCATATAATTCATTATAATTGATTATCTACTTAATTATAGACTCTTTTAAAACAATCCATTATTATTAACAAGCTAAAAACTTTTTAAAATTTGAGGTTATAAATTAATTTATTCTTTAAATAATTAAATAGCTGTTGATCATTATTTTATAATTAAACACTTTGGAGAAAATGAATGTACATGGGTAGATAACCAATTAAGCTTACGCAATTTATTTGGAGTGTCTAATCCAATGTATGGAAAACAGACAATCAAGCATAAAACCAATAACACTTTTCTTACTACATTGTTCATCATCAAAACATAAATGCAAAAACAAAATCTTCTAATCAAAGTATAAATTATTTTGAATTTAAAATAAATAATTTATATTGTTATACAAAATTATTTTTTAATAGTTGATAATTCTTAAATTTAAAAGTGAATATGAAAAGTTAGATTAAAATAAATTATTTATTAAAAAATGAAGTATATGAATAAACACAAAAGGAGAACGGTTAGATATGGTCAAGAAACATTTTTCTAATTGTTTAATCAAATTATCATTTGAAATTAAAATTAATAAATCTATTTGAAAGAAATAAAATTAATAAAATAAATAGTCAATACTTAAGATTATGACATGAATCTTAAGAAAAATCCTCTTAAAAGCAACTTCATTTTAGTTAAGAAGCTCTCATTTGTTCAATTTCGGGACTCAATTTTACAATATATAAGTTACTATAAAGTTTATTAAAACTAATGTTTTATCTTGTGCACAAAATAAATATCATTTAACTAAAAATTTAGAAATAAAATATTTTAAATACATAATTATATTATGGTTAAATTTTATAATGAATATTCTTTTAATATATAAAATATATTTTAGATATATCATAAATAATTTTGATTGTGATATAATTAAAATTTTAATTATTGATAATTTCTTTTAAAAATTTGAATTTAAGATATAGTCCAAATATTAGAAACGATAGATTAAAGGGGACAAAAAATTAAGAAAAAAATTGAGTCATACAAATAATAACCATAATGAGTATTAACGGATAAATCTAATTAACTAATCTACTTCTTAATAAGATAATTAAATCATAACGAGAGTATCTTCCCAAAATTTTATTTTTTTCACTATTTGATTTTATCAAATATTATTTTAAATAATTTACTATTTAATTCAATTTTTTTAAAATGTGAATTATTTACAAAATATTTAAAAAATATTAAATAAATATTTAAAAACTTAAAAAAGTGAGTTTCTTTCTCATAACAGAATGATATCAGAACCATTGATTATAATATATAAATATATCTAACGGTACCAGATCGTATTTCATTGTGTGTCAATTCTGGAGATTTGCCCTGTATCTGCAAGTTTTGAAGATCTGTTAAAATTGACTCTCCAAAGAGGCTTAAGGGGTAAAAGGGTGGTGTGAAGTGTGTGTTCTTCGCGCAACGCATCAACAACAATTCTTCAAACAGCGTCGTAGAAGGTAAAGGTTTTTCGGTAGTTCGTTTCTTCATTCCGTGATCTTTGTTTTGGTCAGTCTCTGATATTTCGTTCGATCGGTTTTCATTAGCAATTTTCATTAAAATAATGGCAACTCCAAGTCGATTTTAGCTGGTTATTGAGAGATTGCGCTGTGTATTTATTACGGTTCTGTGTTGAATTAAATTAATAATTTATAGTCAAGTGTTGCCGTAGGACAATACTTACGCAATTGATCGGGCTTCACTTCCTGCATCGCTCTGAGACTTTAGCATTGATGTTTGTGTGAATTGCGAGAGTATCCGTAGCTGAATGTTGGATTTCAATTAGGGTTTAAAAAGTATTTTAGCAGAACTACATAGGCCACGAAACCCTAAATCGTAGCTTTTAATTTGATTAAATTGCAGTTATCTATTATTTTATTTTTGTTCTTAACAATTTGTGCGTTATATGATATGATGTTATGTGTTTTGACCCCTTTATTCTGTTAAATTTTCTATGACGTTGAAATTTTATTTGGATACGGGAGTTTATGTGCCAATTATGAATATCCCGGTGGGATGAGTAGCATTGAGGTATACTCAATTTGAAACTAAACAATTTGGGGATTTTGAGAGTTATTATAGTTGGCTTTTGGGATGACACAACTTACTTAGGTAAGTGGTCGTGAGTTTTATGTTCGACCGTCCCTTTGAAATTACCTGCTGTTAACCTCAGCACAATTGTTCTGATATTGAATTAAGAATTCAACTGCATGATTTAATTTATATTATTGCTACCAAAAATCATTTGACTCTGTTTCTATTTACAGAAACACATTACACTAGGCAGATATGGCCGTAGATTCAGCTTCATCAGAGAAGAAATCAAGCAATGCAGCGAATGAGTTACTGACTTTTAATGCTGAGAATATGCAAAGCAACATGAAAACTATCTATTACAGGTTTCGTTTGGCTGTTGGTTATGAATACTATTTTGAATACATAATTTAGCTTGAAATGTTATATATGGGTTGGACCATTGAACGGAAGGCGTTTTTTCTTCCCTTTCTTTCTTTACCTGATTATGGAACATGGCGACTCACCAAGCTGTTTGGGGTGTTAGTTTTAGTATGGATGAAATTATTTCATGTTATCTGTATGAAATAGTCATCTGAGTCCATGGTATATGGATGTAACTTAGAGGAGAAAAAGGGGAGTAGGTGGGGTGGGGGTATGTAAACAAACACCTGTATAATGTCCTCTAAGGTTTACTATTGAATCTTTGTCTCTTTTGCAGCCGAACATTTTTATCTATAATTGGTGGAGTTGTTGCTGGTATTTTGGGATTGACAGGCTTGAAAGGATTTGTGTTTTACATACTTCTCATGGCACTTACTTCAATTGGGCTCGTTGCGAAAGCAAGTTTTTCAACTCACACATACTTCGACTCCTGGAATCGAGTGCTACTTGATGGCTTTCTTGGTGGCTTAATGGTATGTTGTTTGTGTTCATTTCATCTTTCTTTCGGTTTGGTGTATGAGACGGTTTATTTGTTTCATTAAAGAAGAAATTAGTTTGGATAAGATAGTTAGGGACGAACACAACTAGAGAATAATTATCATACGTAGAAAGGCACAAACAATTTAGATTAGCCAAACTTTTGGAGCACATATAATAAAGATACCCAACTGGTAAGGGGAATTGCCATGTGCTAAACTTAAACACTAAATATCAATGCAAGTGTAGGAAGATCTTTTCCCTTAAAAAATAAGCATTCTATTCCAGCCAAAGACATCAAGGAATAGCATACGATGCGTACTACCAGAACACTTAATCTTTCTAATACAGATGCTCAAGCCAAACCTGTGAAGAAAATCTAATTAAAAGAAAATGCTTCAACATTAAAGGTACACTAAGCACTCACCTAAGATACACTTGCTGAATTAGCTTTTCAGTAATGTGAATAAAATAAAGAAATATTATAGAATTTTTCAAAGTTAGAGTTTCGCATGACATATTTGGAGATAAAAGCTTTGTTGGGTCTATGTATCTGTAACGTATCGTTAGAATTGATCTTGCAGAGCAATGCAGTCCAATAGCTTCTTGACGTTTGATGAAATTGCATACAAGAGTAGCATTTTATGTTATAATAATGAAATTTTGGGAGAGGTCTATATATTGTCTTGCTGGTCTTATTTGATCATAAGATCTATTTTGGGGTTTTTCTTCTCTCTGGGATGTTTAGCACTTTTTGAATGTGGGTGTTCAGCATTATAACTTCTCTTTTTCTACTTCTGCAGTCGTTCGTGCTGTTCTGGACGTATCCTTCTCTTTAATAATACTTTGGTGGTGGATTATGACTGAATATTGGTTTACATCAATTCAATAAAATCTGTTAAAAATGGAGTACTTGTTTGTCCTAAACTGTGTCATTGGAGAATGATGGAATAAGTTTTTCTAAATCTAACCAGAACTTAATTTACAATTTCCAAGTATGAAAAACAAATTGATTTTGTGGGGGTTGGGTAATTTCGTAATATCAAGTTTTAGTAACAGGAATAATTTCCAAAATTTTCAGTAAAACTAATGAAATTTTCTGAGTTTCTTGAGCTGCAGTTGCCATGTTAATTCTGCTTGTGCTGTGTTTGTTCTAAACGAGTTTGACACTCAATAAAACACAACACTACAAAATTTAACTTGCTGCTATATACATCTCTTCTGTTGAAATTGTTGCCATTATGTTGTTCTTTGACAAAATAAAGATTTGCCTATGACATTGTCCACATATTTTGATGGATGGAATGTGCACATGTTTCAAGTGAAGACTATTTGGATACCGTAGCCGCTATTGATCCTTACTGGAATTCAGTTGCATTCTACAATTACTAGATAGCTTTTCATGATATTCCCGTTTCTAAACTGAGATTTACTACCAGAGTTTTGTCTGATTATGTATTATTTAAAATACTATCTTAAGTGAGAAGTTTGTTAACTGATATAGATTGCAATTTCGTCAATTTTTATTTTAGGCTTATTGTACTTCTAGACTTTCTAGCCCTTCTATTATAACGGAAGTTTGAATTTAATTCTGTAAATTTAATCTAGATTTTAATTATTATAACAAAGTCGGTTCATTATTTTTTTTTTTCACTTGAAAATTTACATTTTTTTTAGTTCAAAATCTTCACATTTTTTTTAGTTCAAAATCTTCACAAATTAAGTTTATGAAATTGTTGGGAATATAATGCTCGAAATGTATTGCGTAAAATATCAAATTTTTCTATGAGATTGTAGTTTTCTTCAAAGTGATCATTTAATTTTATCATATTTTTGCTTAATTGTCAAATGTAAACATTTAAAGTTATTTTTTATATTAATTTTTTTTCATGATTCCTTAATTATCTCGAAAGAATGAGATTTTAAGGGTTTATAAATAAAATAAAGACTGATGAGAATAATATTCATCTAATGTTTGTTTTTATTTAAAATTAAAGGAATTTAATTTGTCGAGGGATTAAAATGGTAAACAATATAATTATACATTTATTTCTTCTTAGCATTACCTCTCAATAAAAAAAATTATATTTGACTATAAGCATACTGCTATAAGTCAGAATTCTTTTATCACTTGCCATTTACTATATATTTAGGCAATGTTTTAGTTAGAAAACAATGGAGCTTGTTTCAGGAAGGATGAAAAAAAAAAAAGGAGAAAATTTGAGGATATTTTGGTAGTGTTACCTAATTATTTCCTAAGCTATTCGATTAGTTAAATTGCACAACTAAGGTGGTTGTTTATTTCCTAATCTATTCGATTAGTTAAATTGCACAACTAAGGTGGTTGTTTTGATAGACTTAAAAATGAAATTGAGGAACTGCTAAAATAGTGGTGAAGCCTATAGATACTGTGCGCGTTTTAATAATCAATCTGTGAATTTGATGAGTAGGAACTAGAATTACCATGCAAAAAAACGCATATAAGAGGAACTTTTCTTAATCATTTTACAAATGCATTTGATTAATTGTGAATGTAAGCAGATATAATTCATCAGAGTAAGGTATGAATTGAATCCATGTGAAAGTCAGTTCAGTTAGGTGGCGGAGACCTGCCAGTCCACATGGAAAGCACGGACACCTACTGGTCCAAATAAAGATATAATATTATAAGTATTATTGGCATTATTTTTAATCAAAAATTATTTTAATAACATTATTTTCATTTCTATAATTATAAGTTATTGTGGTTGATATTAGTGTAATTTAAGTTAAATCTTTTAAATGAAATAAGGCGTCAAATTTTAATTTTATAATTCTAAAAATATGACTAAAAAAGAGATTTTATCAAGGGATGAAATGCGTGGAAGGATAAAAAAAAAGAGAAAATTTGAGAATAAAAATATGTGAACTTCATATATTTTTATTTTATATGGAATTTTATATGAAAATATGAATGATAACATAACGGAAGAGTTCTACTTTGATTATATATATATATATATATATATTGCTGTTGAGCTAAAATTTGTGTTTTGTTCATATATTATTCTTGTTAGGTAAAAGATATATTTATATTTATATTTGTCTAAACATTTATTAAATATTTTTACAAAACAAACCATGAAGAAATATGATATTACGAATAACTCAATGATAAAAGGATATATATTATTTTTTATCAATATAAAATTATAATTACATAATTTAAAATGAAGTATCAAATAAATTAATTGTAGTTTAATAATTTAAAATATGACGAGTATAAGGATAAAATAACTATCTATATATCCTATTTTAAACGTCAAACATTTACCATATTCATACTCATACTTAATTAATTAATATATTTTTATTTGTATTAATGTTGGAATAGATTCATATCATACTTATATTTAAATTTATTTACAGTCCTTTTCCTTCATTCTTTTGAGCATTTATTTTTTTTAGATAGTTGTAGTCATTAAAAATTGATAAATATTTAATCTTTTATTCATCGAACTTTATTATTGTAACCAAAGTTTAAAATTAATTTTTAAAATATATAATTGATTATATAATAACTGGTATTTTTTGTTTTGATTCTATTTTCTCTTACATGTGTCTTAGATAAAATAATTTATGTTTTATCTTTCTCTTCTTATTCATTATTTTTTCTCTTTATTTATTTCTTTTCCACTAAACCCACAAAAAAATGATAGACTATTGACAACAGCAATAGATTTTTCCCACTAAAAATCTTCAAGATGAAACTAAAGCTAAAACTAATTTTTATCTAAGTTAACCCACTACTTCATACTTTAATTACCTATTATATCAACATCATTTTCATAGTGTGCTTTTTTCCTTTCAAGTTCAAAGAACTTATTCGTCTCTGACATAAAGCAACTTTAAAATACTTGTAAGAATGATTTGATCACTTACTGGAAGAGTCTCTGACACAATTTTTTCTAAAACCAATTAAAAAAAATTCAGCTAACGGAGTAATTATTTCTTTAGAATGAACATTACTTAAAAATTGTTAGTTTCTTAAGAAAGTGCACTTAAAAACCAATTAAGATTTAACAATAACTCAAAATAATATATATATATATATATATATATATATTTCATTAATATTGAAAAGTAAAAGGTTTAACCTAAAATTACCTTCTTTATATTTTCAGTGTAATATACAATATTATCAATAACTATGAAACAGTATATTCACGATTATCAAGTAATTAGAAAAAAAAAATTGTGGTGAGTGGAATTTTGGGGTTAACACGTGTTAGATCATGTTTGTGTCGTTCACTTATATAAAAGAAGACTAATAGATACTTCAACATCACAATTGAAAGTGATATTGTAAAGAAAACAGATAAGAGGGAGAGAAAAGAAAAGGGTTTGAAGAAGGAGGATGTCGTGGTGGTACACTTCAAGTTTCCGGTGGCCGGAGTTAAACCTGTGGGTGCCGTGGTCGAGTTTCCGGTGGCCGGCGCTGGACTTGTCGTATTGGAGCGTAGAAAGTGTGATTCAGTGGAACTTGTCCTTGGTTGATGACGTGGTATGGGCCTTGATTACGGGCCTTGAGTCCATAGCTTTGGTCGCCTTGCTCTGCTACTTCTTCCTCTGTTGTGGATGTACTCTCTAATCTCATTCTCATTTATTTTATTTTCTTTTTCTATAAATATATCTTATTTTCATAAATTAATTGTAGTTTCAAATATTTCTAAGGTTGATTGTGGCCGAATTTTATCCTTTTTATATGTGTTGTGCTGTGAATTTGCGAACTGTAATCACTTTTTGGGTTCTTTTGGTTCTTGCGTGATGAATGCCAAACGGATAAAACCAGTTCTTTTATGAGCTTCAGTTTTTTATTTATTTCTTTGAATATGCTTGTTTGTTACTATTTCAGAAAAATTTTCATTAATATTGCCACTGATAAGTTTGTTTATTTATTTATTAAGTAAGTCAAAGTAATTTTTTTTTGGTTTATAGATATTAATTTAAAAGATCACACTTATATTTTAATTGGTTTAGTTTCATGTTACAGGTGTAATTTTCAAATATGAAATAGTATGGTACAAACGTCGGCATAATCACCATTTGTTTGACTCTTGATATTTTGATAAGAAATAATGAATATTTATTGGAAGTTAAAAATAGTCAGAAAGTGAGTTCTCATTTCATTTTAATTTAATAATTGTTTACTATTCTAAAACGTCAGAAATTAGATTGATATGGTAATAAATTAAAGTATAATTTATGTATTTTATAGAAAAATATTATTTAATTTGAAAGGTAAAATATAATTCAAAATGTGTTTGAAGAAAAAAAAGTGTCTAAGAAGAGAAATAATATACTTTTACTTTTATTTTATTTTTAAATATGTTTTCGTATGTTATGGATACGAGTTACAGCTGAGAGAAAAACAAAAAAAATATGTTTTTCAGAGTTACAATTATCCGTTTTTAAAGCATAAGTGTGACCTCATGATGGGTCTCTAATTTACATAACACAGTTTATGACTCGTTTACCCTTCTAAGTTAAACATCTGTCTTTATTTTAGAATAAATTTGCTGAGTTGCTTATAAACTTATAAAAATAAATTGTGATCATTTTATACTTTTTCTTGCATATTTTGAACAGGTTTCAAAAGGAAATCAATATAAATGACTAATATCTAATTTGTTTTAATAAAGTTCATAATAAAGTTACAAATAAAATCTCATTATAAGATTATTTAATGCAAACTTTTAATTAAGCTGCTTGCCCAAAATCGAGTAATTCTATTTTCACATAATATTTCGTCAGAAAAAAGAATAAGGTGACTTGAGTTAAACATATAAGCACGATTTAGTTTTCTAACCTTAGGTTCGGCTGTTCAAAAAAAAAATGTGAGGTATAAAAAAATAAAAACAAAATATTACTTTCATGTATATTAAAGAAAAATAGTGTTTACATATTTAGAATTTCATAAAGAAAAATTATGTGCTTTTGTTTGTTAAAAAGGTTTTCTTTACAATTATATACTTTTTTCTTCTTATGTAACTTTGATAGTCATAGCTGCTGGTAATATAATTGATGTGCTTTTGTTAGTTTCTAGTGTTTATCTGCTAACTAAGCTCCACGTTATCATCGCAATCACGCACAACTTCTGGATTCTTTGACTTTTTTTTCAACGTTAAATTTAACGGACTCACTGTTCACTCCAAATTTTTTGCCCTAACGGCGAAAATCTTGTGTGGAAAAACTTAATCCAAAAATAAACACATTTAGTATGATTTGTTCTTTCAATAAATAATAGTTATTAAGTATAAATTAAAAAATAATGTGAATATAATATATATGAATATATAATATATAATATATAATCATTTAAATTTGAATGTTCATTCTTACAATCGTGAATATCACATTAACATGTATTTAATTCTTTGTAGTATTAATCAATATTTTAAAATTTGTTTCTTATAAAATTAAAATTATTTAAAAAATTCAAATAGATTTTTATTAAATGAATATAGTGGTGAATGTTTAAAAAATTATATTTTTGTAAGTATTAATTTTGTTATATATTTTTCTTAAAATTTTGAGTTACCTACCATTAGGACATTATATAAATGTTTTCTAAGGTGAAATGAGATTCGTCAGGAATGATTACTTTTTTATTATTATTGTGGTTTAAATTTATAAGCATGAAAATATTATAATTGAAAAAAACATTTAAATAATATTTTTTATCTAAAAAAATAGGGACCTTTTATTTTAGTTATTGTACTAACATGAATTCAATAGAAACTTTACCATTACAAAATTGTTGGCCTTCTGATGTTCAAATTAATAACGAAGAAATGAAAATAGTACGAAATTTCGTTTTGACGTTGTAAATCCTGGATCTACCTCCTTACTATTACTATATTAATATACTTTCTAGTAGAAATCATATGTGGTAGCGGGAGAACTTTTACTTATGATGAACTCTCAATTTAATTGTAAAAAAAATTGACAAAAAAGTAAAAATTTTACGAGTTTAAATTTAACTAATTTTTATAAAATCAGCTTATAAGGTGATGTTAGTAAGATTTATATTCAGTTATAAATTATTGAAAGATTCTTTTTATTAGTGGTTGTGAGATTTCTAACACACTTCTTTAGTTGAAACTCTTCAACTTGTGAGTTTAAACCTAACTCATTCTTACAAAATCAACTTATAAGATGAGATTTGCATACACTTATAAACTATTAAAAAGTATTTTCTCAAGTTAATGTATGATCTTCAATAATTTACAAAAGATTTATATGCTCAAATTACTAATAAAATAATAAAATTAATGTAACCATATATCTCAAAATAAAATATTATCTTCTTTAAATGCACTGGTTGATTATAAAATAGTTATTATAAAATAGTTGTATCATAAGTTTAAAATTGATGTGTTATCATAATTAATAATTTGTATTATATTTTATTCTATCATTATTCTATTTATTATAATCTATGTATTGTAATCTATTATATAAGAGTTACATTATTTAAAATAAATTATACAGTAGTCACTCAATATTAGTGCCTATATTCAATATTAGGGAATTATTTATTGGTAGGTTAATTTTCAATTTATTTAGTCTTTTTAACATTTGCTTGAGAATAGAGGGTTAAGCAGTGATAGATTCATGTTTGATATTTTTTTTAATCTTAGCACACGTTAGATTGAATGTTATTATAGCCTATCTAAATGGTCTTTTGATTATTAGTATCACAATAAGAAACCGTGATAATATTGTCTAGGTAATTAACTTGACTATTGTACTATATAAGAGGTTATTCAAAATAGGTTGTAAAATCCATTTAATATTTTTTTTATTTAATGTACGTTCGTGAATAGGAGATTTTTCATTTAGGCTTAACATATGTTAACTTAGGACAACAGCCGATTTAAGTGATCATGGTCGTTTAAGGACTAATATCAAAATAAAAAAAAATTATAATTTGTTTAGGACATTAATAATTATATTAAAGAAAATATATTTACTAATAAATATAAACAATATTAATTAGACCTCATTCACATTATCACTTGACCCCACATTTTAATTATAAGAAACAAAAAGAAAAGAAATAAAACTGTATGATTATGATTGTGATTAAACAAATATGAAAAGGAACTTTATCTTTATATTCCTACATGATATACAATACTAAATACTCTAGTTTAAAAGGCCCCATATATATATATATATATATATATATATAACACTCACAGGCTATAATTTCTTTTTTATACTTTTGATTAGTTAGTTTGTTAAATATAATGGTAATGATACCATTTAATGCAACATTGTCAAAAGTGTCACATTAATAAATGAAATCATTAAAGTAAAAACAAAACATATTTACATAGATTAAAATTAAAACACTTAACATATTTATAGGAATTAAAACAATACATATTTAAAAAAGTTGAAAACAGAAATATTATATTTATAAAGAATAAAAATAAAAAATGTAAATTTTTCTTGATTAAGAAAAAAATATTTACATGTAACAAAAGTACCCTATTTACAAAAACAAAAAATTAAGCATTATCCTGCAACTAATATTCAATGACTAAAACTTGATGAATAGTAATATTCAACAATTGTTGACTAATAATATTCAATAATTTAGAAGAAATAAAAGTAGAAAAAGAGTGAGAATTACATGAGAAATTTTAGGTAGAAGAGAAATTATATTTTAGGTGATTATCTTATGTTTTCGACAATAGTAATTACTGTCTTAATTGAACTAGGTAAGGAGTCCAAGTTATAAATAGCTATAATAATTAGGAATAAGTTTAAGTTAGAAGTAAAATGTAAACATGGAGTGGAGTTAGAAACACATTTTTAAAAATATATTTTCAAGTCAAATTTTTATGATGTGGTAATAACTTTTTAAAAAGTGAAGTGGTGGGAATTATTTTGCCAAAATTGTTTATCTCTGTTGTTCTTACAACTGTGAATCGATTTATCTAATTTTCACAATTATCATCCCCTCCTTCCCATTGTCTTCTTTTATTTTCCGTTATCAGTATCGGTCTTTAGTCAAAAAATACTTGTAATTATATTTTAATATTAAAGTTAATTTACAGAAAATAGGAATTTAACAAGTTCTTAAGAATTTAATATTATAATATTATTTTCTTTGATACTAATACCAATTTATGCTACTTGAATGAAACTATTATAAGTACGAATAGTTAAAGTAAACTCAATATTTTCTTAATGATAATTCTAGAATAAATTTATTGATTATTCTCAATGAACTAATTACATAAGAATCTTAAAGTCCAATGACTTAAGTGACTAGTCGGCCAAAAACCGAGATGCCACCATGTGGACTAAATGTATTTATTTTGCCTTAGAATCTATTTACATGTTTAAGTGGACGTTGACTTGTATTTTTTTTTTTTTTTTTTTTTTTTTAATTTTTTTTGTTTTTTTTTTTTTTTTTTTTTTTTTTAGTTATATCAATTTTTGCAGTGATCTTAATTTTTACTTTGTAAAATTTAGCACATTGGCACTCAGAGTAATGTGATATTCTAAGTTTAAGAGAAATAACTTGCAATAATTAGAACAGATATACTTTTAGGTGTGTAATTGTTGGATTTGGATTAAACATGCATTTTTGCTGGGTGGTTTGATTAAATTTCAAAAATATATTTATGACACTCAAAATGGTCCAGATTTCTTTTGCAGTGTACACTTTTGAAACTAATTTGACTAGAGGAGAAGGTGATTTAGTGTATAGTGTATAATTTTTTTAGAGAAGGAGGTTTTATATATATTTTTGTTGTGAATGCTAAATTAAGTTGTATTTGTGCAGAATTTATATTATTTTCTTTGAAACATGTCTGGAATTGAGCTGGATCAAAATGAATGTGCTATATAGTTTTATTTGATATTAAACCTGCATTTTGTGTTGACTAAAATGAAGTGTTTCCTTTCATAAAATCATAAAAAATTTTGACCATACTTCCTTGATAGAGAAATTTTTATTGCTGAATCATTAAGATATTGTAAAACAATTCTCTGTTTCAAATATTTTCTTGTTTCTACTTATACTTAATCAATTATGTGAAAATTTCTCTCTCTCTCTTGAGAATAAAAAAATTATATCATTTATAATATTTTGTACAATTTTTTGTTTTTATTTTTATATTGAGTACAAGAAAAAAAGAACACAATATTTAACGTAATAAACAATTATCACGTTAATTCTAATAATTTTATATGAAGATTTAAATAAACCAATATTAGAATTATCCAACAACATCAAAATTAAGATTGGTTTAATATTTTTAAAGAACACAAATATAATAAAAGACAGATCTTAATACACAACTACAATTACAGTACCTAAAGAAAAGCTTACAAGTATTTATTTATTCTTTGTCTTTAATCTTTGTATAGTTGGAGAGATAAACCTCCTAATAAGGTATACTCTTATAACATTTTCTTATTTATCATTTATCCTTATGTTTAACCTTTATTCCTTGTTATTTGTTAAAAATACTTTGAATTTTTAATAAATACTCTCTCGTCTATATTATGATACATACCTTCCAAAGAAAACAATGTTTTACATAAAACATTTTGTAATTCCAACAATTTTTTATGTTTTTTCTCTATTAAATACATGATTATCTGGTATTAAATAACGAAAAAGAATTTAATAACAAGTAATTAAAAATTATTTCAGTTCATTTTTATGGTTTTTTTATTATTTAATTTATTGATTCAAATGTATATTTTTATTCCTCTTTTAATACTACTATATAGACTACCTTTAAAGGGTTAATGAAGTTGTTCAAGACTATAACTAAATTTCAAATTTTTGATTCGGAACTATTATGCCTGCTTTCACTTTTAATTTTACTTGTTTTATTAAAAAAATAATAAAAAGTCTCATACCATTACAAAAATTCCATAGGATTGGTAGTGGTATATTACAATTAATTAATTTAATAATAATAACATTTTAGAGTAAAGGGGATTAAGTAGTAAGAAAATCAATCAATTATTTTTCCTGTTTTGTGTATTGTTTTTATTGAAGTGCCGTGTAAGGGGGACTAGAGGGAGTATATTATATATAATAGTTAATATTAAATAAAAAGCTATACATATAATGAATTAGTTGCATTTTAAAATTTTAATATTCACTTTTTTTATGAGTACTTAAAATTTCTACATTTTTAATTCAACTTTTACTTTTTTATTTTTTTTATTAATTTATTTGTCACTATTAAGACACGTAAGATGTTGTAGTTAGTATTATAATTAATATAAGATAAGAGACTTTTATTATGTTGGATAATAATGTTATTATATTTTTTTAACATTTTCATATTATTATATATAATCATTAAAAAAATTATCATTGCATTTTATTGATGTAAATAACAACGTTAATTTTTTTATTAACATATTTTTTTAATAAAAGCAATAAATATCATTTATCCTTAATCACATATTATTTTATGTTAATTATATATTTAAATCTTATTCTGAAAAAATTAAATGACAGAGATTAATTAAAAATATAAAATTTCAAATAATTTCAATAAACTAAAAAAAATTTATGAAGAATCTAAATTAATTAAGGTATATAGATATTTATAAAATACTAAGTCAATGACATTAAACAGTACATTAATTTATATGCAATCTAGTATATTGAAATTAAGGTAGTATGTTTAATGCTTTGTTAAATATAATTAAGTACATTAAACTGATTAGAACTAATAGCAATATTTTTATTATATACAATGACTAAATAATAAGAATAAAGATCATGAATAATTTTATCTTTTAACAGCTGTTGACCATATATCTGTGACTAGTCCTGCTTAGTGAAGTCACAGTTGGCTTCAAAAGGTATCGCCACGTATATAACTGAAAAGTGAAAACAATTTTTGATATATATAACAAATTTCTTAATTTTCTTCATTCAAATAACCGAAAGATACATCGTTCACCATATTTAATTGCCTCTTATTTTGTTTTAAAAAAAATTGGAAAATGGTGCCATCAAACGCGTAAACATTAGAAGGTTTGAAGAGTGAGAATGCACAGCAAAAGAAAAGCAAGAAGACAGATAGAAGAAGGTAGTGCTATTGCTAAACATAGGTTGCAATGTTCTTATTCAGAATGGTCTCAACAGAAAACCGTTTTCTTTGTGTTTCTTTTTTGTTTTTAGAAAATTCGTATAACGACCGAATAGCTGTTTCTTTTTATTTTCACTTTAATTTTAATTCAATGTCTTATTTTTGGGTTTAGCAATTTCGGAAAGAGGTTTTTGTCATCTTGCATGGAATTTCAATCTCCAACTTCTCGCCCTACCCGGAGTGATGTCATTTTGAACCACCATCCACCATTTCCGATCATTCACCGGTTTCTGTTGCCGCCGCCGCTGCCGCCGCCATCATCCTCCACGGGGCTGCTTCCGAGACATTTTAACCCCTCACTTTTCTTCACGATGGATAATCAAAGGTCCGTCTCTCTGCTTCAGGTAAACTTTTTTCCTTTTGGGTTTTTGATTTTTTTTTAGGGGTGTTTGGGTTTTATTTAAAGTTTATGACTTTTTGTTTTGGGGTTTATTTAATTATACGCAGTTCATGGTTGATGAAGGACTTGTTCCGTCGGGAGAAGAGGAAGATAAACGAAAAAATGTTATTCGGAAGCTTAAACAGGTTTTCTTGTGCTGCATTCCCCTGTTTGTTCTTAATGTGTGGTTTTTGCTGCGACCTTTTCATTCTTTGTTTTCTTTTTGAATGCACGGGGTTCAGTTTGGATGCGTTCTCTGTTTTCCTTGAAGGTTGCTTCTTTATTTTTTATTTTTCCTCTCAAAAGATTTATTTGCATTTTCTTGCTTTTTTCACATGTATGACTGGAAAGTGTTTATTGTGTACGACAATATTGTCCTTACTAGTTACTTCAACTAGGTTTTGTTTTGGCAATGCATTCTGAACTTAGTTTGTCACGTTTGAAGCAGCAGCTATTGTTATATACATGTCACCTCAAAAAATTTTACTAGTAAGCTTGTACAGAAAATTTAAAGAAATTTGTCGTTGTTGTTTTAATAGTAATAAATTTTTCTGGGTAATGGACTATCTTCTGTGTAATTTATATAACAAAAACCAATGAATAGGTAGATTTATTACTTAAAAATCTGTTACTTTGTTCATAATATTGGTAAGATTTTAAAACTGTGCGAATTATTGAACTCATTTACTAATGGCAAGGCTTCAACAGAAAAGTTCTCATTTTCGCAACAATTATAACTCTTTAATTTCTTGTGCATGCAGGGATAAAATTCATATTTTATGTTAGCAAATCCCTGTATTTATCTGTTTCTTTAAATTTAGTTTTCTTAATTTGCATCATGATATCTGTTTAGGCACTTAGTACTATCTTGATGGCATTCCTATTAATCACAGATCATGCATTTATATTTTATTATCTTATTACCTTATTTATCATGCTATTCACTTTGCAGGTAGTCTCATCGTGGATCAAGAAGGTTGCATGCCTGCATCAACTACCAGAGCACCAAATTGCTGTGACATCTGCCACAATATTGACTTATGGATCTTATGGCCTCGGAGTGAGTTCTTCCCTCAGTTATTCCTGTAACGTTTGATTTTCTTGGTCTATTATAAGATGAAAGATAAAAAATTTGTCGTATTAGTATTTCTCTTAATTTACTTGGATATGATTGTTAAACTTTTTCACATGTCTAAAGCTTGCTTTCTGCTTTTAACTTTTGTCAATAACTTTCAATAATGTTTAGGTTCACAGCTCAGGGTCTGATATTGATGCTTTGTGTGTTGCTCCTTTCTTTGCCTCAATTACAGTAAGTTAATTGTGTTTATCTTGTTTATCATTCCCTTAGGCTCTGTAACATTTGCCTTAATTTTTACTGATACAGGAAGACTTTTTTGTTGTGTTGCACGACATGCTTAAAAGAAGACCTGAAGTATCATATATTCACTGTGTCAAGAGTGCAAAAGTCCCTTTAATGCGATTTAAATTTGAAGGGGTTTCCATTGATCTTCCATATGCTCGGCTTAATGTACTATATGTTCCTGAGGTCAGTACGAGGAAACATGATGTAGTTCTCAAAATGTGAAAATACATTAAAAAATGTTAAGAGTATAGACCTTTTTAAAACATTATGCTCAATATTTCTTCAAACTAATGTCATTGCCTCTTTGTGTTATGCATTAAACCATTTTTGTGTTAAATAACCAATTGCTTACTTATGCCGTTTATTTTGTTTTACAGAATGTTGACATATTAAATCCATTTTTCATGAGGAATATTGATGACACCAGCTGGAAAAGTTTGTCTGGGGTACGAGCAAATAAATACATTCTCCATCTAGTTCATAATATAGAGGTAAGATGACTCCAGTCATTTCTTTTCTTAGTAAAAGAGAATAACCAGATTCAAAAGAAATTGGTATCTTTATGATCCAAAGGATGTGAAATATCTTGATTTTTTTTGACGTTCGATACAAGTGGGGGTAATTTTTCTTTATTGTTCTTGTGCATTATCGTCTCTTTAATGCAACTCTCATGTGTTTCAGAAATTTCAATGCATGCTACGATGTCTTAAACTGTGGGCAAAAAGGCGAGGAGTTTATGGAACTGTAAGTGCATTTGTACTTTCACGTATTGGTTGCTTTCATAACTTTGTGCTTGAACTTTAATTGTATGCTTAACATGAAGTAATATTTCCTTTGCAGTTGCTTGGTTATTTGGGAGGAGTTCATATGACAGTTCTTGCAGCATATGTTTTTCTAAGACACCCTGATGCCACCTTAAATGCTCTAATTATGAACTTCTTTCAAACATTTGCATTTTGGCCCTGGCCTACTCCAGTGATGTTGCAGGAAGGAATGTTAACAGTTATAGATGCGATAGAAACACGGTCCTTCATGCCTATATTTCTGCCATCTAGCCGTTATGAATATTGTCATACAAATATTACTAAAAGCACTTTCTTTCGGATCAGGAGTGAGTTTCTTCGTGGACATGATATGACAAAAGTATGTTGCGTTGCTTAACCTAGGTCTCCTTTTGATATACGTTTTACTTACCTGTGTTAGTATACTCATTTTCCAGAGTGACTTAGCTTTGTTGTTATACACATTTTCCAAGGTGACTTAATCATAATGTTCTGTGTGGTAGAATCCACAAGGTTTACATGGCTGCCATCTAGCCCTTGAGGATTCTACCATACAAAATATAACTAAAAGCACTTTGTATTGGACCAGGACTAAGTTTCTTTGTGGACATAACATAACAAGGGAATGCTGTGTTGTTTAACCTAGGTGTCCTTTTGGTAAACATTTTACTGGAATAATATTTTCACCTGTTGTATGACTAGCATTATATGTATGAAGTTCACATTATCTCATATGTGGATTATATCAGAAACAATAAAATACCCACTGAAACATTTAAATAATAATAAATTTATTGATTTTCAAAACAGTATACACTTGTTATATAACCTGTAAGGATGCACAAATACACTTATGACATCTTATATTCTGTGTAGTGTAAAGTATATTAATAAAAGAAATTCAAAGCGAAAAACATCAAATCATAATTTTTTTCCCCAAACAATGTAACTTTGATCTTCTATGCAGGAGTAAGGGCTCACCCTTTTTAAGCTGAAAAGGATAAATAATAACTAAAAACGCTTTGTACTAGATCATGACTAACTATATTCGTGGACATAATGCAGCAAATGTATGTTGTGTTGCTTAGCCTAGATCTCTTTTTGGTATGCATTTTGCTTACCTGTGTTCTTATTTATATTTTATCAAGAGTGACTTAATCATAATGCACTGTGTATCAAACTACTTTCTTCTTGGATAACCATAATTGAAGCTGATGCTCCTATTTTAGTTCCTGATGATTTCCATGGGTACTTATTTGAAAAGAACTAGGCCCTTAAATAAGTCTCTAATTTTCTGTATATGGTTGGATTGAAGGATATTTTGAAGCAAGATTTCCTTTGGGATAATGTATTCGAGCCTTTTCCATACTCAGAAAGATATTCCCAATTTGTCAAAATTTATCTCTCTTCTCCTGACCATTATGCACTGGCAGAATGGGTTGGTTGGGTAAAGTCACGCTTTCGAGGTCTTCTTGTGCATGTAAGTAGCTCAAATGGTAAATTTGGTTTCTTGTGAATTATATTTACTTTTTACTTTAGAAGTGACTATGATCCATATCATTCATTGCAATCACACTAGAGAAGCTTGAGTATTTATTTGTAAATATTTTACTATCATGTAACATGATGCTTCCATTTAAACCATAACTGTTAAGGTTACTTTTATGGGCTTGGCACATATATTTATGTTGTAAAAATATCCTCTTCTGCTGTTAATTTTAATGTTACTATTGGGAACCTCACTCATGACCATGAATCAATCAGGAAATTTATTGTATTTATTGTTATATTTCCATAAATTTTATTGGCATTTCTTCATATAGTTCTGTTTGCTGCAGCTGGAGGTTACTCAAGGATTTTGTGACCCTAACCCCACAGAATATGTTGATAGTGAGAGACCAGAGCCAAATGTAGTTTTCTACTGGGGTTTGAAACCTAATAAGAATAATTTTCTGGACATTGATTCAGCAAAGGGGGAGTTCATGAAGATTATAAAGAATGGCTATGAAGGTTCTCCTGGGAGGATGGAGATGTCCATCCTGTTAGCTTCTGAGCTGCCTAATTGATGATAAGAAAAGGAATCCACTCTTGGTTGTGGAAAAGGAACTCAACATCTTCCAAATTGCCTTGTGCAATGTGTCAGCAGTTCCAGTGAGGATTCTAGAGGCTAGATTTATTTTATTTTGATTTATCTGCCATCTTGTTGTACTATAGACCTGTATATTCTTGTTCCCCTTTTCTCCACCATTTTTTGCCTTCTAACTTCAGTAGTAGGAGCAGAGGTTTGCATAGGATCAGCAAAAGGATGAGTAGTCTTTTAGTCTTGCAGTAGATAACAGAAATTTTTGAAAAGTCAAAAGAGTTACCAGGGATTGGACATGTAAAGTGAATAAACCTCATTATACCTTTCAAAATATAGAGTTAGATAAATCAATGATCAGTTGGAACTTAGTTTGATAAGTTAGCTATTTAATTGCCATGCCAGTAATATGAAATTCTCTAGGATTGTCACATTGCATACTATTTTCATTAGTTAGGCTATTGATTTGCTTATTTTTCTTTATTTATTTTATCTCAGCATGTTATATTTCTTTTAAACTATTTTAGTAGTTTGAGCTACTGTTTGAATGTATTATTTCGATTTATTATATTTACATTGTTTTTGCATTCCAATATAACTTAAACTAAAAATGGCAGAGCATGCTTTAAAAGGTAAGATAAAAGGTATTTTTGACATAAAAATATCTCTGTTCATTATAATTAGAATTAGTTATCAATTCATTAGTTAAAGATTTAACCATTATAACTACGAGAATTAATTACGGTAAAGATTTTATCAGTTCATTTGTTTGTTTAAATACTACACAATTATTATGACAAAATATCCTATATAAAACTGATCATTTTATTTTCTATGGTGCGAAATATTTGAAATGAAAATTATTTTGTAGTTAAATAAAATAAAATGTTTTAATTATAATTCCTATCATACTTAAATTAATTATTGTAAAAATATTATAAAAATGAAAAAAGGGCTTTATAATATAAAAATCAATTTAACAACTCGTTTTTGCCTATAATATGAAAGTGCCTATAATATGGAAGTTCGCATCAAATTAGTATAAACTTTTTTTTTTTAAATTCTTAAAATTGTGTAATTTATTTTCTTTTTTTTTTTTAATTTGAGTGAAGAGGTTGTTTAATATTATTGTGAATAAATTTAAATAACTTTTAAAGACTAACTAATTTAGTTTTGTCTTTTTTTAAAATATTTTAATTTTTTTAATTTAAATAATTTAATTTTTTCTTATATAAAAATCATATTTTTATTTAACTATTTTACATAATAATTATTTTTTCAATTCAAATTAACTTTATATCTTATTTCAATTACTTAATAATAATTAATTTTAATAATTACATATTCATCAAATAAGAACAAAACATATAATTTATTTTAATATAGAAATTATTTGCGTAGTTGACCATCATGTGGTTCAATACATGTTATATAATTATATTGTATCCTCGTAATCCTAAGTTCATTCTTATTAATTACAAATCTCAATTAACATGCATTGCCATGAAAATGTGTTGACTATAGAAGGCTTAAACCAAATTAAAAAAATAGATTTTCTCTTAAATTAACAAAATAATTTATATAAGTTATTTTAATAAGTCAATTTTTTATTAATAGATTTCTCAATTTTGTATAAATATTTTTTGATTGATTTGAATTATGTATATTTTTAATAGTAAATCATTTAGTGTTACAATTTTTTTATTGTCACGAGTTTAAGAATCAAAATTATTATATTGTTGATTATTTTTTTATTGTTGTTGTTACTTATATCTAAATTGTCACTTCATTCATTCAAAGAATACTCACTTGTATTTTTTAATTATTTTTATAAATTTGTCTATATCTTTTTTTATGATTTAATTAAAACCTAACTTTTTTTTCAAGTTTTAAATACTCTTATTCATATTTTCTAGTGACATATTTATATATAAAATATTAAAAATTATAATATATATAACATTTAATATAAATATATAAGATGAGATTAAGTTACAAAATAAAACCTGATTGACATATCTTGTCTCAAAGTCTCTTTATGTCTTTTTACGGTTCTATTGAATGTTTAAATTTAATTTGTAAATTCTAAATTTTTTTATGTTATTACTTGAACTTGCACAAATTATTTTGAAATTAATTAAATAATAAATTGAATATAAAATGATTTTGAGATCAATTCATTAATCTTATAATTGAGAATTAGGATACAATTCTTGAGCTATAGAAGTTTAATAAATATATACTTATATAGTTATATGGAAAACTTGTTAATTTGTTGTTTCAATATACTAATAGACTTTTACTTTATTAGGTTTTAAATTTTTAAATTAACAATTTTTCAATGGAAAAAGATAACATATTGATTAACAAGATATAAATTGATTGAGTAACAATAAAATCAATTCTAATTTTTAATTTTTGTCTAATATATTGATTCGCACAAAAGGAACTAAAGCTAACATAAATCTCAATTATTAAAATAAATTTAGAATTGGATAAATGACTAATGACAACCAAACACTCAAATTAAAATAAGAATACAGAAGAAGTAGTGAAAAAGTTAAAAAAATAAAAATAGATATCAATGAAATAATAATAATAATAATAATAATAATAATAATAATAAATTAGAAAATTTTAATCTTTAAGACTATTTGACTTTTCAATATGTTTTTAAAAAATCAAAATATTATTTATTATAAGAAAATTCCAAAACTAGTATTCAATAAAAATGATAATCCATTATACAATTAAGATATTCTAAATTTTTAATTAAAAATTACTTTAAATATAATTTTAAAATTAAATATTCTTTTAATTTTATAATAATATATTAGTAATAAATCTATTTTAAATATTTATAATAATATATAGTAATAAATTTTATAATAATATTTTAATTTTAATTTTATACTAATATATTAGTGATAAATTTTATAGTAATATTTTAAATTTAAATATTAATAATAATATATTAGTAATAAATTTTATGATAATATTTTAATTTTATAATAATATGTTAGTAATAAATTTTATGATAATATTTTAATTTTATAATAAAATATTAGTAATAAATTTATAATAATATTTTAATTTTATAATAATATATTAGTAATAAATTTATAATAATATTTTAATTTTAATTTTATAATAATGTATTTGTGATAATGTATTTCAAATTTTATGCATATATATAAAATATGAAGTAAGAATATATCAAGAGTGGATCCGTGGCGCAATGGTAGCGCGTCTGACTCCAGATCAGAAGGTTGCGTGTTCGATTCACGTCGGGTTCAATTCCCGTTTTTTTTTTACCTCAAATTTAAAATCACATAAATTAAACTAGTTTCTAATTATTAGATAATAATAATAATTTTTTATATAAACTCTAAGACATGCACGTGATTTAATAAATAAATTTTATAATTTTCACATGTGGCTAGTTTTTCTTAAAAGAAAAATAGTTTCAATCCAAACAGTTTTATACGTCAGTTATCATAACTACGTGAGAATCAAATCAAGTGAAACATGCAACCAACTTATAAAGGAAGATGGATAAAAGAGAGCCTTTGAAGTATTTACAAGCACTCCAGCTTTAAAACTTGGAAATCTCAAGTTTGTAGAAGATGGAGCAAGTGGTTCTGTTGTTGAGGCCACTTAGGAGAGTTTTGATGGAAAATCACCAAATAACAAAATAATATATAAAATAGGTATAAGAAGTAATAAATAACAAAGTACAATCACCAAGGCAAGGCCACAGGTACAAAGGAAAAAGAAATATAATCAAAATAAATAAATAAAGCTATGTAACAGATACAAGAACACAAATCCGCTAATGCTTTTCTTTGTAATGATCATCTCAATACTGGAGCGTAGTAGAAAATGAAGTTTCTGCACCAGCAGAAGGTGTAACTCTTCTAAGTGAGGGACAAAAGAAAATTTGTGCAGAGCAAAAATTAAAGGATCTCAAAGATAAAAATTAATTTATTTCAAGCTTTAGATCATTCTATTTTAGAGATAACCATTAACAAAGACAAATCAAACAGTATCTGGGACTCTGAAAAAGAAATATGAAATTGCTCACATGAAGGAAGGAGAATTTGTGACAAGTTACATTGGTTCTATTCTTGTCATCGCCAACAAGATCGAAGCATATGGAGAAAATTTGAAAGATGTTGCTGTTGTGGAAAAAGATTTTGGCAATATTGTTGAAACTAGTCAAAGTGCAAAAAGAAGATGTTATGATAATTTCAATAGTTGAAGAATGAGAAACTATAAAGGTTGAGGTTAAAGATTTTTTCAGAGAAAGAAGATGAGGCCAAGTACGAAAAAATTTCAATAAAGAAAGAGACAATAATTTAACATCATTCTCTCAAGGACTTGGTTTAAATAATTATGGTGCTATGAGTCACGGAAGAGGACATGGTAAAAGCTTTCAAGATAAGAAAAAATAAATAAATTTCTTCTATTGTGAAAAGTTCAGCCATATAACTACAAATTGCTTGGCTGATAAAAAAAAAAAAAAAAACTACAAATTGCATCTATAATTAACGGACATGCATGTGCAGAAAAGAGTGAGTATCAACATATATATTAGTGAGAGTTCAAATAACCTACAAAACGGAAGTATTTTTTTTTTCTTTAAAAGAAACTGTGAAATTTTCAATAAAATTTGGGGACAACAAAAGTATTTCTATCTTGGAAAAATGACAGATTACTATTAAACAGAAAGATAGTTCACAAATTTTTATTTTTTATATTATCTGGTCCTAAACACAACTTATTAAATATGAAACAACCATACCTAATGTTTTATATACTCTAGACTTTATTACATAATTATTTCTTCTTTGATTCAAAATAATTTAATTATATATAAAATGAATGTTAAATTTGTCTTTTTAAATGATATTTTGGAAGAAGTAATATATGTTAATCAACCTACAACATATGTAATACAACATATGTAATGAGAGAAAAAGAAAGTTTATAAATTTAATAGTATAAGAAAATTTAGTCGTGTTTGGTGAAATATGATTTTGATTTTGATTTCAACTAGTCTTCTAAAATTTAAGAGCCGACCGATTTAGAATACAAGTTTGAATTTATTGAGACTTAGAGTTTTAAATAAAGTAAGAAATAGAGATACGTTATATGGAAGAAGATAATGAAAAATCCTTCATAAGTCTAAGAGTTGGTTTAGCCAAGATTTCAGAAAATTTACTCTCACCCGTTTTCAAAATGTATCATTTGTTCTTGAATTTCCAAAAATGTTTAAATACACATGTAGATTATGAGTTTGTCTCATTTGAAAATAAATAAATAAAAAATAAATAAATTAAAATTCTTATTAGTCATTCTTTTAGTTATCTAAGTCCATTAAATGTGTAATCAGTCTAATCTCTCCAATATAATTATTTTTTAATAATTGAGCCTTCAGGGCTTAGATCACCTTGTATTGTAAAATTTATTGGATTTTCTTAAATTTTCCTCTAATCATGGGTCCACCTAAATTTTGAATTGGATCTGGACTTTATTTTCTGTTTCATGAACTTGAACTTTCTCATATTAAATCTTATAAAACTGAGATTGAATATCCATATAAGACTTTATGGATTAAATTTATTGATAGGAGATATATTCTTATTTTATGCATCGTATTAATGATCTTATGCCTAACAATAATATTACATTATAAATGCGGCTATGATAAACTATTTTAAAATGGCTAATACAAGCATTAAGGTCATTTAATAGGATGATGAAATTTGTATAGCTAAAAGAAATATGTTGGTGACGTTTTAACGAAATTCAAGATTGAAAATTCAAAATGGATTTTCATAATGGTGGATCCAACTCAATAAAAAAGTTTAATTAAAACTATAATATATATTATTATACATAGACTAGAAATAGTTTATGGAGATGACTTAATAGATTTTCAGAGGACATTTGTAGAAAAGTAACGTGTTTTTATCTAAAAGAAATAAAGAGAAATTTTGTAAATATATGTAGAGACAACCAATGAGATTTTTATATTCTACTACTGAGGTGAAACTAGTTGAATATATAAATAACGATTATATTGAAAATATGAAAATAAGAAAAAAAATATATGTATGCATGATTCATTCAGGAGCATTTGTGTCATGTTTTTTTTTAAGAAAAAAGCAAAATATATTGCTTGAGTGAAAAAAAAAACTTTTAGTTTTTTTTTTATTTGTCCAAATACGTTGATACGAGTTTCATACTGCATGATAATTTATTTGATTGTCGAAAAAGTGAAAATTAATTAATGTATAATTATTGATTGTCTTCACATTTAAGCAAATGATTTTGAAGCTATTGCAATACCAATGCAACTTGATTCATGTATTTCATATTTATTAACTGAAATGGCCTCTTTGTTTGTATCTAAACACTTTATTCATTTTTTTTTAAATAACTTCATTTCAACCGTTTTATAAAATACCCGCTTATTTTATTTTATTTTTGTTTCACAATAAAAATTCATGATTATCAAAAAGTATAAATTAATTATTATATCATGTATAATTATTTTATAATGTTGTGTCCATCTCATTAATAAATTATTCAAATATAATTATTCAAATGTAAATGGTTATGGAGAAGAATTATTGTACGAAAATGTGTATAGAGATCAACGTTATTGGAAATTATCGACTTGAGTGTTTCTTATTATGCTAATGTGATAAGGTTGGACTAAAAAAAAAAGGTTTTATAAGTTAATGTACAATTTTTATATTATGAAAGAATTGTAACATAATTTTTAAAATGAATTTCAAATTCACTTGCCCCTACTCTCAATTTCTAACCAGAGGTCAAGAAACCATAAGAAAATTTTTAGTAGTCTTTAGTCAAATTTATATGTATAATAGTTAATAAAAGTCCACAAGTTAATATATGTGGATCCGTGGCGCAATGGTAGCGCGTCTGACTCCAGATCAGAAGGTTGCGTGTTCGATTCACGTCGGGTTCAAATCCCACTTTTTTAATTTTATTTTTAAAATCATTTTTTATTTTTATTTTTTTACGTCGGGTTCAAATCCCGCTTTTTAATTTTATTTTTTAAAAGCCTTTTTAAATTTTATTTTTTTAAAATCCTTTTTTAATTTTATTTTTAAAATCATTTTTTAATTTTATTTTTTTAACATTTAGTCGTTCTGATATTCTAATTATGCAACATATCTATAAGATGAATAATTTTTTTACAAATTAAAATAGTTGTTTGAAGAAGTTAACATAATAGAAAGATTTTGCAAATTAACATATATAAATTAAATTTAACTAATAAAAGTAAACTATTTTATCATTCTGGACTTAAATATAAACACAAAATTGATACATGAAGAATTTATTGTAAACAAATTTAATTAATATTATTTTATGATATCATTCCAAAACACTTTTTATTTGATTGCAGGTATATTTTTATTGATTTATTTATTAATGATGTAAAGTTTTAATGAAATAAAATGAAATAACGTTAATATTCAAATTGAGAATACATAATTAGTGCACCGTCCATGGTAGAGTTTAATATGATGTATATTAAACTTTTTTTTATTGAAACAATTGTTTCATGTAAATACGACAATAGCTTAAATCTGTTAGAACTGAGAAGAATTGAAAATCTCTAGGAGAGAAGCGACCAAAACGTGGTTGTTCTTGTGAAGTAGCACATGTCTTTGGTGCCCTACTTGATGATTCTGCTTCGATCTTAGAAAAACAGAAAAACTGGTGGATCACACGTAAACATGGGGCTGCATAGTTTTAATGAATGAAATCTGCTAACAAAACAGTGGTCGTGTCTGTCTTAGGCCCTCTCTTCTTTCTTTAGTTCCAAAAGAAGGGTTCAATGAAGAGAGCATCCTCTAGAAAGTTCTCAAGTTTGGCTTCTTGTGGTAAAGCGGGGACACAAAAGAAGACGTGGCATTCACCATAAAAGCCAAGTGAATAAGACACCCGTGAACCATGGCCTCTTTCACTTTAAACAACAAATATATCACAATTTAACGTAAAAAAGAAACTAAAGTATGTCAATGGCATTAGGGAATTGTCTTCTTTTAATGTGTTTTCTTTACATATTAAACTTTGGATCGCTTGTTTAAGTGGAAGAAAAATCTATCAACCACAATAAACTATTTTTGTAGAACCCTGTTGTTTTACACTACAATTCTTACACCTGTCTTTGCCTTTTGTTTTCCTATTAGAAATCCATTTCTCCCTGTTCCCATGTGAGGTATATACTCCCAAGGACTAGCAAGTGATCATTTTGTGACCCTAATATAGGAGCCAAGAGACCCTATTAGACCATTCTCATTCTCATTCCTTGTCCATCATCACAAGAGGAAATGAAGAAGATCCCAAGCTGTGTGTCTTCTTTTGCAATTCACATTATTCTTCTAGCTTCTATTTTTGTTCCCTTCACACTCTCCCAACCATCATTCCCATGGAAAGATGGGGATGGTGATTTGGTAGACCAAATATGCAAAAGGACACCCTTTTACGACCTTTGCAGCTCCATCCTGCACTCAAGCCCTCTCAGTCCAAAACCTGATCTCAAAGGGGTGGCCCTCTTGATGGTGAACAACATTGTGGCAAATGCAACTGACACACTGAGTTACATCGAGGGCCTGATCAAGCAGACCTCAGACCGTGAGTTGGAGCAAGCCCTGGCCTTCTGTGCTGAGTCATATATCCCTCTTGTCAAATACATTCTCCCACAAGCTGCTGATGCTATAAGCCAAGGCCGTTTTGGCTTTGCCAGTTACTGCATTTCTGAATCTCTCAAAGAAGTTAGTAGCTGCGACAAGAAATTCTCTGGCACAACTCAGGCACCCTTGGGGAACAGAAACGACATTGTGCAGAAGCTAGTGGATGTAGCCTCGGCTATAATCAAACTACTACTAAAGGGTTGATTGGTTCACCTCTCTTTTGTGTTCCATTGCTTGCACTTAGTATAGTACTATACTAGTAGTGGTGGTACTCTTATTATTCTTATTGAGTAAAGGCATTTAGATGGTTGGTTTTGCATAATGTGTGGTTCATCAATTCATTGTATGTGTACTTTGAAGCAGCTCTTTATAAACCATACGATTACTTCTCCAAAAAGAAAGTGATGTGCAACAGGCATATGAATGCAACTGACGTTAGACATAAACCAAAAACATTTTCTATCACTCTTTCAGAATTTTCTTCTTGCACTGACTGAGAGCCGTCGCAAGTGTCAATGTCCTATGTATCTGAGGAGCTTCATATCAGATGAGGATCTAACAAACTCAGAGCATCGTGCTCTGTTTCTTATTATTTAACTTTTAGCCCCTACTTGTTTCATTGCTAACCAGTCCTCTTATTTGTTGCACATTCTTCAACAAGAGGAAAACGAATGGAGGAGATTGAGTGTGTACAAGTCAAAAGTTGCTTTAAGGAATATGAAAATACGGAGAATAAAAACGTACGTTACTCATGAGCATAAGGTCAGTTTGATTGATATGTTTTCTTTATATAGAAAAAATATGATTTAGTTTCTTAAAACACAAATAAAAATATAAAAAACAACTGTTTCAATACTGTTGCTTTTTTTATTTTACAGTTTCTCAATTGTGTGGCCATGTAATTGGACCTGAATTAACAAAGGACTTTCCTTCGAACACAGATTGCAGTATTCTGAAATTTTTGGGAAACCAACTTTATAACTTATAAAACGGATTAATACAGCTAGCTCTTCCTTATTTCTATGGATTCAAAACAAGTCCAATTGTGTGAACTTACTAGAAGCACGTTAATCGTCTCCGATTTGAAGTTAAACTTTATTTTTCTTGTTGGGATCCCATATAAAGCAATATCACGTGTTCATGGCAATAAAAAGTCAAAATTGGAATCCCATATACAGAGCCACACCTGACACCTTTTTTATTATTAATTGAAAATTAGAGTGCCACACGGCTGAACCAGAATTTTTCTTCTGACAAGATAAGTAATTGATTATGCCCCCTCTGTTCTGAAATGTGCTTGTTGTACGTAAAATATTTGTCACAAAAAAGCACATAATTACATACCAGTTGTCTTAATGACAAAAAAAGAAACCAGAACAAATAAAAATAGAATCATTCATAGCTTGGTGGCGGCTTCAAAAGCAAAATCTCCAACTCAAATTTTCGTCGAGCATAAGCAACAGAAAAGTTGCTGACGTGAAAAGTAAGACGTGTTGGCCCAAGGAAATGGAAAACGCTAGCAGCACCGTTCTGGTAATTTAACTCACCCCCAACATTGATTTATATACATAAATGGGATAAATTACCAATTTATAAAGAAATATATGTTCTGAAAGTCAAGACAAAGAGGTTGTGGGTGAAACAAGAGTACCGTTTGACATCTTTTCTTTAAATACAGGAAAATGATATTCTTTTTTATTGTAGAAGTGCATTATCCCGAACTTCTTCTCGAGTTTTCAGGCAAATCTGAAACGGCCACCTGCTGTACAAAACTGCAAGGTGTACGATTTTCCAATACCATCAATGAGCAAAATTGATATTGGGGAAAATATGAACCAGCAATGTGTTTTTATGAGGATAAAGAAGGGTTGTGGCATGATGCATTTGAGCTTACTTGTGAGATTCAGAACCAGGAGAGTTTGAGTCGATTGCAGAAGGATTGAGTTGGTACTCAACTGAAATTAAAGCACCCTCTGATTCTCCCGTAGATACAGGAGATCCCTGGAAACTTGCCACTGAGCTTGTTCTAGATGGCATGCCTGCAAAAGGAACGTCTCATTAAAAGAAAATCACGAAAGCTAAAATGTTGTCACTGTCAGAATATGAAAGAAACATGACCACTGGGAGCATTTTGATTCCATCTACATCACCCTCTTAACTTACACTATAAGTAATAGATGATTGATTAATAGTGTCATGGAATTTATTGACTACATAAACTTCAGGAAGTTTAAGTATTATCAACATATAGAGATCAAAGGAAACTGAGCAGCATACTTGTAACCCTTTGGCCCACAATTCGGAACAAATTAAAAAAAGGAGAAATTTGAACTGTTTGACTCCAGTTAACTGGTATTTGAAAGCAAAATCATGATCAATTGACCGTCATTGTCTCAGCAACTAGTTGTGCAAAATGGGGTGATTTATTTAGATCTAACATAAGCAGATTGATCAAGATACGAGTACATGCAACCATAGCTAAAAGATAAGTCTAAAACTAGTTAGCCAGAAGAATAAAATTCAAGAGCAGTTACATAATGCAGAAAAGAAACAAGTTCTGTAGACTTTGTCAAAAAATTTCTTGAAAATATTTCTAAACAGTTCACAGGTTCCTCAAGATTTTCTAGTAAGTTTACGATTGTCTTGAGGTCTGAAAGAACCATGTTTTAAATGTAAGTTTTACCAAAAAAAATAATATTTAAGTATTAATCTGAAAATCAGGAATTGCCCAATTAGGCAGCAATGAAAATGCTAACCCCCTCCTAGCCATTGGCATGACAAATCTACTTCTATTCTAAAGGCTACCTTGGAATATTATCACAACAAAGAAGACGACAGTGAAAACCATAGCCAAAAGGCTGCTGGTATTGGATGATGATGATGATGTTCGTGACGATGATTTAGCAATTTTCATCTTCTTCAAGGCTTTCATTCGCTCTATCCTTGCGCGCTTCAACATGGCAAGTTCAGATATCTCCCTGATTAGCTTATGGTCAGCTGCATCCAATGCAGGAGCTTGTGGAGGCCTTGGAGGTTTCGGAGCCTTTTTATTAGAGGCCTTTTTCCGTTTCTCCTTCGTTGGGGTTTGCTGTGAACGGTTCGCCGAATCTTTCACCATCAATGGCTTGCTTGTTACTTTCATCAAATCCGCAGAAACTTCACTAAAACTTGATTCATTGGGGCACAAACTTGGCACATCATCATCTTTAACCGAACCTCCAACAACCCCACCAGAAACCTTAGCAAATAAAGTTTGTCCTTGTTTTACACCACTTTGGGTAGAGGCTTTCGTTGCATCATCTCCAATTAGCGGCAATCCACTTTCAATATCAACTTCGGTATCCCTGTCCTTTACAATTTTATTATCCATCCAAAAACCACAAAACCAATATAACTTCTCCTTGCCTGTTATCCTATAATTACAAATATACTCGAAATTGCCTACACAAATTCAATGCTTGAACTCCACCCATCATACAAAATGACCTCCTCAACAGATGTTATGTACTAAGGGTTTAATTGGTCGTAAATCATCAAGAAGGCAGCTTGCAATACAATTCAACTCCAATTCGGATACCTTTCTCGCTTCTCTGACTTTTTCTTACATTGCACAGATCCAAGCAATAATCAAGTAATTATTAACCACCAAACTTTTTCTTTTCCTTCCAAGGGTCTATTTTCTACAAGCATTACCACTTCTCGAAGATCTAAAGATCAAAAAACGTAATCCCAGGAACAGACAGACCCTGCATCATAAATTAGAGACAAAATTCAATCAGCTGAACCTAACCAAATTATTGTAATCGATTTTCCCTTTACGGGTATGAAGAGATGAACCAAATGATACAACTTTAAGTCACCCAAAGCCCCTATTCAAACTTTTAAACAGAACAGACAAAAAAGCAATCATTGAGATAAGGAAGAAGAAACATAAAACCCTTTAGGGCACAAAAGAAAGTGGGGGTAATCTGAGCAAGGAAAATACACAAACGGTTCTCAGCCAGGAAAGAAGCAAGGCCAACACAACAAATTAACCCCAGAAGAAAATATATTCATACATTAATACCCACATTACATATATACATAAACTTGCACAGCAACGTGCAACCACATATGATTGAAAATGGGCAGCCATGAAAACGAAGAAAGTCAACAACTTTAAAGTAGTCACACCCATGACAAGAACAATCATATAATAGAGAAGTAAAAAGAGAAGAAGACATAAAGTGGATAGAATACCTTTGCCGGAAGGGGAAGGAATGGTAGATCCAATGGCGGAAGAGTTTGTAATTACAGCGAGCGAGAGATGAGGGATGAAGAAATACAATGGATAGCGAGATAATAGGGAAAAAGGAGCCAAAATTACAGCAAAATTAAGATTTGTTGAAACAAAGATCTCTCCCTCTCCCTCTCTTGATTACATGGTATGTGCTGTCTTCAAAAACGGTATATTTATAGAGCGGAGACTGAGGAGGTGATGTAGCTAATTTAGACAACACTTCTAGACAGTTGGCAACTCCAAATTTCACACCGTGGCCCCTCTCATCTACTGTTTTCTGTCCTTTTCTTTACACTTTTCTTCCCCACTCATGCTTCCTTCTGTTATGTCATTTTTCAATTTTTATAAGAATCTAACGTTACAAAATTTATAATAATTCATTCATTTCATTTAATCCACTCATTTAAATGTGTTAAACGTAATTCATGCAAATTAATTGTGTCCTAGTAGAATGTGTATAAAGCTTTTTAATAAAGATTTACAATTTTATTTAATTAACTAGGCTACTGTTACATTAAATAATAATAATAATAATAATTCATTGACATGTTTACTTATTGTAAATATTTTTAAAAACTTCGATATGTCCGTATGAAAGTTTCACACTAACTTATTTTATTATAAATCTTTATAGAATTAATAGATTAATTGACTTAAATAAATTCATCAGTAATTAATATATATATATATATATATATATATATATATTACAGTTATATATAATATGACATGATAAGTTATTTATATAGATTTACATGTTTACTAATTTAAAAAGTAAACAATTATATTATTTTAATATATTATAACAAATTTAACATAAAATTTAAAGATGACAAAATGTGACTAACTTCTTCCTTTTCGTTCTTGGTCTGTCATAAACTAAGCGAGCAAGGTTGGTTCGGACTAAGAATCTTTAATTGGCTGTATTTTTTTTATAATTTTATTATTTTTATTTCACGCGTATATATATATATATATATATATATATATATATATATATTAAAAAGACACTTAATTATGTGAATATTTTAAAATTATTAATTAATTAATGTCTAATTAAATAAATAAAAATATTATTACGTTTACATACTAAATATTACTTTATTATAATTCATAATTGAAACTTGATGTGTAAGTATTAATCATTATTATAATATTAATGGATATCTATATCTCCAAATAATATAGTATAAAAAAAGGTTATTTTTTTAAATTGTTTTTTATTTAAAATTTTAATTAAGAAAAGTCTACGAACAACTTGTTTTATCCATTCTCTTGTTTGTAAAATTGTCATAATCAAGCGGGTGGATAAACTGAAAATATCAATCTATCTTACTAAATTAATGATGACTTGGTGGATATGTGCACTAAAATAGTATATTTTACCACCCTAATAATATTAATTTTAATAAAAAGAGAATATGTACATTCTATGAAATGTATGGATTTCGAGGAAATAAACAGGTAGTAAAGGAAAAAAAAAATAGTCTCCAATCATAAAGGCATTAGAAATTTAGAATTAAGAAGTCACAAAAAGATATATATCTAAATGTAGTAGTTTAAATAACTAAAGAGTCTCATAACTACCGCTGTACAAAAAAGGAAGAAAGAACCTAGAAGCAGCTTTTATCCCTTTGTTTGCCCCTCTTCCAATGAAACATAGGATCATATAATCCGCGAGCTTTATCTAAAATTGAGTTTTTGTAAAAGGACACTTCCTTTTTGGATTTTCCTAAACCCATGAACAGTGGTCCCCAATTCAACGGCATTATATTTTCTATAGATGCCCCTGATTTCGGGTAACCTAACTTTTTATCAATTTTTTAACACTCATACTAACTTAATTATTCACAAAGTTACATAAAATATATATCCAATAAAAGAAATTTATATAATCAACCTATTTCAAAAAGGTTACATATACTAAATACATATAGAAAATCAAAATGGTAATGCTGCCATTAAATTATATCAACTCAAATCAATATTACTTAATTTGAATACTTTAAAATGTTATTTGTTTAGAAATCTCAACTGACTCCAATAAAGACATAATAGTTAAAAAAATATTTTTCAAAATATTTATGTGTGGAGTATGTTTTTTAATAAATTAATATTTTCAGAATAGTTACATGAGCTATTATTTTATTACATTAAAGCTACGACTCGGTCACATAAGTGATAAGTTAGTTACATGGATCATAATAGTAGAAGTCCATTCATGCAAAGACCTCACTCTGTAGATAGGTTGTCATTATATAGGTAGAATATCATTCAATACCATTTATGAACCGAAAATTAACGTAAATGTTACTGCTATCTTTTGAAAGTGTACCATCCTATATCAAGTTTAAGACAGGAGATGTACATCCCTAGAACATCACAACTTCTAGTAATCTTAAACAAGAATAGTGGAAAGAAAAAAGTCATTATCAATTTGTACAAGATCAATTTAGTAAACTCTTAAAATAATCTCGACAAAATATCTTGAAAGATTAATTTAATAAACACTTGAAATAATTTCGACAAAAAAGTCTTGGAAGGAAATATTTTCTTTTGAAAAATTTGTCAAGGAAACTAAAAAAAAAAGCATTTTTAAAGGACTTTATTATTAGATTGATATTTTATTAGGGATATTATTATTCAATCACAATTATTACTTATAAAGTATATCTCTAAAAATTAACTTAAGACACAAAAAAAGTATACCTCTAAAAGACGAAGACGTCATACTAATTAAAAGATAATAATAAAAGGAGGAATATCTCCGGTTCTTACAAGAAGTGGTAGTATTATTCTATTCTTGATATTTTTTGCTGTGTCAAATTGTTTGAGAAAAATATAAGAAACAATAGTTGAGAAATGACAAAAAAGAAAAAGGAAAAGTAGAGAATGAAGAAAAGATAATGAGAAAGATCGAGAAGAAAAAATAAAAAAAGAAAGTGAAAAGAATCCGAAGAAAAGAACAAAAAGCTTAACGGCCCTTACAACTTTTCTCTATTTATTTATTTTTTCTGAAGTTTTGATCCATAAAATTATAGCCGAAATCAGATACTAATCATGCTCATATGAGTAGTAGAACCTCATTACCTAAAACGCGTACATCATTATTGACTAGTTTTTGATCGATTGAGATTTGATAAAGGTAAGGGGTTTTGCATGATCATGTCTCATGAATCCACGTCAAAGGACCAAGCTACATAGGCACGTGGGTGCTCATAATACAAGATTTGCCGGGCCCCACCAAGATCAAAGCTTTATCTCCTTCCCCATTTTACTATAGAAACTGCAAACGCAACATCACAAATTACTTAAGCTCCAAAAATGCGTTTCGTCCTTTCTTCCCTTTCTTCTCACTGCTAAATTTATATTATAATTTAACATTTTTACTTTTACAAACCCATAGGCAATACCAAATAACCAATTCTAAATGATTACAAAAACTATTTTGGTAAGAATATCACTGGTCCTGGGCTTGGAAGCATACATAACTGTAACACCGTTAATCTCAAAAGACCACGCAAAATTGTATAATATTGACATTGACAATAGCTTGTAGTGTTTCTGAAAACGCTTCTAAAAATAACTTTATTTAAAACGTTAGTTTTTGTCTTCCAGTTTTTTATACTTATAATTATTTTATCATCACCGTATTTTCCAAGTTTCCTTTCAACTCTTTATGTATAAAGACATGATTTTATTATTTTATGTCCATTCATAAAACGTGATTTGATAACTTTTTACTTTTTTCCTTAAGGTCATTTTATTGGTTTTAATCTTTTTATTAATACGATATTGACAATATCATTGTAATATCTATATATCATTTATTTTTGTTTGCTCTTTGCATAAGGATTTGTTGAAATTCTTCATTCTTTTATTGAAGTTGTTCTTGGGCTCTCCTATCATCTTTCATTCATTGTCCAAACTCCTTTTTATCTTTGCGGAATGCCTTTTGTGTTTATTGTGCCACCTCTATTATTGAATTAATCTCTTTATTACGTTGTCTTAGATGATTCATTATAGACACGATATATTATTGAGTAGAGGTCTCCTTTTTCCTTTAATAGTAAACTATTCCTTAAGTTTCTTATGTGTTGAATTTGTGTGTAAAAATAGTTTTATATAGGTCACAATAGATGCCAAACTATTATGATCAAAATTTTTATATAGTCACTACTTATTTACCTTCATATGAGTGTTTATTGAACATCCTTCCTAATAAAGGACTTAGGAAATATGCTTTTGTGAAACTTAGATAAGAAAGGAGAGAAAATATCGACTATTCCAAAAATTTAGAGATGGATAAAAATATCTTTGTTTATAAATTAAAAAATATATATAAAAATTTTTCAAATAAAGAATTTAATATTTTAATTAAAGTCTATGACACTGACAGAGAACAAAAACTAATGTATACATTCCTAATATTTTCTTATATATGCATTCCATTTGTTGGTCCAATAAATAAAATATTTTCAAAGTTTGTTTAAGCATATTTTTAATATGTAATGCGAATATAATATGTAATATATTTTAAACCGGTTTAATTCACAGCGGGAACTCATTGGACCCATAACTGAAAAATCTTGAATCTGTTACCCGCTTTGTTTCTTCCCTCGCACGTTTCCCAGGCATGGACGCGCACCTCTGCACCCAAAACGTAACTTTCTTCCAATTGCTACGAGAGATCCACAACTCCGGAATTGAAATCTCCGTCACCGTCACGGCCAAGGCCTCCGTCGTGCGAGAGTGGCTCACCTCAGCGCTCTACTCCAGCCGCCACTACGTCCACCTCAAGCGCCTGGTCGTCGGTCTCGGCGTCCAGTCTACTCTCAGCGGATGCGGCGTACCTCCGGCGGACACTCTGCAGCTCTGCATCGGCCGCCGCTGCCTCATCTTCCAACTCGCTCACGCGACAACCGTGCCGAGGAAACTCCGCTTGTTCCTCCTCAATCGTTCGCACACCTTCGTCGGTTTGTGGAACTCTTTGGATCAGTATAAGCTGATCTGTTCGAGGCATTGTTTGCGGATGGCGATCGAACCTCTGGATCTGAGTTGGTACGCGAAAATTGAAGCCGGTGGCGACGTAGGACCGGACATGGAGACCATGATAGAGAGATGTCTTGGTTTCCAGATTGAGCCTGGGATTGAGACGGCCACGAGCAATTGGCTTGATGAATATCTTAGCGACGATCAAATGGCTTTTGCGTCGGTTCGTGCTCTCTGTGCATTCCTTATCGGGTTGAAATGCAGGGCTTGGGAAAGCTTTAGTGAACAGGGTAACTGATTCTTTTCATAATATGCGCAAAAGTTTAATTGCGTTGAAGCTTTGATTCATCGTTGATAACTGTTGCCACGGTGATGAGAGTGATTTTTTTTTCTTAATGAGCCGCGACTCTGACATTGCTTCCGTTTTCTTCACTGAAACTGACTATTGAGTGATGATTTCACTGTATTCTCCTTTTTTCGGAAAATGTCTTTTTAGGTGAGTTTGTAGTTAGTATAAGAATCGCTTTCTACGTTTTTTTTTTTTTTAATTAGGGCCCATTCCATAGACCGTGATACCTTGAAGTGCAAAAATTTTTAGTAACTATTTTATAATTATTATTTTACCTTTATTTGTTTTTATAAAGTTTGGATATAATATGACAACGTGTAGAGTCTAAAGTAAAGTTTCTAGGTAATAAAGTTGAGGTTCATTTATTATTAGAATAAATTTATTATTAGAATAAATCTATTTGACTTCATTGTAGTAAAATTATACCATTTCACTCCTGATTTTTATAATAAAATATTATATTTTAATAAAATAATATTTTATTTTATTTTTCTCAAATGATGATAAATCACTCTTCTGAGTGTCAAAGTATCATCCTCTTTATTATTATTGGAACTCCAATCTCTCTCACTACTTGGCTTCTCTCTGGGATGGGAGATATTTTAGGTCCAAACAACGGGTATGAAAGCAATCCCCTTATATAATTGGGAAAATAAATACCTATATGAATAACGGTCAAATTCGTAATAAAAAAATATAATTTTAAATAAAGAAACCCAATTAAACTGCCTTTCTCTAATGACAGTTTCAATATAAACGTTTCTGTTAAATAATAAATGATCTAGCTAAAGCAATTAGGAACATCTTGAATAATTAGTATTTACTATACATGAATACATGTATAAGAAGGGAGGTGATATTTTTACCCCCGTCAAATACACCCCTTAACAAATAATAATATTTTAATTATATTTATTTTATTTTTTATTTTAAAATTTTAATATATATTTTTATATTATTATAATTGTTAATACCTAATTTCATTCAGACAAATAAAAATTATTTTTTATTAATAAAAAAGAAAAAAGTAAAAAATAAAAAAAATAAAAAATAAGAAAATAAAATTTTTTAACATGGTATTTAGTTTCTTTTGCTATTTAGAATAAATAAAAAAAACTTTGACTTTATAAATAAAGTTTAATTAAATAAAAATAAAAATAGTATAAAATGTAATTTATATAAAAAAATTATAAAATAAAAAAAAAAGTGTTAGGTATGTCTTAAAATAAATTGATGAAAAAAATTAAGTGAGTCCAATTTAATAAGAATTTAAGGGTTTTGACCCAGTTTGATAAAAATAATAAAAAATAGTTCTCTGAAGCCCAGTTCACTCATTAAGAGGTTGCTTGAAGTAAAAAAATTAAATAAAATTAGTATTTACACCTCATTTCTCTATTAATTGTGTTTGCCACATAAGCAATATTTCTCAGTTCCTCACTCACTAAGAGGTTGCCTGAAGTAAAAAAAATTAAATAAAGTTAGTATTTACACCTCACTTTTCTATTAATCGTGTTAGCACATAAGCAATAGTTCCGAGTTTCTCACTCACTAAGAGGTTGCCTGAAGTAAAGAAATTAAATGAAGTTAGTATTTACACCTCACTTCTCTATTAATGATATTTGCCACATAAGCAATAATTCTCATCTCCTCAGTGCCAATTCACGTTTCTTACTGTCATGAAAGATTTTATCTTTTGATTAAAAATCGTAAATGCATCTCTTTTTATTTTTTTTTTGTCTCTTCAGACTTATCTCATTTAACCTTCGTCTCTTTCGTTAGCTATTTTGTTGGCTTTACACTAGCAATAATAATATTTGTTAGTTGTGATACAATTCATTGTTGAAGATATAATTAAAAGTTAAAATGTGTTTTATACTTGTTAATTGTTCTGCTATGCTCTTGATCTAAATTGACCATGTCATTAAAATACTGATTTATCACGTATTCATACTCCGTCGCTGCCTTTGTCACGATCTCCTCCTGCCTTGAGCCCCAACATAGAATAGAAGGGAAAAGAAAAGGGTTATTCAAGAGCGCCGGTGCCCTTCCCATTCGAACAACTTAGCTAGGGTGCCATCTGAATGGATACACGTGAATTCACTGTACACAAATTACCTCAATAATAATAATTCCAATCTTAGATAGACATGAATTAAAACTTTGGCCACTCTAGGTTTCGAAATCATTAACCTAATATCTGCATTATCTAAAGAAAAAAAATATATATATATGTATATAATTCAAAGTCCCTGTCAATTATTACAACTTTATTTTTATAGAATTTTTAAAGAAAATTATATACGTATTCTTTCTTTTAATTTGTTTTATGGTATTTACACTTCTACGAAAAAGATCTTTAAAATAAAATATAAAACAATTCTTTTTTCTTTTCAAAAATAAAATGCAAAAACTGTTTTAAAAAAAAAAACTTAAAAAAATTAATAAAACAGTTTTAAAAAAACTTAAAAAATATAATAAAACAGTTTTCAAAAATTAAAAACATATTTAAAAACTTTAAAAATATAATAAAACAGTTTTTTTTTAAATTAAAAACAGAAAAAATTTTAAAAATATAATAAAACAGATTTCAAAAATTTAAAACAGATTTAAGAACTTGAAAAAGTATAATAAAACAGTTTTTAAATTTTAAAACAGTTCTGGAAATTAGAAAAGTATCAAACAATTTTAGAAAAAATTAAAAAAATGTATAAAACAGTTTTGTAAAAAAAATGTTTTAAAAAATTAAAGATCTATTTTTTCCCAATTGTTGGATTCAAAAAATTAAAAAATTAAAATATGTCTTTATTATTATTTTATTTGTTTATTATTTATTTAATTAATTAAAGATTAGATGTTATTTAATCGACTTCTAAATCTTGAATCTGGTTCATAAACTTTTTTTTATAGTTTTTCATTAAAAACTTCTCTATATGTAATGGATTGGTTTTCCATTAAAAGCTATAGTAATAACTCCATTATCAATTTAAATTTTTTTTTTAAATAAATTTAAAATTGGCCGTGGTGATCTCGGTTGCCATAATAATGAATTTTAAGATGGGTGTATTTTTTTTCAAGCGTCAAATAGATGAGTTTGATTTTTTTTTTATGGTGAGTAAGTAAACATAGTTTCAAGATAAATTTAGTTAATTTAAAAACGATGTTGAATATGAGCTGTATAAGATGGAAGGAATAATATGAAAAGAAGAGAAAATGGATCCTACGAAAAAAATAATAAATACACTCCTTGATTGAAGGAAAGCAGTTGCAATTTCACTTCTACCTGTGCTACTAATAAAGAGAAGCTAAATATCTGTGTAACAAAGTCCCAATTTTCGTTTCTTAATAATTATGTTATTTAATGATATTATTTATTATTAATTAAAAGGAAAAAATAATACAAATAAATACGAACACGAAATCAAAACTCATATATTGAAAAAATCTATTTCTAAACAAAGTTTACTATATATAAGAACACATTTTCAAACCAAATAAACTTTTACTTCAAATTAACATCCAAATTATTACACTATTCGTAAGTTTATTGCTTTCTCTAAATATACAAGAGATATTAAAATTTAAGCAGTCATTCATAATTAGGTAACCTTTTCATCTTTCTCTGTGACATCAAGAAATAATATTATAGTTAATTATGAAATTATTAACCCAAAATCATTCTGGAAACATAAAGAAGTTTAACCACAAATCACAACTAAACAAAACTATGATCCATCTACATTTCATTTAACATAATCCATAGAGGTATTTTTCAAACGACCATATAAATTTTAGGAGCTTTTTGTAAAGATAAATATCAATAGTAAAAATCTTCAATATTATTTTCCACTATAAAGATATTTCAGTATCCCAATCCTTTTCATCAGGGTTCAAATACAACCGTGATGAATAAATTCAAAATATATTTTTCTAATTAAATAATTTTATTTCATTTAATTTTCCTTATTTTTTAACCACCTAACTTTTATTTTTTACTTTATTTATTCTTTTCTCTCTTTTTTTTTTTTTTTTTTTTTTTTTTTTTTTTTTTTTTTTTTTTTTTTTTTTTTTTTTT
>Ga0209489_101599_pt1 | contig 46589 bp, 19 predicted proteins | sample SiratrowhiteBW_FD_187527 | JGI IMG/M metagenome (GOLD analysis project Ga0209489, IMG submission 187527) | Root nodule microbial communities of legume samples collected from California, USA - Siratro white BW (SPAdes) (version 2) | ecosystem: Host-associated > Plants > Roots > Nodule | place... | reverse complement strand
TTTTTGTGGTTTTTTTTTTTTTTTTTTTTTTTTCTGGTATTTGCAAAAGAAATTTAAATAATCATGTAGCTCAACTTCACTAATTGTCCTCAAGAAGTTTGTTTCCTGAATCATGTAACCATACCAGAAAATTTTTCCACAAGTAGGGGCAGGAAGGATTTTAAAGATTGTCCATGTCGTTGGCATCTATCACGATCTCCGTGAAAAATAAAATACAATGAACAAGAAAAAAAAAATTCAAGAAAGCAAGAAAAGGAAAGAGATAACAAAGGTGCAGCGGAAGTCTCAAACCACTTAATGCCATATTGAAAATTTTCCATGACAGTGGTGTGAAAGGCACAATGTGATTCAGCTTCTTGTTATTTCACGGAAGCCTAAAAAAAAAACTCGGCAAAATATAAAAATTTCATGTGCATTCAAGAAAGAGAAAAGAAACGGAAGAGCAGGGGACCATGTAAGACAAAGAGATCAAAAGAAAAAACTATTTTATACAAAGCCTATTAAATAGGCATCACTTAAATGAAAATAGGGAAGGAAACAACTAAAAAAACTATACAGAAATTAGAAACTAAAAATGAGAAAACAATTAATGGGCAAGATAATATCTTAATTGGCTAGATAATTCTTTTTATAATAATTTTAGAGTTCAATAAAATATATTTTATAAAATTCAAGATGTTAAATAATCTATTTAGTATTTTTATTATTTTCTATTCAATTTTATTTTGAGATTATAGTTTTGTGCGTATTGATTGTATTGCTTATTCTACTTCAATAATATGAAAAAGACAGGCTATCATTTTCACAAAATAATTTTTTCATGTATCCATGCATCAGTAATCTTTATATTTGACCATATCGCAATAATAACACGACAAAAGAACAAAATAGAAATATACCTCCATGTAATATATTTATGAAATACTTATTTATATTTCTTTTCATCATATCATATATTTTTTTCTCTCTTAACATGTATATGAAGTGTTGATGAATATTTTTCTTCCATTCCATGAAATATTTTCCTATAATACCTGTCTACTTCTTTATGATTATTTTATCATTTCAAAAGGGAACGTACGGGAAAGGAGTGCGATTCAAAAGCTGAATGTGTGAAGCACATTCAGTGGTTGCATTGTATTCCACAGTTCTAAAAAACAATGTCAAAAACATGTCCCCAAAGATGCACAAGGTGAAGGAGGAAAAGTAAATAGAAAATATCCACTTAGAACCACAATTTTCTCGACTTTTTCTTAACTTTTAGTTCCATTAATAGGGAATAATCTGCTTTACTCCATGACCCACTTCAATAGCGGACAAAAAACAAGGTTATTGTTAATAGTTAATAATGTACAACATACTTTTTAGTTTTTTTTTTCGCGAATTTGTTGAAAACACATAGACATACTTTTAATATAACACATTATCTTTATTTTTCGAATTTACTAATTTTTATGTATTATATCGATCTTCTCACCAACTAATCACAAATCATATTAGATCCCTTTTAAGATATGTATGTTAATAAAATTCTAGGACTTTTTATAGTCTATCAATGTTTGAAAATTTACGAAATAATGAATCTAATAACCTGTAAACATATTCATGTGTCTTTTACTTGAAACTGGAATTTTTCTTAAAATAAGAAATTTCAGAGTGAGGAAAATTATTATACCTGTTTTTATAACTTTAAAGATAGATGATTTAGATGTAAAGATGATATGGTCATATTATTTTGAGTTTTATGTAAGGTTCTAATTTGTTAAAGATGTCTTTAGTGTTTTAATTTGAGATGAGATTTGTGTATTTGAATAAATGAAATTTTTGTGTATTATTATTTTGTGTTATATCACTGTATTTAAAACTTGTATTTGTTAAACTAGTTTTGGATAAAACTTATAAAAATAGGTTTGTTTTGTTGCAAAAACAAACCAATTTTTACTTAAACAAACTCCAACCCGACATCTATTTGGCCAAACTTCACTTAGACTAACCAAATCTAGTTCAAACGAAAACAATTTCACTTAAACGAAGAAAAAAATCATTCAAACGAAAACAATAGTGAAATTCAACTCTCTTCGTTAGATTTTTGCTCAAACAAGCCCATTATCGCTCAAGCTAAAAAAAAGTCGTTCTTTCTTTATTTTCTTTTCTTCTAGTCTCTACCATGGATGGATTGTATATGAAATATTTATTTTAAATGTAAAATGAATATTAAGTTGTATATTTAATTAATTTTATATTTTTGTTTAAATAAGTTATACTGTATGACGATGCTTATTTATATTGATAGAATTTGTATGAATTTATAGTCAGTATGAGATTATATGTGAATTGTTGTTTGATTTTGTGTATTAAGTATTGATTCTCATGTTGTGACAAAAATCACATTGATTGCTTTACTAATGATCTAAGTCATATTAATTAATATATCAGGTAGTGAGAAAATGAGTTTTTATACTTTTACCATAAGTAGATACAACTTGGGTTATAATAAACTTACCCTGATTCATTCTCTTAAGTATGCTTGTAAATATATCTTGTGTATTAGATCAAATATTAATATCTGATAGGACATTTTAATGAATCTTATAGAAGAGGTCAATTAATATTTCACTTTTTGAATATATTTGATATATAGATCCATATGTAATTTATATTATTGTTGTACATTAGTATTTGAAAGAGATTGAATAATTATGATATATTGATTAAAATATTTTTTTAATATTATTCTCATGTTGAAAAATTATTTCAATAACTTACTTTTATATGTCTTGTTTGTATTATGAACTATAATTATTGTACCATGCATGTACTGTTTAAAAAAATAAAGATCTTATTTTTTTATCCTTCTTTTATATATATATGTAAGTTTATATTTTTAAATTAGTATAAACTTTGTAGAAACCTCTAATAGATTTATAGTATAATAGATAGTTAAATTTAAGATGTTACAACAAAATAACAAAGTTAGGCCATTATTAAAAATTTTTGTTTTAGATGACCGTAATGAGTTAATGTAAAATAAACACAGTTTTATATAAATAATAAAGTAAAATAAATCTATTTTTTTCATAATTCAATCATAACACTTGGTTAGTTCTCAAAACTTCTTTTTTGATGATGAATTAAGCGGCTTGTGCAATGCTTGTTAAATAGGTTTACGCACTAAAAGTTGTTTTTCATTAAACGTATTTTTATCGTATTTATGTCCTGACTAGAGAGTAAACACTATAACATTGTTTTTATTGTTATTACGTACTAATAAAAATTTTATTACATATAAAAAATATATGTATTTTTTTTTTAAAGTTTTGCTTATATTGGATTGAACCATGAACCAAACATTTCAGAAAATAATCTAATAAAATTAATCCACAATATTTATGTATACTGACTTGCCCTAACTCACTTTTGACCAAATTAAATACGAGGTCAACACTCTTTAGGAGGCAAAAACTTATAATTCTTATAATGTATTTGTGTTAGTTATCTAAAATATTCTGTGACATCTCCATGCTTTATAAATATTTAGTCTTATAAATAATAAATAACAGGAAAGAAAAAAAAGTAACAAAACCTTTATTTAGGTGTTACAAATCAGTTGGCAGTGATTACTCAGTAGTTGAAAATGGTTGTCTGTTTCTGTCTGTTAAGAGGTCGTTTTACTTTGATAAAGTTGCACTAATAGATAGATGATGTATCATGGACTATGACGTTATCCTTGTAGAAATTTGACACCTGTTTGGTTCATGATTTGACTCAAATGTACCTCTTTCACTTTCACCCTCCACCATGTCTAAAGCAAAGAAGATAAAAAAAACAAAGCTCTTTTGTGTCTAATGTGTTGCTACAAAATAGAATATTTTGATATTTTCTATATAATTATTGTTATGTTCATAATTTTAACTATGTTTTATATTTATTAAAAGGATGAAAATTAAATATAAATTTATTATATATTTATAAATAGAAATATATTACGAATAAAATACATTTAAATTTTAAAACAATTTAGAAAATATATATTTCTGCATGTTTTTTAGTTTGTAATTAAGTATAAATATATAATATATATTTAAATATAGTAAACAATTTTTTCTACTTTTAATCCGAATCAAATAATCCAATAAAGAAAATATAAATTTTTAAATGATTATAATTATTTTTTCCAATTTGTTATTTATTTTGCATTAATGCGATTTTAACACCTCTAATTAATATATCGTAAATTATAAATATTTATAACTTTTTAATTTCTTAAACTGCAAAGTTATTCATCAAAAATCTATAAATAAGCAATTCTATCATTTCATTTACAGTAAATTATATAGTTAATTCATTCGATAGACATTGTAACATTACTATAGATCTAAAACAAGATTTAGGTAGTTTTACTTTTTATAAAAAAAATACTAATTTTGTTATAGATACTATAGATCGACAATATTTTATAAATAATACATACGCTTTGATAAAAAAAAAAAAAATTGTTGAAACTCAACTCAATATTTCATTTAAAAAACATAAATATCAAAATGTTTATTAAAATAAAAAATAAAAAATAATAAAAATAGCCGCTAATAGAAAACATATTTAAGTCGAGTATTTGTCTTTAATGAATGATTGCTTACGTTGCCTTATTTATTTAAGAATTCTTACACATTATCCCATGTATCACTTCAATTCGATAAAAATAAGAAAATCATTCCATTATCTGACATTCAATTGTTTCAATTTAATGTAAAAATAGTTCAAAGTAAAGTAATATATTTCTTAAAGATTGGTATCAAGAATGTGATTGATTAAGATACAATAAAAAAACACAGTAATTAGTTTTGTTCTTAGTGATGGTCCCGTAGGAACTGTGGCCCTAAGACACATTTCTTATGATTACGTATTTGTTTTAGTCTTCGGTACGTCGAATTGTGCAAACGAAAATCACTACAAGTTGACTAATAAATCATGTATCACACTCGTAGATATAATTTTAATCATGTATTATACTCGCATCTATTATATCGTTTTTGTTTAGAGTGTGTTTGGATAAAAAAAGTTAATAAGGTAATTTAATTTTATAAATAGTTTACAATGCTTTTTTGTAACAAAATATATTTAGACAAGAAATTTTAGAAATAATTGAAATTATATAATTTTATGGTAGGAATTAGATTACTTAAAATTAAATATTTTTAAATTCTATAAAAAAAATATGATTGAAATTTTTTGTATTCTTAAATTTACATTTTTTTTTAATTTTTCAGTTTGATCTTGTTACATCATTACTTTGACTAAAATTAAAATATTATTAACTTGGCCAAAGTTTAAATGTAATACTTAATATTATTTTTTGACAAATATTAATGAAGATTTCTTTTATGTTAGAGTCTATCATATTTTTTAGTCAACATTATCGAAATTATTTTATTATTGACGTTCGATTATAGTTATTATCCAACCAACTTAGTTATGTTTTTCTAGTGAACTTTAATAGTGTTTTTTCAATTAGAAGTTCAAACACTTTTTTTTTTTCCAATTTATGACAATTGTTGTTAATTTTAGTTGAAGCCAATTGGAATTTTTTTTAATCAAAATTAATTAGAATTATTTTCTGGACAACGTAATTATTTTTGCTGACCAATATACATAAAGATAACTTTTTTTTATGTTAATTAGGGTTTTTATTTATTTAAATACAGTTTTTATTTACATTGTGAAGATTATTTTTTTTAATCAACTGTTATTCCTCATTCGATATTAATCAAAGTTTCTCCGATCAAGGCCAAGGAAACTTTTGTAACGAATGTAAATTAGATTATTTAATTAACGTATATTTTGATTATTTTTTATGTTCATATTGATTTTTTTTTATCAATAACAGTAATATTATTCTTTGTTAATAATTTGATAGAATTTTCTAATATTGATTGATAAAACTTTCCATCAATATTAATTATAAATTTCCTTACCAAATTTAGGAGAACTTTTCAATTGGCATCGGTAAAAAATTGAATAAAAAACTCCAACTAATAATTATAAAAGTAATCCTTATTAATCTCAACCTAAATAATAATTGTTAGTGGAAAATAATTTCAATCGACATTGATTGATAATGTTCTTTTTTTGTTAATATTAGTTGGAAAAAAATTTGATAAAAAAAATAAAGACAAAAAAATCATAAATATTGGACTTTTATATTATTAATAATTATTTAATATTTTAATTTTTTATGGTTATCGAAATATTTCATCTAAACTAAAAAGTTAAAATTTAATAAATTATTATTTTGCTCAAACAAAATATTTAAAAATAAAATGATTTAAAATAATAAATTTAAATTTTATATATTTAAATATCTTATAAATTGTAAAATTTCCTATTAAACTCAACAGTAAAAGTTAGTTGTTGTTTCACTTTCCTAGTCCACTAAATTCCAACTTGGAATGTTTATTTCTGAAAGCAGATAAATAAGTCTCAGTCCGTGGTACCTAATGTGACCTGCTACTACATATACATACGAACAAAACACATTATGTGATTCATTGAACTGGCCATCTGAACCCGTACCAGTTGAATTTATGAAACGTGTTACACTCAGAAATAACAATCACAATTTTATCATGGTTTCTGTTCCAAGCTTTCTGTTCCTCAAAGGTCATTGTTTTTGTGATCAAACCAAAGTTGTTGTTCTACTACTTTGAGCAAAATGTGACCCCTATAATGTTTTGTAGGTCTTTTTCACTAATGTAATCACAATTTTGAATCTTCAGCTATGTTTCATAAAGCTAGGTACATATCATATATGCATATCTTTTGGTGCATCCTTCACTCATTTGCACTAGCTACCTCTGTGTATAAACCACATGCACCATCATTAATTAAATACTTTTTAACCTGGTAAACCGTTGACTAATTGCTTAATTTGCAGTATCTGATTATTTATATTATCTTAATTATAGAAAAGAACTTCAAGAGAAGGAAAAATACTCGGGGAACATTGATAACAGTGTTCGAGAGGCATAGAACACATTGTATTTGTTCTATTCATACCATGAAGATTTCCTTAACATTTCAGAATTGTATACCATATTCTTTCTCTCAATCAAACAATGCAGAAGACTCTTTATTTCTGAATGTTGAGAGTTTAGAAAGGAAGATAACAGAGGTAGAGTTAGCTTTTAAGTTGTAATTTATAAAATTATAATTTTTTAATAAGCATAAAGAAATATGTGATAAATTTCTTTATTTTATTTTATTTTACTTCTGACATTTAAAAATTTCAAAAGTCTGGTTTCTTCCAAATCCAACCATCTCAATTATAGACCAGAAAAAAACAAACACAGAAGCTTCTTTCAATAGCTAGAACCAAAATATCTGTGCTGAAAAACAAAAGTATGGGCCGAGAAACGTCAATCTAACAATCGTGTTTCATTGATTAATTAGATATTAGCAACGTCTATTCACCTAATAGCTAATACAATGTTTCATTAATTTAGACAAATAAATCAAACTCCCAAGTGTTAGTACGAAATTTGATCATCTTACACATGAAAAAGACGAGGACAACAACTAGTTTGTTTATACTTTCAGTCACACTTTAACTCAAGCATAAAGCAGGACAGGAGAATCTTGAGATTCAGACCATTATTTATGATCACTCATCTCTGGCTTCGCTGCTTCAAACACACACACAAGCTAGAAGAAAAATGAAAAAGGATTGCATTATGACCAAGATTGATCACTGTAGCACTTTTGTTTTATCTTATCCCCCACCAGAGGGCCCAAATCTTGATTCATCTACTTCAGTACAACACTTGTCCTTATGGAAAGAGACTTGCATAGGCCTCCTTAACAGACAAAAACTTTTAGAGACATGGTGCTCAGGCCCCTGGGGCTCTCTCATTGCCATCATATCACCTCAACTACCCTTAAGACACACCATTTACATATGGTTTATTATGTTCAATATATCACATCCACTAAGATAAAGAGTAAATTTTATAAGGTCAAATTATACTTCAATATTTCTTAAAACATTGTGGTACATACATATATACTATTTCGGATACAAATATCTTTTTTCATGTCCTATTATTGTATTTGAGAAGCTTCTTTTTTGCTGACATTATATCTCAGACAATTGGACCAACTAATACAATAGGCAATACAAGGATGACACTTAGTGACAGAATCAGATCCCAAAAGAGAAATCGTAATATGTTTTATGTTCTGGTTTGGCACACTCTAAGATTTATGTATCAACTAACATTTTAGTTTACAATTTGTAATTAGGGCCATCTAAGATCTTAGTGATGAGTATCTTGAGCCAGTCTGTTCTCAGTTGCATATGCATCTATTAATGATTTATAGTTGTTTTGTTGCTAAGTTAAGCAAATCGCTGACATAGACACTTTGTATTTTGAAGCGCCTGCAACGGCAATCAGAAGCATGTGAGCAACATGGAATCCTAATAATCCTGCACCGTAATCACATTAATTAATTGGTCTCTTCTTCGGAAGAAAGAAAACATTGGTCTTAACCCTCACATGATTTAACATTACTTACTACAATGAAGAATGATTAATTGAATGATCACAATCACTAAATATAAATAAAGTCCCTAAGGTATGGTGATTGTATATTGTATTCCGTGCCATAAAGAAGGATTAACCACGACTATCACACTAAAACAATTCATTGCTTGCAGACAAATGTGAAAACTCTTAAACCAGAACTGAAGAGTGAACATTGAGTGAGATAAATCTGCATACAGTTTATGTTTGAACATTTCACTAGCATTTAGGCAGTTTGTAGTTCCCAAATGTTTCCTTTATTAATCAGAAGTCAACTTTGGAATCAAGTAGCACGTGTAACTCCATAAGGAATTACACTAAACTCGATAACATGAAAAACATTTATATAGCTCTCCCTGGGTCAAATTACATTAACAATGCAGTTATATAGCAACAATCAATCTCAGCATTAAAAAATTTCTCTATTATCAGAGGATCCAGCTTTTTTTCTTCAAAAATACTTTAAATAAATAAATAAATAAAATTGTGATTTTAGACACAAGCACACGCCTAAAACAGCAAAGAACATTAAACGAAAGGTCACAAGATTATACAAGAGAGGAAATATTTATATATATATAAAAATGAATCTGGTTTCTGGTTTGTAGCTTCTAAAGATCTTGCCAATTCCAACCTCACAACAATAATAGAACCAAATCTGTTCTAGAATTAAAAAAAAAGGCAAGCAAAGCAATATGGGTCCTTTGCCTCACATCTTACAGCTATGTAATGGGGTCACCAAGTTTTCACTTCCATTATAACCGATGCACACTGAAACGGTGAATTCACAGTGCTGTAAATTGCATGAATACTATGAAGTTTTAGGTATATTCTTGTTGTTAAAACAATTATTTTTTTTCACTTAATATTTATATCAATTTTTAATGTACTATAACACGTGTAACTTGTAATATCGTACAAAAGTTTAGAAATAAAATGAATTAGGTTAAGAAACATGCAAAAGCTTTTGCTCAATTATTTGTAACAAAAGTCACTCTTTGTAATGGTGTGACCGGTGTCAACCTATACCACTGGGTTTCTCTTTCTTTCCAATAATGTTGAGTTGAGATTTATGTTTTCTATTTAATATTATTTTGTTATTTTGACCTCCACTTGAAAACGTATACCTTCGTTTGTTGCATTAAAAAATGTTTACCAATCATGTTTTATCATTCACCCAAGTTATAACTGACGGGACTTAATCTTGCTGAATTAACTGTCATTTTGTCCTGCATGAATAACTTAGCAAAATTTAATGCTACTATAACTTCAACAAATAGTAGAAACTACAGTAATTCGTCAATAATTTTAATATATTTAGATTATTTTTGACCTCCATTCCTAACTAATACGTTGCTATTGAACATACAGGTAAATTATAAAAAGCGAAAATAGTTAGAAGTACTGTTATTCAATTAATTTTAAAAGTTGTGTCAGAAAAAAAGTAATTTTAGAAATAGGGGTAATGGTTAACAAGTTTAGCAAATACTAGGAAATTATAGGATTCGAAATTAATAACACAAATTACAGTTTCATTTTCATTATTTATATAGGAAGAGAAATGATGGATTTGAGATCTCACAAGTGTCATTTAGTTAGATGAATGATCAATCCCACCATTGATATTCGAAATCTCCTTGTTTTGTCACAAAACTGCGTACCAAATGGACCACAAAACTATTAATGTGATGAATGGTAGATGAAAATAAATCGAACAGTACTGTGAGGTGGGGCTATTATTAAATATAAATTTGGCAAGTGTGAACATGGGAATTTTTGGCTTTGCCCTTTCCTTTTTGGGGCTATTTTTTTTCCGGTTTCGATTCAATTAAAGTCTGAAAAATAATTTTATAAACTGTTTATACCTAATAACAAATTTCAATACATTAAATGAAAACAATAATAATAATTTCTAAAATCTCCTAACTTTAATTATTCAAAATCTAAAAGAAAAAACTAACAAACAAGTCACTGTACCCTTCCCTCCACATTAGGGGATTGAACAGTGGTAAGGTCCAGCTTGCAGAAAGTAAAGAGGAGATTTATTGGTTTAGAAATAGGATGGTTCAAGCTCTAGCATGCATGATTATAGTTTCTACTTTTCATGAATGGTAAATTTATTATCCACAGTACTTGTTTTGCCCCATTTCAGCAAATCCACTGCTTAGGTGGTAACTAGTGTAGGCTGCATTATTATCTTCCACCCTGATCCATTGGTCTATTTTATTTTGGGATCCCCAATTTCTGTGCCATTCATTGCAAATATTAAGGACTCTTTTAGCTACAGCATTTCAGAATTAGTTTTATTATATACCACTGTTCTACACTCACACACATAACTTGAAATTAAAGTTACTTAGACATAATTTAATTATATTTAACGATTTTAATTAATTTTTTACTATGATTTAAAACTATGGGACAGTAGGACACTTAACATGGATCCCACATTGACCAGCGAAATTTAAACGACCGAAAGAGACTTATATGAGACCCTAGTGATAATCAACTTCAAATTTAAAAGTCCATTCAATTATCAAAGATTTTCTGACCATTTTATTATTCTGAAGGTTTAAATATTTTGGGTCTTTGACCACGTTCCCAAGCTCACCACACTACACACACGTACATAACACGTCGTAACAGCGCACCAATTGCTGATTGCAACCTGTCACCACAAGTAAGAGCCATCTGAACCCACAAACAAAGACTTAACCATAGTTTTAAAGTTGGAGTGAGATTTAGGATTTAAAAGTAAAAAATCGCACCAATTGCTGATTGCAACCTGTCACCACAAGTAAGAGCCATCTGAACCCACAAACAAAGACTTAACCATAGTTTTAAAGTTGGAGTGAGATTTAGGATTTAAAAGTAAAAAATTCTTTTGAGTAAAAGTTAAATTGAATGTTATTAGCTATTGAATAAGTAGTAAACGAATTAAACGTGTCAACCTAGTTGAACTTCAATCTGTACTATTGACGTCAAATTTTGGTAAATTACTTAAAAACTCATAACCTAGTATGCTTGAACTTCAACACGTGTCCATCATTCTTTGACATCTCATTTCGTCGTTATTCTTTTTCTATGACAGTAATATTTGAAAATTCCTAATTCCTTGTTGGTGTCGAAACAACAACATACCTTAACATTGGATTGTTTTGCTTCTAGCCAGTAAAAATGTCATTATTATTTTGGACTATGCCCCATTTTGCAAAAACTAGCGGAGCAGCTACTACTTTCTACTTTCCCAAAATACAATATAGCTAAAGAAAGAGAAGGTGAAAAACTAAGAACATCCATGTCACGTGTCAACAATCTATTGCTAGCTGTGTTACTATCACCAGTTCTTGTAATAAGCCGTAAAAAAGTGTATACTCTTTTACATAATCTGTTCGTTTTCCAATTCATGTTCACGAGTATGGTCTTATGACACACCTGTAATAGTAACATGTTAAATATTAAACATGTTAAATATTATTTTATTTTTTTAGTCTAAGTCTCGGTAAAGCTGAAGTCCCATTTTCATTTTCACTGCTGAACTAAAGATACTAAGGGATTGATTAAGAGAAGAGGAGAAGGAGAAGATAGCGAAAAAAAAAAATACATACTGTAGACTGAGAATCTGCTTTTACTTTTTTATTGGTCCTGTGAATGAAAAGTAGAACAAAAATACAACAATAATTATATGATACAAGATCTGGCATCATTTCTACACGTATATGAGATTTCATTTTGCATTATTATTAATATTAGTAACAGTATTACATGATGATGAAAAGAAGAAGAAGAAGACATTGAATATTTTGGGAGGATGGAGGTATAGAAATTAGAAAGGTGGGTGTTGTGGAAGAGAGTAGAAATAGTAGGTCCATCATCGTTGTTGAGAGACAAGAAATGTATGCAGCCCTTAAAGTGAAAAATTGGGAAAGGGCTGCATTGAAAGTCAAATGAAATGAATGGGACAAAAAAGGAAAAGCAGTGCACACACATTAATGCTGCCACAAGGAGCCCTCAAAGCCACAAAGAATCATGCTCTCTGACTCTTGCATTGAAATCTCATCTCCAATGAAATAACCCCCACACTCCCTCTCACCATAAATGCCGTCACACCACCCTTCACAGTACAGCCACCCGTCCACCGGCTCCACAAACACCACCTCCTCACTCCGCTCCGCTATTTCCAAACCCCTCCCCAGACTCGGCAGTTCCACTATCTCCCCCAGCTCCTCCGCCGTCGACGCCTCCCCCGACGACGAGCTAACCGCCAACGACGACGAAGACGACGACTGTGACAGCGTCCACGACGGAGTCCTCGGGGGATCCGTCACCTCCATGGCCGCGGCCTTCGCCGCCGCCGCCTGAACGTCCCGCGGCGAGTTCGAGTCTGGCCGGGGCAGCGAGCCGGCGAGCTCCGGGAAGTTGAGAATGGCGGAGCTGCCTTTGATGGCGAGCGCCGCAACGTCGTGCGCACGCGCCGCCATCTCGGCGGTGGCGAAGGTGCCGAGCCAGATCCGGTTCTTCTTCCTGGGCTCGCGGATTTCGGATACCCACTTCCCCCAGGCCCGCATTCGCACCCCTCTGTATACGGGGTGCTTGCTACTGCTATCTCGGGCCTGCTTGGGCCTTTTGTGATCCGGTGCTGTCAAATGGGCCTCCGTTAATGAGTGCTTGCCAGTAGAAGCAGATGACGATGCTTCTGAGCTTGGTTGCTCAGCCATTACGTCCTTTCAAAGAACAGTGGCTGTGTAAGTGCGTGAAAGAGCGTGTGTGTGTGTGTTATGTTTGGTTTAGGTTTGATTGGGTGTTGAGTGGTGTGATGAAAAGTAACTTGGAGGGAGGGGAGTGTGTGTGCATATATAGTAGGAGTGAGTGAGGGAGATTGAAGGGTTTTAGCAATGAGAGAGAGTGAGAGAGAGAAGAGAAGGACTAAAGATATGAAAGAGAAACGTGGGTCTTATTTGTAAGTGACCCCCACACGAATGGCTCTGCTTTCAAACCCCTCCATCATCTCACAATCAACATGCATACATAATGTATGTGCGTGTAACACACATTATGGTGCATGCACATCTACAAAGATCTATAAATATATTTATTTGATTTTTATTGTAGTGATGAAAGTGATGAGCGACTGAGCCGTGAGTGAAGGAAGGTAACAAGGGGCCAGTCGCCCTTAATAGCTTGACCATTGCCCTAACAAACACAGCCTGGCACAGGAGTGGAGGGCTTCTTGGACTAAATCGGAATTTTGTCCCTCTGACGTGGCCGACTTAATTATAATGTCTTTTTCCATTTTTCCTCTTTAATCCCATTAATTTAAAGTCTTAAATGTGATTAAGACGGGAGTGTTAAATAGAGTTAATTCCTATATCTATATTAAAATAGACATATTTCATAGTAAAGTGGAGGACTCATTACTCGATTGCCTTTTTAGCCTTGACACTTGGCCCAGACTCCAAGCCTGTTAGTTAATCTTTCCCCTTTTACTCATTAATAATAGTGGTAGATTTTATTATTAGATAAATAAAAATGTTTGTGAAATTTACTATGGAGTTGTCCTCTAGCGAAGGAGAGAAAGGTGGGAGAAGTATATTTGTAAAAGCGAGGAAGGGCACTGCCATTATATTCACATTGTCACCCACCTGACAGGAAGAGATAAGGGACTGGTTTTCACTTTTCAGTGAGCTTCCACCAAAACGTTGGCGTTTTCGTTTGTTCTATTCACTTCCTTCAGCTCTACTCACTGTACCATTTCCTTTCTTTAATTATCTATTTTTCTAGGGAAAACCACGCATGACAAAACACAACAAAATCTACACTTTGTTTTCATCGTTTTACTAATTCCTTACTACGGGATAATATAGAATCTAAGCCTTCAAAGGTTTGGTCCCGGCATTGCAAAAATCCAATCATTCATGCACATAAAATCCATTTTTGGATATTTGCCATCTACTTTGTGATTATATACAATGCTCCTTCTATTCTTTTCAATAAATAACCAAAAAGTGTTTCTGTAACCTATTAGGATTGGACACGAGTTCAGTTAAATACGATTTTCTAGCATTCAATTATGGAACAGGGGGAGAAACTTTCTCATCCAGCATTAATGACCATAACTAGAATTTTTTTTTTTCTCCCTTTGCTTCTGCAAATTTTATTAGTGATGTTAAATTCGGTGTTCGTGATTGGATGGATGTTTGATTAAGTGAGCCAAAATATGTTCACCTTGATAGTTTTTGGTGTGTAAACATTTTAAAACAGTAATGTTAATTTGGGGTTCATAAATACGAGATCTATAAATTAATTTGATGGGTTTGGCCACGATATTAATGCAGAATCCGACAATTGAGGCGCTTATTTTATTTTTTGGGCTGTGCACAAATATCTAGACTAACCAAATTCTTGATTACTTTTGCATTATACATTCATTAGGTCATTTATAAACTTGTTTTCTATCTTCTAATTTAATACAGCTAACGTTTAATCCTTCTCGCATGATGTATTAGGATTCAATGATCACAAACTAACGTCTAAAAATAGTTTTTTTTTTTTTTTTTTTTTTTATAAATTACGAAGACTTTAGATGAAGAAATTATGAAGAAAAATATTATTTTAAAATTTGAGAAATATTCTCTTTTATTTTCCTTTTCTATCTTATCATCATATTTCATTTTTTAATTTTTCGTCTTCATTTTTTTCTCATCCGTTATTCTTTGTTTCTGTTTTTCTTCTCATTTGTTTTCCTTTATAAGTGTGCTATAATAGTTAGTAATGATACTATGTGTGATATCTTGAATATTTACTTAAATATAAATTATAAATACTTTGTTAAAACATAACACGAAGATAAAAATTGTTAAAGCGATACAATTGAATGTGAGATCTGAAATTAAAAAGTGGTTTGTTTTGTGAAGTTTTCAGTTAGTGCAAAGAGAACCTATAACAATAGTCAAAAATTTATTATTTTTTACCGTGTTTATCTATCTATATCAATCATGTTTGGTTTTTACATGTACGAATAACTATAGTAGGTCGAAGTAGGTGCTAATATTTTCTTAATCATAGTTTATAAATTGTTTACTGAATTATACTTATTAATTACATAATTAAACTCTAATATTAATTAACAAGTATTCATTGAGCGTATTACTAAAATCGGAATATCAACACCGGTGACAGTACACTTACGATTTTCTATTCATTTTCCTCACCAAGTTATATCAAAATCTTAAACCATGTTAGTTTAATAATAATGGAGTCAGCAGCATCATGAAACATTTAAAAAATTTATATTTCACGTTAATTTTGAAACCTAATTTGATTAGTATCTAGTTAAAACTATTTTATATTAAATTGATCGACAATTATGTTTAGATTTCATATTATTCTGTTATAATAGAATACTGTTTCGTGCTATTATGTGGTATTCTTAGACGGTGTAATAACATATTTTTTCTATAACTGTTTCTTTGTTATTAATGGAAATTTATTGGAAAAAAAGGTACCAATATATTTTCTATTTTTTGTAATAGGCTGAGATTTGTTGCAAACTACAGATTTTGATGGATTTCACTTTTAAGTGACTCTAAATGTTGGTACATCTCACCTTTAAAGAATCTTGTAAATAAGAGGAAAATGAATCCGTAGTAAAAGAAAGAAGAGGAAAGATTTTTTCAAAAAGGGATATATTCTTTTTAGGAAATATTAAAATATTTCAAGTACATTTATTTCTTTCAAAAACACATATTTATCATAAAATTGTCAAAGTGTCTTTTAATTGAAAGAACAAAAACACTAAAAGGCACATGTCCTAGTAACTAGAAGCAATTAAAGGGAGTGTAACTTAATGGTGTAAGAGCATTAGGTTCATGAGACTTTCAATAATAGATTTGACAAAGTGTACGTTGAAAATAGGTCATATCCCAAAATAGGTTAGCTATGAGATTATTCAAAGAAGAATTGTTAAATTGGTGAGAGTTAAAGAACTTGGAATGTGCTGCTGTCTGTTACTCCTAAATAGCAGGGCCCAAACATTTTATCTAATAAATGGGTGGAGCCATCAGTTTTTTCTTAAACCATAGTTTCAAATCTTAGTACCCCATCTTATTCACATGCTACCCAAATTCAATGATTAAAGGCTCAAAATTTTACAACTTGGTATTCTCCTAACCAGAAAAAATGAAAGAAAAGAAATTGATTTGAATAGGATGAGGCTGGTTAAATCGAACCTTGTTCTGTGTATGATTTCAGAGTATACGGATTTTTGTTTTGTGGGTCTTTACTGCAAAATGTGGATGAATTGAGAAGAATTAACATGAGATATAGCACTGAAGAATGGGTGGTAGTTACAGAAAGCAGAGCTGAAAACTTATGGTATTAAATGAGTGGAGCCACCACATGTTATTGATGCTGTTATTCTTTTACTTGTAACTTGTTTTGGATCACATAATAACACTCACTATCTCATCCTATTCACATGCAATTCAGGTGCCACCCATACTTCACAGTTTGGGATTCTGAACTTCTTCTGATATCACTTCTGCTGTCATTTTATTCTGCTCCTTCCTTTTCAATATTGCTTATAATGCTGATCAATTCTTTGAGTTTGGAATCTGGTTTACAAAATTAAACCATTTTTATTGAATCCATCTAAATGTATTAATTAGAAAAAAGTGTTGCACAAAAGATTCTACTTTTGATACAGATAGTCTGGTTGAAATACAACTAGAATCCTTTATGCAATTTGTGCCATAAATTTTGGAACATTTCAGTAGTTAAAAGATGCAGACTTTAATGGTGTTATCAGTTATTGACAATTGCATTTATTGCTCCTCTCATGTACTGCCACAGGTGTGTCCACAGTAAATAACTGCAAATTCCATTTCTTTTATCCAACTCCGCTGTCTTATCATCATCTCCCATCCTGTTCCTCTGCTTTTTTAGCTATAAAGTCCAAATTACAGTTTCAATAGCAAGAAAAAATAAAAAAGAATAACTTCTCCAAAGTACAAGTCCTCAAATTGAAATTTGAAGGCAAGAAAAAAATATTTACTTAACATAATTGTGCACATGCATTTTCACTTGAAAGGGTATTTATTAGGGTTAGTACTTTGTAAAGGTAATTGAACGGTGTAAAGTGTTCTTAATCCCTGAGTTGGTGAGGTACATAGTCTACTTCGTTTTGGTTTCTCTAATCCAACCCACTAACCATCCCACCATCCACCAACATAGTATCCTTACATTAAATTAAATATTAAATGTTTCATTAGGAATTACGTTTGCGTGTTCATGACAAAAATATGAAAATATTCCTTTTACACAATTTAACTTCATAAATAAAATTTTGTTTTCACCATAATTTAGAAATACTGCATAAATAAATAAATTTGAATGTTAGTTCAAATTGTTAAAAGTCTAAACATTTCCTTTAACAATATAACTAATTATGGGAAATAAATAATTTTTTGATTTTAGATTAAAAAACATCAACTCCCACGAAATAACAAAGACATGTAACTACAATATTTATTTATTTTCAAAAAGATTTCAAATAAAAATTGTATAATAGATCAAGAGTGCATGGTGTCACGCTATTAATAAAACCTAGTATTGTAGATGCCAAATAATAAATATACTACTTTTCAAATATTTATAAAAATAAAACAATATATCCTCATCACTTACACACTTTTCATATTTTTTTATACTCTTTTATATTTTTCATGAGAGATTTAATTCAATTGTTCCCTACATTTGCGTGGATGAAAACGATGTCGGAAAAAATGAGAATTGAATATCTTGTTGGATTAGTATAGAAGTATTTGATAAATTACCAAATTTAATTAGAGTTATAAATGTTTGACTTATTTATATTTGTAACTATTTAGAAATATTTTATGTAATAATATTTTTTTTTTTCTGTGTTTCATTCACAAGGTCGAATTTTATTATATTTTAAGAAATAAGGATTTTAAATACCTCATTACATCAGATATTGATGATAATATATAATTTTTTTCATATTTCTATATCACACTATTTATTTTAATCACTAATACTATTTTCACAGTTTATTTTGATAGATGACTTCCCAATATTTGATATTGATAGATGATAATTTTTTATATTAACTGTTTTTTAACCATTATATTAATTAATATGGTATGATATTTTATGTAAAATGGAACTCGTAATCATTATTTATATAATATTTAACTTTTTGTTATATTTTGTTGTTATAGTGCTAAAATGAAAAAGGCATATTTATTTTTATTTTAATAAACACTCTTTTATTTTTATTTTTATTTTAAAAGTGAATGAATTTCTTAAAAATGAATACTTTTAAATTTTATTAAAAATAAAAATTTGAAATTCTTCATATTTTCATACATAACCATCTTTTCCATCTCTAACTAAGGAAAGATTTTCAACATATTCTATTTTATTTTTATTTTAAAAATGAATAATTTTTTTGAAAATGAAGAATTTCAAATTTTACTAACATCTTTATACATAACCAAAGCCTAATCTCTGATATGGGATTTCTAACACACCCTCCTCGAGTATGAAACTTATGTAAGGTTGTCTAATAATAGTTTGATAGGTCTAACAATCTTGTTAAGACAACTCAATAACCTTATTTGAAAAAATGAATTTTAAGCCTAATTCAACCTTATAAAATTAACTTATAAAATAAGATTTACAATTATTTATAAATTATTAAAAAATCTTATCTCTAATTGTTGAAGATGTCTAATAACATCATGAACTTAACTAGAACTTTTCAACATCTTAATTCTCTTCTTTTTAACATGGTCGGCTAGCATGATAACTAAGTGGATATAGAGTGTACGAAACTTAGCAAGCAAAAGTAATATCTCTGTATATATACCAATTACAGAATGATGGCCGAAACAATCTCAGGGGATTTTCTGCAGACAGAGAGAAGAAAACTAAAATCTTAATCCTAAATTACATTTTTCAAATTGTATAAAGTTGATGAATATGGTTTAACCACCTTTAACATGCTGTTTTATTGTGTCGCCAAACGTTGATCACTTCGGCTTCTCAATCTGTTGATTTCTTGTTTTCTTTTTTATTAGTGCAACTAATTCTGGGTGCTTTCAATTCAAGTGAGTCCAAATCTGGAATTAAATATTAGAGTGTACATTTATACCAAGCTCAGACCTGAGATAACGAAACATTTACTTTAATAAAATAACAACCATGATTAGTTGATGCATATCTCGCTATAAATAAAACTTAGTTGCTCAAACTGAACAAAGGACACAAGTATGTGGTGAAGCATATCATATCTCACTATAAAACTTTTGATCCGCTACCCTTTTTGTGTTACCATTACCAAGCTCTACAAGTAAAGTCAATAGAGCTTCACACATTTCACAAGCGTCAGGTTCATTAGGACTTTGCTTCTTTGAAGAGTACACCATCCAGGCATGATCAAGCTTCATTTTGGGCCTCACAACAACTGATCCTGGAACTTCAGCATCACGGCATGTCACAAGGCCATCACTCTTTTCTTCGTATCTGAGCCGCAGGTGGAGAGCACAAACAGCCATAGCAGCAGATATTGGAATCACCACAGGAATCTGGTATCCTGATTCAGAAAATGTATCGGACTCAACAGTATATGATTTTGGTAGAGGGAGCCGGGGAAGTTGTGCATGAGCTATTTGAGTCATTGTTACAAGAACACCAGGGGCAATGCTTGCTTCAGAATGGAAGGAGATCAGAGGAATATCTAAAGGGAGCTTGTGGTTCATGATGAACTCCTTTCTCTTCTCGTATGTGAGATCCTCCAAAGCCACTATGTCACCCTAAAGTACATGCAAATGACATATAATTAAACCTCCCTTTTCTGCTATCATTTATGGCTACAATAAAATAAGCAATAAGTACACTTTCAAGTCCATGCACAAACTTTGTAGCAGGAAACAGTTACCTTAATCATTTTGCATATTATAAGTTCCAAGATCTTGCGGGTTTCTTTGTCAGCAATCTGGCCATCACGGAGGATATCAGAAGCAATAGGAGTGCCACCATATGGACTCTGTACCAGGGCCAACCCAGCAACTTTGTCCTTCAGGTCGGACCAATAAATAGATAATGCAGCTGCAGCATCGATACCACCCTTACTGTGTCCCAATATCATGATAGGCTTGCCAGATCCCCAGTAAATCTCCTCAATATAGAGCTTCAGTTCGTAGGCATTTTGTAGTACTGATGCCTTAAAACAGAAACAAATATACCTCAGAAAAGTTAGACAGCATAAGAATATATTCTTTATGGTGAATATGATAAATCCAGTATCTTAGTAGAAAAAATAAGGGAATTCTTGCCTGAATGCAACTATAACTCTGCATAACTTCTATTTTAACTAACTACTAAGGAGGGTAACCAAACACGATTGAGGAAAATTGAAACTGCGTGTGGACAATCTATTGTAACTAACTCCTAATGAGAGTAACCAAAGGAAAAAGTTCAAATGGAAAAGATGCACAATTTTTAAACTATGAGCTAGATACTCCTCAGCAAAGAACAGAAGTAGATTTTGTAGTGTGAAAGGAAAATTATTTGCATTGGTTAAAATCTGTTGACTAATTTAAATGACTTAATGATCAGTTACCTCACTGTGAACTCTTGCAATATGGCAAGCTAGGCCCATCTTTGAAAAGAATCTCTTCGTGGCAACAAAATAAAAGGGTCCATGATTGCTAAAGAGACCTGTAACATGTGAGGCTTCCGATCTTAGAACGGAAATATATTTTTATTTCAACCGCAAAAAAGGTAGATGACATGGATTTTGACCAAGGTTTTGATAAGCAAAGTGAGTTTGATGTAATACTTAATATTTGAGGTTTCCGGCCTAATAAACTAATATTTTGATTTTAACTGTAATGTCAAGGTTTTGACTTTATCTATGACTACAATTGTGACTGCATCGGCCGCAATATCTAGAAATGCGACAAAACCTTGACTTTCACATACCTGGAATTAACAGATAACAAATGAACTGGGTAGTGAGTGCTCTCCATTCCTGTTGAATAAAACCCAAACACAGTGTATGTGAACAAACTCTCCCTCCAATAAAAGATGGACAATAAACCTACTACATTTTGATTGGTTGTGGAAATGGGGAAGCATAAACATAGTAATATAGATAACCCCTACATCTTCGTTCAAAAACTGTGACACGATGTGAAAAAACAAAACAAGTAATACAGAAAGTTTGGATGATGCGAAACCTTAAAGTAATGAAACGTACAATTATAAAATGGGGAACAACTTCCATCTAAAGTTCAGCAGTACCAGAAACAGCAAATGAAAAAATTGGTAAGAAAATCGTGGTCTTGAAAAGGTTAATGAGAATTAAAGAAAGAAACTTGTTCAGTGACACCATTTCAATTTAAACCTTATTATCAAATGGGGTACCTCATGCCTGAAAGCAATTCCAAGAATCTTGAAGTTCCATCCTGTACTTGAGGCATTCCCGGAGCATGCTGCAACCACCCAATATCGTCTGAAGAACCACGCAAGGTTTTCACTACACGAGATTTGAATCTGATAATGCCAGTATTAACAAGATTTGCACTATTCAGTTCGATAGTAACTAAAAAATCATCTATGAAGTTACTTTTTTTTCTGGCTAAATGATTAAAATCACAATGAATTTCAGACTGATAAGAATAAAGAAAATTTGTTTCCACAAATCCTTTACCTATGAACACGAACTTGAGCCCATTCATTGCATATTAAAAAACATCTCCAGGAGGTCATTCCCAAACTGCAAGCATACTGCACACCAAGTAATGGGAGTATCAAACTGCACAAAACATGTAAAATCGATCATTCAACTTCATCTCATTTGAATATTTAACCTGATAATTTAAAATTCATTAACAAAGTACGGACTAGACTTAAATTTAAATGTGTGCCTTTTTTTGTGTCTTTCTGTAGTGTTGTTAAACATGTAAAAGAAAAATGTTATTACCCTTTTAAGAAAAAGAAGGGAATGGTTTCAGAGATAGAACTGTCATGTAGAAGTATAGAACTTCTAACTTCAAGCAGTTCTTTAATACTGCTAAAGGCTCTTTCCTCACTGGTTCCATGGTTTTCACCCTCGATATGAGCAGTTTGCACGGATGTGATGCTGCTATTATCTTCTGAACAGTGAACTGAAGAGATGGTCACTGGTACCCCAAATCTTTTTGTGAACCTGGCTGTGTCTTTAAGTATCAGATCCTCTGCAGTTTTGGCATAGTGCAAAATATAGCTATATTTATATTATGCTTTACAAAGGCATAAAGAAATTGGTGGTTGGAAAATCACCAGATTCCCACTTTCTATATTTGAGAAATATACCACAGTGAAAAGAAGAGTGACACAAAGCAAGCATGCAGAAATGGAAATCAAGAACTCACCTATAAATTGTATAAATCGGTCACTAATGTAACTTGTCAATCTCAAAAGATTGGTGCGTATATCATCCATGAATTAGCAAAATCCAATCAAATCATTGCCATAGGCCTAAAAGGATGAAAAATGTAATGATTAATAAAAATGGAAATGATGAATGTAATGTGTCTCTGTAATTTGTTTATAGTTGATATAATAACAGAAGAAACGGAAACGGTTGCTACGCATCCAAGCCACTTACAAAGAAGATACCCTCAGAGAAGGAAAAACAAAATCCATTCAAAGTTCCCATATTTTACACCCTTTCTACGCCATGCAATCACTATACAACTCTACTCAATTTTGATTCCTAATTAGGCCAGTGTCCTAAGTAACTTATTTGAGTATAATATTTTATTATTCAAAAGAAATTATCATGATAGTTTACAAAGATATGATTGTCAAAATATCATTTTCCATTCATAATATGGTGGCCTATATAGCTACTTAATACCCCCACACGTGTTCTGTCAAGTGAACTTAGTTGTTTTCTCCCTCGTGCTCCGGATTAATTGCCATGTGCCCCTTACTCCCACAATGTCCCTTGCGAGTCAAATGTTCAAGCTAAAGCCAAAAACAATTCATTCTATTATGAGCTGTGACAAACTTCAACAAGGAATTAGAAAGCTAATAACTCTGACTATGACTACCGTTTGATTAAATTTTCTCGCTGCCGTCTGAACAATTGTAGTTCACAAGAAGATGCACAGTAAACTAGCCTGTCACCCATGAAACTAGCAAGTTCTAAATTACTTTCATTCATATCTCTGTCAAAGCATCATAATCATAAATCTGTATCCAGTTGGGTAAAAGGTTGGGGAATCCCACGATACAGCAAGAGAAACAGCAGAGAAAACGGTTAAAACCCAGCCAAAGGGAGAAATGGATTATACTTTCTCTTACACAAACACAGATTGATCCAAGTATGCATAGCAATATCTGAAAGAAGACCAAAATAATGGACTAGAACTGATAGAGTGGTTTACAACATAAAGTTGGAACTTGAAGCCTGGCGGCAATAGAAGGCGCAGCACGTTGCAAGCTGCAAATACAGACTATTTTTTTTTCCAAAATGAAGATCAATGGGATTCTTTTATGTATTATACAAAGGGACAAAGTGACCTATGGATTAGTAAGTAAGCAAAGAACGGTGGGATAGATAGACAGGTGATGTGAGCAATACTGGTTGGTACCTATATCTCCTTGTCAGCAGTTTGATTTCAAATTTAGTAAAATCAATTTTTCTCTCATCTTCTAATTAATCTCAGTTATAAATTTTACACTAAAACACATAAAATTATGTGCCTAAGCCGCTGGTCCATTCGTAATTTTCATTTATAGCATATTAGCATGCAACGTAAAGACATGCTACATATTTTTTTTTCTCCGTTTGGTTCTTAATGAACGCTTTTTTACTTCTTCTGGCTGCTTTTCTCAAATTCAGAAAAACTTCAGTAGTCAAGGTTTGAACTTTTTAACTGCCGGTCACAGGTGTACCAAAAAAAAAAAAAAAAAAAAAAAAAACAACATGAAACACAGGATAATGGTAAAATGAATAGGAGCATGTAGTGTGGGACCTATATTGCAATGGATGAGATAGGGATGATTGCTACCTTCTCTTTTAAGAAGTACGGGGCACGTGGAGAACTACTAGGAACAAAATCCACAGATTTTGTGGACTTTCCGTAATTTCGATGACGAGAATCACACATATAGCCGAAATTTAAACTTTCAACATATAGCCGAAAACAAAAATATAATAATTCCAGCTTTCCTTTTTATGCATTCAAGAGAAAATATGGTACAGAGTCTATATATATAGGACAATCTAAGACAATGAATACAAATTCAAGTTCCTATTATATTCTCTCATGAGTTTCTCACACTCAGAAATTTCCTCTTCGTTTTCAGAGCCCTCGTGTCAGGTCTGCTTCTGCTTTCTAGTTCAGAGGACTCGTGTGTATCATCATCTCAATTTTATTTGGAACACTCTATTATACCAAATCGAATGAAGGGTCATGTGGAAGAGGTCATACTTCAAGGGCTTTACATGCCAAAAAAAATGTTTCTGAGCCTTTCTGACCCCAAGTTGCAACTTGAGATACTTCTCTTGTGATACTGAGAGAAGTATCTGTTTCAAGTTGGGAATATCTTTCTCAGCAAGGATTATTGAGAATGCATCCCAATTTAAAACCTCAAAGAAAGGTGGAACAAAATTGTCAGATATAATCACAGGTACACACTCATAAAATATGGCTTCAACAACCCTCGGGCTGTTGACCTCATACCCTTTTGGGCATATGCAATACTTGCTGTTCTTCATGTGATGGATGTAATTCATTTTGCTTGCAACACCATGAGGCATTGGGCCATATATCTTCATATCAGGGTCTTTGTCCTTCCAGTGTTTTAGCAATATTGGACGCAAATAACCATGCATATTTCCAGCATAGAAGGCAAGAATGGACCTTTGGTGAGCAGGCTTTCCTCCCAGATCTCTCTGAGGATCTCTAACTGATCGGACATAAGCTTCCGGAAGAGAAACATCCCTTCCTATTTTAAAGCCTTGAGTCACATCAGCATTGCAGAGAGCTTTTATGCAGTATTCCATATGGTGCCTTGTTTCGTATGGAGCCTGCAACAATCCAGTCACAAATTTTGTACCAATACGCGCACATGCATAATGTTATGCTACAAACACACACTGCTGATATGCTGATATTTTTTGTGACATGCAAAAGTACAAAAGAAAACTAAACACGATGTAACTCAGTTGAACACTTAATATAAGAGTGATATTTTTCAGAACATTTACCCTTATATTCACAAAAATGAAAGTGATATAGCTAAACAAATAAGCTTCCTCAAAGTGAATATGTCACCTTATGACATTAGAAACGATGAATTCCAATACTGTAAATAAAATGTTTGAAGGCTGGAACAGTCCATGGTTCACGTGCAAGTAGAATTAAGGGGGAAAAAATAAAGAACATACAGCATACCCAATCATGGCAAGCAACAAGAAAATGGTCAGCACCACCAGTTCTGTTGAAGTGACGATATTTTGCTGAAATTTTGTCTGTATAGTCCCTCAGAAACTGACGGAGATTTGTTCGATTATGAGAGTTACGTACATAAAGGGAGTGTTCTAACATACGCGCACTGAATGGCATATAAAACAGGTGTGCCTTTGAAGGATCCTTCACAACAAAATGTTTATTTTCCTCCATCAATTTCATAAACCAACCCTCTGAGGCATATAGTCCCTTAAGTATAGGTTGATGAAAGATGGGTTTATCTCCATCCTTGTATATGTAAACCTTGAGCGTGCGTTCCATGAGTTCATAACTCCTGCAAATCCAACAAGAACAAAGTTAGATGTTCTTGAACTTTGGTCATAGTAGCTCAGACCCAAGTCAGCCAATGAAAAGCAACATACGACCAAACAAATGAAGACAAATATTTAGAGACGAAAACTAAGGTGGCCTTGTGATTACGGTCCATTCCATATTATCATACCGTCAAGAGGAATTACCAGAGTCAAACATTTTAATGATCAAGTAGAAGAATCATGTGTATGAAAAACAAGCTTGACTCAGAACATAGAAATATTGCGGACCTTTTGAACATAGAAATATTGCGAAAGATAGGAGCATAAAGTTCTTTGTCTTCTGTTACTATAGGAGCATGCTCAATCTCTAACCTGGCAGCAAGAATTTCCTGGTCACGTTTGGATGACCACCTTGGTCTCTGCAACAAAAAGTAGATCTCCAGATTGAAATAACCATAGCAATGTCTTGTCCAGGTAGCTAACTCATAATTGACACAGATATTAGCATAAATACCATTGCACGAGCAGAAGCACGGCGACGTATTAGAATGTGGTTCATCTCCTGAATTAATGTTCTTGTTTTAGGTGGCATCATACACCTCATCTTTCTCCTAGGAGTTATCATTGCAGTACTGTTGTTTGAGGCAGAAAAGACAACAACTTTCTGGGCAGAATTTTCAAGACTAGTCACGTTAGTAGAGGAAGTTGAACTGTGCGAGGTATGAACACGAACATCATCATATTCCCTTGAATCCATATTATTATCATTTACCAACCTAGAGGCTCCTCTTGTTTTCGAAAATTGCTTCCCTGAAAAGTTAACATTACTTCCGTTGGCCAAAATTGCATAGAAGTTTTTGGATCCAACACCCTCCAAGTTCAATCCGTCACCTTTTCTTACAACATCTTTCTTCTCAGATAAACTGCGAGCATCATTTCTATCTGTTCCATGTTCAAAAACATCATCATTAGATATGTTTCTTTCAGAGACTAAGTCACCGTTTTCATCATTGTGCTTTCCCATTTTCTTACCGTCCTCAACTTCAAATTGAACAATAGGATTGGGCATTTTTTCAACAGTGGCAATGAAAGCAGAAGAATTAGAAAACCCTGAAACAAAGCCCATGGGGGGGCTCCAAACAGTGAAGTACTTTGGTGTTGAATGCAATGATGGAATCCTAACTTTATCGTACTTTTGAGGCCCTGAAGACCATGGAGCATTTCCACTTCCATATGGAACCAATATTGACTGAAACAGTAAATAATTAACAGCAAGTACCCCCAGCAGAAATAGCAATCTCCGGTTCCCCATATGACATAACTCACAAAAAATCACTTCCTTCTTGGACAATTAGCTTCAATCTTCCAAACACTCTTCTACATATGACTTCACAAATCATTGAAGAAGACTTGAAGAGAAAAAATCAAAGGATCCTACTAAGAAAATTGGAATATTTATAGTTAGAGAGATTGCAGACAATCCAGAAAAATGTTGAGTGGGATCAAGTAATTAACGACTGAGATTTTCACTATTTCTTAAGATGCATTGAACTTAAGGAAACAAAGAAAGCAAAAGCAAAGAGTTCAAAATTGACATTTGTTTCGTCTTTTCACTAAGAGGAACGAGACAACATGGGGAAGTGCAGTTCTAACCTCGGTAGAGTGAAGACTGAAGCTGAAGGGACAAACTTCAAGTTCTCTTTCTCTCTCCTTTTCCCTATTTTTTTTTTTTTTTTGACTTATTGTGACCAAACAAAGAAACACTCTGAAGCAGAAGAGATCTAAAGTATCTAATAATAGAAATAAGTACATCAAACGCACATATACTATTTTTTATAACAGCCATACAAACTAATTAATAGTAGTTCAAGATAATAATTCCTGTAAAACAATCTTTTCACATATTTTTAAAGCTTTTAGAAAAAGATTAAAAAATGATTATAATCATAAACTAAATTTCTGATATTTTATATTTTTAAATTTATGTCCAATTAATTTTTATGAAGTATATATTTTTCGATGAAAATTATAACAAGAAAAGGAAAAAATAAGAAGCTTCAAAACTTTGTTTTGTAAGTTTTGTTTATTAAAAACTATTCCTTTAAAATACCTCTTTTAATTTATTTGTATCACTTCATCTTCTAAATTCTTTTATTATAAATTATTGATGTTCATTTTTAAAAAAAATCGTCTAAAAAACTACAGAAAATTTAATTAAGGTTAATTTTTTGTTTTCTTTATTAAATAGAAATTTTTCTGTCTGTATCAAAATAATTAAAAAATTAAAAATTAAAAAAATATAAAACTTAAATTTACTAATGTAATTTATTATATTTTTGAAAATATTTTTTATTAATATGTTTGAAATATTAACTAGCTGGCATGGCCTTTAATAACATGATTTGCTGATTTTTAGGGGAGTGATTGATAATTGATACAGGATTACGCCCTAAATTTTATATTTCCTTAAATCAAAACATGGGAATGTATTTGTGTGGCTTCTTTTCACATTCATAGTTTTTTTTTTTTTTTTTTTTTTTACAAATTTTACCAAAGATAAATTTAAGAAAAACAAAAGCATAGTTTTTAATAAAGTATAATTGTAACTTTACTTTCTGTATTTTTAAAAATTCATAATTTTTTTCAATATTTTTATTTTTTATTTTTAATTATCCTTTCTTTAACTTTTTTGCCAATTTGATTTTTCATTTTTTAATTATTCATAATTTTATTGAATTATTCATAAATTTTGATTGAAAATGATATAAAAGTAGTATGTTACTAAATATAATTTAATAGTGATTCAATATATTTTTATATTTTTAAATTAAACAGTTAACAGATAATGAAAAATTAAAAAATTTAAAGAAAAAATAATAACCCACATGGTAGATTTCCTAAAATATAGGATAAAATTACAAGTAAGTTTAAAACTTTATCTTTACTTAAAAAGGTTTTTTATTTATTTTTATGGGAAACTTCACTATAAATCATTTTTAAAATTGTTGTTTATACATATACATATATATCAAACTTACGAAGTATACTTTTCCGAATTCTCCATTACTGGAAATTCCTTATACCAAATGCCCCCTAAAAATATGTTGTCTAAGCATGCTACCTTTGACATTTTTAGATAAAGTATTCAATATTATAAAAAAAGTGTTAAGTATGTTTTGGTCATTCTGAATTTAGAATTTCAACTTTTCTAAGGTTTGTTTTTAATTTGAGACGAACTGTTAAGTCTTATTGTAATAATCTTTTTAACAACTGTTACTGAACATATTTTTAAATTTGTAGACTTTTATTATTTAAATGAGATTTTATTTTTAATTTTTTTCATTTTTTATTTCAATTTTATTAATAAGTGAACTAATTTCGATGATTTATTGAAAGTGGGAGATCAAATAAATAAAAATTTGATCAGAAAATATTATTTAATTTAACAACATGAAAGAAGTTTAGCTTAAAACTGATAAAAAATACGAAAAAAAAAACTTTCAATTTAAATCAAATATTCCTTAATTGAAAGTACATTAATCTTTTTTAAGCAAATATATATAAGTGTTTAAGCAAAACATGTTGGTAGTTTTAGGAGTTACCCTGCATTGATCTGAAACTCATAAATATCATTTATTTTGACCTATTAAAATTCTTATAGATTAAGCAAAAAGAAACATTTTACATAACTTTTAGTGGACAAACAAAATTCTAAATTTTAAAGTGACCATTGAAAGACACATCTCAATTTAACTGCTTCATTGACAAATGTTTCTCATCTCAATGTCAATATTTATATTTTTTTAGGATAAAATGAAAATAAAAAATAAAAATAAAATTATGATTTAGATAATGAACACGTCAATAAAAAGAAAGAAAATGTAACAGGAAAACACTTGTAGGGTAGTTAAGAAGAATTAACTTCCCAAAACAATGCAGAGAGCAATTTAAAAAAAAAAAATCTTTGGGACGAAAACATATTTGAAACAAGAACAGAGGTAGCAAACATCCAAAACGACGTCGCTTGAAGTTGTTCTGCCATGTCACACCTCACAAACACACTCCACTCCTGAGCACAAAGAAAGTTGAAGAATGCAAAACACTTTATCTTCTTCTTCTTCTTCTTCTTCATGGCTCTGAAGCTGGCACACACTAATACTTTTCCCATCTTCGCCCCAACCCTCGACCCCAACCCCAACCCGCGTACATCCTCGGAGCTCCGACTCTCTCGCTGGAACAACCCGCAAACCCGCTCCGACAGATCCCCCAATGCACGCGGAACAAACCGGCCCTCCGGCCCAGCCAAAAGGTCCAAAAGCCCACCAAGGCCCAACGTGGACCCGCAGTCCCACCCGGCGTTCAGGTTCTCCAACATCCCCCAATCGAAACCGCGACGGATAACCTCCGCCCCCGATAACGTCAAAATCACCGACGACGGACTCTCCTATGTCATCGATGGTGCCCCGTTCGAGTTCAAGTACAGCTACACGGAAACCCCCAAAGCCAAACCAATCAAAATACGCGAAACGCCGTTCCTGCCGTTCGGTCCGGGCACCATGCCGCGGCCATGGACGGGGCGCGCGCCGCTACCGCCGAGCAAGAAGAAGCTGAAGGAGTTCGACTCGTTCGAGCTTCCACCGCCGCACAAGAAGGGGGTTAAGCCGGTGCAGTCGCCGGGGCCATATTTACCGGGGACTGGACCTAGGTACGTGAAGTCGAGGGAGGAGATTTTGGGGGAACCATTGACGAAGGAGGAGATTCGTGAATTGGTTAATTCCTGCTTGAAAACCCAACGCCAACTCAATATGGGTTCGTTCGTTGCTACTTGCTACTGTTTTCTGGTTGCTTTTGTTGTGTTTGTGGTGGAAAATTCAGTGTCTTTGTTTGTGTTTTATTTTAGGTAGAGATGGTTTTACGCATAACATGTTGGATAATATACATGCTCATTGGAAGCGGCGGAGGGTGTGCAAGATCAGGTGTTTGGGAGTCTGTACTGTCGATATGGATAATGTTTGCCAGCAGTTAGAGGTTGGATTCTTCTCTATTTTATAACAATAAATAAAGTATATTAATTTAAATGCCTAACGATTTTTACATTTTCACGTCTAATCACATACTGACATCTATGATAAGCTACATTCCTGAAATGAAATTTTATGATAATTACCGTAAAAGTTATTCATCTATGGTGTAGCAGTCAATAAGTTATATTAGTTGTATTAGTTATGTAAAATTTGTTAGTTAGATTGTTAGGAATGTTTGCTAGTTGTTAATTTTCTCTCAAATGAGCTCTACAAATTGAACATGTATACACTCATATTAGCATCTTTTTCTTATGAATCAAATACAATCAGAGGCTTCTATGGAATTCCTCCCTTATTGTTCTAATACTTTTGGCCTTATCAACTTGGGTTCACTTGATAGCACATACAAATTTAACTAAAAGAAATGTCTGGGAAGTTTTTGAAGTCATAATTTTGCTTGGTGTTCCGATGTGGTTGTTTCTTTATTATGGTGTTTTTTTTGTTGTCTTTCTAAGAGATAAAGTGGTAAAGAGCAGTATAGGTTAGCATGCCATGCTAGAAAAACTCTCATTCTCGTCTGAAGTTGGGAACAGTCTTATGCACGTTGAGAACTTCTTTTCTTTGATTTTTCTTAATGATCTAAAAAAGCCGTTTCTTTTTCTTTGCAATGGTTTATCTTAACCTACTTTTGTGTGTTGGCCGTGTCCCCTGACATTTATCATTGAAAAGGAGTTAATCATGTTTCGTTGTTGGGTAATATTTTCGCATAGTTTCATCTTCTTGCATATCTTGCTACCCCTAAACACGACCTCTGGGTCGAGGAGGAAGATAAATAATGATTGGAGAAGTGCAAGATTTTCCAGGAATTGGAAATGTGCAAAATAACATTGTGCTGCATCATTTGAGTTTCTCTTGCCTCATGTTATCTGATTTTCCAGGAAAAGACGGGTGGGAAAGTCATTCTCAGAAGGGGTGGTAAGGTCTACCTGTTTCGAGGAAGAAACTACAATCATAGAACACGGCCACGTTTTCCACTGATGTTGTGGAAACCTGTGAGTCCAGTATATCCTAGGTTGATTCCGCGAGTTCCTGAAGGTCTAACTCTGGAAGAAGTAACTAAAATGCGCGAAAAGGGACGCACATTGATTCCCATTTGCAAGCTAGGTACCATTTTAAGGATGTTTGGTGCAGTTTAGCAATTAAGAAAAGTTAATTTCTCATGGCAAACTGGCATCTAGCGGTCATTTTTTTTTCCTGATACACACTTTTTTAAGGCATTGGCTATTTTTATCATGGTACAGGAAAAAATGGTGTTTACTGTAACCTAGTTAACACCGTTCGGGAGGCATTTGAAGAGTGTGACCTAGTTCGTATAAACTGTCAAGGACTAAATAAAAGTGACTATCGAAAGATTGGAGCAAAACTAAGGGTATAACCAATTTTTTCCCTGTTTTGGATTTTTTACATCAATTAATGAGGATACTATTAAAAGCTTTCTTTCACATCTATTCTTTTGACTGTAGGATCTTGTACCATGCACATTGCTTTCCTTTCAATATGAGCACATACTTATGTGGAGAGGACCAAATTGGAAGTCCTCTATACCAGATCGTGGAGATGACCTCAAGGAAGCCAATAAAATTGTTGACGATAAAAAATTTGAACCACGGCCATCAGAGGCCCTAGAAATTTCAGCACCAAGTCTACAGAAGAACCCAGTAGAGCATGCAAGCAATTTATCACATGACGCTAGCATTTCCTCCTGTTCAAGTGCTGGGACTTTGGATAAGGTTGAGGTGCCATATCCCAATGAAAATAGTAGACAATCTATTTCTGAGGTAACTGAGCTTACTTCACTCACAGAAGTCTATGAAATTGAAACCGCAAATGTTGCCACAGACTCCTGGGCTGAGCCTGACCCTTTGAGTCCCAGTTCAAGTATGACCTTATCACACTATAATAACAGTTCTGAAGGCTCGCCGAGACCTATGAGTGATAACCATGGAGCTGAGGACATAATGGATAGCCAAACCTGCTGTGGTGGTCTTTCTGCTTCAATTTCAGGATCTGATGCAACTGTTGGAGGTGGTGACAATTATTTCAATGGTATGGTAGATCCTCATTCTGATAAGCTACAAGATGCTTTAGGAGAAGCAGATGTCAGTCAGTTACCAAGATCAGCTGCTCCTTGTATGAAAGAAATTTTATTACTGTTCGAACAAGCTGTTGAGAAAGGTAGTGCTCTTGTTTTAGATAAAGATTCTTTGGATGCGGACAATATTTATCAAAAAACTGTTGCCTTTGCCAAGTCAGCTTCACCCGGACCAGTTTTTGAGAAACACAGAAAGTCTGTTGCTGCGGTTCAAAAGGGTCACAAGAAAGAAGGTTCGACTTTAGAGACTAAAGAAACTACCACTGTTTCCACGAAAGGGGTAAAGGCGAAGAGTACTAAAATTTCTAGAAAAGCTAATTTTGATGACCAATTACTGAATGTTGTACCACAAGGAACATTAGGAGTTGATGAACTTGCTAAACTTTTATTATGATACTGGATGGTTTTATGGAAAGTTCTGATGCCATTGCAGTGCATTTCATTTTTCATGTGAATCATACGTGGTGCATTTGTTGACAATGTATTTTTTTACGTAGGCCTTTGCTTTTGTTACTTTTCATAGTATAATTCCAATATTATCACAATATGGTTTACTCGCTGTAATTATTTTGTTATCAGCCTCATGACTTAGGCTGTGGCTAGACATCTAAACCGTGTTAAATAAAATGTAATGTAACAGAGTGGTACGGAAAGAAGGCGAAGTATCACATCATTGTTTTGAAATGGGGGTGGAATGTTGATTTCATTGTATGGATTTCAGGTATAATGATGAAGACATGATTGAAAAATAAGATCGTGAGCCCACAATCTCCCTAATTTGATAGGAAACAAATAAAGTTTTTAGATGCGTAGAGATTAATTGCATTTTATCGTTAAGTTGCTTTCTTTTTGACACATTAAGTCACCTTTTTTATTCATCTCGTTTTATAAACTTTTATTCAATTCAAAAAATGATTACAAAAGTCTTCTTGTTTCATTTTATATCCTTTAATTACTTTAATCTTTAAAAGAGGAAGTGAGCTGAGAGAAGGATATTAAATAAAAATAAAAGCAACAAATCATATTTAAAAGAAAATATCCAAATAGATTTACTCTTTGACAACGAAAGTAAAAAACAATATGCTAAAAAAGAAAAGAAATGCAAAAAGGAAACTACGCGGAAATTTTTAAACAGCTGCCACTGGGTTCCTGTCTGATACATTTTGGTCGTCAGTTGTAAACTTCTTCCAGAACCAATGGTTTTCAAAAAGAAGATAAATCTCCTCAATTGGGACTTTCTTCGTCTCGGGCAAAAGGAAGAAGACGAAGCAACTCATGAAGATGATTAAGCCAGCAAAGAGCAAGAAGATTCCATATTTGAGGTGGCAGAGTGACATGAGGAACAACTGAGCAACAAGTGCAGTGAAGATCATGTTCACACACACCACAATACTCTGTGCAGATGACCTTATCTCCAATGGGAATAGCTCACTGGGAACCAACCACCCAAGAGGACCCCAAGACCTCCCATATGCCAACACAAACAAGAAAATCACAACCACCAGAAGAGCACTCACTCCTTTCCCAAGTTCTTTCCCGTGTCCAAAGTCCACAGCCAAAACCGCAGCCGTAATAATCTGCAAAAAAATCAAAAGGTCCAATAAGCAATTCAATTAAAAGTGTTTGATAAAAACTAAAGAACAATAACAGCTTGAACAAGTAGTTACCATGCAGCATATCATTTCAAGTCCAGCTTCCAGAAAGAATTTTCTTCTACCAAACTTGTCAACCAAAAACATTGATATCACAGTGGCAACAAGAAGAGCCCCATTGGTAATAGAAGATGAAAAGAGAGAAGCATTAGCACCAAACCCCAAGCTCTGGAAAATGACAGGGGCATAGAAGAGGATGGAGTTATTCCCAGTTAGCTGCTGGAATGCTGGAATCCCCAAGGCACCAATGATCAGTTGTGGCCTATACTTTCTCTTCAGGAGTGTCCTAAATGGGCTCTTCACAGCTCTTGCTTCTTCACTCGCTTCCTTAAGATCTTCAAATTCAGCATCAACATTCTTTGTACCTCTAACTTTTTCCAATACTTTTCTTGCTTCATCCAACTTTCCTTGCTCCACAAGGCTGTTAGGTGTCTCAGCACACAGAAGACCTCCAATGAGCATAAGAACTGCCGGAACACCTGCCAAACCCAGTGATATCCTCCATCCATGCGGATGGATTTTGTTGGTAAAGTAATTCACTAGGTTTGCAACTAAGATTCCAGCACAAGTTGTGAACTGAAACAGTTGGTTCACTGCTCCTCGGTTCTTAGCTGGAGCCATTTCAGAAAGATACAATGGAACAGCCTACATTTGAATGCACAATTAAGAATGATATTTCTTTATAAGTAACGTATGCATGTTATTAGTTTTGGAGTATTTGACTTACTTGGTTACCGAAGCCAATGCCTCCACCAAGAAGGACCCTTCCAATGATTAGCATAGCAATGTTCTGAGCTGTTGCATTGAGGATTGCCCCGGCTAGAAAGCTTAGGGCTCCAACTATGATGCTGGCCTTTCTTCCCTTCTTCCTTGTTAAGAAGGAGGCAAAGAATGTCATGACCAGTGCTGAGATATAAAGAGATGATGTGAACAGTGTGAGCAGCTGGTTGTCGTATTTGCAATAGTCTGTCTCATGCAGATGCAGGTTCTTCCTGAAGTACACGTCTGGGAAGAACTCCTTCAGAAAATCATCCATGGAAGTTACACCACCTGAAACGTCACAACATCATTCTCAACGTACTTTGAGACAACATGAAAAGAAGAACGTAGCTATAACATGACCGAGTATCCTGCTGCAAAGACATTTTCTGAATTTTCTACTTTCTAATGCCTCACAGTGACGAATTCCATTGGAACAAAAACACAGTGTATATTATATGATCATCTAATTTTAATATATTATTAAATAGTCCTAATAATTATATTAAAAATAATAATTAATATAATTTCTAACTAATTAAAAATATTTAAATATTTCCAATTAGAATTTATTAATTTAAACCCAATAATAATAATAATAATAATTGAAGAAGAAGCAGTGTAAATTTCTTCTCTTAAAGAAACATGTATATGTTTCATTCCCTGAATAATTGGAGTTTCTTACGAAGAGCGAACTCAACTGAACGAAATACGAAATTGAAGTCGAGATTCCCGGCACAGTTCTCGACTCAGAAATCAAAACGTCAAATAGACACCATACAGATTATGAATGATAAAAAATTATAAATGAGAATAATTCGGATTATAATAAATATGATGAAAATAATTTATTAATTAAAAGTTATCTAAAACATTTTATCCATACAAAAAAATCATTCAATAGGTTCTTTCAATAATATTCATCCACAATTATAATACCACTTTAAAAAATAAATACCTAATTATGAAGACTAATAAAAGTAATCAAGTTCATTAGTTTTAATTAATAAAAATGACTTATACTGTCAATATTCACATAATGCATCAATTAGATGTTTCAACAATAGACTTCACAATGAAAAAATACTAATGGTACAAGAGAGTTAAAAAATAAATATAAGAATTTATTAAGTATTGATAAGATCCTTATTGGATTTTAAAAAATAGTAATGAATAATTAATGAAATAAATGGATGAATTTGATCGAAATCAATTATTTATATTTCATGCATGATATTTCTTGAACTCCAGAAGCTTTTCAAAATTTATAAATTTTAAATGTGAAAGATAGAAAACGAAAGAAATCAAAGGTAGTAACCTGAAACACCGAGATCATAGCCAAAAAGTGAACCACCAAGTGCCCCAACAAAGCATGTAAAAGCAAAATAGTGAGTGAATTTGTGTTCATAGAGATGAGCCCTTTTCCCACGTTCTCCACCTACTCCTCCCCCTGCCATTGCTCTCTCTGTCAAATTCTCCAAAGGAAAAACTCCACCAAGTTTCAACTTCAGAGTAAGTCACAAGTCTCACTGAGAAAGCTCCCCCAAGTTTTACTATATATAGTAGAGTTTCAGAGTAAATAACAACAGAAAAGCAGTTAGAGATATATATTTTATTGATATATATCAACACAGTTACAGACATATATTAACAGGTAGTAAATAATTCGGTTGTTAATTCATTTATTATAAAATAAGCTATTATTTTTTTTTTTTTAAACAAGAGGAAAGTTATTCATCAATTATAAGTTAAAATTAGTCAGTACACCCGCTTAATTTTTATTTTTTATTTTTGATAAAAGTAAAAAATAAAATTAAAGATATAATTAATTATAATTGCGAAGAACATAAAAAAATAATGATAAAAATGTTAAAAGAGATATAGTTTCTAATAAATTTAAAAAATAAAAATTTGTTCAATAAATTAAATAAAGCAGATATCATAAAATTAAGATTGAACACGCAAACTTTTAGTCGTTACTGTTCTATAATTTAAAATAACATATTGTAATCTTTAAATAATTAGTTAAATATAATTAAAAGATAAATAATATTAGTATGAATATTAGTGAAAAAAATAGTATTAATGTAATAATAGACACATATTAAATAATTTTTATGCGATTATATATACGCATGAATATATAAAATACAATATAATATAAAAATGATATACTGTACTTACATTAATCTCAACAAACTATTTGTTATTGGCAATTCAAATTATTTTAATTTTCCAGCACTTTAGAAATCTAAAATGATAGATTTCTTTTTATATTAATTTACATAGTCATCTAAATTATTTATTATACTTAACTAATTGCTATAAATAACATAGATGTTCTGTTAACAACAATAGTATTATAGATTGATTGGATTATTCGAACTTAAGACAAAATAAAAAAAATTGAATGGATAATATTTAATTGATTTCTTTCGGTTAGTTTTAAAGATTTTGATAGTTTGTTAAAATTAAATTAATCTATACCAATATATAAAATAGAGATTACATTATTCAGTATATACAATCTTTTTTCTAAAATTACTCTTAGCTATAATTTTTTTTTTACCCAAATAACTGCTAGCAGTCACTTCATTTAACTATTATTTTCAATATCTCATATATCATAATTACTAATTTTTATTTTTGAATGTGTTATTATAAATAACTCTTATTTTCAATATCTCATATATCATAATTACTAATTTTTATTTTTGAATGTGTTATCCATACAATAAATAGGGAAGACACATTAAAATATATTTTAAATAAATTTTTTTCTCTCTTTATAATTTTTTATTCCAATAATTAATAATAACGTGTATTATTATTAAGAGAAACATATAAATAAATAAAAACAGTATTTAGTTTTTATTTTTATAACAAAAACCATCGTCTTTATAACTAGCTTTTCTTCCTATTTTTCATGCTTTCTCTTTAAAATTATTTTTTTTTTATTAGATTAGGAGCCGGGGTCATCCCTAAATTTTTGACCCTAAATTTTTGATACTGGAGTAAATCAATGATGTCGATCAAATTCTTAAACATTATTTATGATTTTAGATTTTTGAAGTTCCTTTGGGTGTCTCTGCAGGTAATTACATTTTTAAATATTAAATAAGGAAAATTAATTGTATGTTTTGTTTTATGTTAGGTAAGTAAAGTTAATTGCATGTTTAAATGTTAAGTAAGGAAAACTAACTTGAATATTTTTAACAGATGTTGTAATTATTTATTTTATTAAGTATGAATTAAATGAATTGGAATTAAATATAATAAATATTAATTGTATGATGTAGTATCAATGTTTGTGAATGATGTGATTTATGAACAGAATAATAAGAATATGATATGTTGTAATTTGGCTGAAATAAAAATTTAATTTGTGATTATATATTTTAAAAAATTTTAGCTTATTCTTCTTTTTTTTAAGTGATGTTTGTTTTGCTTTTAAATATAAGATGATAGTGTGTTATACTTCAAGATTTTGCAGGTGGTATGACTCATGAGATGATAAAGAAATTTTATTTTTATTTTTTGATTATATAAAGATATTTCTGTTAAATCTTATGTAAAGATATTTTGTGATTATATAAAGATACTATGATGAATGTATGAATATTTAGTCTATGAGATAATCTTTATGCGATATAGTTTTAACTATAGAAAAATATGGGATGTTACCAAAATTACAAGATAATATGTAACCTCCTTAAATAGAATTATATATTTATATAAAATAATTTCTTCAATTTATAAATAATTTTTTGAATTTAAATAACTAATATATATATAAGGCTTATATTAAAATGATATTTTTTATTTATAATAACACTGTTTCGAAGATTCCATCTTGATGTTATGAAGGTACAATATATTTTATTGAAGTAAATTGTTTGGATTAAGTAGGGTTATGTGGATTAAGAAAAGTTAAGTGGAAAATGAGGAGAAATGAGAAAAACTAATTATAAATTTATTATTTTATGAAATTAAAAATTATATTAAAAAATTGAAATTTAATATATTTAAATAATTAATTGTAAATCATATAATTATTTTCACATATCAAATATATTTTCCTTAATTGAATTATTTACATTATTTTACCCTGATAATATATAGAGATCAAATTTATAAATAATTGGATAAATTATGTAAATATTTATAAGGTTTAATAAAATTTTATTTCATATTTATTTAATTTTATGTAATTTTTAAATTATACAATAACATAACTTATATTAATTATTTTTTTCTTACTTCTTTTACACGATTATATTGATTGAGAGAATTTTACTTTAATGTTAAAAAATAAATATCAAACACAATTCATGCTTAATAATTCCAGTTTCACATTATATGCTTAATAATAATAGTATTTTATTTTGTATAGCTATTTATAATTTATCTAGAAGTTAAACATTTAAATTATAAAATAATAATTCTTTCATGTAAAAAAAAGTTCAATCAAATTCTATAACTTTATTCCACAAGGAAAGCAGTGGTAACATTGCTAAAGAAATAGTACTTGTCTCACTCCAAGTATAATGGGCCTTGTTGGTAGTCATAAATCACTAGGCATAATGAAAAAAAAAATACATAATTGATTATGCACTCAACTGAATATTCATGAGTAACCTGAATTTTAGTTTTATGTTTTATATGCATTATTCATTAATAACTTTCTTTTATATTTTATGTTTGATATGCATAATTTTTTTATACTAATATTTTTACCATTTAAATTTCAAACTCTTCAAAAAAAACTATAAATGGAAATTAAGTGGATAATGAATGGGAAAACAATCAATATATATGAATTTCATATGCAGCAGTAAATGTATGGTTTTTCCTTACAACACTGTATTTATAACAAATGTATGCTTTATAATTATAACACAAACTGGTAATTAAACATAAATAAATACAATTAATTGATGGAAACGAACAAAGCTTCGAGGTTTTTATAACAGAAATTAAGAATAAGTTGTGGTGCTGAACACAAGCCATTTCATGTCAGTCCTGTCAAACACAAGTACTGTGCTGCTGATTTTGCGCAATTTGTATCTTCCTGAGGTGTGTGTGCACCTCTGAAAATGGGTTTCGCTCTCACACCAGCCAGTTCTTGTTGACGCGTGCAAAGTTTTTTGTTGAAATGTGGGATTATTTCACACAATGATAACTAAATCCTTTTGTTTCATTTTATATCTTACCATTGCTATATAGTATTATCATAATGGTCTTTATATAGTATATTGCGCACAATTTTCGTCACGGAGGAAAAGAGATTCAACAAATATAAGAGCAACAAATTATATTTAAAAGCAATATCATAATGCACTTAATTTCTTGATAACGCAAGTAAGAAACAAATAGCTAAAAGAGAAAGAGAAGACATCTATACTTGTTCAATCTATTTTGTTGACAATTTTATAATGTAGCTACTGGTTTCCCGTTTGATGTCTTTTGATCTTGGTCCGACCTTACGATGTTCTTCCAGAACCAATGGTTTTCGAAAAGAAGATAAATTTCCTCAATTGGGACTTTCTTTGTTTCGGGCAAAAGGAAGAAAACGAAGCAACTCATGAAGATAATTAAGCCAGCAAAGAGCAAGAAGATTCCATATTTGAGGTGGCAAAGTGACATGAGGAACAACTGAGCAACAAGTGCAGTGAAGATCATGTTCACACAAACCACCATACTCTGTGCAGCAGATCTTATCTCCAATGGGAATAGCTCACTGGGAACCAACCACCCAAGAGGACCCCAAGATCTCCCATATGCCAACACGAACAAGAAAATCACAATAACCAGAAAGGCACTGATTCCTTTCCCAAGTTCTTTGCCATGTCCAAACTCCACAGCCAAAACCACAGCTGTAATAATCTGCAAAGCAATCAAAAGGTCCAACAAGCAATTCCATCAAAAGTGTTTGATAAAAACCAAAGAACAATAACAGCTTGAACAAGTAGTTACCATGCAGCATATCATTTCAAATCCAGCTTCCAGAAAGAATTTTCTTCTACCAAACTTGTCAACCAAAAACATTGAGATCACAGTGGCAACAAGAAGAGCCCCATTGGTGATAAAAGATGAAAACAAAGCAGCATTAGCACCAAACCCCAAACTCTGGAAAATGACAGGGGCGTAGAAAAGGATTGAGTTATTGCCAGTTAGCTGCTGGAATGCTGGAATCCCCAAGGCACCTATGATCAGTTGAGGCCTGTACTTCCTCTTTAGGAGTGTCCTAAATGGGCTCTTCACAGCTTGTGCTTCTTCACTCGCTTCCTTAAGATCTTCAAATTCAGCATCAACATTCTTGGTGCCTCTAACTCTTTCCAATACTTTTCTTGCTTCATCCAACCTTCCTTGCTCCACAAGACTGTTAGGCGTCTCAGCACACAGAAGACCTCCAATGAGCATAAGAACTGCCGGAACACCTGCCAAACCCAACGATATCCTCCATCCATGCGGATGGATTTTGTTGGTAAAGTAATTCACCAGGTTTGCAATTAAGATTCCAGCACAAGTTGTGAACTGAAACAGTTGGTTCACTGCTCCTCTATTCTTAGCTGGAGCCATTTCCGAAAGATACAATGGAACAGCCTACACAGTTGAATCCACCATTAAGAATAATATTTCTCTATAACTATCATATGCATGATTGAAAATCCATTCAGAAACAAGAAATAAAATCAATTCCACGAAAACAAAACTGAAACTGTAAGTACTAACTTTTTAGTGACGTATGTGAATGAAGTTCCCAATTAAAGTCACAACACAAGTCTCTTCTTTAGTGTGTAAATTACAGTGAAAAACAAGTAGAAAAAAAGGACTAAATATGAATGACTAAAGTCAAATATATAAAATTGGGACTGAAATGACTCTTGTAATCTGAGGACTAAAGTGAGGGTATATGGGTTTTGCTTTGGAGGTTTTGACTTACTTGGTTACCAAAGCCAATGCCTCCACCAAGAAGGACCCTTCCAATGATTAGCATTGCAATGTTCTTAGCTGCTGCATTGAGGATTGCCCCGGCTAGAAAGCTAAGGGCTCCCGCTATGATACTGGCCTTTCTTCCCTTCTTCCTTGTTAAGGAGGAAGCAAAGAATGTTATGACCAGTGCTGCGATATAAAGAGATGATGTAAACAGTGTCAGCACTTGGTTGTCATATTTACAATAGTCTGTTTCATTCTGATGCGCATGCTTCCTTCTGAACACGTCTGGGAAGAATTCCTTCAAGAAATCGTCCATTGAAGTCACCCCACCTGACACACCATCACACCTAAACTTTTTATTCTGAACTTGCTTTGAGGTAATAAAACATTCAACTGAAAATTAAATTAAAAATTCACAATTTTTTATGAACGCAAAGCTAGTATAAAATTATACTTTCTGCAATAACCTATAAACTGGTGATATTTATACCTCAAAGTTCTAACCAAATTGTGCTTTGAACCAAACTGAATTCTTTTGGTGCTTTGAACTAAGCTGTAATAGATTCAATAACTGCCTCTCGTTTTTCTTGCTAACCCGACAAGCTTTAAGAAACCAAATCTGGTGCGTTTAGTATCAAAATTATTTTCATAAAAGTTCAACAGATTTGTCGTCTCGTTCGTAGCTATTAATTTATCTTCTGTAATCCGACTTTTATTTGTATTGTTGTGTTCGCTTGTGTGTCAACGAATTTTCGAATTTGTTTCAAAATTATATGACATAGTTCTTTAATTTTAAAATAAAAAATAGTTAATTATTATGTTTTAAACATTATTCTCAACAATTTATGTTAAGTGAGCAAGACAGATATAGATCTGAACAAAAGCTGCAGCAAATCTGAGCGGTCAAATCATAGTTCAAGGTATGCTTTCAGACATCTGCAACTTCGGTGCGTCCAACAGGTACAATCAAAAAATTGGATTTTTTAATATTAACCCCATAAGCAACCAATACAACGCTCCCAAACTTTTGATCCCTTTACTTGTACACAACAAAAGTAGATAGTTTGTTTAATCAAACATTGAAAAGATGGAATCTGATAATTCAGCTTTATAATTATAACAGTTCACCAAACCATTTTTACATCGAAGTTCAGTTTAGTTTTGGGAACATCCCTAGCGCATGGAAGGCATGGCCAATAAAAAACAAATTCACTTCTAACAAAGTAAAATGTGAAAATATGAATTAACATATAGACAAATTAAATAATAACTAAAAACCAAAAATATAAAAAAAAAATAATACTACTAAAAACACAATGGAATAATAAAAAACAAAGTAAAAGAAGCAATGCAAAGACACTGTTTGTTTCATACCCTGAATAATTGCAGGGTATGAATTCAACGGAATACGAAATTCCAGCCGAGATCCCCGGCAAAGTTTAGGAGTCAGAATCAATACACAATATACACATGTTTCAGCAATAAATCAAAATCAAATCAAAAACCCCTTTTTTCACGATTGTTATATTAAACTCTTGATAATTTTATATTTCGAGTACCAATGTATCATCTAGTCAAGTAATTAGATTTTTTTGTTACTTATTTTTTTAATGCAACGAAGAGGTTTGAACGATGAAAGAAATAAAAAGAAAAAGAAACATAATTTGGCAGAACAGTGGATGTGAAAGTAATGACAGAAAGATGAAATGAAGAAGAGGAACCTGAAACACCAAGATCATAGCCAAAGAGAGAACCGCCAAGGGCCCCGACGAAACATGTAAAAGCGAAATAGTGAGTGAATCTGTGCTCGTAAAGGTGAGCCCTTTTCCCTGGTGCTCCACTTTCTACTCCTCCACCTGCCATTTTCTATCTCTGAATTTGTGTGTGTTTGAAAACAGAGCTCTACCCAACACAAACACAGACACACAGTTGCACTTCATAACACTCTTATAAGGATGTCGGAGTCAACGGCCCAATCCAACTCATCAAAGGTATCTCTTTTTAATTTTATATTTTATAATTAAAATACAAAAATGCAACGTCTACTAAATTACTGTTCATTCTTTTCTAACGACCCAACCCATTAATGTTTCATTCTCAATTTGTTTATTTATTTTTAAATTAGTAAAAAAAATATTTATGGAGAGAAGAGAACGTGGTCATGTTAATAGAATTATTTCAGAAAACAAATTATTTATTATTACTAAAATCGGGATGGAATTATTTTAATTGGAGTGAGAATGAAAGTAGTGCTTCTTATTTTCTAATGATTTCTTTCTTTCTTTCATTGCATTGAACTTTTTATCTCCAAATGTCTATCAGAGAAAGAAAGAATGAAACATTTATGAATTAAAACCATAAATGGTATTTTGGCAATAGTACATTAAAAATTCATAAGAAAAATGCATTTTTCTGAATCAATCCAGTTTTGTCTCTAATGGATAACCTCAAATGACATCATACAAGAGTTGGGAACAGATAGATAACAACAATTTAACCCATCCCATCTAATCCCCAACCTCGTAAATACAATTAATGCGCAACTACGTAAAGGAAACACAACTTTAATTTAATGATGTCAAAATAAAATATGGTATTTTTTTTTCCTTTCACAAACAAATATATTAAGCATAAATTAATTAAGTTTAAATAAGATAAAAATGATAAGAGTGACCGTTGAGTGTGGAATTATCAACTGATTACTGAATGGTCAATCTTATCTTATCCCAGTGGTATAAAATATGTGAATATATAATTTGTGCCAACTTACCAATCAAAAAATGCATCATTTTTCAAATATGGTGGCTGCATTTGTCAATGCGTTTTTATTTTTATTTTAAAATAGTCAACTGTTGTTGAATCATGGGATATGGTTTGTGTCAGTTTTTTTAAATGCATTTTAAATAATAATACACAAAATAATGTAAGCCAATTGACGTATTTAATTCGTCTAATTTAAATATTAGTTTATTCAGGTGAACCAGTTAAGCATAATTTAATTTAAACTATCTCATAACATAAATTCATCATTAAATGGAGAAGTTCAGTGATAAATAATTTAATTAAGGATTTAATTTAAGCTTATTTTTTTAATATTGATTTATTTAAGCTGGTTTTTTTTATTTTGAATGTTAAATCAATTTCTTTATCCATACATGGGATTTTATATATAAATTGTTAATACTTTATTAGTTGGTATTTTAGTCCACGTATACCACTACATAAATATTTCTTTCTATATAATTAAAATACACTAAATAATTTTTTAATGTATACTATATACAATTAAAATTATAATAAATGTCTTTAAAGATATAACATTTTATATTTATAATAATTAATTTAAATTGCATTTTAAATTATTGGTAATTTTTAATAGATTATTAAATTCAACTTAAATATAAAAATATATTATGGTGAATTGAAATGTTTAAGAAAATCATGTAGGTATAAAAAATAAGGATAGTTTGGGATGAATATGGTAATTTATTGGGCAAATTATAAGAGTAAGGGATAAGATAGAACTTGTAAAGACGTGTTTTTTGCAGCATTAGGATAAAAGATTTAAAATTAATAAAAAAAGTGATAAATATGTATTAAATTTATATATATATATATACATATATATATATATATATATATATATATATATATATATATATATATATATATATATATATA